>LNFM01008679.1_pt1 | contig 26755 bp, 24 predicted proteins | sample 596031 | NCBI WGS metagenome assembly LNFM01 (sample SAMN04254537, study PRJNA301005) | activated carbon metagenome | isolation source: dual media filters at the Ann Arbor, Michigan drinking water treatment plant | place: USA: Ann Arbor | reverse complement strand
TCAGTTCCACCACGGTCCCGACCGTCTCGCTGTTGCGGGCCAGGACCTCGATCTCGCTGCTGGCCTTGCGGGCGAGTTCGGCGGCCGTCGTCGAACCCTGGGCGGAGTGCGTCACACTGCGGCCGATCTCTGCGATCGACAGAGCCAGTTCGTCGCTCGCCGCCGACAGATGGTCGATGCTCAGCATCGTCTCCGAGGACGCGTCGGAGACCAGAATGGTCTTCCGCCTCGCCTGATCCGACGTATCGGTCAGCGCCATGGCTTCGCCGTGCATCTCGTCGGCGGAGCGATCGAGCCCAGCCATCTCCTGCTCCATGCGGATATGGAAGCCGGCGACGATCTCGCGCAGCGCCTCCGAGCGCTGACGAATCTCGTCGGCCAGGCGCTTCTCGCGCTCGCCCGCGGCCCGCTCCCGCTCGGCGATCTCCCGGGCCCGGTCGAGGCTGTCCGCGTTCATCCGGAACATCCGCTCCATGATGACGGCGATGATGGCGAGGAAGGTCGTCTCCACGACCACGATGACCGCATGCAGCAGGACGCGCAGCACGCTGCCACCCTGGAAGAACACGGCGGATGGCAGGAGGACCTGCAGAACGAGATGATGGGCCGCGGTGAGGGCCGCCCCCATCACGATCGGGCGCCAGTCGCAGAAGCCGGCGAGCAGGGCCAGCACCGCGAAATAGTACATGTGCATGTCGGGCTGCCACGGGTGGCCGGCAAGGCTGGCGACCATGATCGACACCTGGGCGATCAGAACGATGGCGATGCCGATCTGCGTGACGACGGTCGCGCCCCGGCGCGCATGGAGCAGCAGGGCGGCGGCCGCCATGAAGAAGGCCAGCGTGACCGGCAGCAGCCCGTCATGCCCCCGCAGCCAGTAGATCAGCGCCAGCAGCGGCACATGCAGGAAACCGAGCCCGAGCAGAACCCAGGCCACGCGCTGGCGGATGGCGTCGAGGGTCCAGGTCACGAGCGCGCCTCCCGCTCGTCGGCGAGGTCGAAGCAGCCGGCCAGGCCGGCCAGCGTCGCCAGCAGGAGCGCGCCTTCGGGCCGTTGCGCAGGCGCCTCCCCTTCGTCACGCGGAGCGACGATGACGACGAAGTCCAGCGGCCCGGACCGAACCACGCGGTGCCCCGCCGCGAGGCTGCGATCGAAGGCCTGTTCGGCCGAGGTCCAGGGGGAGAAGACGATGGCCGTGGGTGCAGCGCGCACCGCTTCGCCGCCGCCTGCGGCGGCCATCAGGCCGACGAGAGGGCTGGCGAGCGCGATCAGCGACAGGGCAATCCCGTCACCACCGGGCAGCAGGCCTCGGCGCGCCGGGGGAGACACCGTAGTCGAATGCATGGATGACCCGAAGGTTAGACGACCGCCCGCAAGCCCCCCAGCAGACGCGTGACGATGGGCCGGCTCGGGTTAAGGCTTCGCTACACTGGCGAACGTCAGCCACCTCAGCGCGATCGCTCGACGAGAGCAGGTGCCGCGCCGTACCGTGGCTGGATACTATTCAGAGTTGCAGCATCAGGACTAAGTTTATCGCCGCGACGTCGATCCCGACCGGTTCGCGGCATCCCCACACCCTCTGGCGTGAGACGACAGCCTTCCCACAACCGGCCCCCGATACCTCGGCGTGACAGGCTGTCGCATCGCCGCTCAGGTCGTCAGGCGGTCCTTGATGCGACGCATCAGGCCATCCCGGACAGCGCGGTAGGCATCCAGGACCTGGTCGCGCGATCCCTGCACGGCCGTGGGGTCCACCGTCGGCCAGTATTCGACATCCGCCGCAACGGTCCGGGTGAGATCCAGCGCCTTGTGATGCGCTTCCGGGGAGAGGGAGACGATGAGGTCGAAGTTGAGGCCCTCCCACTCCTCCAGTTCCTGGATCGATTTCGGCTTGTGCTTGTGCGCATCGATGCCGATCTCGTCGAGCACCGCCAGCGCGAAGGCATCGACCTCGCCGCGCCGGGCCCCGGCCGACTGGACATAGACCGATTTGCCGAAGAAATGCTTCGCCATGGCCTCCGCCATCGGCGAGCGCACGGCGTTCTGTGCGCACATGAAGAGCACGCTCTGGACCTTGCGCGAGGATGGCGGCTCCAAGCTCACCCCTTCCAATGCAGCGCATAGATCAGGGTGAAGAGACGCCGGGCGGTGTCGAAATCGATCTCGACCTTGCCGGCGAGCCGCTCGACCAGGATTCCCGCCGCCTCGTCGTGAAGCCCCCGGCGGCCCATGTCGATCGCCTCGATCTGCGACGGCGTCGCGGTGCGGATGGCAGCGTAATAGCTCTCGCAGACCATCGCATAGTCCTTGACGATGCCGCGAAAGGGCGTGAGCGACAGGTGATGCGTGATCACCGGGGCTCCATCCGCCTCCCGGATCTCGAAGACCAGCCTGCGCTCGACCATGGCGAGATGGGCGAGATAGGGGCCGCCAGCATGCCCCGGCAGCACGAACCGGTTGCGCTCGATCAGATCATAAATGGCGACGGCGCGCTCATGCTCCTGATCGGGCGACCCGCCTCCGAGCGAGGACGGATCGAGCGTCACGCCGACGAGGCACTGGGTCGCGGTCGTGTCGGACTGGGGCATCGTTCCTCCGGTTGCAACGGGGGCGGCCATGCCTCCCTGGGCACGGGCCCTCAGAGGTTCAACCTGATGGTCACGGAACGGCCGTGCGCCTGCAAGCCCTCGGCCTGCGCGAGCTCCGTCGCGGCCGGCGCCAGAGCGCGCAGCGCCTCGGGGCCGCATTGCAGCAGCGATGTCCGCTTCATGAAATCGAGCACGCCGAGCCCCGAGGAAAACCGGGCCGAGCGCGCGGTCGGCAGGACGTGGTTGGGGCCACCGACATAATCGCCGATCGCCTCCGGCGTATGGCCGCCGAGGAAGATCGCGCCGGCGTTGCGGATCATCCCCGACAGGCGGTGCGGATCGGCCGTCATGATCTCGAGATGCTCCGGCGCCAGCCGATCGACCAGCGGCACCGCCGCCTCGAGATCGGCCACGAGCAGGATCGCACCGAAATCCTCCCAGCTGCGGCCGGCGATCACGGCGCGCGGCAGCGTCCGCAGTTGCGCCTCGACCGCACGCTCGACCCGCTCCGCCAGATCCGCATCGTCCGTCATCAGGATCGACTGAGCCGAGACGTCATGCTCCGCCTGGGCCAGCAGATCGGCGGCGATCCAGTCGGCATTGGCTGTCCCGTCGGCGATGACCAACACTTCGGAGGGGCCGGCGATCATGTCGATGCCGACCTGGCCGAAGACCCGGCGCTTGGCCGCGGCGACATAGGCATTACCCGGGCCGACGATCTTGGCGACGGGCGCGATCGTCTGCGTTCCATAGGCCAGCGCCGCCACGGCCTGAGCCCCGCCGATGCGGTAGATCTCGTCCACGCCGGCCAGCCGCGCCGCGGCGAGGACGAGGGGGTTGCTCTCGCCCCGCGGCGTCGGCGCCACCATGACCACGCGCGGGACGCCGGCGACCTTGGCGGGGACGGCGTTCATCAGAACCGAGGACGGGTAGCTCGCCGTGCCGCCGGGCACGTAAAGCCCCACCGCCTCGATCGCGCTCCAGCGCCAGCCGCTGCTGACGCCGGCTTCGTCGGTGAACCAGGCGTCCTGTGGCTTCTGGCGGAGATGATAGGCCTCGATGCGCGCCCTTGCGGTCTCCAGCGCGGCGATCTGCGCCGGTGTGCAGGCAGCGACGGCGGCGTCGATCTCTTCGGCCGAGACGCGCAGGGTGACGGCCGTGACGTCGAGAGCGTCGAAGCGGCGGGTGTAGTCGATGACGGCGGCGTCGCCGCGCTCGCGCACCTCGGCGATGATGTCGGCGACGATGCGGTCGACCTCTTCGGAGACTTCCCGCTTGGCCGAGAGCAGATCGCGGAACGCCGCTTCGAAGGCGGTCTTGCTGTCGTCGAGCCTGATCGGCATCGCTGTCCCCGGCTGGTGCTGTTCGGCTGGTGGTGGCTGGTTGTGGACGCGTCCGCGGCGAAGCGCCTCAGGCGTCCTCGGGATGCTCCGGCTTGCCGAGCGCTTCCCAGACCGGGCCGAGATCCTTCATCTGCGCCTCGATACACTCGACCGCGAGCCTGATCGCCGCGCCTTCCGAGAAGTGCAGGGTGATCTCGCCCGTCGGCGCCTCACCCGCGGTGAAGCCGATCGCCAGCAGGCTGAGGACACGGTCGGTCATCGCCTTGTCGATCCCCGTGCTGCGCACCGACATCACACGGTCGAAATGCAGGGCCGCCAGCCGCCGCCGGTGCTGACCCCGCGCCGCACCTTCCCAGTCGAACCGCCTCGCGGCGAGGGCGAAGCGCCTGTCCGCAGGCAGCCAAACGACATCCGCCACCTTCAGGACAGCGTCCTGGAGGTGGGCCGAGAGGATCGCGAGATCATCAGCATCGAGCGCGATCAGCTTCAACGGGTCTGCGGCGTCATCCGACATGGCGGTGTTCTTGGCCGTGGCATCCCCTGACGTCAACCGGTGAGACGCTCGACCAGGGCGCCGCAGCGCGTCAACTTGGCCTCGAGGGCCTCGAAGCCGCGGTCGAGATGGTAGACCCGGTTGATCGTGGTCTCGCCCTCGGCCGCCAGACCGGCGATCACGAGCGACACCGAGGCGCGCAGGTCGGTCGCCATCACGGGGGCGCCGGTGAGCTTGGCGACGCCCTCGACATGGGCGCAATCGCCCTCGAGCCGGATCTTCGCGCCGAGGCGGGCGAGTTCCTGCACATGCATGAAGCGGTTCTCGAAGATCGTCTCCCGGATCCGGGAGGTTCCCCTGGCCTTGGTCATCAGCGCCATGAACTGGGCCTGCAGATCGGTCGGGAAGCCGGGAAAGGGGTCGGTCTCGACATCGACCGCCTCGAGCGGCTGCCCGTTGCGGCGCACCCGGATGCCCTCGTTGGTCGAGGACACCTCGACGCCGGCCTTGACCAGCACGTCGAGCGCCGACTGCAGCAGGTCAGCCCGCGCCCCTTCGAGCAAGACGTCACCACCGGTCATCGCGACGGCCATGGCATAGGTCCCGGTCTCGATCCGGTCGGGCAGGACGGCGTGATGCGCGCCGCCCAGGCGCGCGACGCCGGTCACGACGATGCGGCTCGTCCCGGCGCCCTCGATCTTCGCGCCCATCTTGGTCAGGCAGGCGGCGAGATCGGTGACCTCGGGCTCGCGGGCCGCGTTCTCGATGACCGTGGTGCCCTGCGCCAGGACGGCGGCCATCAGGGCCGTGTGCGTGCCGCCGACGGTGACCTTCGGGAAGACGATCTCGGCTCCCTTCAGCCCGTGGGGGGCGCGGGCGATGGCGTAGCCGTTCTCGATCTCGATCTCGGCGCCGAGCCTCTCGAGCGCCATCAGAAGCAGATCGACCGGGCGCGTGCCGATGGCACAGCCGCCCGGCAGCGAGACCTTGGCCTCCCCCATGCGGGCGAGGATCGGCGCGATCACCCAGAAGCTGGCGCGCATCGTGGAGACGAGTTCGTAAGGCGCGCAGGTGTCGACGATCTGGCGCGCTGTCAGCGCGATCGTCTGGCCCGTCTCGGCGGACTGGCCGATGCGCTTGCCGGCGATCGAGCGGTCGACGCCGTGATTCGAGAGGATGCGCGACAGCGCGCTGACATCCGACAGGCGCGGCACATTGGCCAGGGTCAGCGTCTCGTCGGTGAGCAGGCTCGCGATCATCAGCGGCAAGGCGGCGTTCTTGGCGCCGGAGATCGGAATGGCGCCGTCGAGGCGCTGGCCGCCGGTGATGCGGATCTTGTCCATCATGAAGTCCTGCTGAGCCGCCCGGCGATCACCGGCGGCGAGGAATGTCTGTGTTCAGGACCGGTTGGAGTCGGCCTGGGCTCGTGGCGCCTCGTCCTGCGCGGGCGCCTCCTCCGCGCGACGAGCCCGGGCCTGAGCCTTGCGGCGCTTCAGGTTCTCCCGGAGGGCGGCGGCGAGGCGCGCCCTCTTCTCCTCATCTGCGGCTGTCTGGCGGTTCACGGCAACAACTCGGTACCGGGGTTTAACGCTCATATCGCGGCGAATTCGCGGCGCATCGTTAGCCGCCCGCGCCGCTTTGGACAAGCAGGACGGCGGCGCGGCATGCCGATTGCTCGGCCTCGCTCATGGCGGCGTCGCGTGCCCCGTCCCGGGACGCCCGGAAGATCAGAACCTGACGTTAGGTAATAAAGATTAACGTAATTAACCATTCGGGCGAGATTTCATTTACAGTTTGTTAACTTCACGACGGGATGAGCAGCATGTTTCAGCCAGTTGCTTCGGTCATGGACTTCCCTCCCGCAGCCCAGCTCGACAGCTGCGAGGTCATCGACGCGATCCGGCGTCGGGCCGGCTTCCTGCCGGAGACGCAACTGGCCTACGAGCCCGCGATCCAGACGCTGTGGGTCACGATCCGGCCCGAGCTGAAGCCCGTCTTCACGCTGCAGCTGCTGGACAGCCTGGTGAAGATCCAGTCGGCGATCGTCGCGCTCTGGGGCGCGCCGGATCAGTATCACCGGGCGCCGGTCCGGTTCCTCGCCTTCCGCGGCAGGGGCCCGTTCTTCACACTCGGCGGCGATCTCGATTTCTACCTGGACTGCCTGGCCAAGAACGACCGCGCGGCGTTGGCCGAGTATGCGCGGCTTTCGGCTGCCGGCGCGGTGCTGAATGCGAGCGGCCTCAACGGCCTGGTCGTCACGCTCTCGACGATCCACGCCAAGGCGATCGGCGGTGGCATCGACGCGCCGCGCTCCTGCAACGTGATGATAAGTTCAACCACTTCCCGATCACCGCCGTCGCCATCCTGTCGCGGCGGATGGGCGCGCGGGCGGCGGAGCGGATGCTGATGTCGGGCGAGGAGATGAGCGCGCAGGCCTTCTTCGAGGCCGGCGGGCTGGAAGCGGTGGTGCCGACCGGCACGGGCGAGGCCTGGATCCGGAAATACGCCCAGGATTCGCTGCCCATGCACGCGGCCAAGACGGCGCTGTTTTCAGCCTTCAACCGGCGTGCGGGGGACCTGCAGCAGGAGCTCGACGAGCTCGGCCGGATCTGGACCGATTGCATGCTGCGCCTGACACCGAGCGCGATCTCGAAGCTGCAGCGGATCGCCCAGACGCAGGACCGGATGCTGGCCCGGATGTATCAGCGACCGGCGGCCGGAGGCCTTCAGCTCGGCCTTTGAACCCGGCTGCCGTCATGGCGACGGGCTCGCGCAGCAACACCAAACATTTACCTCTCGGCCTTTAAAAGCTTTTAATCGGGGAGTTATTGTAGGCGCTGCAGCAGCGCTTGCGGCGGCCACCTAGGCGGGATGTAATGGCGCTCGGGCTGAGGGATTGGTGGAATGCCAGGCATCGGCGCCCGGGCGAGGGCTTCGATCAGCCCAGCTACGCCCTGCTGGTCAGTTCCCTGTTCTCGTCGCCAGCCTCGATCATTCCCGGCGGCGTCGCGGGAATCCTGACCCCGTTCCTGTGCTGGATTTCCACCGGCCTGCCCCTGTTCGAAACGCTCACGATCGTGGTCGCGCTGATCGTCCTGCTGCGTCTGGCCAACTTCGTCGCCTATCGCAAAAGCGACCATTCGCGGGACGGCTATGAGGAAACCCGTCGCTGGGACCGGGATTATTTTCTCGGCGCCACCGCCTTCAGCGCCGTGCTCGGCTACAGCTGCTACGCCGCGCTGACGCATACGGACGACCCCGCAGCCCACATCACCTCGGTCGCCTCGACCATCGCCATCGCCTCGGGCTATGTCTCGCGCAATGCCGGCCGGCCGAAATTCGTCGCCGTCCAGTTGCTGACCTTCTGCGTGCCGATGGCCTTCGGCCTGATCCAGGCCCACAACCCCTATTATCAGTACATCGGCTATTTCGCTTTCCTCTACGTGGCGGCCAATATCGCCATCACCAACTCGCTGCACCGCAACCTGCTTGCGCTGAGCGATGCGACCAAGCAGTCGAAGGCCCTGGCCTCGGCGCTGCATTCGCAGAACCTGACGCTCGACGCCGCCCTGAACACCATGATTCACGGGCTGGCGATGTTCGACCGCGATCTCAAGCTCGCCGTCAGCAACGCGCCGCATCTCGCGCTCTACGGCCTGCCGGAGACTCTCGCCCTGCCGGGCACGCCGATCTCCGCCATCGCGCGCTTCCTGGTCGAGCGGCAGGTGGTCGCCGCCGGCCAACTGCGCGATCTGCGCGAGGCGCTGGCCGAAATCCAGGCGACGCAGCAGACGACGAGCCGGGAAATCCAGACGCGCAACGGCCGGGTTCTGGTCGTGACCTTCGCGCCGGCCGCCGAAGGTGGCGTGCTGATGTCGACGGAGGATGCCACCGAGCGAAAGGCGACCGAGGCGCGGATCGAGCAGATGGCCCGCTTCGACGAGTTGACGGGCCTCGCCAACCGCTTCGAGTACAACCGCACTATCACCGATGCCTTCGGGCGGCTGGAGCGGACCGGCGAGCCCTTCGCCCTGCTCTATGTCGATCTCGACGGCTTCAAGCAGGTCAATGACAGCCTCGGTCACGACATCGGCGACCGCGTGCTGATGGAGACGGCCGAGCGGCTGCGTGGCGCCGTCCGCGGCAGCGACCAGCTGGCGCGTTTCGGAGGCGACGAGTTCCTGCTGATCCTGCCGGCCGCGAACCACAGCATCGTCACCGCGATCGCCCAGCGCATGATCGATTCGATGACGAGCGCCTTCACCCTCGACAACAAGACGGTCTACGTCACGGCGAGCATCGGCATCGCGATGGCGCCAGCCGACGGCGCCAATCCGGCGGATCTGCTGCGCCACGCCGACACCGCGCTCTACAAGGCCAAGGCCGCCGGCCGCAACACGCTGATGTTCTTCAATCCGGCGATGGCCGAGGAGATGCTGGAGCGCCACGAACTCGAGGTCGACCTGCGCAAGGCCTGTGAGGACGGCTCGCTGGAGCTGTTCTACCAGCCGATCATCGACCTGCGCACGGGCGAGGTGGTCTCACGCGAGGCGCTGATGCGCTGGCGCCATCCGACGCGCGGCATGGTTCCCGCCGGCCAGTTCATCCCGATCGCCGAACAGTCCGGCCTGATCGCCACCATCGGCGACTGGGCGATCCGGCAGGCCTGCAAGGACGCGGCCTCCTGGGAGAAGCATGTCGGCGTCTCCGTCAACATCTCGCCGCTGCAGTTCCGCGAGCCGCGCCGCATCATCGAAGCGGTGAAGCTGGCCCTGATCACATCCAGCCTGCCGTCGCACAGGCTGACGCTGGAGGTGACCGAATCGCTGCTGATCGAGGACAACAAGACGACGCTCAGCGTCATCGACGAGTTGCGCACGCTCGGCGTGACCTTCGCGCTCGACGATTTCGGCACCGGCTATTCCTCGCTCGCCTATCTCTCGACCTATCCCTTCGCCCAGGTGAAGATCGACCAGAGCTTCACACGGACGGTCCACTCCAGCGAGGCGTCCAAGGCGATCATCGAGGCCGTGTGCCAGTTGGCACGCCGGCTCTCGATGAATGTCGTGGTCGAGGGCATCGAGACCGAGCAGCAGCGCATCGCCGTCCAGCTTCTCGGGGCCCAGCGCGCGCAGGGCTATCTCTTCGGCAGGCCCGCGCCGCTGGCAGCCCTCGTCGAAAAGGGCCGTCACGTGGCCTGAACGGTCAGGGCGTGACGAATCGGCACGGTTCCCCGAACCTTCGCCGCAGCGCAGAAAGCGGCGCGCGCGACAGTGCCGCCTTGATTCTGCTCCAGCGACGACGCATCAGCGACAATGGCCTTTCATCTGCCAGCCAGGGAGACGGCATGATCGCATCCGACGCCCCCTTCGCATCGCTGCCCGGGCGCGCGCCGCGCATGATTTGGCTGCGCATGGGAGCGTCTGCTTGAGCGACCCTGCGACACCCCCCTCTCCGTCCGCGCCCCTGACGCCGGACCTCTGCGTGATCGGCGCCGGGGCCGGCGGGCTCGCCTTCGCGACCGCTGCCGCGGCCTTCGGTGTCGCCATCGTCGTCGTCGAGCGAGACCGGATGGGCGGCGATGTCGGCGACGCCGTCATCGAGGCGCTGGCCGCCGCCGGCGCGCGGGCCCAGGCCGTCCGCGAGGCGAGGCGTTTCGGCATCCTCGCGGCGGAGCCCGAGATCGACGACGCGCAACTGCATGACCACATCCAGCGCGTGCTGACGGCACAGGCCCCCAACGTCTCGGCCGAGCGCCTGACCGCGCTGGGCGCGACCGTGCTCCGGGGGGACGCGCGCTTCGTCAGCCGCAGCACGGTGATGGTGGCCGACCAGGCCATCAAGGCGAGGCGCTTCGTGATCGCCACCGGCGCCCGCACGGCCGTGCCGGCCATTGCTGGCCTGGATGTCATCCCGCATCTCTCGGTTTCAGATCTGGCCTCCCTGACGCGCCGGCAGGAGCGGCTGATCGTGCTCGGCGGCCAGGCCAGCGGCGTCGCGATCGCGCAGGCGATGCGGCGCCTCGGAAGCCAGGTGGCGCTGGTCGACGAGGGCGATCTGCTGCGGCGCGAGGATCCGGAGGCGGTCGCCATCCTGCGCCGGACCCTCCTGCGCGAAGGGGTGGCGCTGCACGAGCGCGCCACGATCGAGCGCGCAGAGCGCGCGAAGGGCGGCGTGCGACTCGTGATCGGCGATGGCGCCAGCGGCTCCGAACGAACGATCGAGGGCACGCATCTTCTGCTCGCCGGTCCCGCCCAGCCCGCCATCGACGGGCTCGACCTAGAGCTCGCCGGCATTCGCCGCGGGCCGGACGGGATCCAGGTCGATCGCGGCCTGCGCTGCACGAACCGCCGCGTCTATGCGATCGGCGACTGTGCCGGCGGGGCGCCGGGCTCGGTCGGGGGCGGTCATGTCGCCGAGGAGCAGGCCCGGCTCGTGCTGCGCAACGCCCTGTTCCGGCAGCCGGGCGCCTTCGCGCCCCTGGCGGCGCCCCAGGCGACGCGCACCTTTCCGGCGATCGCCCGCGTCGGCCTGTCGGAGGCGGACGCGCTCGCGAATGGCCCGGTCCGCATCCTGCGCTGGCCCTATGCCGAGAGCGCGCGGGCCCAGGCGGAGCGGACGACGGATGGGTTCGTGAAGCTCGTCACCGACGCCAAGGGCAAGCTTTTGGGCGCGAGCATCGTCGGCGCCCAGGCGGACGAGCTGATCGCGACCATCGGTCTGGCGCTGAAGCGCGAGATGAGCGCCGCCGAACTGGCGGAGCTGCTGGCGCCCTGGCCGTCGCTGTCGGAGGTCTCGAAGCGCGCGGCGGCCTCCTTCCTGGTCCCCCTCGCGACCAAGCCGCTCCTGCGCCGCATCATCGGCATCCTGCGCCGTTTCGGGTAGGTTCGGGATCGATGCAGCCTCAGTTGCCCGACAGGGAACAGATCTCGATCAGCCTGCCGCGCGGGCTGACGCGGCTCGGCCTGTCGGCCAAGCTGCTCGTCCTGACGGTGCTGTTCGTCATGCTGGCGGAGGTGCTGATCTATCTGCCCTCCGTCGCCAATTTCCGGCGCAACTGGCTCAACGATCGGCTCGCGGCGGCGCAGATCGCCGTGCTGGTGCTGGAGGGAGCGCCGCAGGACGGCCTGCCGGAGGGCAGCGAGAACCGCCTGCTGATGGGCGTCGGCGCCCGCGCGATCGCAGCGCGCGTCGGCGGGGCGAGGCGGCTGCTCAGCCTCGATTCGATGCCCCCCGCAGCGGTCTCCCGCACGGTCGACCTGCGCAGCATGGGCTGGGCCGAGGCGATCGGCGACGCGCTGGAAACGCTGGTGATGCCGCCGGCGCAGATGCCGATTCGCGTCATCGGCGAGGCGGTCGGCGGGGCCGATTTCGTCGAGATCGTCATCGACGAAGCACCGCTGCGGCACGCGCTGCTGAAATTCTCGGGCAATCTGCTGGTGATCTCGCTGATCATCTCGGGACTGACGGCGGTCGCCGTCTATCTCGCGCTCAACTGGATGATCGTCGGTCCGATCCGCCAGCTCGCCGCCAACGTCATGGAATTCGAGATCGACCCTGAGAACCCGCACCGGATCATCGAGCCGACGCAGCGGGCCGACGAGATCGGCGAGGCGCAGCGCGCGCTGGCGCGGATGCAGATGACGCTGGCGGGCGAGTTGCGAACCAAGAAGCATCTGGCCGAGCTCGGGCTCGCGGTCAGCAAGATCAACCACGACCTGCGCAACATGCTGGCCGCCGCCCAGCTCATGTCGGACCGGCTGACCGAGACCCGCGACGCCAAGATCAAGAGCTTCGCGCCGCGGCTGATCGCGACACTCGGGCGCGCGATCGACTTCTGCCAGGCGACGCTGGCCTATGGCCGGGCGGCCGAGGCCACTCCCGTGCTGAAGGACGTGGTCCTGCGCCAGCTCGTGGCCGAGCAGGCCGAGATGCTGGGCCTCGCCGAGGCGGCGCTGGTCAGCTTCGCCAACGAGGTCCCGAGCGATCTGGTGGCCCCCTGCGATCCCGACCAGATGGCGCGCGTCCTGCTCAACCTGATGCGCAATTCGGTTCAGGCGCTGACACAGGCCGGCGCGGAAGCCGGGCTGAGGCCAATGCTGGCCGTGCGGGCCGAGCGCGACAACGGCTCGGTCGTCCTGCGCGTCGCCGATAACGGCCCCGGCGTGCCCGAGCGGGCCCGGGCCAACCTGTTCCAGGCCTTCCGCGGCTCGGTGACGCCGGGGGGGACAGGGCTCGGGCTTGCCATCGCGGCCGAGCTGGTGCGGCTGCATGGCGGCATGATCGCGCTGGAGCCGTCCGAGACAGGCGCCGTGTTCAAGGTGACGCTGCCGGCGCCCCGATCGGCCAGCGCCTGAGAGACCCAGCCCGAACTACTGGCTCGCCCAGATCACCCGCGCCATGAAGGCAATCTCCGCAAGGGACAGCACGCGGTCGCCATGCTCGGGGTTGAGCGAGGCGAGCTCGACGGTCTTCGCGGTCTGGCGCTTGAGTTGCTTGGCGAGGACCTCGCCCTCAATGGTCTTGACGACGACGCGGTCGCCGCGGCGCACGGTCGCCGTCGGCGAGACGATGATGGTGTCGCCGTCGCGGTAGAGCGGCAGCATCGAATCGCCGGAGATCTCCAGCGCATAGGCCTTCTCGTCGGCGACGCCCGGGAAGGCGACCTCCTCCCAGCCCGTGCCCACCGGAAAGCCGCCATCGTCGAAGAAACCGCCGGATCCCGCCTGGGCGAAGCCGATCAGCGGGATCGTGCGCGAGGGCGCCGCGCCGCGCCGCATCACCACGCTCATGAACTCCTCGAGCGAGGCGCCCGTGGCGGCCAGGATCTTGGCGATCGATTCGGTCGAGGGCCAGCGCTCGCGCCCGTCGGGCCCGATGCGCTTGGAGCGGTTGAAGGTCGTGGCGTCGAGGCCGGCCTTGCGGGCCAGGCCCGAGGCGGTGAAGCCATAGCGCTGGGCGAGCGCGTCGATCGCGGTCCAGATCTGATCGTGGGAGAGCACCGCGTGCGCCTCGCAGGGATGTTGCCGTCAGCCGGGGATAACGATAGGAAATATCCCCTAATCCATGAGACTTCAATCTGATTTTGATCCGGGCAGCGATAAAAATTGGCGAAGCCTCCTGACAGCCGCTAAGCCGTCCCGCAGCCACCATCCGCCGAGGTCGCCCGTGCCGCTCATCTACAAGATCTGCCCCGACAGCCTGTGGCGCGCAGCCGAAGCCGAAGGGCGCTTCGAGGGCGCCGCCATCGATCTCAGCGACGGCTACATCCACTTCTCGACCAGCGCCCAACTCCGCGAGACCGTGGCGAGGCATTTCGCCGGCCAGCGGGATCTGCTCCTGATCGCGGTCGAGGATGACAAGCTCGGCGCGGCGCTGCGCTACGAGCCCTCGCGGGGCGGCGACCTGTTTCCGCATCTCTACGCGCCGCTCGGGACGCGGGACGTGCGCTGGGTGGCGCCGCTTGCCCAGGGGCCGGATGGCGCCCACCTCATTCCGGAGGACGTCGCGTGATCGGTTCCCTGTTCAACCTCGCCCGGCCGCTGATCCACAAGATGGATGCCGAGACCGCGCACCGGCTGACGGTCGCGGCGCTGGCGGCCGCGCCCTCGCTGCGGCCGGCCCCGGATGATCCGGTGCTGGCCACCGAAGCCTTCGGGCTGTCCTTCTCCAATCCGGTCGGTCTGGCGGCCGGCTTCGACAAGCATGCCGAGGCGGTGGACGGGGCGCTCGGCCTGGGCTTCGGCTTCGTCGAGGTCGGAGGCGTCACACCCCTGCCCCAGCCCGGCAATCCGAAGCCGCGGGTCTTTCGCTTGGTCGAGGACGCCGCGGTGATCAACCGCTACGGCCTCAACAGCGACGGCATGGAGGCCGTGGCGCAGCGGCTGGCGGCGCGGCGGGCGCGGGGCGGCATCGTCGGCGTCAATCTCGGCGCCAACAAGGACTCGGCCGACCGCGCGGCGGATTATGCGGTGCTGACACGCAGGCTCGCGCCGCTCACCGATTTCGTCACCGTCAACGTCTCGTCGCCCAATACGCCGGGGCTGCGCGACCTGCAGGCCGAAGCCGCGCTCGACGACCTGATCGCCCGGGCGATCGAGGCGCGCGACGAGGCGGCGGCGGGCGGGCGACCGACGCCGATGCTCTTGAAGATCGCGCCCGACCTCACCCTGCCGGAACTCGACGGCATGATCGCGGTCGCGCGGCGCCGCCATATCGACGGGCTGATCGTCTCCAACACCACCATCGCGCGCCCGGCCAGCCTGCGCAGCCAGGCGAAGACGGAGACCGGCGGCCTCTCCGGTAAGCCGCTCTTCGAGGCCTCGACGCGCCTGCTCGCCGAGGCCTTCCTGCGGGTCGAACGCCAGTTCCCGCTCATCGGCGTCGGCGGCATCGACTCGGCGGCAACCGCCTTCGCCAAGATCCGCGCCGGGGCCGATCTCGTGCAGTTCTACTCCGCGATGGTCTTCCACGGGCCCGGGCTGGTGAAGACGGTCAAGGCCGGCCTCGCCGCTGAGGCACGCCGGGCCGGGCTGCCGAAGCTCTCCGCCCTGGTCGGGCGCGATGCCGCCGCCATCGCAGCCGGCAAGGGACTCTAGCCGCTCCGAGGCGGCGATCCCGGCTGCGGCCTCTTGCCGCCGCCGCCGACCTGGCCTATCGGGCCTGACGCACCCTGTGCCGCGAGATGCCTGCCGCCGTCATCGCCGCCTCGGAGCGGCTGGATAGCGAAGGGCCTGGCCTTGCCGAAACTCGACTGGAAGACGCTCGCGGCGAGCGCGTTCGCGCCCGCCCTGCTGATCACGCTCATTCTCGGGGCCATGCTCTGGCACCAGCACGACAGCGTCGAGCGGGTGGCGGACCGCGACCGTGCGGCACAGATGCGTCTCGTCGGGTCGCTGCTCGACACCAATTTCGACCAGGCCGCGAAGTTCTCACTGGCGCTGGCGGAAACCTTCGCGCGCAATCCGCAGATCCGCGAGGCGCTGGCGGCCGGCGACCGGGCCCGCCTGCAAGCCCTCTCGAAGGACGCCTACCAATATCTCAGCCGCCAGGCGAGCGTGCAGATCTTCGGCTATCACTCGCCGGACCTGCGCTACCTGCTGCGCATGCACCGGCCGGAACAGCATGGCGACGACATCTCCGGCTTCCGCGCCATGGTCGTCGCCGCCAATCGGCTGCGACGGGCGCAAACCGGGGTCGAGATCGGGATCGCGGGCATCGGCATCCGCGGCGTCGCACCCGTCGAGCAGGACGGCGCCCTCACCGGCAGCGTCGAGGCCGGGCTCGACATCCGGCCGCTGCTCGATCTGGTCAAGACCGCGACCAATACGGACATCGCGGTGGTGGCAGCCTCGTCGCTGAGCGGCGTCGCGCTGGATCCGAAGCTGCCCTCGGTCGGAGATCTCACCCTGATGGCGGCAACCGACGAGATGCTCTTCGGCCGTTTCCTGCGGGCCTTTCCGACCCGGCCCGTGCGCGATGTCGAGATCGGCACGCGGCGCATCGACGGCCAGTCCTACGGCGTCATGGCCCAGCCGCTGGTGGACTTCTCCGGCCGGCTGATCGGCATGGCGATCATGCTCAAGCAGGAGCCCGGCTCGGAGTGGCGGCGGCTGATGACGGAACTCTGGGTCATCGCGCTCTGCGGCGGCATCCTGGCCTTCGTCGGCTTCCTCGTCCTGGCCCGCCGGCGGCGCGAGGCGTGATGCGGCGGCTCGTCCTGATCGCCCTGCTGCTGCTCGCCTCGGTGGGTGTGGCGCCCGCCGAGGACGCGGCGCCCGGCGCCCGCACGACGCTGCCGCAGGGAGTCGAGTTGCCGGTGCGGGTGCGGGTCGCGTTGCGCGTGCTCAACGTGCTCGAGATCAAGGAGGTCGCCGGCCAGGGGCGTCTCCAGGTCGAACTGACGCAACGCTGGCAGGACCCGCGCCTGGCCTTCGACGCGATCGCGCGTGGCCTCGCCCGCGACGACCGGGTCGGGGACGAGGCGGACGAGTATCTGAAGACGATCTGGACGCCCGGGCTGACGCTCGACAATCAGATCGGCGACAAGGATTCGCGCAGCGTCGCACTGTCGGTCCACGCCCATGGCGAGGTCATGCTGATCGAGCGTTTCGAGAGCGATTTCCGCTTCCGCATGAACATGGACGCCTTTCCCTTCGACCAGCAGCGGCTGACGCTGTCGCTGTCCCTGCCGCGCTATCCGCAGCAGGAGGCGGTGATCGTCACCACCGAGGCCGACCGGCAGTTCTCGGGCGTCGACGCCACGCCGTCGGTCGTCGACTGGCGCCCGCTCGGCCTGCGCTTTTCCAACGATCTGGCGATGGGCTGGAACGCGCGTTCCTATTCGCGCCTGAACGCCACCGTCACCATGGCGCGCGACGCCCAGCGCTACATCCTGCGCGTCTTCGTGCCGATCATGGCGGTGCTGGCGGTGTCGCTCTTCGTGCTGTGGTCGCCCGGGCTCAAGGAGCAGGACAAGGGTGGGCTGATCTTCTCGTCGCTGCTCGCGCTGGCGGCGATCAGCTTCACCTTCGAATCGAGCTTTCCGGGCTCGATCTCGCTGAACACCCCGATCGCCGAGATGATCTCGCTCGGCTATCTCTATCTCGTCGCCGTGCTGATGTTCGAGATCGTGCTGGCGGTGGCCATCGCCCGCCCGCAGGGCCGCTGGAGCGGCGAGGCGGCGGCCTTGCGCCTGCATCTGCGCTGGGCCCTGCCGGCCATCATGCTGATCGTGTGCCTCGGGGCGGCGCTGCGGGCGCTGCCGGGCTGACCTCAGCGGCGCGCGGCGAACAGGCGCGACAGCAGCCAGAGCGGCACGACGAGCAGCGCGCCGCCGATGATCCACTGGCCGACCTCGCTCAGAGCGCCGAAGCCGAGATCGCCGAGAGAGCGCACGAATCGCACCGCGGTCTCGAACAGCGCGCGTGGCGACAGGCCGAGAAAGGCCATGGCGGCCCCGACCAGCAGCGAGATGAAGAGCAGCCGCACGAGCACGCCGAGCGGCGAGCCGCCGAGAAAGCGTTCGATCCTGCCATTGGCCATGGTCAAGCAAGTCCCCGATCCGCGCCCATCACGCGCCCGGATGGTTGAACCCCGGCTGAACGGGCTGTCAACCCGCTCGCGGGTCAGGAGGTCGCGGAGGCCCCGGCCGTGGCCCAGGCGGTGCCGGCGATCTTGGCGGCGGCGATGACCGCCTGCGTGCGGCTGTCGACGTCGAGCTTGGTCAGGATCGCCGAGACATGGGCCTTCACCGTCGCTTCGGAGACGCCGAGCTCATAGGCGATCTGCTTGTTCAGCAGCCCTTCGGACAGCATCATCAGCACCCGCACCTGCTGCGGCGTCAGCGTCGAGAGGTTGCGCACCATCGTCGCGGTCTCGGCATCGACGGGCGCTGTCAGATCGACGCCCGGCGGCGTCCAGACGCCGCCGTCGAGCACGGCCCGGATCGCCTCGCCCATCTGCTCGACATCGGCCGTCTTGGGCAGGAAGCCGAGCGCGCCGAACTCGATGCAGCGGCGGATCACGGCCGGATCGTCATTGGCGGAGACCACGATGACCGGGATCTCGGGATGGTCGGCCCGCAGGAAGAGCAGGCCGGAGAAGCCCTGCACGCCCGGCATGGTGAGATCGAGCAGGACGAGATCGGCGTCGCCGCCGCTGTCCAGCGCTTCGGTCAACGCCTCCAGCGAGCCAACCTCGCTGACATCGGCGCCTTCGAGGGCGGTCGAGACCGCCTGCCGGAGCGCGCCACGAAAGAGCGGATGATCATCCGCGATGACGATCCGTGTCGACGGCTGTCGTTTCATGGGATCCCATCCTCATGCCCGGTCCGCATTGTGCCTCAATCGGACACCGGTTCAAGCCATCGGCGCGAGCGGCCGCCGACCCGGCAGGCTGTGAACCATCGCGTGCCGGTGCGCAATCAGCCATTCGGAGGCAGCAGCGCCTCCAGCGCCTCGATCCGGTCGGCCTCGAGCGGGGGCTTGTCCCAGCGAATCCGGCTGATGCGGGGAAAGCGCATGGCGACGCCGGACTTGTGCCGCGTCGAGCGCTGCAGCCCCTCGAAGGCGACCTCGAAGACGAGCCCGCTGTCGCGCGTATGCGTGACCTCGCGCACGGGACCGAAGCGGTTGAGCGTGTGCTTGCGGACATAACGGTCGAGTTCGACGAGTTCCTCGTCGGTGAAGCCGAAATAGGCCTTGCCGACCGGCACCAGCTCGTCCGCCCCGCCTTCACCGGCGCGCCAGACCCCGAAGGTGAAATCCGAATAGAAGGACGAGCGCTTGCCGTGGCCGCGCTGGGCATACATCAGCACGCAGTCGACGAGCCTGGCCTCGCGTTTCCACTTCCACCAATGGCCCTTGGGGCGGCCCGGCAGATAAGGCGAATCGAGGCGCTTGATCATGCAGCCCTCGACGGCCTCCGCATCGGCGCCGGCGCCCGCAGCCGCAGGGTCGGCGCGCGCGGCGGCCAGCGACTCCCAGTCGTTGAAGGCGATCGGCGGGGAGAGGTCAACGACCGGGCTGGCGAGGCGGGCCACGAAAGCCTCCAGCCGCATCCGGCGCGCCGAGAGCGGCAGGTCGCGCAGATCCTCGTCGCCATCGACGAGCAGGTCATAGGCGCGGATATGGGCGGGGTGCTCGAGCAGCATCTTGGACGTCACGCTCTTGCGGTTGAGCCGCTGCTGCAGGCTGTTGAAGCTCTGAACCGCCGCCTCGCGCCGCACCAGCAGTTCGCCGTCGAGCGTGCCATCCAGCGTCAGCGCCTCGACCACGTCCGGGAAGGCGGCGGCGATGTCCTCGCCGGTCCGCGAAAACAGCCGCGTGACGCGCTCGCCATCGGGCCGCGTGCCGGTGACGGCCTGGACGCGGATGCCGTCCCATTTCCACTCGGCCTGGAATTCGGCCGGGTTCATCTTCTCGAAATCGCCATCCTCGATCGGATGCGACAGCATCACCGGCCGGAAGGGGGCGGGATCGGTCGCCTCGGGCCGCGGGCCCCTGCCCTCCAGCCAGGCAAAGAGCGTGGCATAGGGCGGCTCGAGCCCGTGCCAGACCTGCTCGACCTCGTCGGCGGGGATGCCGCCGAGGCTGGCGGCCGCCGTCTTGGCGAGGCGCGCGGAGACGCCGATCCGCAGCGAGCCGGTGATCAGCTTCAGCAGCGCCCAGCGGCCGGTCTCGTCGAGCGCATCGAGCCAGGAGGCGACGAGGCGCGGCAATTCGGTCCTGCCGACGCTGCGCAGGCCCTCGACGACGTCCGGCAGATGGGGCACGTCGTTCGCCCCCCGACGCGCCGGCCACATCAGCGCGACCGTCTCCGAGAGATCGCCGACATAGTCGTAAGACAGCGCGAACAGCACCGGGTCGGTGCGTTCGGCGATCAGCGCCCGCACGAGCCCGGATTTCGCGTTGGGGAAGACCAGCCCCCCGGTCATCGCCGCCAGAGCGAGGCCGCGATCCGGATCGGGCGTGCTGCGCAGATAGTCCGCGATCAGCGCGAGCTTGGCGTTGCGGCGCGGCTCATAGGCCAGCCGGTCGAGCAGCCAGGCGAAGCGGTTCACCGGCGCGTCCCCCGACCGCGCCGGCGTTTACCAATGCGGCGAACTCTTGGCATCATTCAGTTTCCATTCATGAAGGCGCCCGCAGGCTGACCATCGCTGAGGGGGACATGCCGACCATGCGTGCTGCCATCCGGATTGCCGGCCTCGCCATTGCCATGGCGACTGCGCTGTCGGGCGCCGCCCAGGCCGGTTCCTTCACCTGCCGTGAAACGCCGATCGTCGCGCCGAACCATAGGCTGACCGCGCTGGCGCCCCGGATCGCAGCAGGTGGCAAGCTCGAGATCCTCGCCATCGGCTCGTCCTCGACCGAGGGCGTCGGGGCCACCAGCCGCGACAGGAGCTACCCAGCGCGGCTGCAGAACCTCTTGTCGGCGGCCTGGCCGCGCGTCCAGGTCAGTGTGGCCAATGCCGGCATCGGCGGCGAGATCGCGCCCGAGACATTGCTCCGGTTGAAGAAAGCCCTGAGCGAGCGCCGCTACGATCTGGTGATCTGGCAGGTCGGCACCAACGACGCCGTCCGCGGGGGCGACATGGCGACTTTCCGGGCGATGATCGCCAACGGCATCGCCGTGGTGAAAAACGCCGGCGTCAGCCTCGCTCTGCTCGACCCGCAGTATTTCCCCGGCATCCGGGAGCCGGCGCGCTACCAGAGCTATGTCGAGGCGATCGCCGAGGTCGCCAAGCGCGAGAGCGTCCCCGTGTTCACGCGCTACGAGACGATGCGGGAATGGCACGAGGCCGACGCCCAGGCCTTTCGAGCCGCGCTCGCGGCGGACAGCTTCCATATGAGCGATGCGGGCTATGACTGCCTGGCCCGCGACATGGCGGCGGGTCTCGTCTCTCTGACCACCGGCGGCCGGCCCGTCGTCGCGCAGACGCGCTAGCGCTTCAGACCGGAACGGCATCGGCGCCCTCCGCGACGGCATCCGCCTCGCCCTCATCGCCATAGCCCACGAGATGCAGCGGCTTGGCGCGCAGGCCGACGCTCATGCACCAGTGGACGAGTGCATCGGCCTCGCCATGGGTGACCCAGATCTCGCCGGCGCCCGTCTCGCGGATGGTCGCCTGGAGATCGTCCCAGTCGGCATGGTCGGAGACGATCAGGGGCAGTTCGACGCCCTTCTGGCGGGCGCGGGCGCGGATCCGCATCCAGCCCGAGGCGAAGCTCGTCACCGGATCGGGAAACTTCCGCGCCCAGAGGTCCTGGATCGCGCTCGGCGGGCAGATGACGATCTCGCCGCCCAGCGTCTTGCGCTCCGCGGCGACGACCTTGCGGACCTCGCCCAGCTGCGCGCCTTCCGACAGGTAGAACTCGGTCAGCTTCTCCATCGCGCCATGGAGATAGAGCGGGCGGTCGTAGCCGGCTTCGCGGATCAGGGCCATGACGCGTTGCGCCTTGCCCAGCGAATAGGCGCCGACGATGTGCGTCCGCTCGGGAAAGAGCCGGACCGATTCCAGGAGCTTGCCGACCTCGGCATGGGCGGGCGGGTGGCGGAAGACGGGCAGACCGAAGGTCGCCTCGGTGATGAAGATGTCGCAGGGCAAGGGTTCGAAGCCGGCGCAGGTCGGGTCGCGCTCGCGCTTGTAGTCGCCGGAGGCGACGATCCTCAGCCCGCCGGATTCGACGACGATCTGCGCCGATCCCAGCACATGCCCGGCCGGCACGAAGGTGAAGTCGACCTCGCCGATGCGAATCGTCTCGCCCGGCACGGCCTCCTGCCGCTGGCCGGTGAAGCCCTCGCCATAGCGCAGGGCCATGATGGCGAGGGTCTCGCGAGTCGCCAGCACAGCGCCATGGCCGGCTCTGGCATGATCGGAATGGCCATGCGTGATCAGCGCCCGCGCCACCGGCCGCACCGGATCGATGTAGACATCGGCCGGGGGACACCAGAGGCCGGCCGGCGTCGGGATCAGCAGATCGGAGGGGCGCATCGCAGATAGACCCGCGCGCATGATCGAAAAGGCCCCGACCGCGCATTCCGCCAGTTCCGGCGATCCGACGCTGGACCGCCGCTATGGCTGGGCCGAGGCCGCCTTCAAGGAGGGCGACGCGCAGGCCTGCGTCGAGATCCTCGATCAGACGCTGGCGCAGGCCTACCATTTCACCGCCGCCTGGCATCTCTACGGCCTCGCGCAGGAAGCGCTGGGCCACAAGGAGGAGGCGGCGACCGCCTGGCGGCAATGCCTGACGCTCGACCCCAATGACCATTTCGGTGCCCGGCTCGACCTCGCGCGGATCGGCGCGATGGCAGCCGAGGACGCGACCTCCGAGAATTTCTCCGGCACGCTCTTCGATGGCTATGCCGACCGGTTCGACAGCCATCTGACGCAGGCGCTGCACTACAATGCTCCGGAACTGATCAAGGCCACGCTGGCGCAGTTCTGTGAGAACGCCGGCCGCGCCTTCCGGTTCGAGACCGTCTTCGACCTCGGTTGCGGCACCGGACTGATGGGCGAGGCGATCCGCAATGAGGCCGGTTTCCTCGCCGGTTGCGATCTCTCGCCGCGCATGATCGAGCGGGCTCGGGCCAAGACGACGGCGACAGGCGGGCCGCTCTACGACAAGCTCGCCGTCGCCGGCCTCACCGCTTTCCTCGCCAGCCGCCCCGACGCCAGCGCCGACCTTCTGCTGGCGGCGGACGTCTTCGTCTATCTCGGCGAGTTGCGGCCGGCCTTCGCCCAGGCGGCGCGCGTGATGACCTGCGACGGGCTTCTGGTCTTCACGGTTCAAAGCCATGCGGGCGAGGGCGTCGTGGTGGGTGAGGATCGGCGGTTCGCGCATGCGGAGGGCTGGGTGAGGCAGAGGCTTGCTGAAACGGGGCTCGCAATCGTCTCGCTCGAACCCGTCAGCACGCGTCAGGACCGTGGCGCGGCGGTTCCTGGCCTGCTCGTGGCCGTCCGGCGGTCCGCGTGACTGCCGCTGCGGCAGGGTGCCGCGGTGGGAACAATCGTGCGTTTCGCGCGATGTAACAGCGCCCGCGGAGCACCGAAGCCGAAGCCCATGTCCACCAGAGTTCTGATTGTCGAGGACGAGGTCCTGATCGCCATGGAGACGGAGGCGATCGTCGAGGATCTCGGCCATCATCCCGTCGGCATCGCCGCGACCTCCCGGGAGGCGCTCGCGCTGGCCGCCACCGAAGAGCCCGACATCGCGCTGGTCGACGTCAATCTCGCCGACGGACCGACTGGCCCGGAGGTCGGAGCGAAGCTGGCCGAACTCGGCATCGCTGTCGTCTTCATCACTGCCAATCCGCGCATGCTGCAGCAGCGGATCGAGAATGCGATCGGCGTGTTCGATAAGCCGGTGGCCGACCGCGATCTGGCGGAACTGCTCGATTACGTCGCGAGCCGGGCGGCCGGGCGCCCCGCCGCGCCGCCGAGCCGGCTCAAGATGTTCTGAGACGCAGGAACGGCCTCAGGGCTGAGCGTCCTCGTTGCGCGCCAGTCGAGTCGCGGCGACCACCACCTCCACGACGAGCCCTTCCGGTCTCCAGTCGCGCCTCAACCGTCCACCGAGTTGCCGCCCGACGCTCATTTCCGCCAGCTTGGTGCCAAAACCAGTCCGGCCAGGCTCGCCCACGACCCTCGGGCCGCCCGTTTCCGTCCAGCGCAGCACGATCTCGTCACCCTCGTGACGAATGGCGATGTCGACGCGGCCGGCCTCGACGGACAGCGCGCCGTACTTGACCGCATTGGTGGCGAGTTCGTGGAAGAGCAGCGCGATCGGCGTGGCGCCGCGGTCGTCGACCGTGGCGTCCTCGCCCGTCACCGTCAGCCGCCCCTCGCTCACCGCCGGATAAGGCGAGAAGAGGTTGTCCAGCAGACCCTTGATCGTGGTGCGGCCGATGACCGGCTGCGACGCCTCGCTGTGGGGGCGCACGAATTCATGGGCCCGCGCCAGCGCCGAGACGCGCTCGCGGAACTGCGCGGCGAAGTCCTTGGCTTCCGGGAACTCGCGGGCCGAGAGCGCGATCAGGCTGCCGACCACGGAGAAGATGTTCTTGATGCGGTGACTGAGTTCGTGGCTCAGCAATTCATTGGCTTCGGCCGCGAGCTTCGCCTCGTGGATGTCCGTGCAGGTGCCGATCCAGCGGACGATCCGTCCCTCCGCATCGCGCACCGGCTGGGCGCGGCCGATCGTCCAGCGATACTGTCCGGAATTGTGGCGCAGCCGGTACTCGACCTCATAGACCTCGCCCGTCGCCAACGAATGGCGCCAGCGCCGCCAGGCTTCCGGCTGGTCCTCCTCGTGGAACAGCCCGGCCCAGCCCTCACCATCGGTCGAACCCCGGGGGACGCCGGTGAACTCGTACCAGCGCTCGTTGTAGTAATCGTGGAAGCCGTCTGGTCGCGTCGACCAGACCATCTGCGGCATCACATCGGTCAGGATCTTGAAGGTCGCTTCGGTGACCGGCAGCCCGGCTTGGTACAGGTGGGTATCGGGCAAAGGCGGGACCTCGGGCTCCCGGCGGGAGCAGATAGCGGCTCAAACGCCGGGGACGCGGTTTTGTTGCACAGGGCCGAGTCCAGGGCCAGTGCAGCAGGGCGGTATGGGGATATTCGCCTTTCGTTCCAGCTGCAGCCATCCTATCTCTGGTTCCCATGGCTGCGCCCTCCCCGCTTCCTCCCGCCTTCGAGACCTGGTTCGCCGGCCGCGGCTGGAGCGCGCGGCCGCATCAGCTCGCTCTGCTCGAAGAGGCCCGTGCGGGGCGCTCGACGCTGCTGGTGGCACCGACAGGAGCCGGCAAAACGCTCGCCGGCTTCCTGCCCTCGCTGGTCGAGCTGTCGCAGCGCGACGGCAAGCGCGAGGGGCTGCACACGCTCTACATCTCGCCGCTGAAGGCGCTGGCCGTCGACATCGCGCGCAATCTCGAGGCGCCGATCCGCGAGATGGGGCTGCCAATCGCTGTCGAGACGCGCACGGGCGACACCTCCGCCGCCAAGCGCACGCGGCAGATCAGGACGCCGCCCGACATCCTGCTGACGACGCCGGAGCAGCTCGCCTTGCTGGTCTCGCATCGCGACGCTGCGCCCTTCTTCGCCAGCCTGCGGCGGATCGTGCTGGACGAGCTTCACGCGCTGGTGGCCTCCAAGCGCGGCGACCTGCTTTCGCTCGATCTGGCGCGGCTGCGCAGCCTCGCGCCGCAGGTCAGCGCGGTCGGCCTCTCGGCGACGGTGCGCGAGCCGGCCGATTTGCAGCGCTTCCTCGGCGGCAGCGAGACGCCGGCCGGGCTCGTCACCGTCGGCGGCGGCGCTCCTGCGCGCATCGCCATCCTGCCGACGCAGACCCGTCTGCCGCTCGCCGGCCACACCACCGCTCATGCGATGGGCGCGATCTACGCGGCTATCAAGGCGCACAAGCTGACGCTGGTCTTCGTCAACACCCGCATGCAGGCCGAGTTCGCCTTCCAGGCGCTGTGGACCATCAATGACGACAATCTGCCGATCGCGCTGCATCACGGCTCGCTCGATGCCACGCAGCGCCGCAAGGTTGAGGCAGCGATGGCCGAGGGCCGGCTGAAGGCGGTCGTCTGCACCGCGACGCTCGATCTCGGCATCGACTGGGGCGATGTCGACCTCGTCGTCAATCTCGGCGCGCCCAAGGGCGCGAGCCGGCTGATGCAGCGGATCGGCCGCTCCAACCACCGCATGGACGAGCCCTCGCAGGCGCTGCTCGTGCCCTCCAACCGCTTCGAGTTGCTGGAGTGCCGCGCCGCGCTCGATGCCGTCGCCGAAGCGGCGCAGGACACGGCGGATGCCCGGGTCGGCGCGCTCGACGTGCTCGCCCAGCATGTCCTCGGCGTCGCCTGCTCGGACGGTTTCGATTCCGATGCGCTCTACCAGGAGGTCTGCAGCGCCTCGCCCTATGCCGGGCTGGAACGCGCCGATTTCGACGCGGTGGTGAATTTCGTCGCGACCGGCGGCTACGCGCTGAAGAGCTATGAGCGTTTCGCCAAGCTGCGGCAGGACAAGGCCGGACACTGGCGCGCCAGCCATGCCAAGGTCATCCAGCAATACCGCATGAATGTCGGCACGATCGTCGAGTCGACGATGATGAAGGTCCGGCTCGGCAAGGCCCGCGCCGGCCAGCCCGGCCAGCCGCAGACGGTTCTGCGCGGCGGGCGCGTGCTCGGCGAGATCGAGGAGTATTTCGCCGAGACGCTCGTTCCCGGAGACACCTTCATCTTCGCCGGCGAGGTGCTGCGCTTCGAGGGCATCAGCGGCAACGAGGCGGTCTGCTCGCGCGCCGCGCCGGGCACGGATCCGAAAATCCCCTCCTATGCCGGCGGCAAGTTCCCGCTCTCGACCTTTCTCGCCGCGCGCGTGCGGGCGATGCTCGCCGATCCGAAGGAGTGGGACAGCCTGCCCGAGGAGGTCTCGTCCTGGCTGCATGCGCAGCGGCTGAAATCGCGCCTGCCCAAGCCCGGCGAGCTGCTGGTCGAGACCTTCCCGCGCGGGGGGCGGTTCTACCTCGTCGCCTATCCCTTCGAGGGGCGGCTGGCGCACCAGACGCTCGGCATGCTGCTGACGCGGCGGCTGGAACGCGCGCGGATGCGGCCGCTCGGCTTCGTCTGCAACGACTACGGCATGGCCTGCTGGGGACTCGGCGACATGTCCGCCGCGATCGCGCGCGGGGCCTTGAGCCTCGACGAGCTGTTCTCGCAGGACATGCTGGGCGACGATCTCGAGGAGTGGCTGGCGGAATCGGCGCTGATGAAGCGCACCTTCCGGCAATGCGCCGTGATCGCCGGCCTGATCGAGCGGCGCT
>LNFM01005380.1_pt1 | contig 26761 bp, 21 predicted proteins | sample 596031 | NCBI WGS metagenome assembly LNFM01 (sample SAMN04254537, study PRJNA301005) | activated carbon metagenome | isolation source: dual media filters at the Ann Arbor, Michigan drinking water treatment plant | place: USA: Ann Arbor | reverse complement strand
AGGTCGCGGCGGGACGCCGCCACGACCTCGCCTCGGGGGTCCTCAGTGCGACAGGATCTGCACGCGGTTCATGTCCTCGACCACAGGGTTGACCAAGGCGTCGAGGTTGCTCTGCGTCAGCCGGGCCTCGAAGATCTTGGTGAACTGATCGATGTCCGTGACGGGGCCGAACGGGTCGAACCCGATCGTCTCGAACATCTCCGGGAAGACCGGGATGAACGGCATGCACGCCGCCCCGGCCATGTCGTAGAGGTCTTGGTAGCGGCGGTCGAGGTCGGCGAAGCTCCACGTGGTGGAGGGGAACTGGGTGTCGACGACCGTGTTGCCGAGCAGGAAGCCCGACAGCGTGGCGGGGATGCCCGACATCGGATCGACGTGCGTGAACGTCGTGCCGGTGTCGCAGGTGTGGCAGCCGTTGCAGGTGTTGAGCGAGAACTGGTGGCGACCGCAGACGAACTGCGAGGTCGCGGCCGCCGAGGGATTGGCCAGCCATGCGCCCGGCGGGCTCGCGCCCGGGTTCAGCGACGCCAGCGAGTTGCCGCCCAGGAACGGCTCGGGGTCGTCCGTCGTGCAGTCGAACTTCGGCGGCACGCCGTGGCTCGACTCGCACGGCGACAGCGTCGTCGCCGGGAGCACCCGCGTGTCGACGAACGCATCGACCAGGGGGTTCGTCGTCGGCGAGTGGGCCTCGTCGTCGGGCGTCTGCGCGACGGTGTGCGGGCGCAGGTAGCCGTCGGTCTCGACGTTGGTGGAGCTCTCGCAGTCGATCGCCTGATCGGACAGCGTGAACTCGCGCAGCTCCCACGGGTCGCCCAGGGCGATCTCGTTGGTGCGGATCTGGTTGATCGCGTTGCCGTTGCCGCGCTCCGGCGCCGCATCGCGCAGGACGACGCTCTCGGTCATGCCCGCGAGCGTGTCGCGGTACGTCGCGTCGAAGCCACCCATCAGGTCGAGGCCGACCCACGCGTTGGCCCAGTCGCGCACGTCCGCGCAGCCGCGTCGCGGCACGCCGTACTCGAAGATGACCGTGAACGGCATCGGGTTGCATGCCGCGCCGCTGTCGTCCGGCTCCATCACGCCGAAGACGAAGCGCAGCTCGCCGCCGTTGGTGGGCTCGCTGCCGCCGCCGCCGCCGTAGCCGCCGCCGCCAGACGGGCCGCTCGAGCGCAGGTCGAGGCGGTTGACGATCGCGAGCAGACGGAACGGGGATCGCGACAGATCGAGGCTCTTGCCCCCGCTCGCGGCCATCCACGGCCCGATCACGCGATCCCACATCTGCGTGCGCGCGTCGACCTCGTCGCCGTTGACGTCGTAGTTCGCGAGCCACTGCCCGAGCCACTGCTGCGTGAAGTCCTCGGGGCTGATCCCCGTGCGCGGCGTGTTCGCCATCTCGGTCATGAGGTGGCAGAACGTCCACGGGCCGCAGGCGTTGCCCTCCTGCGTGCACGTGTCGTAGGTGCGCTCGGGGTCCTGCACGACGGCGGGATCGGTGATGAACACCGACTCGAGCCAGTTCGACTCGATGGACTTGGGCGTGATGCGGACGCGGCCGAGACCGACGAGGTCACCGGCGAAGAAGGCCTCCGCGGCGAAGGGCGTCGCGGTCGAGATCGCGACCGGGTGGCGGCCGTCGAGCACGAACGAGAACTCCGACGTCCCCTCCTTGTCGAGGATGTGCTGCTCGAGGGCGACGCGCCGCTGCAGCCCGTCGTCGTCGCTGCGGGCGAAGACCGCGAAGAAGTCGGCGCCGGGGCTCTTGTCGAGGAGGCCGAGCTCGGCGAGGGTGTCGGAGCGGAACGCGACGACCGGCGCCTTGTCGACGCCGAGCACGGCCACGAGGCTGGGCTCCGGGTGGGGGTCGCCCTCCTTCACCTCGGGCTTCGGCAGCCGGACGTGGATCACCAGGTCCTCGCCGAGCTCGTTCGGGTGGGGGAGGCGGTGCACGAAGATGTCCTCGATCAGGTCGATCGGGATGAAGTCGAACTTGCCGGGGTCGATCGGGTTGTGCTTGCCGCAGCCGCCGTACTCCTGCGGGTCGGCGGGCGCGGCCAAGGGGCCAGCGGCGCCGGCGGGATCCTCGGTCGTGTCGACCGTGGTCTCGACGGCGTCGGAGTCGGCGGGGGCTTCGGTGTTGCAGGCGGAGGCGAGGGCGAGGCAAGTCGCCACCATCGCCGTGCTGCGGGGGCGCAGACGGGTTCTCGACATGACTGGTGCTCCTTCGTCGGCGCGCGCGATCCAACGGCCATCGGTGCCCGAGGTGCGCGGCGCGGTTCGTCGAGCTATTGGGGGTCGACCCCGTCGAGGTGACACTCGACGATCGATGTCACCTTTGTCCCGCGGGCGACCAATGACCTCCTGCATGCTCCACCTTGCGATCCGGCGCGCGCGCCTGCGTGGGTTCTCGTCGCGGCTCGTCGTGGTGCTCGGGGGCGTGCTGCTCGGTGGGGCGTGCGAGACCGTCGTCGCCGAGGGCGGGGAGGAGGCGACGCCCCGGGGCGCAGCGCTGAGCTCGTCGGTCGAGGACGCGTGCTGGGCCGTCGGTGTGATCACGGCGACGTGCGAGCCCAAGGACTGCCCGGAGCAGTGGATCTGCCCGGACGTCCTCGACGACGGCTGGCTCCTGCAGGGGCATCGCATGTTCGTCGACGGCACCTACGCGCTGGCGGGGCTCGGCCTGGTCGACGACGATCTGCCCGCGGCACTGCAGCGGTTCTGCTTCTACCGCGGCGAGTCGAAGGGCCTCGTCCTCACCGAGCCGAAGCTCCCGGCGTCGGTCGATTGCCCGGCCATCGCCCCCCACGCCAACGCGCTGGGCAAGGAGCTGCAGGCGTCGCTGCAGCACCGCTTCGAGGTCCAGGTCGACGCCGAGCCGGGCGCGCTCGTCCCGGGCGAGCGGCCGGTCGACCTCGCGTTGGTCGACACCCACTCGGATCGCGGCTGGTCGTGGGATGCCGGGCACGCCCTGGCAATGCGCCGCATCGGCGAGCGCATCGCCTGCCCGACGCCGGAGTGCAGCGTGAAGTTCCCCCACGCGCTCGCGCTGCCGCTGCTGCACGACGGGACGCCGAAGGATCCCGACGACGGCATCTACGGCACGCGCGGACACCTGGCGATCGGGATCATGGAGGCGGTCGCCGAGTTCCGGGCCCGCGCGGCCGAGGACGGCGAGCCACGACGGCTGGTCGTCAATCTGTCGCTGGGGTGGACCGCGCCGCAGGGCGGCAAGGACTGCGGCGCGGCCGAGGGCCAGCCGTGGTGCCACGACCACGTCGGCGAGCTGCTCACGCGGCTCGAGACCGGCGGACCCCCCGGCGCGCTGTCGAGCCGCTACGCCGTCGAGGCCGTGCACGCGGCGCTGCTCTACGCGTCGTGCCACGGCGCCCTCATCGTCGCCGCGGCCGGCAATGCGCACGACGACTCGTGCAACCTCGATCCGGTCGCGCCCGCGGTGTGGGCGAGCTACCGCGCGCCGACGGTGCAGGAGTGCGAGGCGCTGGGGTTCACGCCGCCCGACTCGATCGCGGCGTCGTTGCCTGCGAACGCCGAGCACGCTTGGCCGCTGGTCGTGCCCGTCTCTGCCGTCGACGGTCTCGATCGGCCGATCGCGGCGACGCGGCCCGGATCGATCACACCGCTCGTCGCGCCGGGCGACCACGTGACGCTCGATGCCGCCGAGGCGCCGCTGTCCGGCACGTCGGTGTCCGCGGCGGCGGTCTCCGGGGCCGCGGCGTTGGTGTGGTCGCAGGAGCACGGGCTCGACGCCGGCGCGGTGCTGCGCCAGCTCTACGACACCGCGGTGCCCGTGGCGGGGACCTCCGAGTTCGCGATCCATGGCTGGGCGCCGGGCCTCGGCGTGCGGCGGTTGTCGGCCTGCGCCGCGCAGCCGTTGGGGGGGAGCTGCGCCGCGCCCGACGCCCTGACGATCGCGACCGACGAGCTCGCGACGGCCGCCGCGGACGCCGCGACCGCCAGCGCCAGCGTGCACTACGACGCGAAGGCGATCGGCGTGATCGAGGACAAGTGCGAGGCCTGCGGGGAGCCGACCTTCGCCTGGGCGCCCGAGATCCCCGACGATTCCGACGCCGCGTGGTTCTTCGAGTCGTGCCAGCAGCTCGCGCCGAGCTTCGCGTTCGACACCCACCACGAGCTCGCCGGGCCGCAACCGAACGTGCCCGTGTGCCCCGACTGCCCCCTCGTGCTCGAGGTCGGGACGGGGCAGGCGTGGGTCACGTTGTCGCTCGAGGAGAAGTACCTCGACGGCTCGGTGCACTGGTCGGGGGCCAACCTCGTGCTGGTCACCGACGGGGGCAAGCGGCTCGTCTTCGATCTCCCGAAGTCGAGCGTGCTGGGCGATCTGCTCGCCGGCGCCGTGGTCACGATCGAGCTGCCGGGGAATTGGTCGGACCTCGCGCGGGCGACGATGAACGCGGTGCTCGTCGACGACGCGACGGGGGACGAGATGGTGCGGGGCAACTCGCTGCTGATCGTGCGTCTGTGAGGACCAGTCCTTCCTGGGGAAGCCCGGCGGAACCTACCCCCTTCCGAATCGCTGCCGCTCTCAGCGCACCAACGCGACGACGCGCGCCGCGGATACCCCCCGCGGATCGTCGCGCACCGAGAGCAACGCGTCGCGCAGCCGTGCCGGCGTCGTGTCCGGATCGAGCGGGCCGCCCTCGTGCAACGCGATCGCGATGCGGGCGGCGAGCTCGTCGTCGATCGGGCCCTGGGCCGCGACGACGGTATGGGCGCCGGCGAGGAGGAACGCCCGCGCGATGTTCATGTCGCCACCCTGGGTGGTGCGCTCGCTCGGTGCCGTGTCGCACGCCGGCAGCACGACCAGGCGCGGCACGTTCGCGAGCGCGAGCACGTCGTCGACGCCGAGGCGCGCGCCGTCGGCCAGCTGTAGCGCGCCTTGCCAGCCCTCGAGGCCGGCGTGCTCGCCGTGGCCGGCGTAGTGCAGCAGCTCGCTGCGCGTGAGCGCCTCGCGGACGAGTTCGGCGCGCGCGTCGGCGCCCAGGAGCATCGTGACCGACCACGCGTCGGCACGCAGCGCCGCGCCGACCCGCTCGGCCTCGTGGGCGGCGGCCGGGAGATTCCCGCGGGGATCGGCGACGACGAGTGCACGGCGCTGCTCGGGCGCTGCGGTCGTCCGCAGCGGCGCGAGATCCAGGCCGAGCGCGATCGGCTTGGCGTCCAGGAGCGTCTCGTCGCGCCACGGCAGCGCCGCGAAGCTCACCGTCCAGAGCGCGCCGGTGGGCAGCACGAGCAGCGATCGCGCGCGATCGATCTGCGCAGCGAAGGGGACCAGCAGGCGCTCGGCGAGGCGCGTCGGGTCGGTCAGCGGCAGGGCACCGAGCCGCCGCGCGGTGACGACACCGTCGCCGAACGCGAAGCCCATCCACGCGTCGTCGCCGACGGGGAAGTACAGCAGCGCGAGGGTTCCGACGTCGGGGGCCCCGAGACCGTCGCAGGTCGCGTCGGTGGGGGCCGATTCGCCGGCGCCCAGGAGTTTCGCGGCGGCGCGGCTGGTCGCGCGGGTCTCGGCTTCGAGCGCGGCGATCCTCTGGTCGTGGGCGGCGCGGCGATCGACGGGCACCGACCACCGCTCCGATCGCAGCGCGTCGAGATCGCGGATCCCCTGGGCGTGCGCGGCCACGGCCGCGGCCCACTCGCGGCGCCGACCCGCGGACAGCGACGCGATGCGGGCCGAGCGATCGAGCACGCGCGAGGTCCGGGCCCGGGCGTTCCGTGCCACGCACAAGCCCCCGGTCGCGTCGCCCGCGGCGACCCGCAGCGCCACGCTGCGACCCGCGCTGCGCTGTCGTCCGAGCAGCAGGCGATCGCGACCCGCGTCGAACTCGAGCTGGAGCATCATCGTCGACAGCGTTCGCTCGGCGCCGTCGTACGCGCCGAGGGCGTCTTCGGTCGCCCCGAGCGCCTCGTAGATCTGACCCCGGCCCCACGCCTGCGACCAGGCCGCGTCGAGGGTGTCGGGGTCTGCATCGCGGGCGTGCAGCACCACGTGCTCGACGAGTGCGCCGCGATCGCCCCGCGCCAACGCGATGCGGCGATCGAGCTCGCCGTGCCAACGCGCCGCGTCGTCGTCGCCATCGCCCTCGGGCGCGCTCGGCAGCCCCTCGCGCAGCTGCTCGGCCCAACCGAAGGCCCCCTCGGCCGCGGCGACGAGCGCGAGGCCGAGCCGCACGTGCTCGGCGAGCCGCGGGTCATGACACGCGTCCTCGGGATCGTCGGCGGCGTCGAGCACCAGCAGCGCGTCGGCGAGGCCCGGCAGCGGATCATCCGTGGCGCCGCCCGCTTCGCCGAGCACGACGCGCGACCAGCTGGTGTTGTTGAGCATGTGCAGCCACTGCCGACAGTCGAGCGCGGTCGCGGCCGCCTCGGCGCGCTCGAGCGCCGCGGCGATCTCGTCGTCGCGACCGAGACTGGCGAGCACCGCGGCGAGCTGTCCGCTGGCCGCGGCCGCGAGCTTGCGATCGGCGATGCGCGCTGCGCCGGCCTCTGCGGCGCGGAACAGGGCCGCGGCGGCCTGCAAGTCGCCGAGCCGCTGCGCGACGAGGCCGCGCGCGTAGGCGTCGGCGCCGGCGGTCGCGATCCCCGAGGTGGCGTCGTCGTCGAGCCGCGTCGTCCACCGCTCGAGGGCCGCGGGATCGCCGAGGCGCTCGAGGGCGACGAACATCCCGCGGCGCACATGGCAGCGCGCGCGCAGGCGATCGCCGCGGGCGTGCGCGGACGCCCAGGCCTCCTCGGTCACCTCGAGCGCGGCTCGCCACGCCGCGCCGCGCTCGGCGACGTCGGCCGCGTCCGCCTCTCGGAACCGCAGATCGGCGCGCGCGTCGAGGGCCCGCACCGCGTCGTCGGTGGCACCGCGCATGTCGGGATCGCGGAGCGTCCACCGCTCGAGCACGACGCCGCTCCGCGCGAGCACCAGCGCATGCGCGTCCTCGGGCACCGCGAGCTCGAGCCGCACGCCGCCGTCGAGGACGACCGCCTCGGCGCGCGCCGGCGTGTCGCCCTCGACGGCGAGCGTGTCGCTCGATGTCCCGTCGTCGACCCAGACCACCGGTGTGAAGCGACCCTCCGCGTCGCGCCGCGCGGGGTCGCAGCGCGCCGCGGGCCCGGGGATCGGCCGCACGCACGCGTGCCCGTCCTGCGCAGCGCAGCCGAGCAGCGTGGCGCTCGCAGGAGGCGCATGCGCGTCGCGCTCGGCGCTGCCATCCGCGCACGCGAGCGCGAGGATCAGCGGCAGGGAGATCCAGGGACGTGGCGACATCGTCCGCGTGCCGCGAGCGTAGCTCAGGGCCCCGCGCGCAGCTCGATCCGCCGGAGGTCGACCTCGATCACGCCCACCGGCCGCGCGCCGTCCTCGAGCGCGCAGGGGTCCGGCAGACCGGCCACGCGATCGGCGGGCCCGATCAGCGCGATGAGCTCGTACGAGCCCGGCGGCAGCGGCAGCAGCTCGCCGACCGGGCCCGCGAGCTCGATCGCGCCGGTCGGGGCGCGCCGCACTCCCGTGGGATCGAGGCACGCGGTGCCGTCGCCCCGCACCTCGATGCGAAGCGCGACGGGGATCGTGCTCGCGGTCGCCGGCGCGAACGACCAGCGCAGCCGCGACGCGGGCAGGAACACCGCGGGCTCGCCCGCACGTGGATCGGCGTCGCCGCGCTCGGTGCGGATCCCCCCCTCGAACTCGGCGGTGTGGTGGGGGAGCAGCGGCGCCTGCGGCCGGAGCGTCCACACCATCACCGCGGCGGCGAGGGCCGCGACCGCGATGCCGAGCCCCAGTCGCGCGCGCCGGCGCGTGGGGAGGGACGCGACCTCCGACCCGGATCGGGCCGCAGCCTCGAGACGCGCGAGCGCGCCGTCGACGGTCGCGTCGATGTCGAGCGCGACCCCGTGGCTCGGCGGCCCCGCGAGCGTCGCGGTCGTCGCCTCGTCCCAGCGCTGCTGGGCCCGCGCGGCGAGGCCGGGATCGAGGGGGTCGGGGGTCGGGCTCATGGCTGGTCGCGTCCTCGCGCGGGCTCGTACGATCTCATTGGCATCGACCCCGTCATCGGCGACCGACTTTCGACAGGGGGCGTCGCTCGAGCCGCGCCGCCGTGCTCGTGGCCCGCTCGTAGAACCGCGAGCGCCACTTCTTGAGGGCGTCGGCGCTCATGCCCAGGGCGGTCGCGACCTCGGCCGGCTCCTGTTGCTCGAGGAACAGGCGCTCGAACAGCTCGCGGTCGCGGGGCCCCAGCTCGGCGTAGAGGGCCGACAGCAGCACGTCGAGCTCGTCGGCCACCTGCGGCGAGACGTGGCGGCCGGCGAAGGCGTCGAGCACGTCGGGGTCGGTGGCCTCGAAGGCGTGCTGGTGCCGCCCGATCCGCCCGAGTCGCCGCAGCGCGAAGCGCCGGGCGACCAGGCGCACGAAGGCGTCGAGCGTGAGGCCGCGCGCCGGATCCCAGCGCTTGAGCTCGCGGGAGTCGGAGCGCAGCAGCTCGACCAGCGTGTCCTGCACGAGGTCACGCAGATCGACCTCGGTGACCGCGCCGCGGATGCGCAGGAGCATGGCTCCGATCTGGGCCTGCAGCACCGGGACCAGCCGCACCATCAACGCACGCTGCGCCGCGCGATCGCCCCGCGCGGACGCATCCACGAGATCGAGGTCAGGATGCCCACGGCCCTGCGACATGCGGCGTCGGCCGGAGCATACCCTGCTACGGCGCGGAGTAGCCCTCGAAGTCCGCGGCGTCGCGCCCGGCGATCTTGAACTGGTTGTTGAAGAAGTTGAGCGGCCCCTGGATCGCGGTGAAGCCGGCGCCGACGTCGAAGCCGGCGAAGTCGCCAGCGGTGGGCAGCTCGTAGAGGAAATCGTCGACGCGGGCGGTGGCGCCCCCATCGTCGACGACGAACTCGTTCGACGCGGCGACGGTGGTCACGGTGAAGTCGCCCTCGATGCGGATGAGCACCGACTCCCACGGCTCGGCGGTGTCGTCCGCGCCGAGGTCGGCGATCGCGACCACGTCGGGATCGAGCGGCGTACCGCTCTCGACGAGCTCGTACGTGCCCGCGGTGATGTCGATCTCGGTGTTGCTCATGTACTCGCCGGTGATGCCGCTCAGGTTCACGACGTCGCCGATCTGCGCGCCCGACAGATCGGGGCCGTCCACCGAGAACACGAACACCGCGCTGTACTGGCCGCCGGCCGGCTCCTCGACGTAGACCCCGTTGCTCGCGACGCCCGTGACGACGACGCCGTTGATGATGACGTCCGAGCCCGCGGGGAGCGTGCCGTCCTGGACCTCGTAGATCGTGTTGCCGGTGTCGCTGCCGGTCGACTCGCCGCTCGACGACTCGGCCGCGCCGGAGGAGCCGCCGTCGGTCGAGCCCGACTCCGCGTCGCCGGTGGATCCCGGGCCCGTCGAGTCGGGGTCGGTGGCCGTCTCGCTCCCGGTCTCCGCGGTGCCCGGGCCCGAGCTGTCGGCCGACGCGTCGCCCGAGCTCTCGGCCGAGCCGCCGTTGGTCAGCGTGACGCCCTCGGTGATCGAGTCACCGTTGCCGGTGTCGTCGCTCTGCGTCGTCGTCGGGCTCTCGATGGGAGAGTCCGAACCGCAGGCGGCGTGGGTCAGCAACACGAGCAGGGTGCACAGGGGTCGAGTCGAGGTCCGCATGATCAGGGCTCCGGGCAAAAGGCGGGGGACGCTAGCGCGCACCGCCGCCGCGATCAATCCCAGGGATTGATCGCCGGCGTGCGCAGCAGTTCCTCGACGTCCTCCATCGTGAGGCTCTTGCCCGCGCTCGCGTCCCGACCGAGCGCGCTCTCGGCCACGGCGCGCTTTCGTTGGCCGAGCTCGACCATCTTCTGCTCGACGGTGTCCTCGACCACCATGCGGTAGACCATGACCGGCTTGTCCTGGCCGATGCGGTGCGCGCGGTCGGTGGCCTGGTCCTCGACGGCGGGGTTCCACCACGGATCGAAGTGGATGACCGTGTCGGCCTCGGTCAGCGTGATGCCGCTGCCGCCGGCCTTGAGGCTGATGAGGAAGACCGGCGGGCCGCCGACCTGCTGGAACTTGCCGACGATCTCCTCGCGGTTCTTGGTGCCGCCGTGCAGCCACAGGTACTCGATGCCGAGCTTCTCGAGCGATGCGGCGATGAGCTTCTGCATCTCGACGAACTGCGAGAACACCAGGGTCTTGCGGCCCGAGCCCACGGCCTCGGCGATGAGCTCCTCGAACGCCTCGAGCTTGCACGACGGAGGCACCGGCGTGCCCTCGGGCAGGCCGAGCAGCTGCGGATCGCAGCACACCTGCCGCAGCCGCGTGAGCGCGGCCAAGATCGTCATCTGCGCCTTCTCGAGCCCGAATTCGTCGATCCGGCCGGTGATCTCGTCCTTCGCGGCCTTCAGGATGCGGTTGTACAGGCCCAGCTGCGAGCGACCGAAGTGGCAGAAGATGGTCTGCTCGGTCTTGGGCGGCAGCTCGGAGGCGACGTCTTCCTTCTTGCGGCGCATGATGAAGGGCCGCACGCGCACGCGCAGCTGCTCGAGCGCCTTGGTGTCGCCGTCCTCGATCGGCTTGACGTAGTTCTTCTGGAAGTCGGTCAGCTTGCCGAGGAAGCCGGGGGCGAGGAAGTCGAAGATCGCCCAGAGGTCGATGAGGTGGTTCTCGACCGGCGTGCCCGACATCGCCAGCCGGTGATCGCACTTCAGCATCTTGGCGCTCTTGGCCGTGCTCGTGGTCCAGTTCTTGATGTACTGGGCCTCGTCGAGGATCACGTAGCGGAAGCGGATCTTGGCCAGGTCGTCGATGTCGCGGCGCAGCAGCGCGTAGCTGGTGACGATGACGTCGGTCTTCTTCAGCAGCCGCGCGTTCTCCATGCGGTCGGGTCCGTGCCACACCAGCAGCGACAGCGTCGGCGCCCACTTGGCGACCTCTTGCTTCCACACCAAGAGCACCGAGGTCGGGCACACGATGAGCGTCGGCGCGGCGCCTTCCTCTTCCTTGGCCTTGGTCAGCAGCGCGAGCGCCTGCACCGTCTTGCCGAGACCCATGTCGTCGGCGAGCACGCCGGTCATGCGGTTCTCGTGGAGCTGCCACAGCCAGGCGAAGCCCGACTTCTGGTACTCGCGCAGCTTGGCGTTCAGCGTCTTGGCCTTGCGCGGCGCCTTGCCCGAGCGATCGCCGGTCATGCCCGCCAGCAGCGTGCGGACCTCCTTGGCGACCTCGGCGGTGGGGACCTCGGCCAGCAGGTGCGACAGCGCCCCGAGCTCGAGCGTCGAGACCTCGGCCTTGCCGTTCTTGTCGAACTGCATGTCGCCGGTGGCGTCGGCGACGGGCTGGAGGATCTTCGGGTCGAGCTTGACCACGCTGCCGTCGGCGAGCGTGACCCAGCGCCGGCCCTCGTGCAGCCACCGGAGCAGATCGCGGAACGAGATGAGGTCGGTCTCGCCCTCGATGTCGACGACCGCCTCGACGTCCAGCACCGAGCCGTCGCCGCCCGACACCGAGACGCGCGGCGACGGCGACTTCGAGCGGATCTTCGGCAGCTTCGGGACGCGGCGCTCCCACGTCTCGGGCAGCAGCGGCAGGCCGGCGATGAGGAACTCGATCGCGGTGTCGCCGGTCGCGACGAACGCGTCGTCGGTGGAGCTCCACTCGAGCTTCTGGTCGAGCACCGCCTTGCGCGCGGCCGCCTCGGCGTCGAGGTCGCGGTAGAAGGTGAGGTTCTCGCCGCCGTTCGACAGCGAGTAGCGGGCGGACTCGGGGTCCTCGCCGCCGATGCCGATCGTGACCAGGCCGTAGCGCGCCGCGAGCGAGACCTTGACCCGCTGCGGGTCGCCCTCGATGGTGATGACGATCTGATCGGCCTTGCGCGCGTCGCTGGCGAGCGCGAAGAGGTCCGAGCGCGGCACGCCGGCCGAGTGCAGGCGGCTCGAGAGCGCGTCCATCGTCTCGGCGTCGACGCGCGCGTCCATGACGATGCGCGGCTGCTTGCCCATCGCCTCGAGCACCCACGGCGGGGTGTCGAGCACGAGGAAGAGCTCGCAGGTCTCGGCCGCGAGGTACCACGTCGGCGCGCCGGCGATGACGCGGCCCTTGTCGATCTCGAAGGTGCGGCCCGACGGCACGTGCTCGAGGAACGCGTGGAGATCGATGTTGTTGTCCTTGCGCGGCTCGGCGAGCACGCGCAGCACCAGCGGCTCGGGGACGAAGCGGAGCTTGCCGGCGCCCTTGAGGCTGACCTGCGAGTGCCGGGCGATGTACAGCATCCCCGCGAGCGCGAGGTCGTCGAGCTCGTGGGCGCCGTCCTCGCTGCGATCGACCTCCTGGGCGAGGAAGTGTCGGATCAGGCGATCGGCCGGGGGCAGGCCCTCGCGGCCGCCCTTGCCGCGGCGGCTCTCCATCGCGGCGCCGCCCTGGAACACCTGCACGTGCCAGGTGCTGCCGCGCTGCGAGATCGTGTAGCGGTTCCCGTTGGCGACGGCCTCCGCGCCGACGTCGTGGACCCACGGGTTCTGCGTCGTGGTGATCTCGCCGCCGGCACGGTACTGCTGGCGCAGCGCCAGACCCAGGGCGATCGAGTGCTGGCAGATGCGCTCCCAGCCGTCGGTGAACGTCGGGCACGAGCACTGCGCGCTGAGCCGACCGGCGCCCTCGAGCTTGATCGACGCCGTATGCGGGGTCGGATGCGAGCCGCGGACGCGGCCCTGCACCGTCTCGCCGGCGAACACGATGTCGCTGACACTCTTGGCGTCGAAGAGCTCGCGGCCGGCGCGGAACGCCTTCACGCTGGCAATCTTGGCGAGCGCGTCAGGCTCGACGAGGGGAAGAAAAGCTTCGATTTGATTCACGGAACACCGAGGTTGGAGGAACTCGACGAAGAGCCGGCGTTGCTGCGCCGCGTGCACCTGCACGTCGGCTCTCGAATGGATCGCTGCGTCCTCTTGCGGCGCGGCGCATGCCCCCTGGCTGGCATCGGCGTCCGCTTCGCACGTCCGCGTCGTGGATTCCGCCAGGGATACGGGCGGGCTCGACACGGACGGGACCTCGGACCCCGCCTCGCGACTTTCGTACCACACAATGCTCCGCGTCCGCACGGCGGCATCCCAAAGCCGGGAAAATGACTGGGGAATTTGAACCGTGGCCGCGGAGCGAGGATGCTCGTGGCGTGCACGCTGCCGCCCCGAGGATCGCCGCACTCGTGTCCCTGTTCGTGCTGGCCTGCGAGCGTGGGCCCGAGCGCGCGCCGCGGACGTCGACGCCGGGGACGACGCCGCCGACCTCCGCGACGGGCGCAGCGGCGTCGATCGAGCCGCGCGCGATCGCGGTGCGTCGCGAGGTCATCGCGCTGCCCGGCTTCTTCGCCGAGGGGCTCGCGTGGGATCCCGCGCGCGCCGAGGTGCTCCTCGGTGGAATCGTGGACCAATCGATCGCCGCGGTGTCGATCGGCCAGGCGACCCCCGGCGGTGAACCGCGCCGCTTCGCCGCGCCCGATCCCGCGTGGTCGGTCTTCGGCGTCGACATCGACGTCGAGCGTGGCCTGGTGTGGGCGGCGTGCGCCGCGGTGCCGCAGGGGCGCGCGCTGCCGGCCGAGCTCGGCCGCGCGGGGTTGTTCGCGTTCACGCAGGGTGGCACCCCGGTGAAGGCGATCCTCACCGAGCCCGACGCGGCGAGCCACCTGTTCGGCGACCTGGAGATCGCCTCCGACGGCACCGTGTTCGTCACCGACACGCTGGCGGGCGGCGTGTTCGCGGCCGCCCCCGACGCCAAGACACTGCGCGTCGTCGTCACCCCGGGATCGTTCCGGTCGATCCAGGGCCTCGCGCTGTTCGACGCGACCACGCTCGTCGTCGCGGACTACTCGGCGGGCCTGGTGCGCCTGGGCCTCGACGCGTCCGGCGTCGCGGAGTCGGCGATCGTCATCGAGCGCCCGACGGCGGTCGATCTGCGCGGCATCGACGGGATCGCCCTGCGCGGCCGCGAGCTCGCGGCGGTGCAGAACGGCGCGAGCCCACCGCAGGTGCTGCGGCTGACGCTGTCCGACGACGCGCGCAAGGTCGTCGCGGCCGAGGTGTTGCTCGTGCCCGACCCGAAGGACGGCGAGCCCACGCTCGCGACGTTCGTCGGCGACGAGCTCTGGGTCACGCAGACCGACCGCTGGGATCGCGTGTTCGATCCCAAGGGGCGGCCGAGGGCGGACGTCGAGATCGCCGCGCCCGTAATCCTGCGCATCCCGTGGTGAGCGACTACTCGCAGTTCACCGACCACAGGTGGAAGCCGACGCCGCCCGCGTTGCCGGTGAACACGAAGTTCGTGCCGAGGCGCAGGAGGTCGGCCTCGCCGACGCCGTACGAACGCAGGGGCAACTCATCGAGGGGGACGGGCGCCGACACGTCGATGTCGGGGAAGTCGACGATGCTACCGATGCCCGCGACCGCGCCCAGGGCATCGCCTGCGGTCGACACGCGGAAGATGTAGCCCTTGTTCGACGCCAACAGCAGATCGACCCCGTCGTTGGCCGCGGCGAACAGCGTCGCCTGCTGGCTGGAATCGATCTCCTCGAACAGACCGCGGCCCTGGAACAGGATCTGCTCGCCGCCGGGGGCGGTGGGATCGACGGCCCAGATCATGTCGTCCACCGCGTTCTGGCCGGTCACGTAGACCATCCCGTCCATCGCCGTCATCGCCAGGACGAAGTACTCCTCGGGCCCGCCGTAGTCGAACACGGTGCTGACGGTTCGCTCGGCGTCGTTGGCCACGCGCTTGACCTTGGTGTTGCCCGCGTCGATGACGTAGATGTTGCCGTCCGCGTCGGCGACCGGCCGCTGGACGCCGTAGAAGCGCGCATCGGCGCCGGGGCCGTCGATGTCGCCGATCGCAGCGGCGTCGTCGGTGAGATCGATCTCCAGGGTGGCCTCGGGGTTGCCGGCGATCGGCGCGGCGGTGCAGGTGCCCATGGGATCGCGCAGCTCGATGAGGCCGTTGCCGCGCGTGTCTGCGAGGACGAGGTCGCCGTTGGGGAGCCCCGCGATGCCGTTGCCGATCATCACCCGCACGTCGGCGCACGGGCCGAAGGGCTGGTACTGCACCTCCTGCTCGAGCTCGTCGCCGGCGAGGCGACGCACGTCGGCGCCGTCGGCGAGCCACACCTCGGTCTGCGTCTCGATCGCGAGGCGCCCGCCGACGTCGGCGAGGTGTCGCATGCGCAGCGGCGGATCGGCGAGCAGTGGCTGGCCCGCGGGGTTCCAGCCCTCGAGCTCGCCGTTGAAGTAGGGGTTGCCCGCGAGCAGGGTCGCGTCGCTGCACACCGCGGGCGTCGGATCCTCGTCGCCGGTGGAGTCGACGCCGTCACCGCTCGAGTCCGCGCCGTCGGTGCCCGTCTCGACGCCCGACGAGCCGCCGCTGTCGGAGGGGTCGGTGCCCGTCGTCGGCGCGCCGGTGCTGTCGCCAGCAGGGGTGCTGTCGCCGCCCTCTTCACCATCCTCGGCGCCGGGCAGCACGCAGCCCGGGAGCGCGAGGGACAGCGCGGACGAGATCCAGAGGAGGCGAAGGGAAGCTCGGTTGGGGTTCACGCAAGGGTAGACTGGGGGACCGCGGTCTTGATCACGGACGCGGTGCGCCCGCCTACGCGGGCACGTATCTTTCGCCTGACGGCGGTGCTGCTCGACGACGCGACCAACGAGTTCCCGGGCCTCCACATCGAGTACGGCGCGGCGGTGGCGAAGCGCGGCGCGCTCGCGGGCGTCGTCTACGGCGACCCGGCCAGCGACCACAGCGGCATCGCGCCGGAGTACCGCGTCGGACTCCTGTCGATCCCCGCGCGCGCCGAGCTCCGGGTCCACCGCGGTGAGGTCCTCCTGCTGGCGTGGTTTGCCCACGCGGACGGCGAGGCGGTGCGCGGCATCTCGCGGTTCGAGTGCGCCGGCGATCGTATCGCGCGCATGGTCACCTACTTCCACAACCCCGAGGTGGTGGCGGAGATCTGCGGCGAGCTCGGAGTGCCGGCGCGGAGCAACGGCTACCGCAGCTGGTGGTGAGCGGGACCGCGGCCGGACCCTCAGAACGGGACGTTGATGTTCAGCTGGAAGTCCGCGCCGCTCGCGTCCGCGTCCGCGATCACGACCTCGACGCAGCCGACGCCGAAGCCCTCGGCGAAGGCGAGGTCGCCCATGTCGGCGTAGGGGTTCTCGGGGTCGGCGTTCACGTCGTCGTCGAGGAAGCCGGCGACGTAGTACGTGCCGTTGGGCAGGCCCTCGAGCGTGTACGCCACGGGGGAGCCGACCTGCGAGAGGTTGGCGCCGAGCACCGAGGTGCCGCCGAGCGAGGCGGCGTTCTGATCGCAGGCCGCGAGCACGCCGACGTAGAGCGTGCCGACGCCGTCGTCGCCGGGCGAGATGTTGCCGGCCTGCGCCCGCGAGACGTTGCCGCTGATCGAGTGGCCCGACGCGCCGCCGCTGCTCTCGTCGCCGCCCTCCGAGGAGCTCGGATCGACCGTCGGATCCTCGGTGGGATCGGCGGTCGGATCCTCGGTGGGATCGGCGGTCGGATCCTCGGTCGGATCGGTCGAGCCCCCATCGGAGCCGCTGGACTCCTCCGCCGAGCCGCCGTCGGTCGACGGGTTCATCGTCGTGGTCGGCGCGACGGTCGTCGAGACGGTCGTCGCCGCGTCGTCGTTGGCATCGTCTTCGGCGGCGCAGGCCCCGAGCGAGAGCGTGAGCGCGAGCAACGACGGAGCGAGTGTGCGTGTCATCATGTCTGGTCCCCGGGGGCGGTTGTTACGCCCACGCGGCCGAGGTTCCTTGGTGTCGCTCGGGTGCGTGCGAGCGACCCTCCGCGACGACCTCGCGAGTTGCGCTACGCTCCCGTCGCCGTGGCCGATCGCGACCCGACGTCCGACGCGGGCAGTCATGCGCCGCCGATGCTGGCGAAGGTCCGCAAGCTCCTCGCGCTGGCGACCTCGCCCAACCCGCACGAGGCAGCGCTCGCCGCAGCGCAGGCGCAGCGCCTCGTCGAGGCCCATCGCCTCCAGGCCTGGCTCGACGCCGACCAGCGCGTCGCCGACGATCCCGACCCGATCGTCGATGCCCGCGATGCACCCCTCGAGCTGGCGCGTCGCATCCGGCCGTGGAAGGTCGCGCTCGCGAGCGTGCTCGCCGACGCCAACGGTTGCGTCGCGTACCTGCTCGACACCGGCGCGGGCGAGGCGCTGATCCTGGTCGGCCGCGCCCGCGATCGCGCGGCCGTGGCCGAGCTCTGGGGCGACCTCGTGCGTCGCATCGAGTGGCTCTCGGCCACGCACGGCGCCGGCAAGTCGCGGCGGTGGCACGAGGCGTTCCGCATCGGCGTCGTCGATGCCATCGATCGCGAGCTGGTCGCGATCCCCGAGGCGCTGCGGGCCGAGCTGCCCGAGGGCGCGCTGGTGGTCGTCGATCCGGCCCGCGTCGCCCACCGCGACGCGCTCGATCGCTTCGTCGACGCCCACCTCGGCCTCGCCCGCGGGCGATCGCGCAGCGTCGACGCGGCGGGCTATCGTCGCGGTCGCGCGTCGGGGTTCCGACCCTGACGCGCGCGAGGTGGCGACGACGCGACCGGATCAGCCCGCGGGGATCGTCGCGCAGCCCAGCACCACGCGGACGCCCGACCCGGTCACGCCCTGGATGGCGTCGCAGGTCTGCGGGCACACGAGGATCGCCGTCGGCATCGCCGGATCGTCGTAGTACCAGCCCTGCTCGACGCTGGCGCAATCGGCCGCCGACTCGACGTAGCCGACGTCGAAGCCACCGCCCTGGCCGTCGTCGAACTCGACGTTGACCTGGCTGGGGTCGAAGTCCTTGCCCTCGGGGGGCTCGGGGATCTCGTACTGGCACGGCAGCTCGGCCTGCTGCACGACCGCGTTGCTCAAGGTCTGGAACACGCCGACGAAGTCTTGGTCGCACAGGTCGCCGACGACGCCGCCGGTGAGCTCCGCGAGGTCGATGTAGACCTGGCCGATCTGCGCGGCCTCGGGGCAATCGGTCGTCGGGACCACGGCGTGCACGATCGCCGCGCGGTCGGGCTCGACCTCGATGAAGTGCTCGATGAAGTACCCCGCCGGCTGGTTGGAGTCGTCGTCGCTGATGATGACGAAGTGCACCGTGTCGTCGCCGGCGGTGAACGGGCCCCACTGCGGCTGCTGCTCGATGATCACCGGGATCGCGTTGCTGCTGTTGACGTACTGGTCGACGTGCAGGTACTGCGGCTCGTTGGTGTCGAGCGCGATGCCGTTGGGGTCCGGCGTCTCGGAGCACATGCCGCTGCCGAGCGGTGCGTCGATGCAGATGCCCTCGGCGACGAAGTTGGTGGTGTAGTAGCCCATCGCAGCGGCGCTGAGCATCGCTACGCGGACGTCGATGCCGTCGTCGACGATGCCCTGGGCGAAGCCGTTGAGGCGCGCTTGGACCTCGGCGGTCTCGGCGTACATGCTCGGCGAGTTGTCGACGACGAACACGACCCGCGCGCCCTGGAGCTTCTGCTCGGCGGGGACGGTCTCGCCGGCGCACTCCTCGGACGGGAGATCGGCGACCGGCAGGTCGAAGTAGGGCGTCCCCGAGCTGCTCGACTCGTCGGCCGCCCCGGTGCTCGACGACGACTCACCGATCGTCGTGGTGAGGGTCGCCGAGGGGTCGGCGTCGTCGCGGGTGTCGCCGCACGCGGCGAGGGTGGAGGCCACCGCGGCAGCGCAGCGGAGGGCGACGGCGCGATCTCGAGTCCAACCCGTCCAACCCGACATGATCATCGAGCCTACGCGAGTTCGTCCGGGCCCGCCAGATGCCGCTGCGGTCGGCTATGGTGCGCCGCATGAGCGAAGGTCTCCACGACGACGATCCCGGAGTGCAGTTGCTGGGGCGCGCCGTCGCCAGCGCCGATCCGGATCGCCTCGTGCTCGTGCACTGCGGCGACCTCCCCGGGGTCCGCGGGCGCCCGGCGCGGCTGGTCCTCGACGTGCGCGAGTGTGATGGCGCGCGCTCGCGGATCGTCCGCGCCGACGACGATGCGGCCATCGCCGCCCTCTCGGGCATGCAGCACGCGGCGGTCTGGCCGCGCGCCCACCTCGGCAAGGACTTCAGCTTCGCCTGCCTGGCGCTCGGCGCCCGCGCCCTCGGCCCCGGCGGCAAGCTGTGGTGCAGCGTCCGCAAGGCCAAGGGCGCCGAGAGCCTCGGCGACTTCATGGTCGCGCTGCTCGGCAACGTCGACGTCGTCGAACGTGCGCAGGGCTATCGGCTCTTGTGCAGCGTCCGCGAGGACGGGTTCGATGCCGCGCGGGCAGCCGAGGCGATCGGCCTGCGCCACGAGATCCGCGACGACGCGCTGCCCGGCGTCGTGCTGCAGAGCGCACCGGGGGTGTTCTCGCGGCGCGGACTCGACGACGGCACGCGGGCGCTCATCGAGCACGTCGCGGCGTGGAGCGAGGCCACCGGCGCCGCGCCGCGCCGCGTCGTCGATCTGTGCGCGGGAATCGGGCCGCTGGCGATCTGGGCCGCGCGGCGCTTCCCGACCGCGCACGTGCTCGCGGTCGAGAGCAACATGATCGCGACGCGGCTCGCGGCCGACAACGCGACCGCGGCGGGCGTCGGCGAGCGGGTCCACGTCGCGCTGCACGATGGCATGCCGACCGTGTCCCCCACCGGATCGATCGCGCCGGGCACCGTCGAGCTCGCCCTGGTGAACCCGCCGACGCACGCCGCCGCCGAGGATCTGGTGGCGTTGTTCGCCGGCATGCGCCCGTGGATGGCGCCCGGCGGCTCGGCGTTCGCGGTGGTCTCGCGCGGCGGCGTGTCGACCCGCGGGCTGAAGGCCGCGGGCGCGGCGGTCGAGGAGCACCGCGCGGGCGCGTACACGATCCTGCACGGGCGCTGGGCCTGAGGCCTGACGCCTCAGCGCAGCGAGCCCATGCGTCGCTCGCCGCGGAGTCGGTTCTTCGTCGCGCGCATGAGCGCGGAGATCCCGAGGGCGTAGATCGCCCAGAGGCACACGCCGACGGCGACGCCCTGCAGCGCGCTGCCGAACACCGGGGCCTCGGCGTGGATCTCCCGGAGGTCACTGCTGGCGCGCAGCATCGTGAACGCGAAGAACATGAGCAGCCCCGTGGTCGCGACCGCGCGGACGAACCCCAGGCCGCTGACCGGCCGCGCGCGCGTGATGCCGGGGCGGCCGCGCTCGAGGTACTGCAGCAACAGGCGCATCCACGCGCCGAGCATCGGGAACAGCAGGAAGCCGGTGATGCCGGCGAGGCCCATGATGGCGTCGCGGAGCTGTTCGGTCGGCATCGCGAACTCGCCGGGGAGCTGCGCGGCCGCGAGCAGGGGTCCGACGGTCACGGCCGCGACGGTAGCTCAAGCGCCGTGCGTGAGCCATGCCCACGACCAGAACTCGACCGACAGACCGGTGAATTCCTGGCCGAAGTAGCGCATCGCGAGCGGGCGGAGATCGGTGTCGCCGCGCGCGGACATCTCGACCAGCGCGGCGTCGAGCGCGGCGCGCCGACCCGGATCGGAGGTCAGCCACTGGGCCATCATCGCCGCCTGCCAGTACTGCCGGGTGTCGATCGGGCTGCCGTCGGTGAGCGCGTGCAGCTCGGCCGCGGCGCCGCGGCGCCGCAGACCCCGGCGATACACCGGGGCGAGGTCCTGCTCGGAGATCGCGAGCTGCTCGAGGATCGCGAGGCCCTCGAGCAGCCAGCTGCGGCCCGCAGACAGCCCGTAGCTGCGCTCGAGCAGCGCGTGGTGGGCCTCGTGCACGTACGTCGGCCGCACAGACGTCCACTCGGGCGACCACGACGCGGTCGCGACCCCGAGCCACGTGAGGCCCTCGTCCTCGTCGCGCGGGCCGATGTCCGCGCCGTGACGCGCCGAGAACCGCCGCCAGAACCGGCGGTACTCGGGGGCGTCGGCGAACACCAGCAGCGGGATCGCCTGGTCGGTGGTCGGCATGCTCGGCAGCAGCGCGCGGACGTTGTCGTGCATCTGCGCGAGCGCGTCGAAGACGGGCTCGGGGTCGAGCTTCGGGGCGTCGGACAGCAGCACGAACGGTCCGCGCCGCCACGTGGTGACCCGCGTCGGATCGTCGAAGTCATCGCGCAGCGCGTCGATCTCGTGGGCGTTCGCGTCCGCGTCGTCGTCTCGCCACAGCTCGAACGCCCGCAGCTCGAAGCTGCCGCCGTCGACGAAGCGCACGCCCCATCGGGTCGCGTGGTCCTGACGCGGGATGACGCCGCGGCCGTAGCGGAGATCGGTGAGCGGCACCTCGAGCATGTGCTCGCCCTCGGCGAGCTCCAGGGTGCGGTACAGCCGGGTCCCGCGGGTGTCGTCGAGGAGCTCGAGCTCGATCCGCGCCGGCGCGTGGGCGACGAGGTCGAGCCGGGCGCGGGTCGCGGCGCCGAATGGAATCGCCGTCGCGGGCGCGACCCGGAGCTCGGCGTTCGCGGCGGCCTCGAGCACGACGCCGCCCCCGGGACGGCCCAGGCCGTCGCGCACCGTGATGTCCGAGAGCGTGGACGAGGGCCCGACGAGCGCCTCGTCGCCCAGGAACGCCCGGCGATACAGCAGCCCGACCGGGAGCGAGGCCGCGACCGGGACCGGGGCGACGTCCTGCTCGATGCCCGTACACGCCGCGGTCGCCGCGTTCGCGTCGATGTCGGTGCGCAGCAGGCCCCACAGGAGCGAGGCCAGGATACCGGCGTGCACGAACGCGGTGCGCACGTTTGGATCGTGACCGACGTGTCGCGTTCGTGCCAGTGCGCGAGGGCGATCGGGACCGGCCCGGTTCGACGCGGCTAGCGGCTCTCGGCGGTCGACACCTTGATCGCGCGGCCGTCGAGCTCGCTGCCGTGCAACTCGCGGGTGGCCCGCTGACCGTCGGCGGCGTCGGCGTAGGTCACGAAGCCGAAGCCACGGGAGCGACCGGTCGCGCGATCGAGGATCACCACGGCTTCACTCACCTCACCGATCGTCTCGAAGGCCTTGCGGAGGTCGGCGTCCGTGGTGTCCCAGCTGAGGCCACCCACGAACAGGCGCATCGGCATCGACCGACGCGCGCCCGTGCGCGGCGCGGTGCCGCTGGGCGAGATGTCGTCGATGTTGACCTCCGCTTCGCGGACGGGCGCCTCGCCGATCATCGGGTCGATGCCGCGGGCTCGGAGGTCGCGGTTCTTCTGCAGGCGAGCCTGCTTCTCTTGGTTGCGTTGGTCGCGCCGCGCTTCGCGATCACGTTTGCCGCTCGAGTATGCCTTGGCCAAGCCGCTAGTTTGCACGAAAACCGGGCCTTCGGGGAGACCTGGGGCCCACCTGGGCGAATCGCCGGGCACGACCTCGGCGAAACCACCGAATTTTTCGCGACTTGCGACGGGACCGCGGGGCCCATCGCGTGGCATCGATTGAAGCGATCGTGCGACCGCTCTACGCTCTCGGTGCGCCTGGGGGGGCTTGCAAGCATGTCGACGACGAACTTCCGCACACTCGGGGGCCTCGGTGCCCGCGTCCTCGTGACCGTCGCGCCAACGCTCGTCACTGCGACGCTGGTCGCGTGCGGCGGGGACGGACCGGCGCGCGACGACGGCAGCGCCAGCGCGAACACCGGGATCACCACGCTGCCGGGTGACACCGAAGCGGCGTCGGGCGAGTCCGGAGCCACGGCCGAGGGCACCGGCAGCATGACCGGCGCGTCGTCGGTCACCGCCGACTCGTCGGGCGATCACCACGAGACGAAGTTCGACATGCCGCCGCCGCCCGACATCGTCGCGGGCTGTGGCGGAGGCGGGGGAGGCGGCGGCATGGGGGCCGGCGCCGATTTCTCGTACATCTGGATCGCCAACAGCAACGAGAGCACGGTCTCGAAGATCAACACCGAGACGCTGATCGAGGAGGCCCGCTACATCACGCGCCCCGACAGCAACGGCAACCCGTCGCGCACGTCGGTGAACCTCAACGGCGACGCCGTGATCGCCAACCGCAACGGCGGCGTCACCAAGTACTACGCGCGCGCGGCGGACTGCCCCGACGCGACCAACACGTCGACCGGCCCCGCGGACGTCAAGCCGTGGCCCGACGGCTGCGTGGCGTGGCACACCCCGATGGCCTACGTCAGCCAGCGGCCGGTCGCGTGGTCGGCCGGCGAGTTCGACAACTCGACGTGTCGCTACGAGAACACCAAGGTCTGGACCTCGGCGGCGAACGACCCGGCGATCGACGTCGCGCTGCTCGACGGCGAGACCGGCGTCATCGAGCAGACCGTGCCGATGCCCGGCAATGTCGTGGCCGGGTACTTCGGCATCTACGGGGGCGCCGTCGACTCGGGCGACAACTTCTGGGGCAGCCAGCTCGGCGTCGGCCACATCGTCCGCGTCGATCGCCTCTCGATGGCGGTCGAGACCTTCCCGATGGCGACGAGCGGCTACGGCATGGCGGTCGATCGCAACGATCGCGTGTGGACGTGCAGCTCGACGGTCGGGCGCTTCGACTACCCGACGCAGACGTGGATGACGAACGCGGTCGGCGGCAGCACCGGGTGCATGCCCGACGGCGGCAACATCCTGTGGATGGCGGCGGATCCCGTGGTCGGCGTCGACATCGACACGCTGCAGGTGGTGCAGACCCTCGACGTGCCCGACGCACCGCGCGGGATCAGCATCGACTTCAACGGCTACGTGTGGGGTCCGTCGCTCGGCGCCAACGCGGCGTACCGCATCGACCCGGTCACCGGCCAGGTCGACACGGTGGCGGGGCTCAACTACCCGTACACGTACAGCGACATGACCGGCTTCGGCCTCAGCCAGGTCGGGGCGCCGAGCGGCTGAAGCCGGGGGCGCGCAGGGCTGCTGCGGCGACGCGGACGTGGCGATGTCGTTCGCGTGCGGCGGCGACGGCACCGGCAAGGTGTTGGTCGAGGTCGACGGCGGCGCCGAGGACTGCGTCTACTACGGACTGACGGTCGCACAGGACGGCGGCTGACGCGGCCCGTGCCGCGCGGATGACCGCTCGTTCGTGCGATGAACGGCGCGTCGTCACACGACGCGTTGCCACTTGCCCGCGCGCAAGGTGAAGACGTCTTTCTGGCCCAGCGAGATCAGGCCGTCGGCAGCTTTCAGCAGGTGCAGACAGGTGACGGGCTCGTCGGTTTCGTCCGCCAGGGCCACCGGCTCGAGCGCGCCGTTCGCCAGCTGGTAGATGTCGAAGTCGGTGACCACGTAGATCTTGCCGTCGTGGTCGCGTACGTCTTGCAGGTTGTCGGTCAGGCCGGTGTGGATCACCGACCATCGGTCGTCGCGCCCGCCGAGCATGGTGCCGCCCTGGCCGACCGCATAGACCACGCCGTCCGAGGCACAGCACACCGCGGTGAGGACGGTGGAGATCGGGGAGTCGATCTGGCGCCATTTCGTGCCCTTGCGTTGCCAGATCTCGCCCTGCCAGCCCACGGCGTAGAGGTCTTCGGACGAGAAGCCGTCGATGCTCTCGAAGCCGACCACGCGCGTGTCGTCCTCGGCAGGAGGAGCGCTGATGTCCCGCCACTCGAGCGGACCGGCGCGCACCGCTGCCGTGCGGTCCATTCCGCAGGCGTAGATGTCGCCATCGATCACCGTCATGTTGCGCCACGAGCCGTCGCCGATGCCGATGTCTCCGTGCACGTGCGTGGCGGTGTTCGGCGCGCCCTCCCAGAGCTCGCCGGTCCGGCCGATGGCGCACACCACCCGCTCCCCTCCTGCCGGCTTGACCGTGGCCATGGCGATTGCGGGCCAGGCCATGGACGTTGCGAAGCGCGCGGTCTTGTCGCCGTCGATGAAGAGGAAGGTGGAGTTGGGTTCGTCCTCGGCGTCCAACTCGTCGAGTGACTTCGCGAAGAAGATGAGGTCGTGAAACGGCGCGCAGCCGCAAAGAAATGTGGAGAGTGAATGGTCCATGTGGATTCTCTCGCCCCGCGCTCGCGCCGCGTGCCGGGTCGTTGGAGCGCCGCGTCGATCCAGGCCCAGACGCGGTCGTCACGGCTTGGGTCGCGACAGCACGCGGACGGTGGTGATCCACACGACCGTGTCCGTGCCCACGGCGATCGAGCGCGCGTTGGCCTGCATGGTCGCGAGCACCACGGGCTCGCCACCGGCCTGGGGCATCGCGCGGACCTCGGTGGAGTCCGTCCAGTAGATCGCCGCGTCGTCGGCGGCGACGCCCCACGGCGCGTTCTGGCCCGAGGCGAGCACCACGGCCGGGCCAGCGTCGATGTCGACCGACATCACCGCGTTGGCGTCGTTCGAGCCCGCCCCGTCGCCGTTGGCCCAGAACAGCGCGTCACCGGCCTTCGCGAGCCCCCACGGCTGCGCGATCCCGGAGGCGAGGATCGTCGTCGCGTCGAAGTCCGGGTCGCCGGCGAGCGGCACGGACACCACGACGCCGACGGCGGGCTCCTCGGGCGGCTCTTGGATGAACCCGACACCACCGCCGTTCGGCGCGGGGTCGTGCGACGTCGCATACACGCGCGAGGCGTCGATGACGAGATCGGCCACGCCCGAGATCGCGAAGACGATCTGCTCGCTGGTCGCCGCGAGCGCGAGGTCGCGGCGCCACACCCCGCCGTTACCGTTGGCGAACGTGGTCCAGTACACGTGCGTCGCGTCCACGACCAGCGATCGCGGCAGGCTGCTGTAGTCGTCGAGCACGTCGATCTCGCCGCCGCCCTTGGCCATGCGATAGACCCCGCCCGCGGCCGAGAAGTTGGTCCAGTAGACGTGAGCGCCGTCGACGGCGACGTCGTAGGGGGTGACCTGATCGACGGCGAGGATCTCGGGTGCGCCGCCGGCCAGCGCGACGCGCTCGACGGTGCCGCGGTTCTGATCGGTGTAGTAGGCGTGGGTCGCGTCGAGGGCGAGGCCGCGGCCGCCCTCCAGCCCGTCGACGAGGACGGTGCACTCCGGGCAGCCCGGGTCCGCGACCGGCGGGTCGCCCGTGCTGCCGTCGGTGGAGTCGACCGAGCCCATCGTCGTGCCGGTGGTGGCGTCGGTGGTCGAGCTCGAGCCGCTCGCCGTGCTCGAGGACGTATCCGACGGCGCGGTCGTCGGGTCTGCGGTCGAGGTCGGATCAGTGGTGCCGGTGGTCGACGTGGTGCTGTCGCCCGAGGACGACGAACACGCCGCGAGGACGGCGAGCGCCGCGGTGACGGCACGTGGGGTAGGGACGCGGACGTAACGGGACATCGGGACCTCCTGTCGAGATCACAGTATGCCCGACGCGTGCGTCGGCGCCTCGCCTCGGCTCAGGTCGCGTCGGGCAGGCAGAAGAACGCCGCGTCGACGGGCGCGCACGTCTCGCCGTCGGCGCACGTCGGCGCGAGCGGGTCGCATGTCGCCAGGCACAGGGTCGCGACCGACTCGACGAGCACCGCGCACGCCAGATCGCCGGCGCACTCGGGGCTGTCCGAGCTGCCGCCGCACTGCGCGACGCAGGTGCCCTCCAGCGTCGCCGCGTCGACGCGCCAGCACACGGCTCCCGGCACGCAATCGTCGATGCCGCTGGTGGGGGTGCCCTCGACGACGCAGCTCTCGGACACCTCGCGCGGGCTCGCGGCGACGGGGCTGCAGCGCGCCGCGTTCCACACCTCGCCGCCGTCGTTCGCCCACGGCACGCACTTCTCGTCCGCCGGGCAGTCTTGGGTCCAGACGTCGCATTCGAGCACGCCGTTGCCCCCGTCGGGCGCGCCGTAGATGAAGCCGTTCGAGGTCATGTCCGTGTCGATCTCGG
>LNFM01004237.1_pt1 | contig 26761 bp, 21 predicted proteins | sample 596031 | NCBI WGS metagenome assembly LNFM01 (sample SAMN04254537, study PRJNA301005) | activated carbon metagenome | isolation source: dual media filters at the Ann Arbor, Michigan drinking water treatment plant | place: USA: Ann Arbor | reverse complement strand
GCGGCCGTGGCGCGGATGTCGCCCAGGCCGAGGGCCGGAAAGAGCACGAGCGGCAACAGGGCCGTGACGGGGATCGGGATCGGCTCGGTGATCCAGAAGATCGCCATCAGCATCCCGGCGCCAGCGGTGCGCCAGCCTTCAGGGCTCAGTCCCTCGGGCGGCGCCAGCAGCACCGTGGCCGCCAGCGCCAGCACGCCGAGCAATCCGCCCAGCAGCTGGCGACGTCCGTGCCCGTGCGTGTGCTGGTCGTCGTGGTGGTCGACAGGCGTGGCGTGGGTCACGAGTGCAGGCTCCTGAGCACGGCATGGAGCCGCGGCTTGGCTTCGATGCCGATGCCCGGGACCTGCGGCAGGCCGACGAATCCGTCGACCACGGGCGTGTCGTCGGCGAAGCCGCCGAAGGGCTGGAAGACGTCGGGATACGACTCGTTGCCACCCAGCCCGAGTCCGGCCGCGATGTTGAGCGACATCTGGTGGCCGCCATGCGGGATGCAGCGGCGCGCCGACCAGCCATGCGCGCGCAGCATGTCGAGCGTCCGCAGGTACTCCACCAGGCCATACGACAGCGCGCAATCGAACTGCAGCCAGTCGCGGTCGGAGCGCATGCCACCGTGCCGGATCAGGTTGCGGGCATCCTGCATGGAGAACAGGTTCTCGCCCGTCGCCATCGGTCCGGCATAGTGCTCGGCCAACTCGGCCTGCAGCGCATAGTCGAGCGGGTCGCCTGCTTCCTCGTACCAGAACAGGCCGTAGGGCTCGAGCGCCTTGGCATAGGCGATGGCGGTGGGCAGGTCGAAGCGGCCGTTGGCATCCACCGCCAGCCGGTCCCCGGCGCCGACCACCGCCAGCACGGCCTCGATGCGCGCCAGATCCTCGTCCAGTGACGCGCCGCCGATCTTCATCTTCACCACGGTGTAGCCGCGGTCGAGATACGACCGCATCTCGTCCTGCAGCGCCGTCAGGTCCTTGCCCGGGTAGTAGTACCCACCGGCGGCATAGACGAACACGCGGTCGTCGACCTGCCCTGCGTGGTACCGGTCCGCCAGCAGGCGAGACAGCGGCTGCTCCGCGATCTTCGCCACCGCGTCCCACACCGCCATGTCGACGGTGCCGATGGCCACCGATCGCTCGCCGTGTCCACCGGGCTTCTCGTTGGCGAACATCGTCGCCCAGATGCGATGCGGATCGAGGTTGTCGCCGGCCTCGTTCACCAGCGACGCCGGATCGGCCTCCCGCAGGCGCGGCAGGAACCGCTCCGCCAGCAGGCCCTGCTGCGCGTATCGCCCGTTCGAGTTGAACCCGTAGCCCACCACCGGCCTGCCCTCGCGCATGACGTCGGTGACCACCGCGACCACGCTGACCGTCATCTTCGAGAAGTCGATGTAGGCGTTGCGGATCGGCGACGAGATCGGGACGACGGCGGAGTGGATGGCGGTGATGCGCATGGGCAGTGGGCGGGAACCGGGAACCGGCAACCGGGACGGACGCCCTACTCTAGACGGAACGCGCCCGGTTCGCGAGGCCGGCAGCTCGAGATGTGGAGCGCCGGCCGAGGCCATCGTGCTCGCCACGGGGAGCGAAGACTGCTACCGGTTGGCGAGCTCGGCCAGCACCGTCGGGTTGCTGACCTCGATGCGAGCGCGATGCAGGCGGACGTCCCCGTGGTCCTCGAAGCTCTCCAGCAGGCGGCTGACGACCTCGCGTGTGCTCACGAGTTCGTCGGCCAGCTGCTGGTGCGTGGCATGGAGCTGGGGGCCGCGGTCGATGAGGAGCGCCGCCAGGCGACGGTCGAGTCGCCGGCTCACCAGTGCCTCGAGCAGCGTCAGCAGACCGGCCAGCCGCCCCGCGAAGGCCCCGAACAGCGCTTCCCGAAACGCCGGGGCCTCGACGAGGACGTCCTGGACGACGGCGCCCGACAGAATGACGCCATGCACCTGCTGCTCGACGACGCCACGGACGGGGTACGTCGCGTGTCCGAGGAAGCACGCCGTGGACATGACGCACGGCTCGCCCGGCAGCAACCGGTAGAGCAGCACGTCGTGTCCATTGGCCAGAGGCTTCGACACGCGAATCACGCCGTCGGACGTCAGGGCGAGGTCCCGGCAGGCATCGCCCACATCGAAGACGACGGTGCCCGGCTGGGCGCGCCATTCCTTCGCCGAGGCTGCGAGCCGGGCGTGGGAGGCCGGCGGCAGGTCGCGCAGCAGGGGCATGGCGTCGAACAGGCGGCTGACGTCCTGGGCTCGTGTCACGGCGACTCAGGCTAGCAGAGGCCGGTGACCCGTGCCACGGGGCGCACCGGCCCTGGGCGTCACGGCGTGTTGACCGTCACGACGTTCGAATACTCGGAGCTGGCTCCGCTGCCGCTGGCCTTCACGCGATACCGATACGCCGTGTTGCGCGCGAGCGCGGCGTCCTTGTAAGCGGCAGCATTGGCAGGCAGTGTCGCGACCGTCGAGAAATTCACGCAGGCGGCTCCGCTGCAGCGTTCGACGATGTACCCGGTCTCCGTCGTCGCGTTGTCCATCCAGGCCAGTTGGACCTCGGCCCGGGTTTTCACACGCCTGGCCCGCGCCGTCAGGCCGGTCGGAGCTGCAGGGGCCGCGGGCTCGCCCGGCGTGGTCAACGACAGGGTGTTGGTGTAGGGCGACGTGCCGAAGGCATTGAAGGCGCTCACTCGCCAGCTGTAGGCCGTCGCCGGGACGAGGCTGGTGTCGTTGAACGTAGAGACGCCGATGCCAGTGACGGCTCGTGTCGCCCAGGCTCCTGGAGTGCTGGCGCAGAACAGCGGCGATCCGGTGCAGCGCTCGAGCGTGAATCCGGTTTCGTTCGACGAGTTGTCGCTCCAGCCCAGGTAGGCGCTGGTGGACGTCAGGTCGAAGTACGACAGCACTGTCGGCTGCGTCGGAATCGTGGGCGCGCCCTGCCCCAGCCGCGCCGTCGTGCCGCCAACGACATAGACCCCGGTGTCGACGTTCGAGAGGGCAATGGCCTGGGCGTAGCCGAACGCGACCGTCTTGGTCCAGCCCGAGGTGCCGTCGCTGTTCACCTTGGATACGGCCATTTCGGACATGGTGCCGGCCGCGAGGTAGGCATTGTCGTTCGCGTCGAGCAGCATGTGCGCGTGCGCGAGGAGGGCCAGCGGACCGTCGGCATCGAGGTTCGACCAGACCAGGGCTCCGCTGGGGTCCACCTTGATGAACGCGGCCCCTGGACTGCCACTGTTCGGGAAGCCGCTGACGACCGGATGGCCGTCGGCGCCGACCTCGATCCGGAACCCGGCGAGCCCGTAGACCCGCCGCCAGACGACGACGCCCGACGGGTTCAGCTTCTCGACGACGGTGCCGCCGTTGGCTACGGACGCGCCGTGCACCAGGTACGCATTGCCCAATGCATCCCCGGCGCTGTCACCCGCCGTCAGGCTCGGCACGCCCGCGTACGCCCAGATCAGGTGGCCGTCCAGGTCAATCTTGGTGTAGCCGGCAAGACTCCCCGTGATCGACTTGCCGGTGATCAGGATGTTCCCGTCGGGCGTCAGCTTGAAATTAAGCGCCGCGCCGATGCCGGCCGCGTCGAAGAACGACCACACAGTCGTCCCGTTCGGCGCAAACTTCTTGACCTTGGTCACGCGGCCCGCCGGGCCGTTGCCCATCCCGAGCGCGTACACGTTGTCGTTGGCATCCACGAGGCACTTCTTCACGGAAGAGCCGTCGAAGCTGCTCTCGTACACCCGCCGCCAGAGCAACTGCCCGGTCGGGGCGAACTTCATCACGATGCTCGCCGCCTCGACCGGATTGGAGTAGCCCGACATCAACGTGCCGCAGACGATGGCGTTCCCGAGACTGTCGGTGGCCACCCAGCTCGCTCGTTCCCACGCCGTGGTGGACTGCTGGTCGAACATCGCCGTCCAGATCAGCAGACCCCGTGCGTCGCGCCTGGTGAGGACCATCTCGGCGCCAAGGGCCTGCTCGTAGTCCACCGTGTAGACGTTATCTGCGTCGTCCAGGGCAATCGAGACGCCGCGCGTCTGCTGGATCCAGTCGAGGGACACCTGGGCCGACGCGTGCGCCTGGCACAGCATGCCGAGTGCAATCGCCACGGCGGCGCTGCGCCGCGCCACCCCACTGATTCGTTGACCGTTCATGTCTCCGCCCTCCGGCTCGTACACCGTTGGCCCAGACAGTGGGTCGCCGATGCAGATCCAGTGTGGCCAGAGAGGTCCCAAACGTCAGTGACCCCGGTCACCAAGGGGGCGACACCAAGCCCACGACTCACTCGAGTTGAGCACGTCGTGGGCGAGCGGCTCAGGGCTCAGGACTCAGGTCCGCCGGAACGATCTCAGAGCCTTGAGCCATGAGCCATGAGCCTGAAGCCACACAAGTGAGCCAGAGGTTAGTCCTGGGCATCCGGTACCGCCAGTCGCCGCAGCCGTTCGGCCAGTGTGTCCCGAAACATCTCCAGCTCTCCGGACGGCAGCGGTTCGAGCATCTGCGGCAGCGGCTCGACAGGGAACTGGCCGAGCAGCCACGCCAGCACGCCGGGATCGATGCTGCCGTCCTTGCTCAGGGCCAGGGAGAGATCCGCCTCCGGCGGGTAGCCGGCGCGGTCCAGGAACAGCAGGTCCACCAGGTCCCGCGGCTCTGAACGGGACAGCACGCACGTCAGCTTGTTGGCGCGCAGATCGGCCAGCGACTCGACTTGCACGCCCTCGACGCAGTCCGGTCCGCCGACGTCGGCCACCGCGTCGAAGACCAGATCGATGTCCACCTCACCGTCGACGCCAGCCAGGACACCGCGCACGAAGGTGCCGGCATCGCGGACGACTCGGACCGTGGCGCCCGCCTCGGCGGCAGCCTCTGGCAGCAATGCCACGGCGTCGCGGTGCACCTGTCGATCGTGAAAGAAGAGATCGGCGTCGCGCGACAGACGATGGCGCAGGTGTACCCCGGCCAGCGCCGCGCCTCCAGCCAGATGAAATGGGGTGCGTACGTGGCAGGCCTGCAGGAAGCGCAGTGTCGAGGGCTGGACTATGCGACGGTCGAAGGTGGCCACGCCTGATCCTCAGGATCGATCCGAAGCAACCAGGCCCACATCGCACGCGTGCGGCCGAGGTGTCGAACCACGTGCGGCCAGTGGGCGCGGATGGTCGCAGGTGTGGTGTAGCGCCAGACATCCCGCGTGTTCGCCTCGCGCAGCAACGCGCCGAGCCAATAGGCGCGGACGGTGATGTCTGGATCGCTCAGGCGTTGCGAGAAGGCGGCCTCGGACAGATCCGTCCACCAGAGGAAGTACGGCCGACCTGTCGCCGGCGCATGCTCCACACGCTGTGACGTGACCATTGGACAATCTTAGCCCGACCAGGTGTCGGAACCTCTCACCGCGCGCCAGCCAGCTTCACCACGATGTCCCAATGGAACTTCACGAACGTGTGCAGGGACGACTCGAGGATGCGTTCCTGGTCGCTGTGGGCGCCGAAGCCCTTCGGGCCGTCTTCGCTGTCGGTGAGCGGGCCGACGCCATAGCACTGCATGCCTTTCGCGCGCAGGAAGGCCATGTCGGTCGCCCCCGTGCTCATCGTCGGCAGCGTGGTCACGTCAGCGCCGTAGTGGGCCTTCACGGCGGCTTCCACGGCGGTGAACGCCTCGGAGTCGATGCGCGAGGGCGGCGCGCCAGGACGCGTGTTACGGAGGTTGCGGGCGACCTCGACCGCCGGGTCGTCGACGACCGTGCGCAAGGCCTCGACCAACCGATCCATGTCTTCGTCGGGCAGCGCGCGGACGTCCAGGGTGGCCGTCGCTTCCGACGGGATGACGTTGACCTGATAGCCGCCCGCGACCATGTTGGGCGAGACCGACGTGCGCAGCATCGAGTTGTGTCGCGGCTCGTTGACGGCGAAGTGCTCCTGGATGGCCGCCGACTGCGCCGGGCTCGTCAGGTGGCGGTAGCGCGCGGCCTCCTCGGGACCACTGATGGTCGCGAGGCGCTCGAAGTAGGTCTTCGTGGTCTCGTTCAGGCGCATCGGCGCCTGCCAGTCACCGATGCGGGCGATCGCCTTCGAGAGGTGGACCACGGCATTGGTCCGCAGCGGCACCGATCCGTGCCCCGCCGGTCCACGTGCGGTGAGCGTGACGCCGTAGGGAATCTTCTCGGAGGACTGCACGGAGGCAAAGCGCACCTGTCCGCCGGTGCGCGTCACGCCACCGCCCTCGGCAAAGCAGTACTCGGCGTCGATCTCCGGCCAATGTCCGTCGACCATGAACTTGATGCCGACCTGCGTGCTCGCCTCTTCGCCGGCCTCGGCCAGGAAGATGACGTCACGATCGAGCGGCACGTTCAGTCGCTTCAGCTGCAGCATCACCATCAGCGCGGCGACGACGTTGTCCTTGTCGTCGACGGTGCCCCGGCCGTAGACATATCCACCGTCGCGTGTGGCGGAGAACGGCGGGTGTGTCCACTTCGCCGGGTCCACCTTGACGACGTCGGTGTGGCCCATGATGAGCAGCGGCCGCTTCCTGCCGTTGCCTTTCAGGCGGGCCACCAGATTGGGCCGTGCCGGGTCGTTGGCGAAGCGCTTCGTCTCGATGCCCGCCTTCTTCAGCACGCCATCGAGATAGTCCACCACCAGGCCCTCCTTGCCAGGCGGGTTGCTGGTGTCCAGCCGAAGGATGGCCTGGAAGTGTTCCATCGCCTCGGCCTCGAGCCGTGACCAGTCTGGCTGGCCGCCCTGCGCCGCGACGGCAGTTGGCCGGAGTGCGGCGGTGACGAGGAGGGAGACAGCGAGGATGAGGTGTCGGAGGTCTGGGCGCATGTGTCGCATGTCGATGGGGACGCCTCGTCAGGGTGGGCCGTAGGCAGCGTCGAGCACCTGCATGGTATGGCGCACGGGCAGCGAGACACCAGCGCGAGCCAGGCCCGTGGCCATCTGCACGAGGCAGCCGATGTTACCGGCGGCGACGGCCTGCGCCCCGGTCGCGCGGATGGCCTCGGCCTTGCGTGCCCCGAGTGCGGCGGCGATGTCCGGATGCTCGACGTTGTACAGGCCCGCCGACCCGCAGCAGGTGTCTCCCCCCGGAATCTCCACGATCGTCAGGTTCGGGATCGCGCCCAGCAGCGCCCGCGGCGCCCGACGAATGCCCTGGGCATGCGCGAGGTGACAGGCGTCGTGGTAGGCGACGATGACCGGCGACGGCAGGGGCGGCGGCGTGATCAGCCCGAGGGCGTCCAGGTACTCCGAGACATCCTGCACGCGGGCCGAGAACGCGCCCAGCGCCGACGCCTGGGCGCGATCCTCGAACGCGTGGCCGTACTCCTTCATCGCCGAGCCGCAACCGGCGGCGTTGGTGACGATGGCATCGACGTCGACCGGGAAGGCGCGGCTGAGAGCGGTGGCGCGCGCATAGGCTCTGTCGGCCTCGCCACAGTGGAGCGCAAGGGCGCCGCAGCAACCCTGATCCGGTGGCACCACCACCTCGACGCCGTTGGCGGCGAGCACTCGCAGCGTCGCCAGCGAGATCTCCGGATCGAGGGCCTGCTGCACGCAGCCGGCCAGCAGCGCGACCCGACCACGCCGCGGCCCGCGCGCGGGCGTCAGTGCCGGCAGGGTGATCGGTGGCGGCAACTGGTCGGGCAGCAGGGCCACCATCGGCTTCACCCGCGCCGGCAGCATGCGCTCGACGCGTTTGGCCACCTGGCCGAGACGCGCCGCCGCGCGGAACAGGGTGGGCGACTCCAGCGTGTCCAGCAGGACCTGTCGCTGCAGGCGATCGAGCAGCGGTTGCGCGCCAGTCTCGGGGCCGGATCGGAACGGCACGATCAGGTCACCGTACGGTACGCCGGAGGGACAGGCCGTGACGCAGCCCAGGCAGCCGAGACACCGGTCGATGTGCGGTTGGGCATCGGCGAGCGTCAGCGTCCCCTCGAGCACCTGCTTCATGAGGACGATGCGGCCCCGGGGTGAGTCCATCTCCTCGCCGAGGACCTGATAGGTCGGGCAGGCCGGGAGGCAGAAGCCGCAATGCACACAGGTTTCCACCGCGCGGGCCATGGCGTCGCGACGGGGAGGCGAAGGGACGGCGGGAATGGAATGCTGCACGGGTCAGGACCAGGAGTGGGCGAGCGCGGCATCGCCGGGAGCAAACCGTCCGCACGGGTCCATCACCGCACGCAGCCGCGATTCGAAAGGGTTGGCGGCTACGGCACCGAGAGCCGGCGCACGGACGGGGCCAGTCACCACGCGTCCTTCGAGCCCCTGACCTCGCAGGATCTCGGCCAGGTCGTCGAGGCTGCCGTCCCACGAGATCCAGGCGAGGTTGCCCGCCACCGTGTAGCGCCGCGCGCCGTCGTAGCCCGTCAGCACGTGATCTAGGGATCGCACCTGCGGCAGAGTCACGGGCACACGCACCAGCGGCACGTCGGGCCGCGCCCAGCTGAACTCGCGCGCCTCACGCCACACCGCCACGTCGTCGTCGCCGCGCAGCACGGTGGCGCGTCCGCCGACGGCGGTCACGAGCGCCGAGACTCGCGCATCGATCGCTTCGGCCGCACCGCCGATCCGCAGCACGAGGTGGCCTGGCGGCGTGATGTCGACGGCTTCGAGGTCGAAGCGTGCCCGCTGCACCCGTGTCATGAGCGTCAGGGCGGTGGCCAGATCACCGGCGGCCGCGCGCACGGTGGCGTGGACCTCAGGCGCCGGGAAGACCTTGAAGGTCACCTCCGCGATCACGCCGAGCGTGCCACCACTGCCGACCATCGCCTGGTGCAGCAGGAAGCCGGCCGCGTTCTTCACGACGGTGCCGCCACTGTGGATCACGCGTCCCTCGCCGTCCGCGATCCGGGCGCCGATGATGAAGTCGCGGATGCCGCCGAAGCGGTAGCGGCACGACCCGTTGATCCCGGCCGCCACGGTGCCGCCGATCGTCGCGCCGGCCGCGACCAGCGGCGGATCGAACGGCAGGTACTGGCCGTGCGCGGCGAGCGTCTGCTCGAGCACGGCGAGGCGCGTGCCACCGAGCGCCGTGAACGTGCACTCCTCGGGGGTGTACGCGACGATGCCGGCGAGGCCGGAAAGGTCGAGGATCGGGCCATCCGGACGGGCCGCCAGCGCCGACTTGGTGCCACCGCTGCGCACGACCCACCGTGGCTGCTGCGGGATCGCTGCAGCGAGGTCGTCGATGGAGGTGGGGCGCATCGTCGTCATGCGCGCGAGATCACGCCGGCGCGTTCGAGCGGGTGCAGGCCGTGCGAGGCCGGCGTCTCGAACGACGGATCGAGCTTCTTGCCGGGATTGGCCACGCGATGCGGATCCATCGCGTCGCGCAGGCGCCGCATGCACGCCAGGTCGGTTTCGCTGTACATCTCGCCGAGGAAGGCGCGCTTCTCGAGCCCGACGCCGTGTTCGCCGGTGATCGACCCTCCCAGGCGGATGCACAGCCGGAGAATCTCGGCGGCCAGCACTTCGGCGCGATCGTGGGCACCCGCCTCGCGTCCGTCGTAGAGGATGAGCGGATGGAGATTGCCGTCGCCGGCGTGGAAGACGTTGGCGACGCGGATGCCGTGGGCGCGCGACAGGGCTTCGATGGTGGCGAGCGCTTCGCCGAGGCGCGCGCGGGGGACGACGCCGTCCTGGACGATGAAGTCGGGGCTCAGGCGACCGACCGCGGAGAAGGCGCTCTTGCGACCCTTCCAGATCCGCGCGCGCTCGTCCTCATCGGCGGCGACGCGCGTGTGCGTGGCGCCCGACGCCGTGATGATGCGCATGAGGCGGTCGAACTCGGCGGCCACCTGCGCCTCCTCGCCTTCGCACTCGACGATGAGCAGCGCCGCGGCGTCGGCCGGATACCCCGCGTGCACGGCCGCCTCGGCGGCGTCCATCGCGAGGCGATCCATGATCTCCATCGCGCCGGGCAGCAGCCCCGACTCGATGATCCGCGACACCGCGTCGCCCGCGGTCTGCAGGCTGTCATAGGCGGCGAGCAGGGTGCGATACACCGCCGGCCGCGTCACCAGCCGGAGCGTGATCTCGAGGGCGACGCCGAACAGCCCCTCCGATCCGACGAACAGTCCCGTCAGGTCGGGGCCGCTCTGCTCGAGGCTGTCGCCCCCGAGCATGGCCACCGTGCCATCCCCCAGCACGACCTTCAGCCCGAGCACATGGTTGGCCGTCATGCCGTGACGGAAGCAGTGCGCCCCGCCGGAGTTGAAGGCGACGTTGCCGCCGATCGTGCACACCGACTGGCTCGACGGATCGGGCGCGTAGTAGAGCCCGTGCGGCGCCGCGAGGGCCGTGACCGCGAGGTTGACGACCCCGGGTTCGACGACGGCGAGCCTGGCGTCGGGATCGAACCGCAGGATGCGATTCATGCGGTTGAGGGCGATGACGACCCCATCCTCGATCGGCACCGCGCCGCCCGACAGGCTCGTGCCGCTGCCGCGCGCCATGAAGGGCACACGGGCCTGGTGACACAGACGGACGGTCGCGATGACCTCCTCGGCCGATTCGGCCAGGACCACGGCACAGGGCCGGGCCCGGTAGGCGGTGAGGCCATCGAACTCGTAGGGCGCCAGGGCGCCGGGTCGGGTCAGCAACCGGTCGGCAGGGATCAGGCGGCCGAGCGCCGGCAGCAGGTCCGCGCGGAGCATCCCTGCAGTCTATACTGCGCCCCGTGTGGAGCCAGACGTATGACCCGTTCGGACAGCCGTGGCTGTCGACCCTCTGCGCCGCGTTGCCCGTCGTGGCCCTGCTCGGGTCGCTGGCCTTCCTCAAACTGCAGGCGCACGTCGCGGCGCTGATCGGCCTGGTCACGTCCCTGGTGGTCGCCATCCTGCTGTTCGGCATGCCGACGTCGATGGCCCTGGCGAGCGCGGGCTACGGCCTGGCGTATGGCGTGCTGCCGATCGGCTGGATCGTCCTCAACGTCATCTTTCTCTATCGCCTCACCGAGCAGCGCGGCCTCTTCGGCACGCTGCGACAGAGCATCACGCACGTCACCACCGATGCGCGGCTGCAACTGCTGCTGGTGGCGTTCGCGTTCGGGGCCTTCTTCGAGGGCGCGGCCGGGTTCGGCACGCCGGTGGCCGTGACCGGTGCCCTGCTGATGGGGCTGGGGTTCGCGCCGCTGGCGGCCTCCGGCCTGTCGCTCATCGCCAACACGGCGCCCGTGGCATTCGGGGCGCTCGGCACGCCGATCATCGCGCTCAGCGCGGTGAGCGGACTCGACCTGCTCGCCCTGAGCGGCATGGTCGGCCGTCAGTTGCCGCTGTTCTCGGTCATCGTCCCGTTCTGGTTGATCGCCGCCTTTGCGGGCTGGCGCGGCATGATCGGCATCTGGCCGGCCATCCTGGCCGCAGGCCTGCCGTTCGCCATCCTTCAGGGACTGGTGTCCAATCTGCACGGGCCGTGGCTCGTCGACGTCGTGGCATCGATCGCCTCGATGGGGACGCTGGTGCTGTTCCTCCGCGTGTGGCATCCCTCCGACGGCTGGACACCCGGCGATCGGCTCGGGGCTCGCAAGGACGACGGCGTGGCCATGCCAGCGCGGGCCGAGGTCGTGCGCGCCTGGGTGCCGTGGGCGATTCTCAGCGTCCTCGTCTTCGTGTGGGGGCTGCCCCCCGTCAAGACGGCACTCGATGCGTGGACGACGATTCGCGTGCCGGTGCCGGGACTGCACAACCTGATCGAACGCGTGCCGCCCGTGGTCGCCGCCGCCGCGCAGGAGCCGGCGCTGTTCGCCGTGTCGTGGCTGTCGGCCACCGGGACGGGCATCTTCATCGCCGCCATCCTCGCGGGGCTCGTGATGGGATGCTCCGTCGTCGAGCTGGCCACCACCTACTGGCGCACGCTCCGGCTCGTGCGCACGTCGCTGGTCACCATCTCCGTGATGATGGCCATCGGGTTCACGACCCGCTACTCGGGCCTCGATGCGACGCTGGGCCTGGCGTTTGCCGGCACCGGCGTGCTGTATCCCTTCTTCGGCACGATGCTCGGCTGGCTGGGGGTGGCGCTCACCGGCTCGGACACCTCGTCCAACGTCCTGTTCGGCAGCCTGCAGCGCATCACGGCCGAGCAACTCGGTCTCAACCCGGTGCTGATGGCGGCCTCCAACAGTTCCGGCGGCGTTATGGGCAAGATGATCGACGCCCAGAGCATCGTCGTCGCGAGCACGGCGACGCAGTGGTACGGGCACGAGGGCGACATCCTGCGCTACGTCTTCTGGCACAGCCTGGTGCTGGCGTCGCTGGTGGGCGGCCTCGTGCTGCTGCAGGCCTACGTGTGGCCGTTCACGCAGCTCGTCTGGTAGCGCTGACGGTGACGGCCCGTTCCCGTCGTTGGGTAGGGCCCGTTCTCCGAACGGGCCGTCATGAACCCGATCTCGTGGTGACAGGGGATCTGACGATGACGGCCGGCTCGGAGAGCCGGCCCTACCCACGACTGCCGTCACGTCAGACCACCCCGACGCGATAGAATCCGGGCCGTGAGCCTCATCCCCACCACCGACCGTCTGTTGCTCGGCCCCGGTCCGAGCCCCGTCCTGCCCCGCGTCCTCCAGGCGATGACCGCGCCGCAGCGCAGCCATCTCGATCCGGACATGCTCGCCCTGCTCGACGACCTGCGTCGGCGCCTGCACGGGCTCTTCAACGTCAACGCCGAGGGCATCGCGTTCGCGGTGTCGGGGACGGGGTCGTCCGGGCTGGAGACGGCCGTCGCCAATGTCGTCGCGCCAGGCGACCGCGTGCTCTGCATCGTGACCGGGTACTTCGGGGATCGGCTCGCCCAGGTGTGCGAGCGGTATGGCGCCGAGGTCACGCGCCTCACGGGTGAGTGGGGCCGGGCGATCGACCCCGAGCAGGTGCGCGTGGCGATGGAGCACGCGCCGTTCAGGGCGGTCACGGTGGTGCACGCCGAGACGTCGACCGGCGTGCTGCAGCCGGTGCAGGCCATCGCCGCGATCGCCCGCGAGCACGGCGTCACCAGCATCGTCGACGCCGTCACGTCGCTCGGCGCGCATCCGGTGGACGTCGACGGCTGGGGCCTCGACGTCGTCTACAGCTGCAGCCAGAAGGGCGTCGGTGCGCCGTCCGGCTTCGCCCCGATTGCCTTCAACGCCGCCACACGGGCCGCGGCGAAGAGCCGCAGCTTCTATCTCGACCTGCCGCTGCTCGAGGGCTACTGGATCAAGCGCGGCTATCACCACACCATCTCGACGCCGCTCGTCTATGCGCTGCACGAGGCGCTGGCGGTGATCGACGAAGAGACCATGCCGGCGCGGTCGGCGCGGCACGCGCGGGTGCACGGCGAGTTCGTCGGCGCGCTGGCCGAGATGGGCCTGTCGGTGCTGCCGCCCGAGGGCGAGCGGCTGTGGACCCTCAACGCGGTGCGCATCCCCGAGCGCGTGACCGACGAAGCCAAGGTGCGCGTCGCCCTGCGCGACACGCATGGCATCGAGATCGGCGCCGGCCTCGGCCCGCTGGCGGGCAAGGTCTGGCGCGTCGGCCTGATGGGTGCCGGTGCGACCAGCGAGAACGTGCAGCGCCTCGTCGCGGCGTTGAAGACGGAGATCGGCTAGGCCGGCCCCGGCAGCTGGCCGCCCCAGACTCCGGGGCCGAAGTACCGCAGCGTGACCAGCGGCTCGGTGTGTGACGTGTTGGTGAACGTCACCCCGTGCCGCGCCCCCGGCTCGCTGCAGAACCACTCGTCGTCGGTCAACTCGCCGAACCGGATGAGTGTCGGACTGGCGAGTGGCTCGCCGTTGATGGTGCCCATCCCCTGCACGCAGGTCAGGCCGAACGCGCCCGCGTCACCGATCGTGCACGTCGCGCCGGGGGCGAGCGTCAGTTCCTTGGCCGAGAACAGGTCGTCGCCTCCGATGCGGCCGTAGACCACCCACCGATCGACGAAGCCCTGGCCGGCCGACGCTTCGCGCGGCCGCAGCAGGTGCGTCTCGCGGAACGACGGATCGAGATTGGCCTCCCAGTCCAGCTGCTCGACCAGGTAGTCGAGATCCTGGTGGTGCTGGGCGGGCACGTCCTGCACCAGCAGATCCCATGGGATGGCGTGGCCATCCACGAGCGACTGGTACATCGCCAGCACATCCGACGCCCACTGCGGCTCGTACGTGCAGAGCGAACCCGGCGCGTGCAGCAGGCGCGGCGGCACCAGCCAGCCGGTGCCGAGCTCCAGGCGCGAGGCCTGCGAGAGGTCCAGGATGCCGTTGTCGCCGGCGCGCCAGCGCTCGAGACAGCGACGCACCTCGGCCTTCGTCGTGCCCGGCGCCAGGCCGAAGAAGGTGAAGGGGAAATCGTTGCCGCGCGGGTTCATCTGCGGCGGGAAGTAGTACCCCTCGGGTTTGGCCTCGCGTCCGACGAGCGCGGCCTGGGCCGCATCCTGGTGCATGTGGTGGGGAATCGGCCCGCGGTTGTCGAAGAACTTGGCAAAGACCGGCCAGCGCTGGTACCGGCTCCAGATGGGCTCACCCACGAGGCTCGCGCCACACTCGGCGACGGCATCGCGCAGCAGGACGCGATCGTCGCCGATCACCGCATACGACAGTCCCTCGTCGGGCACGCGGCCGGCATTGGTGGCCTCGATGGTCGACGCGAACCAGCGCTCGTCGATGCCGCCGCGCTCGAGACCGAACGCATACAGGTCGTCGGGATGCAGCTTCAGGCGTCGCCCGGGCTGCACGAAGGCTCGCGGCACCCAGCAGGGCGAGAGCCGCAGCAGACCTTGCGTGCGGGCGAGCTCCCGCTCGACGAGTGGGCCGATGTCACCTGTGCGAGTCGTCAGCGTGTCAGTCATGGCGTACGGGTGGGGAGGGCGCGGAACGTGCGACCGATGGCGTCGATCTTGTCGGGGTTGGTGCGCAGCCCGCCCCAGTTGAACACCATCACGCCCGTGGAGGGACGCCGCGCGCCTTCGGTGAGGACCGTGTCGATCTGCGCGACCGGCACGGGGGTGCCCCAGTCCGCGATCTGCACGATCGGCCAGATGCGATGACGCTCGCCGGGACGTCCCTCGACGCCGAGATGGCGGCCGAGCCACTGCACCTGCCGCGAGATCCAGGCCGGGTCGTCGGCATGACCGAAGCGGGCGTGGTACGGCATGGGGCTGAAGACGTCGATGTAGGCCGCCTGGGCCCGCAGGTCGATGGCCAGCTTCTGCAGGCGCGCGCCCTGCTGGTCCTCGTCACTCCACGCGTTGTGAAAGGTGCCGAGCAGGGCAGTCGGCCGCACCTCGTCGCGGATGGCATCGAACTCGCGCACCCAGTCCGTGAAGACGCCGAGGCGCCAGCGCACCCAGGCGTCACGGTGCGTCGACAGCAGCCGCGTGGCGCGCTCGCGTGTCGACACCGCAGGCAGCGTGATGCCGGTGGCCTGCTGGAAGCGCTGCAGGCAGCGCGTGCAGAAGCACGTGTCGGGCATCTCCGGCACGGCCTGCTCCCAGCTGGCGTGGGCGTGGTGGTAGTCGAGCCACACACCGTCGATGGCGAATCGCGTCAGCAACTCCCGGAACGCCGCCATCCGCGACTGTCGATAGCCCTCGTGCGTCGGGCACACCCCCTGCCAGCCATTCGGCGGCGGGCTGACCTGGCCGTCGCTGCCCACGGGCGCCGCGTCGGGGTGGGCCTTGACGTAGTCGGCGACGTGCATCGTGTTGAACTCCGCGTACACCTGCACCTGCTGCTGGCGCAGCAGCGCGAGCCGCTCGTCGGTGATGCTGCCCGAGCCCAACCACACCGCATCGACGCCGAACGCCCGCAGCGAACTCCCGGAGTCGAGAATCTCCTGCGGCACGCCTCCGTAGATACCGCGGACGACCCCGGCCGGCGCGGCGGGCGCGAGCGGCTGGTCGGCGGCGACGACAGCGAGGCCGGTCGCGACGAGCCACGGCAGGACGACAAGGGCGACACGTGGGGGCGTGAGGTGCATGCGCCCATGCTAGCCCGGCGTGGCCTATGATGGGCCCGCATGCCCCAACACCGCATCGTCGTCACCGGAGGCAGCGGCAAGCTTGGCCGCGTGGTCGTGCAGGACCTCGTCGATCACGGGTACGACGTCATCAACGTCGATCTCGCGCCGCCCGCCCACGCCGTCTGCCCGTTCCTGCGGGCTGACCTCGCCGACTACGGGCAGGTCGTCGATGCCATCTCGTCGCACCCGTCGGTCGGGGCCGGCGAGAGCGCCGAGCTGGTGGTGCCGCATGCGGTCGTGCACCTCGCGGCGGTGCCGGCGCCGCGGCTCAAGCCGAACGCCGAGACCTTCCGCAACAACACCGTCAGCGACTACAACGTCTTCGAGGCCAGTCGGCGCCTGGGCGTCAAGAAGGTCGTCTACGCCAGCAGCGAGACCGTACTCGGCCTGCCGTTCGCCGACCCGCCGCCGTACGCGCCGATCGACGAAGCGGCGCCGCCCTGCCCCAACAGCGCCTATTCCCTGGCCAAGCTGCTGATGGAGACCTCGGCCGCGCAGATGTGCCGCTGGGATCCGGCCCTGTCGATGATCGGGTTGCGCTTCTCGAACGTGATGGAGCCGCACGACTACGCCCGCTTCCCGGCCTACGAGGCCGATCCCGCGAGTCGTCTGTGGAACCTGTGGGGGTACATCGATGCGCGCGACGGTGCGCAGGCCGTCCGGCTGGCCATCGAGCGCGGCCAGCCAGGCGCCCACGTCTACATCATCGCGAACGCCGACACGGTCGTCAGCCAGCCCAGTGCCTCGCTGATACAGACGTACTTTCCGGGCGTACCCATGCGGCCGCTCTCGGACGACCACGCCACACTCCTGTCCATCGACAAGGCCCGACGCGACCTCGGGTACGCCCCGCAGTACAGCTGGAGACACGCCTCGTGAATCGCCGACACTTCCTCACCTCATCGGCTGGCCTCGCGGCCGGCGTTGGCCTTGGCGCCGACCTCGCGTCGGCTGCGCAGACGCCTGCGCCGACACCCGCCGCTCCCGCGCCGCCGGGGGCGCGCCGGCAGGAACCCGCGCCACCCGTGTCGTCGCTCGACTTCCGGACGACCCTGCGGAAGGCCCTGATCGCGGCGCCGACCGAGGACGACCTGAAGCGGATGAAGGACGCCGGCTTCGATGGCGTCGAGGGTCGAGTGATGCCGGTGCCGCAGGCGGCGCAGATGCGCGAGGCCGCCGAGAAGCTCGGGATGCGCATCCACTCGGTCCTCTACGGCTGGGCAGAGTTCAACAGCCCGGACCGTGCCGACGTCGATCGCACCTTCACCGAGAGCCAGGCGGCGTTGCAGACGGCGCAGGCGTTCGGCGCCGAGACCGTGCTGCTCGTGCCGTGTCGCATCGGCGGGCAGGGCGCGGGGCCACGGCGACCCGGCACGTTCGCCGGCGGGCCACCGTTGCGCATTCCCCGCCCCTGGGAGTTCCAGCCCACGTTCGACCCGGCCACGGGCCATCTCTCGAAGATCGTCTACGGCGACAACGCGCCCTACGCCGATTACATCAAGGCACACAACCACGCCACCGACGCCTCGCGCGAGTGGGTCACGCGGCTGATTCCGACGGCGGAGAAGACCGGCGTGGTCATCGCCCTCGAGAACGTCAGCAACAACCTGTGGGTGACGCCGGAGCTGTTCCGGCACTTCGTGGCGTCGTTCAGGAGTCCGTGGGTCAAGGCCTACTACGACATCGGCAACCACGTGCGCTTCGCGCCACCCGAGCAGTGGATTCTCACGCTCGGCGATCTGATCGCGAAGATCCACGTCAAGGACTACCTCCTCGATCCGGCCGACCCGGACGGCCGCGGCCGCTCGGTCAACATCCGCGAGGGCAGCGTGCGCTGGCCGGTGTTGCGGCAGGCGCTCGAGTCCATCAGCTACACCGGCTGGATGACCATCGAGAGCAACGGCGACATCCCGTTCGAGGAGCGCAACCGCCGCCTCGACCTGATTCTCGCGGGCAAATGAGGCCCACCGTCCCCCTGTCGGCCCGTTCGGAGAACGGGCCCTACCCCCGCGAAGAGCACCCATGAGCACGCACGACGAGTCCCGTCCAGTCACGACGCCGTTCCGCGACATCTCGAGGCGCCAGTTCCTCACGCAGGCGGCCAGCACGGGCGCCGCGGTCACGATCGTGCCGAGGCACGTGCTCGGGCGCGGCCTGCAGGCGCCGAGCGACACGGTCAACGTTGCCGTCGTCGGCGTCAGCGGCATGGGCGCGAGCAACACGCGCGCGGTGATGAGCCAGAACATCGTCGCCTTCTGCGACGTGGACATGGCGCTGCTCGATGCCCGCATCGCGCGCTGGGGGCAGGAGGCGGCGCCTGGCGCGCCGAGCCGGCCGGTCCCGCGCCCGGCCACGCCGGGCTGGGCGGCGTGGCAGACTGGGGCAGCACGAAGGCACAAGCGGAGGCCAACGCGCGCGTGCCCGCCGAAGACGCCGCCGCCAACCTCCAGAAGTTCGTCGCGTCGTCGTCGCGCATCCGCAAGTACGCCGACTATCGCGAGATGCTGGCGCAACAGAAGGATATCGACGCGGTCATCATCGCCACTCCCGACCACATGCATGCGGTGATCGCATCCGCGGCGATGGACCTCGGCAAGCACGTCTACGTGCAGAAGCCGATGGCGTGGTGCGTGTCGGAGTCGCGGCATCTGGCGCGCCGTGCCGCCGAGACGAAGGTGCAGGCCCAGTGCGGCAACCAGCGGCATTCGGCCGACGAGAATCGCCGCGGCGTCGACTACATCACGTCAGGCGTCATCGGCGACGTCACCCAGGTGCACGTCTGGACGAACCGGCCGATCTGGCCGCAGGGCATCCCGCGCCCGTCCGCGACAGCGGCCGAGGGGCGCGGCGGGCGCCTCAGCCAGCAGTCACTGATGCAGGCCGCCGTCAACACGACGGCTGGGACGCCGCCGCCACCGTCCACGCTGTCCTGGGACCTGTTCCTCGGCGTGGCGCCGGCGGTGGAGTACAGCCCGCTCTACCACCCGTTCAACTGGCGCGGCTGGGTGGACTGGGGGCAGGGCGCACTCGGCGACATGGGCGCCCATCTGATCGACTTCCCGGTCTGGGCCCTCGACCTCGACCTGCCGACGACGGTGGAGACGACGTCCACGCCGTTCAACGACGTGACGTTCCCGCTGGCGACGATGACGCACTACGACTTCCCGGCCAAGGGGACTCGCCCTGCGGTGCGGCTGACGTGGTACGACGGCGGCTTCATGCCGCCCACGCCGGAGGAACTCGAGGGTGACGCCCGGCTCGTGGCGTCCGGCGGCATCCTCTACGTCGGCACGAAGGGGAAGCTGCTCTGCAACGAAGGCATGCCGACGCGCCTGCTGCCCTCCAGCCTGCACAACACCACCGGCGCCCCGCGGGAGCGGCTGGCCCGCGTGCCGCACCAGGGCCACGAGATGAACTGGATCCGGGCGATCAAGGGCCAGGACACGCTGTCGAGCCCGTTCTCGTACGCAGCGCACCTGCACGAGATCATGCTCCTCGGGCTGGTGTCGCTGCGGGCGCGGTCGAAGATCCACTACGACGCGGCGAACATGCGCGTCACCCACAACGCCAACGCCAACCAGTTCCTGACGCGGGAGTATCGGACGGGGTGGGCTCTGTGAATGCCGAATGCTGAATGCCGAATGCTGAATGCTGAACGGTCGACCTGAAGGTCGACCGCTACAGTCGACGGCGGAGCCGTCGATCACTGCCACGCGTCGCGGGTGCACGGTGACTGGAAGCAGTCACGAGCGGCGACAGGCGTGTCGAACCCTCCGGGTGCGGCTGTAGGCGTCGACCTTCAGGTCGACGCATACACCTCGACGTACGACGCACGCCCCGCCCCGCGCACCCGAATCACCGGACGCCGGTGAACTCGGCGGGGGTGAGGGCGCGGCGCGTGAAGCGCGACGAGTGGATGGCGCCCTTGAAGTAGTCCACCAGCGTGACCCGGACGCCCACCGAGGTGCGGCCGGCCTTCTGCGGCGCCAGCGCGATCGGGAAGTCGAGCTGCTTCACGCCGTCGACGTAGTTGCTGTACGTGGTGCCGTCGTAGACGGCGGCCACGTGGTGCCACTGTCCGAGGGGGTGCAGGGCGTCCTTGTTGATGAGCGCCTTCTCCTGGCCGTTGCTGTAGGCGAACGCGTCGAGGAACCACTGCGCGCCGGCGACGCGGATCTCGAACAGCATGCGGTTGTCCGAGCCGTCCTCCTGCAGGTGGAACCAGCGCTGGGCGCGGGCACCGCCATCGGGACGGAACACCGCCTCCCACGTGAACGTCGCCGCTCCAGCCAGCGGATGCACGCCCACCAGCAGCGCATCGTCCACGCCATCGAACTCGATGGCCTTGCCGAGCGGGGTGTCGATCACCCGTGGGCTGCCGAGCACGGTCGTCGGATGCCCCCCGAGGCTGTCGAGGCGATCGAAGGTCCATACCTCGGCGAGGTCCTGCGCCATCGGTCCGCTCCCGGTCATCGTCATCACTCCCGCTACCAGCGCGATCACGCTGCCGACCCGACGCAGGTCAGCGCGACGGCAGGACATCGGTGATCCGGATGGGCCGCTTCTCGGCCAGCGACTGCAGCGTCGCGGCAATCATCGCCGTCACGATCAGGCCATCGCGGCCGGTGCTCTCTGGCGCCACGCCCTTCGCCACGCAGTCGACGAAGTAGCGGATGGGCTCGTACTGATAGCCCCACGCCTTGCCGTACCGCGTCACGGCGGTGGAGGAGAACGGCGTGTGGTAGCGGTCCGTGAAGGCCCACAACGAGGGCTCGTTCTTGATCTCGAGGCCCCCGCGCTCGCCGTACACCGTGATCCGGTTGTCGACGACGTTGGTGAAGCTGTCGGGGACGATCCAGGACGTCTCGAAGGTGCAGATGGCGCCCCCCTCGAACTCGACGAGCGCCTGGATCGTGTCCCAGCAGGGAATGCCGCGACCCTCGAGCACGCCGCGCGTGCCCTTGGCGTAGACCTCGACCGGCTCGCGCTGGAACAGCCAGCGGATCAGGTCCATCGTGTGCGGATAGAGGAACCACTCGGGGCCGCTCTGGCCACCCCACGACAGCATGGAGGTCGGCACGTGGATGGTGTCGCTGAGTCGGGCGTACGCCATCACCGGCGCGCCGAGCTCACCGCGCTCGACGTAGGCCTTGGCGCCCATGTAGAGCGGATGCCAGCGTGCGTGGAAGTCCACCATCAGGAAGCGGCCCGCGGCGTCGGCGGCCTCGACCATGGCCTGCGCTTCGGCGACCGTCGTGGCGAGCGGCTTCTCCACGAGCACGTGCTTGCCGGCCGCCAGCATCGTGAGCACTGGCTCGGCATGCAGGTGGTCGGGGGTCGCGACGGTCACGGCATCGACGTCACTGGCCGCCACCTCCGCGAGGTCGGTCGTCCAGGCGCAGCCGCAGCGCTCGGCCAGCACCTGGGCCCGATGGGCGTCGCGATCGCAGACGACCGCCACCGTGCATCCGGGGTGATCCGTCAGCGCGACGGCATGGTTGCCGCCCCACAGGCCCGCTCCGACAATCCCGACTCTCACCGCCATGTGCGTTCCGCTCCTGGGTAGACAGGTGGATCGTCGGTGACGGCCGGCTCGGAGAGCCGGCCCTACCCTCGCGGGCCCGCCCACCGACGTCGCCAACGTCGTGGTGCAGTCTATCCGACTCAGGCGTGACGACGGGTGCGCGTGGTGAGGCGCGTCGGTGCCACCTCACGCGGGGCGAGCGTGGCAGCGACCTGCCAGGCCGGCTGACCCGACTGCAGGGCCAGCACCGTCTCGCGCACCGTCACGACGTCGCCGACGACGATCGTGGCGGGTGGGCGGACATCCTTCGCGCGGGCGAGGATGGTGCCGAGCGTGCCGATCGTGATGCGCTGATCCTCGAACGTCCCGCGCTCGATCACCGCCACCGGCGTGTCGGCGCGACGGCCGTGTGCGGTCAATCGGGCGACGATCGTCGGCAGGCGTTCCACCCCCATCAGGAAGACGGCGGTGGGGATGCGCGCCGCCACGTGCCAGTCGACGGCGGGCCCCGGCGCATCGTCGGCTTCATGCGCGGCGAAGACGGCGAAGGCGGCCGACACGCCGCGATGCGTCACCGGGATGCCCGCGGTGCCAGGGACGCCGATCGAGGACGTCACGCCGGGCACGACCTCGAAGGCCACGCCAGCTTCGGCCAGCGCGATCATCTCCTCGCCGCCGCGGCCGAACACGAACGGGTCGCCGCCCTTCAGGCGCACCACCACCCGACCGGCGCGGGCGTGCCGCACCATCAGGTCGTGGATGCTCTCCTGCCGGTCGTCGCCCGGCGCACCCGGCGCGCGACCGCAGTAGACGCGCTCGGCGTGGGCGGGCGCGTGCTCGAGCAGCGCGGGGTGGGTCAGGCGGTCGTAGAGCAGCACATCGGCGCGGCGCAGGGCCTCGACGCCGCGCAGCGTGATCAGATCCGGGGCCCCGGGGCCGGCACCGACGAGGATGACCTTGCCGTCGTTCACGTTCAGACTCCCTTGCAGGCCCGGCACACGTCGGGCCGATCGTCATGCACGACGCAGCGCGCGTGCGGGTCGTGCGGTGCGGCCGCCCGACGAAGGTATTCGCGCATGGCGAGGTCGGCCTGTGCCGTGTCGCCTGCTACCAGCAGCGACGGCACGCAGCCTTCGAGCACGCCTTCCCACAGGGTCTGGCGTCGCGCGTAGGTGTCGATGTGGCGCTTCACTTCCGGCCGCCAGCTCCCGAGGTAGTCGGCCAGCACCCCGGTCTCAGGCGTCAGCACCTCGTGCTGCACCCGATCGCGAATCTGCTTGGCGAGCGCCGGGCTGGTGCCCGCCGTCGAGATCGCCACCTGCACGACGCCCTGCCGGGCGACCGCCGGCGCGATGAAGTTGCAGTGATCGAGATCGTCGACGGCATTGGCGACGCGATTGGCCTGGTCCGCCAGGCGGTAGATGCGCGCATTGACCTCGCGGTCGTCGGTGGCGGCATAGACGAGGAACTGCCCGTCGAGGTCGTCCGGCACGAAGGTCCGCGGGTGCCACACCAGCACCCGGGCGTCGCTCCACGCCACGACGTCGGCGCTGACCTCTGGAGCGACCACCGTCACGAGCGCTCCGGCCTCGACCAGGCCGCGCACCTTGCCCGTCGCAATCGGCCCACCGCCGACCACGAGACAGGGGCGTCCGTGCAGATCGAGGTAGATGGGGTAGAACATGTCACCCCACCGGCTGCGCGTCGGTTGCCGCCGCCACCAGTCCCTTGAGGGCGTCGAAGCCGAGGCGGTCGCAGAAGTCGCCGAAGCCCTCGCCCTCGCGCCGGTCGTCGCGGAACGCCGCCAGCAACGGCGTCAGCGTGGCCGCCACGCGACCGATCGGGACGAGGTCGAGGAACGGCCGCGCCAGGCGCGTGCCGGCGACATCGCCGCCCAGATAGAGCAGGTACTTGTCCAGCGACCGACCGACCAGCGCCACCTCGGCGACGTACGGCCGCGCACAGCCATTCGGGCACCCGGTCATGCGGAAGACGATTGGCAGGCCCGGCAGCCCGACCTGGTCGAGCGCCTGATCGATGTCGGCCATCACGCGCGGCAGCACCCGCTCGGCCTCGCTGATGGCCAGGCCGCAGGTCGGCAGTGCCGGGCAGGCGAGACTGTTGCGGCGCACGCCGCTGATCTGCCCGACCGTCACCACCTGGTGCGCCTCGAGGACAGCCTCGACGGCCTCACGATCGGCGGTGCGAATCCCCGACAGCAGGATGTTCTGCTGGGCGGTGAGCTGGACATCCGTCCCGAACTGCTGCACCACCGCGCGAATACCGGTGCGCAGGCGCTCGTCGCCCACATCGCCGATGCGCCCGCTGTCCACCGGGATGCCGATCGACCAGAGGTCCGGCCCCTGCCTATTCCAGCCGAGATGGTCGTGCACGACGAAGGCGGGCATCGGGCGCGGCGGCTCGATCGTGAACGGCACGCGAGCACGAAGCTCCTCGCGAAACTTCTCGATGCCCCACTCCTCCAGCACGTACTTCAGGCGGGCGTGTTTGCGGTTGGTGCGATCGCCGAAGTCGCGATGGACGGTGACGATGGCCGTGATGACGTCGACGGCATGCTCCGGCGCGACGAAGCCGACCACGTCCGCCAGCCGCGCGAACGTCGCCTCCTTGTTGTGGGTCACGCCCATGCCGCCGCCCGCCACGACGTTGAACCCGGCCAGCGTCCCATCGTCATCGAACAACGCGATCAGACCGGCGTCGTTGGTGAAGATGTCCATGCAGTTGTCGCCGGCGAACGCGATCGCCGCCTTGAACTTGCGCGGCAGGTACGTCGTGCCGTAGAGCGGGTCGTCCTCGTCGGCCACGATGGCCTCGCCGTCCACCCAGATCTGGTGGTAAGCCTTCGTTCTGGGCAGCGTCGCGGCACTGAGCGCATCGGCGATCTGCTGGACGACGACCCGCTGCGGGTCGTCGCTCGGCGCGGGGCAGCACATGACGTTGCGGACGACGTCGCCGCAGGCCCCGAAGGTCGTGACCAGCGCGTGATTGAGGTCGCGGATGGTGTCGCGCAGGTGGCCCTTCACCACGCCGTGGAACTGGATGCCCTGCCGCGTGGTGATGCGCAGCGTGCCGTTGCCGTAGCGGGTGGCGATGTCGTCGTGCGCGAGATACTGCTGCGCGGTGAGGCGGCCGCCCGGCAGCTTGCTGCGCACCATGAAGATGTACTCCTTGGCCGCCGCGCCACGCTTGTCCCGGTTCGTCTGCTCGTACGACCCGTGGAACTTGATGAGGACCTTGCCGGCTTCACTCAGGAAGGCGTCGGCACTCTCCAGATCGCTGGGCAGTGGCCCACGCAGCCCCTGGCTCTCGGCCTTCACTTGTTCGACGTTCAGCTTGCTCATGTCGAGCTCCTACAGCAGCGGATCGGCCGCCAGCGTCTCTGCCGCGGAGACGAAGCCGACGCCGGCCGTGCTGCTGGTGTCCGTATCGATGATCACGAAGGCGCCATTGGGCGGGTTGTCCGCGTAGGCGTCTGCGTGGATGGGTTCGCCGAGCCGCACCGCCACCGTCGCGAGCTGGTTCAGCCGGAGTTCGGTCGGGCCCGGCACGGTCGTGGTCGCCTGCAGTGTCGTCACGTCGATCAGCCCGGAGATGGCGGTGATCTTCGCACGCACACGGTGAACGCCGTGCTGAAGCAGGTACACGCGGTCGGGGCGCAGCGGCTGTTCGTCGAGCCAGCACACGGTGGCGTCGAAGGCACGCCTCGGCTCGGGGGGCCGGTCGGGCGAGGCCAGCACGCTGCCTCGGCCGACATCGATGTCGTCGGTCAGTTCGAGGCTGACGGAGTCGCCGGCTTCGGCCCGGGTGATCACGCGCCCGTGCCGGGTCAGGCTGGCAATCCGGCTCCGCCGGGCGCCCGGCTGGACCACGACGTCGTCGCCGACGGCGAAGGTGCCGCTCGCGACGCGACCGGCGTAGGCGCGCACGTCGATGGCGCCCTCGTGGCGTGGACGCAGCACGCGCTGCACCTGGAGCCGCGCCGGCAGCGTGGCGCGCTGATGCGTGTCGGCCGTCTCGAGCAGCTCGAGCAGGGTCGGCCCGGTGTACCAGGCCAGGTGTGGCGACGGCGTGGTGACGTTCTCGCCGTGCAGCGACGACACCGGCAGGATGTGCAGCACCTGCCCGGCGGATTGCACCGGCGCGGCCATCGCGCGGAAGGCCGCGGCGATGGCGTCGAATCGGGCCTGGCTGTAGTCCACCAGGTCCATCTTGTTGACGCAGACGACGACGGTGGGAATACGCAGCAGCGCCGCGATGAAATGGTGCCGGTGTGTCTGCTCGACCAGCCCGTTGCGTGCGTCGATCAGGATCACCGAGACCGAGGCCGTCGAGGCGCCCGTGACCATGTTCCGCGTGTACTCGACGTGGCCCGGCGTGTCCGCGATGATGAAACGGCGCCGCGGCGTGGCGAAATACACGTGCGCGACGTCGATCGTGATGCCCTGCTCGCGTTCGGCGATGAGGCCGTCGGTCAGCAGCGACAGATCAAGACCCTCGGCGCCGCGACGCCGGCTGGCCGCTTCGATCGCCTGGAGTCGGTCCTTCATCACCGACCCGGTCTCGTAGAGCAGTCGTCCGATCAACGTGCTCTTGCCATCATCCACGGACCCGGCCGTGGCGAGACGGAGGAGATCCATCTAGAAGTACCCTTCCCGCTTGCGTTGTTCCATGGCTGCTTCCGACCGCTTGTCGTCGATGCGAGCCCCGCGTTCCGATTCCTTCGAGGAGGCGATCTCGGCGATGACCGAGTCGAGGGTCACCGCGCTGGAGGCCACCGCGGCGGTGCACGTCATGTCACCGACCGTGCGGAACCGGACCAGAGCGCGATACGGCTGTTCGTCGGGCCCCTTGTTGATGTACGGCGAATCGGCCCACAGCAGGCCGTCGCGGTCGAAGACCTGGCGCTCGTGAGCGAAGTAGAGCGACGGCAGGGGGATGTCCTCGGCGCGGATGTACTCCCACACGTCGAGCTCGGTCCAGTTCGAGATGGGGAAGACGCGGACGTTCTGCCCCGGGGCGATGCGGCCGTTGAGCATGTCGAACAATTCGGGGCGCTGGCGCCGGGCGTCCCACTGCCCGAACTCGTCGCGCACCGAGAAGATGCGCTCCTTGGCGCGGGCCTTCTCCTCGTCGCGCCGCCCGCCGCCGATGCAGGCGTCCAGCTTGAGCTCCTCGATGGCATCGAGCAGCGTCACCGTCTGCAGCACGTTGCGGCTCGCGTATCGACCACGTTCCTCGGTGACCCGACCCC
>LNFM01004236.1_pt1 | contig 26762 bp, 19 predicted proteins | sample 596031 | NCBI WGS metagenome assembly LNFM01 (sample SAMN04254537, study PRJNA301005) | activated carbon metagenome | isolation source: dual media filters at the Ann Arbor, Michigan drinking water treatment plant | place: USA: Ann Arbor | reverse complement strand
ATGGGCCGCCCGCAGCGCTCGCAGGGTCCCGACCAGGGCCGCTCCGTCAAGGTGCCCGATCAAATCGACATCCAGCGCGCCCGCGAAGTCTTGGAAGAATTGCGCAAGCGCGCCGGCGATGCCCAGCGCCCGCAACTCGAACTCGACTACATCGATCGCCTGCTGCGCTGGAATTGAGCCCCCGCCCGGCGGGCCTTATTATGGGCCCGTCGGCAGCCGCACGGCGAGCCCACCGATCACTTCGTGGCTCCTATAGCGCGTCGAAGCCCAACCATCGCGCGGCTCCACGCCGTTCCACCATTCCGTGAACTGCAGCCACACGTCGGTGAACAGGATGTCCCCGTTCCGGCCCGTCAGCGGCATGCGGTAGTCCGCCAGCGTGAACTTGTATTCGAGAAAGTAACTCATCCGCGGCAGCCGGAACTCCAAACCAACAATCGCCTGTCCGACGGGCCCCGCCATTTGATACTCATACGTCCGCGATGCATCGGTCTTCAAATGTACCTCCGAGTGCGGCAGCGACACGCCCGCTCCCACGCCGACATAAGGCGACAGACGGAACGTAAACGACGGCAGCCGCAACAGCCCATTGAGCGTCAGCATATTGTGACCATGGCTCGCCTCTAGCTTATCGAAGATCTCGCCGATCAACGCCTGTTCCGGCGCCGGCTTGCCATCCATCGTCCCTTCGAACTTGACCTGCTGCGTGCGCTTCGACAACGCCTTCGAATGCGTGAAGTCGAGCATCGACCCCGTCCGCCCCGATCCGAACCAGCGCATCACCCGCACACCATAATAGATCGGATTGGTGAACGGCTTGCCCTCCCATTCCACGTCCTTCACCGTGAAGTCGTGCTCGCCCGGATTTGAGAATTTTACATCGCTGGGATACGTGTATGGCGAGCCACCATAGGCCGCCACCATCCACTCCGAGCGCGGAGCCACGCGCGCCGGGTCAGCCGCACCGCCACCGTCGGACGTCACCGCGCCGGCCGGATTGGCAGGCATCGCGATCTCGTCATCCGCGGTTGCATTCGCCACCATCACCACAAGTGCCACAGCCGCAGCGGAACTGAGCACCGTATCGGCAACGCGCAACCACCGCGCACGATCGACCGGCTCTGATGCCCAATGCGCACGAGCTTCGGCGCGAAATGCAATCATCGACATATCCCCCAGTGGACGGCAAGCTGCCCCAGTTCAACCGCCAGCTCCCCAAAGCATGGCCAATCCGAGCGCCTTTATCCATGTTTCGTTAGACCACCGATTGACCCGGGTCAAAAGCAGCAGGTGCGACCCGTCGCGCACCCCCAGAATTCCGCTTTCTATTCCCTCGGTTTAGTTCGCCTTTTGCGACAAGCGCTCCAGCATCGCGGCCACGGCCCGCACCTGCGGCGCCTCCCGCGTCAGAAAATCCGAACCCGTATAGCCCCACCAGTCCCAGCACCCCTGCGGATTGTTCCCCGTCGCCACCGTCTGAGGAAAGAGCACGACAAGCCGATTCGTATCCGCCAACCGCGCAAACCCCGTCTGCTCGATGAAGGCATCCCCCACGGCCTCGCGATTCTGCGCACACCCATGGAACGCCACATGCACCCGGCACCCGCCGCCCCGGCAATCGTCGGGAATGTAGGCAACGCCCGTGTCCGCCATCCCTGAGCGATTGCGATCCTCACCAAACGGCCGCTGGTCGAACGTCACGAAGCGCCCTTGCGGTGTCCGCGCCGCCGGCGCCACCTGACCTAGCAAATGCGTCAACAGATCCCGCGCCTGATCGTAGTCGCAGTCGACAATATAAGGCTCACCCGACGTCGAGCACGCAGCCCCCTCCGTCTCCGTCACAAACGCATGTCCCGCAGGCATATTCGATACAAACCGGATATTGGCATCCGGCACACCGAGCCGCCGGTAGAACTCCACCGCACTGGCAACGATCGCCGGCGCAACCGTCCGGTCATTCGTCCCGGAAAACAGATACACGCGATCGGTCAGCACATCGGCCGTAGCATCAATCGCACCATCCGCTGCGCGCTCCGTCGCCTTATCGGCGAGCAACGCCGCATTCGGCACACCCCACGCCGCCATGGAATTCTGCATACAGCCCGAGATCGCCTTCGATGCATTGAGCATCGTCGCAAACGGCCCGATCACCATTCCCGAAAACGCGCTCTCCGCGCAGCCGTACGGTCCACCCGCGATGATCGCCGCACCCGTCACGGTCTTTGCGTGCGCCATCTGGAATTGCCCGGCCATGTACGCGCCCGACGAGATTCCCGATACCGTTGTCTCATCGCCCTTCGCGCCAACCGCCGGCAAAGTCCCGACGTCCTCGCCGGAACAAGCCGCGAGCAACGCGGACGCGAAAAGCGCAAAAGCGGCAAATTGGCGAGAGCCCATACGAAAACCTCGGTGAGATGCGAAGCCTTGCTTAGAGCACGCCCGCATCCCTCATCACCTGAGGCGCACCGTCACGCGATCCGCTCGGCCCTGGGCATCGATCACTTGGAGCTTAACAAAACCCTTGCCCGGCGGCGTCCAAGCCACCTCGCGATCATTCCCATCCACCGCCATGGGCGCACCATCGACCAACCAAGTCAAAGGCAAAGCCCCGCCTTCGGCCTTCAGCATAACGGGCTCATCCGCATCCCGTTCCGCAACATCGAGTTCCGACCGGTCCGGCGGAAACGCGATCAACGGCGGCTGATCCAAAAACGGCCCTTTAGATGTTACTTCGTCCGCGCCATCACGAAACCGCTTCAACGGCGGCGGCAAATCCGAACCCGCCCGCTTGATCACCCCCGCCGGCGGCGATTTCATCGGCGTCCGCTTCTCGGCGATACGCTGAAACGCATCAAACAAAATCGGAGCCGCCGCCAACCGCCCCATCAAACCCGGCACCGACGCGCCATCCGGCCGTCCAACCCAAACCGCAACCGTGTGCCGCCCATCGAACCCCACTGCCCACGCATCGCGATAGCCGTAGGATGTCCCTGTTTTGTAGGCGAGCTTACCTCCGCGCGCATTGAGCGGCGCCGGCGCATCTTTCAAGATATCGCCCACATACCAAGCCGCGACCGGAGACAGGAGCCGCCTCTTCGCCGCGTCCTTGTCGGAAGCCAACCGAACTTTAAGGCTTTCCCCGTCCCGCCGCCACGTCAGCGGCACCGGTTCACCCCCGCGCGCAATGCCCGCATAGAGCTGCGCCAGATCCTGCAACCGCATGCCGATGCCACCAAGCGCCACCGCCAGCGACGGCACCGTATCCGGCGGCAACTCCGTCTTCACACCCGCACGGTGCAACCGTGCCGTCAGTTTGCCCGGACCGACCGCCGCCAGCATTTTCACGGCCGGCACATTGAGCGACAATCCAAGCGCCTCGCGCACTGTCACCGTGCCATGAAATGCCTCATCGAAATTCTCTGGCCGGTAGCTACCAAACCGCGCCGGCTTGTCCTCGATCAGTGTTTCGGGATGCGCCAACCCCGCCTCGAAGGCGAGCCCATAAATCAGCGGCTTCAGCGTCGACCCCGGCGAACGCACCGCTTGCACCATATCGATGGCACCCGCACGGCTCGCATCGAGATAGCCCGCCGATCCGACATAAGCCAAAACCTCGCCCGTCGCATGATCGACCGCCAAGATCGCCGACGACAGTTTATCGCCCAAAAGCTTTGTCTGCTCTGCCGCCAGCGTTTCCAACGCCGATTGCACTTCGCGATCAATCGTCAGCGCATGAACCGCAAGTTCCGTCTTCGCCGCAACTTCGCTCTCCGACAAATGCGGCGCAAACTTCGGAAACGCCCGCCGGCCCTTCGGTACCGGCTCTTCCTTCGCCCGATCCCGCTCCGCCGCTGAGATCACACCCACCTCATGCGCCCGGTCCAACACACGATTTCGCGCCCGCTGTGCTGCCTGCCAATCCCGGTCCGGCCGACGCGCCTCCGGCGACTGCGGCAACGCCACCAGCAAAGCGGCCTCCCCAATCGAAAGCCGCTTCGGCTCCTTGCCGAAATAGGCAAGCGTCGCTGCCCGCACGCCCTCGATATTGCCGCCGAACGGCGCCAGCCTAAGATAAAGCCGCAGGATCTCAGCCTTCGACAAATCGTCTTCGAGCTGCAACGCCCGCACCATCTGACGAAACTTGCCCTTGGCACTTTTTCCGTGCCGCCCTTCCAACAGCCGCGCCACCTGCATCGTCAGGGTCGACCCACCCGACACCAACCGCTGATGCCGCACCGCCTGATACGCTGCGCGCATCATGCCCACCGGATCGACACCACCATGATCTTCAAACCGCCGGTCCTCGAACGCCTTGAGAATATCGAAGTACCGCGGATCGATATCCTCCGCCTCCACCGGCATCCGCCAGCGACCGTCCGGCGTCGTGAACGCGCGCAACAGCTTTCCGTTACGATCGATCACCGTCGTCGATAACCCCTCCGCATTCGCGAGCGGCAGCGGCCCCAAATGCATCTTGGCGGCCTCGACGGCAGCAAACGCCACCGCCGAAACCACCAGCACACCAACAAAGAGCCGCGTCACCGCACGCATGGTCATCACTGCTTCTCTGCTTCCGAGGTCACCGTCAGACGGCCCGCTTCGGTCCGGGCATACCGCTCCGGCCGATACATGTCCTCGATCGTCGCCGCCGGATGCACAAACGTCCCCGGCGTCACCGCGCGCACGATGTAGGCCACCGCCGCCGACGCCTTGGCCGACGAGACGGCCACAGGTGCAGCCTCCGTCCGATCTTCACTCTCGCTCTCACCTTCTGCCTCGCCAGCACCGCCATTCGCAGTCGCCGCAGGCTTCGCCGACAGATCGAACGCCGCCACAAACCGGTCGTCGCGGAATTCGGTATGTTGCGGCTTCAGCGTATCCTTCAGCCATTCGAGATTGGTCACATCCCCGCCTTCGACGAGACGCGGATTATCGATCTCAAGACCAGACGGCAACCGGTCCACCAGCAGCACCCGGCCATGCGCCTCGTCGCTCTCGATCTTCACGACCGCCACGAGACGCTCATTCTGACCAATCTCCGCCGATCCACCCGCTGCACTGGCAAGGTCCACCGGCTCACCATCAAGCGTGTAATAGCTTCGCTGGATCGTAAACCCCTTCTCAGCCGCCGGTTCGGCTTCGAGAGACGCACCGATCACCGACACAACCGCATCGACGTTGGCATCGCCGTTGTTCGTAATCACGATACCCTTCTCGACCTCTTCCGCCGAAAGCCCGCGCACGATCGAGCCCTCAACCGGACCCCCGTTGATCGCCAGCTTCGTGCCCTTCAGATCCTCACCGAGCGCGTGCGCAGCCAGGAGCATCCATGCCTGCTCCTGCGTTGAGGTGTACTGCCGCGACTGATAGGCCTTCGCGACCACATTGACGAGCTTAGGCGCTTCTTCTCTGTAAAGCCCCGTCTCCATCGCCAGCGTCACCAGCGCCGCGCCATCACGCAGCGCCGACCCGAAGTCATTGCGCGCCAGCACGACCTTCGCCGTGTCGTCCATGCCACCGAGTGCCGCCTTGAACACACGCTCCGCCCGCGGCTTGTCCCCAAGCATGGACAGCGCTGCGCCAAGTTGCGCCTTCGCCAGCACTGTCTGGAACTGGTCGAGCTTCTCATCCGCGAAGTAGCGCAACTCGCCGACCGGCGCCCGCCCGTTCCGCGCCAGAACGTAAAGCGCATAGGCACGCGACTCCGCCGAATTGGCGGTGTCCTGAGCATTGGCGACGAAGTTCTGCAACCGGTCAAGCGCGAGGCCCATCGGCACCGGCCGCACCGCGTAACCGGCTTCCTTCGCCCGTGTCAGAAAGTCCGACACATACGCTGTCAGCCACAGATCCACATCTGTGGGACCCCAGACACCGAACGCCCCCGTGCTGTCCTGCATTTCGAACACACGGTCGATCGCGGCCTGCACGCGCGCTTTGATCTCCTTATCCGGCGCAATGCCGATCTGCTCCGCCACAGCATTCGCGTACACAAGCGGCATCGCCCGCGAGACGGTCTGTTCTGCGCAGCCATACGGATACCGGTCGAGCGACGTCAGCAAACCAGGCACATCCAGCGTCGCCGCCGGCCCCACACTCACGTTCACCCGCGTGCGGCTCTTAATCAGCCCCGCCAGGAGATCCGTGCCGAGCGTGATCTTGCCGCCCGCCACGAGTGAACTGACCGTCGTCCGCTTGATGTCGCCCGCAGGCGGCTTCACGTCGAATGCCAGCTGCCGCTTCACGTCGATGCCATCCGGGCCCGTAACCGCCACATCATATGTGTGAAGCCCGACCTCCTTCGGCTTCAATGCGAGGCGCTCGCTGTTGCGCTCGCCCACCTTCAACCCCAGCGGACGCGACAGGATGCTCTGCGCGCCGCCCCCCGACGCATCCAGCGGCAATTGCGAAACGGCCACCGTATAGCTGCCCGCCGGCCCATCGACGTTGTGCACCGAAAGGTCCACAGTTGCCTCATCGCCGAGCGTCAGGAACCGCGGCGCAGACACCGTCAGCGCCACTGCATCGCGCACGATCACATCCGCCGATCCATGGCCAATCTTGGTCTTCGACCACGCAACCGCCATCACCCGCACAGTTCCATTAAAGTCCGGCAGCGCGAATTCGACGTTGGCCGTCCCGTCCGCGCCGACCTTCACAATCCCTGAGAAAAGCGCCACTGTCGCTTCAACGGGCGGTGAACCGGCAATGCCGTCCTCCTCCATGCTGTCGCCACCGGAGCGCATTTTGCCCCGCTCAGCCCGCATGCCGTCGATCAAGCGCCCGTAGAAGTCGCGCACTTCAAGCGACAGCTTACGCTGCGCATGGAAATGCGTCTCCGGCGCCGGCGTCTGAAACTTTGTCAGATTGAGAATGCCGACATCGACCGCCGCAATCGTCACCCGCGCCTCTTCGGCCGCATCCAGCCCTTCGACCTTCACCGGGATCGTCAGCCCGTCGCCCGACTTGATCTTCGCCGCACCCGGCAAAGCCACCTTGAGCGTCTGCTTCGACTGATCGACGCCGATCCACTTGATGCCGATTGCGCGGCTGGGCATGCGCTTGGCCTGCTCGTCCATGGGCCGATAGAGCATGGCGGCGGCATAAGCCCCCGGACCCCAATCCTCTCCGACCGTCAACGCAACCTCACCGCCACCCTTGGCGATATCGACTTCCCTCGACGTCACGAGCCCGTTGCCAAGCACCGTCACCAGCGCCTTGCCGCCCTGCTTCGATGCAATGCGCAGTTTCGCTGTCTCGCCCGGCTGATAGCTCTCCTTGTCGAGCGCCACGTCGAGCATTTCCGGGCTCTCAGCCGCACCCGCCGCCGCATACCAGCCCGAGTTGAACGTCAGCGTCGTTGCAGGCCCACCGGCATCCACCGACCGCACTTCCAATTCGAACCGGCCATAGTCCACATCGGCCACGACCTTCGCGGGCACATCGCTAAGCGTATCCAGCGTCCCACTCGCCACCTTCCGCCGGATGGTTTGCGTCTCATACGTCCAAGCCCCATCGCGGCTGTACCACTGCCACGATGTCTCAAGCCGCACGAGTTCCCATACGAGACCGGCCTCCGCCGCCCGCGCACCGGCTGCATCGAGCGAAATCACCTCGAACGCCGCTTGCTCGCCGTCACCCGGCCCGCTGTCCTTGAACATCGGCTTCACACCGATGCGGCGCTGCTTCAGATCAACCGGCAACACGACATTGCGCTCGATCGACCGCCCCGAAACCTCACGCAAGCGCACCAGAATGCTGGCTTCCAGCGGCCGCGCGGTCTTCTCCACAGCCGGCAGCGACACAGCCAGCGTTGCCTTGCCGTTCGCATCCGTATCCGGCAAGCCTTCCAAAGGCTGCCGCACCGGATTGATCAACTGATCCGCATCGCCAAACCTGTAGCCAGGATACCCATCGAGATCCTTCGCCGCCGCGCGCACCACGATCTCGCCCTCGACCGACAGATCGGCGGCCGGAGGCCCATACAAATAGCGCCCGTCAATCGCAATCGACTTCGCCACATCGACCGCAATCGGCCCCGCGTCCGGCTTAAGCATCAGATCAAGCCGCTCCGGCACATAGTCTTCGACCAGGAAAGAAACCTGCGCCAGCGCATCGGCCTTCGGATCGGCATGCACCTTCGCGCGCCACGTCCCCGTCATGACACCGCCGCCCAAAGCGACCCGCACGGTGCGCCCGCCCAAGCCCTCATCGCTCAGCGGATAGCGCGCGTGTTCCACGCCATCAGGCCGCGTCAGGATCACCGTCACCGGCACGGTCGACGCCGCACCCGCTGCATCGCGAACAAGTGCCGTCACATTCACCTCTTCGCCCGGCCGATAAACGCCGCGCTCCGTATAGGCGAACGCATCGATCGGCCCCGGCGCATCTCGGCCCTTCACACCCCGATCCGACAAATCGAACGCATTCGACGTCAGATCGAGAAACGCATATTCGCCCTCGCCCGTCTCCGCCACGAGCACCGCCGGCTGCAACCCGCCCTCGCCGCGCGCCAGACCCGCCTCGAAGCGAACATATCCGTTTTGATCCGACTTGGCCGTTCCCAGAACTTCGTTGTTACGCGCAACGAGCTTCACGTTGGCACCCGCCACCGCCGTCGTCTCCGCCAGCGAGCGCACGAACGCATGTACGCCGCTATCACCGGAAAACGCCGTCAACCCGAGATCCGAAACGATGAACCACTGCGTCGAAAGGCTGTTCCAATTTTGGGCCTCGCCGCCGGCGACGGGCTTCGCAATCATCGCGTAGGCGCCCGGCTTCAACTGACCAATCGTGTCGCTCACCGGAAACGCCGTCACAACCTCTTCATTGATCTTTTGAGCGACATCCATCTCGCCCGCATAGACCTTCTCACCCGTACGATCGCGCAGCGTTTCGATGTCGTAGCCGTACAGCTGCCGGTCGAGTTCGCCGTTCCCGATCACCGCCGCCAAATTCCGGTCGCCGACGCGGTAAACCTCGATCGCCACCCGCTCCGTGTTGATGCTCACCACCGGAATGCCCTGCTGGCCCCGGCTCGGCAGCACGTAGCTCTTGCCCGTAAACCGCACCGATGCCTTGCGGTCCGGCACATAAACGGCGAGCGCAACGGTCTTCTCGAGCGTTTCCTTGGTTTCTGACGGCAACCCATCGCGAATTTGGATCTGATAGCGCTGACCAAAGGTCAGCCCCTCGATGCACAGCTGCGAGCCTTCCGCCGTCACGGTCTCCGGGTCCTTACCATCTACCGACACGAACTTCGCAAAATCGATATCGCCGCGGCTCAAGCTTTCCGAGAACACCGCGCACACGCGCGGACGCAACGCTTCCGTATCCGTCTTGTAGTCCGTCATGCGAAAGCCGTGCTCCGCGCGCAGCTTGTCATACGTCGCCCGCACCATTGGCGCCTCCGCCAACTCCAAGCTGATCCGGTAGGCATCAATCGCCGGCCGCCAGTACGCGCGCCGCTGCATCGCCTCACCTAGAACCCCAAGCGCCTCCGCCTGCCGGCTCTTGTCAGTAGCCAACTCGTAGGCTCGGTACGCCGCGCCCGACGCATTCACCGGCAGGTCGTACCGCTCAGCCGAATTCTCGTCCGTCACCTTGATGGCGAGCAGCGCGCGTGCCAGCCCCAGCCAGCTCTCGGCATTTTTCGGATCGGCGGAGACAGCCGTCGCATAACTGCGCGACGCCGCCCGCGCATCTGCCGCCACGAGCTTCGCGCCCACCAACCTCAGGTCGGCCGCAGTCTTCCCCCCCGCTTTCCACGTCTCGCGGACGTACTTCTCGTACCGCGCGGCGTCCTCAGAAATACCCTGATGCACAAAACGCGACGCCGCCGACGCGGACCAGGTCCCAGCCACGACGGCAAACACAAGAAGCAGGAAGGCGCTGAACAGGCGCATGACGTCACCCTTGCAAAAAGCTGCGCGAACAAGCGCTCGCGCATGCGGATTAAACCGTAGTGATCATCGTTTTTCTAAGTGGTCCCGTGAAGACCAACAGCCGCAAGCGGCCAGAGGACGGCGGCAACCCCGCACTTATCCGAACTTACCGCTTCTTACCGCCAAGTCCCGCCCCGGCCTGTCCCCACGCGCCATCCGGCCGGCTCCCCGCGGGGGAGTCGGATGGCGCAAACAAAAAAGCGGGTCCGAAGACCCGCCCCCCGTTTCGCAACGGAAATGTCGTTGAATTAGTGCCGCGTGGAGACAGTCGGCGCCGTCTCACCCTCGGCAATGGCCGCGATCGACACCTCGACCGGCGCCACGACAGCGGCAACGTCTGCAATCACCGCGACCGCCTCACGCTGACCGGAACCAGCAAACGACCAGACACGATTGAACGAGCGATGGGCAAGGGCCGCCGTCTCCGCACAATCCGCGCTGTAGATTTCATAGGCATCGCGCTTGGCCGGTTCGCGGCGCATGCAATCGCCAATCCAGGCCACTTTATCGCCAACCGCCAGCTGCTCATGGGCGTCGAGCAAGCGGCCATCGCACGCCGAACGCATCTCCACGCCGGCGAGCAGACTGGTCACGGCATCACTCGCGCCCTCCTCAAGGACCGCAATAACGCGGACCTTGAGACCGGCGGCCCGAATAGCATCCGCTTGCGCAGCCAAAGCCTTCAGCACCGGGCTGTCGAACGACCGCGCCAACACCGTCATGCCCCGGCCGTTTGCATCGCACGCTACTCCGGCAGCAAGCAGCTCGGCGACAAACGTCGAAAGCCGGGCTTCCTTCTCCTCCTTGCGTACGACGTGCATCCGAGGCGGGGTGAAGGTGGGCATGGGCTCTGCTTCCTTATTCCTCCTCCGTGATGACGCTTGGGCCGCGTCGCCGGAGGAATATGTTTCGTGACACCCAATCTGCGTCCGAAGGCGTTAATCAACCGTTGCCAGCCGTTCGATTCTGAACAGCAGTTTCGGTTGTCAAAAAGTCCTCAATGCCCCCGCGGCAATGCCGGACGCAACCGACCTGCCAGCGCGGCTAGCCCGTCCGCATCGTCATCAGCAGAGCCATCGAAATCATTGAGTTCGAACAGATCTTGTTGATCGTCCGCAGACGTCTCGATCGCTTCCGCGATCTGGGCAATGGCGGGGTCAGCCGCCGTTTCGCCTGCGAACTCAGGCAGCGCCTGCGCGAGATTTCCGTCCGCAGAAAAAAGTGTAACCGGAAGAGTTGCCTGGCTCACCGGAACCCGGAACGTCGCCGTTTCCCGCCGCATCACAATGTCGACCATGCCCTCAACGGGTGCCGCCGGAAAGATGCGGTCAACGGCCGGACCAGGAGACCGGCCAGCGTCAGCCTCAATGTTGGCATGCGGCGACCCAGACGCCGCCCCCACCGGACGCGGACGTAGCGGCACCACCGTCGGCAGAGCGTCGTCTGAAACCGTCCGCTCGGTCACGGACGTGCCCCGCGATGCCGGCATCGTATTGCTATTCGCCGCCCGCACCGCGATATGCGCATCCCGCTCCGGCCGAACCGAAAGCTCATCCTGTGCCGCCCGCGCATAGGGACCATGCCCCGCTGCAAATCGTGCCTCATCAGGCGTTGATGAGACCTCGGCGGCCCGAACAGCCGGCCCGGCTTCAACCCGCCGTTCCGGTCGCGGCATCTCTGGCAATGCAGCCGTACGCGCCGTCACATCCCGTGCCTCAGCCGCACGTTGGTCCTCGGCCCGCTTCGCCGCACCCATGACCGCGCCCAGAATAATCTCCTGCCACGCCCCATCGCGGAACCTATAAATCCGGAACGCCCGGCACCCAGCAAACTTGCTCCCCTGCCGCGCCAGCTTCTTCTGCACGGTCGCCGTCGTCAGCAGCGGACTATGCACGCGGGCAAAGATCCGTTCCTTCTCGAAACTTGTGAACAGGTTGGCCAAGAGATGCGCCTCGTGCTGCAACTCCTGCGCCTCCTGCGTGCCATAGGCGGTCGGCGGAACCACGCCCCCACGCCGGCCCATCGTGTAGGGAGCATCCAGCGGCACCGCGACGTAGTACACGCCCCCCTGATCGAACACGACATGCCGGAAAACCTCGAACGTCTGCCGCACGTCGGGATCGCGATGAATGTCGTTGAACCGCGAGAGAATAGTACTCACCGGACTACGCTCCGCCGCCTGCATCCGCGGCATCAGCCCGCCAAGCCGGTTGACCGGTCGCCCCATTGAGACGAGCAGCAGACACAGATCAACAAACAGCGCCACCGCGAGCGGCACATAATCCCGCTTCGATAATCCCACCGCCGCCGTTTCGAAGGCCCGCTGCCCGGAACCGCTTTCCACCGACTGCACAGCCTTCTGCTGCAAGTCCCGCAGTTCATCAGCTGAGGGCGGCATCTTGAATGACAGCGCGCCATAGAATGTCGCCGTCAGCCGGCGGAATGCTTCAATGGTCGCTTCCGAACCTTCAACCGCCGCGATCTTGGGCTTCTCCAGAACCGGCAACTGATCGATGGCCTTCACCGCCCCGCGCAGCGCACCCTGCAACTGCGCATCCGGACAGATAAACCCGCCCTTCTTGGGATCGCCAAACGTCGACTGCTCGGCCCGGTCCGCCAATTCGGTCCGGACTTGCCGCAACTGGGGATCCGTCCGGAAAGCATTGAACCCGGTCACCGTCATATCGAGTTTGCGCGACAACGCCTTCATGAACTCGTTGCGTGTCCCCGACTTGGCATCGACCGTCGAGGGATCACTGTTGACGATCTTCATGAGATCGCCGTCGAGCGCCGACAACTCGGCCCGCACCGCGGTCGCCCGCTCCTTCACGAAATCGGACGTAAACGAAAATCGCGCTGCATCATCCTCGCGCAGCTTCCGTCGCGGTCCGTCACCCGGTCGGCTGTTGGGGCATGATGTCCCCTTCGTCCGCTCAAGCTCCGCCTTCTCCGTCGACAGCGCCGACAATTTCACCAGCGTACTTTGCAGCTGATCCAATCGCGTCGCCGCAGCATTGAGCGAGCCTTGCACTTGGCCCACAGCCGACTCGGCCGACCGCGACGCCTCCGACCGGCTCTCCAACACCTTCCAGTAAAAACCGAAGCCAAAACCCACGGAAATGAGGGTCAGAAACACATATCCAGCCGCATAAACGACCTTCGTGAAAAACGGGATTGGCGCAAACATCTGATCCAGCAGCCAAATGATCATCGTCATTAGCATCGCGACGGAGAACGCGATGATGGCTTTGTGGATCAGCGGCAGGTCGCCCATGTTGGCTTCGATCAGCTCCAGCATGCCGACATAGGTCGCCACCCACGACAGGATGCCGAGCCCGGCAATCAGCACAATCTTCTTGAGATCCCGCCCCTCGCCAGGTTGCCCCTGCGACGGCGCCAGTCCGCCGCCATCGCCCCCAAACGCGAACGCCGCCGTCCGCCGCGTCTGCATCGTGTGTGCACTCGACTGAAACGCCATGGAACCTGCCCGAACCCACACCAGAACTGAAAACTCGCGATCTCCTTCCCTAGTCGTCCTTCATGTCCCGATGGGGACTGGACTATGGCGGGCCGGCGGCGTGTCCCCGGCTTCCCCGTGGCGCATGGATCCCCTTTTCCCCATGCCCCCCTGGTTCGCAGCGCGCCCCCGTGCTTTACCGTCCAAGTGACACGCAGGGAGAACCGCCCATGGCCAAGGACGACAAGCCCGCAAAGCTGGAAAAGAAATCAAAACCGGCGAAAGCCACAAAAGACCCGCTGGTGGCCTTCGACATCAACAACCCGGAACTCCCCGGCGCCATCGCCGAGGCCGCCATGGGCTCGGGCGGCTACCCCTACGACAGCAAAGTCAAACGCAAAGACTACGAAGAACAGCTAATCCCGCTGCAATTGGAACTCCTGAAGTTCCAAACCCACGTCGAAACCACCGGCCAGCGCGTGGTCATCGTGTTCGAGGGCCGCGACACCTCTGGCAAAGGCGGTGCAATCTCGACCATTCTGGAGCGCATCAATCCCCGCCACGCCCGCTCCGTCGCGCTGACAAAGCCCACGGAAGTCGAACGCGGCCAATGGTATTTTCAGCGCTACGTTCAACAATTGCCCACCGCCGGCGATATGGTCCTGTTCGACCGCTCCTGGTACAACCGCGCCGGCGTTGAGCGCGTCATGGGCTTTTGCACGCCCGAGCAACATGCCAGCTTCCTCCGCGACGCCCCCGAATTCGAAAGCCTCATTGTCCGCGACGGCGTCAAACTCCTGAAGCTCTACCTGTCCGTCGGCCGCGAAATGCAGCTCACGCGCTTCCACGAACGCCGGCACAATCCGCTGAAGCGCTGGAAATTCACCGACATTGATCAGGCCGCTATCACCAAATGGGACGACTACACCGAAGCCGAAACCGAAATGCTTCGCTTCACCGATACCCCAGACAGCGCTTGGACCATCGTGCGCGCCAACGACCAGCGCCGCATGCGCCTCGAAGTCATCCGCAAGATCGTCACCCTTCTGCCCTATGAAGGCCGCGACCAGAACGTGGCCACGCCCCCGGATCCAAAAATTGTGGGTTCCGGCCTGTCGTTCCTGCGGCCCGGCGTCCCGTCCGCCTGATGAGCCATTTCTCCCACGAGACCACGAACAACGGGCCAAAACCTGCGGAAAAACCGCGCGCCAGCCCCGCACAGCTTTCAGCCGCGTCCAAACCGGGTTAAGCCTCACGGGCGCAATTCGCCCGGATGCGACGGGCAACAACAATGGTGGCACCCTTCCATGATCGACAAGAGCTCTGGCGTGATCTGGGTCAGCATCCTCACAATCGGCATCTGCGCCATCATCTTGGCTGCCGGCAGCGGCGTCGCGCACTATTTCATGGCCGTGACAGCGTTGATCAGCTTCGCGATCGCCGCGATCGGCTTGCGGGAGATCATCTCCCTCGACAAAGCCAATGCCTCCTTGAGCGCCGTATCCGCGGCCACGGCCCGCTACATGGGGCTCGTCTACGCCTGGGGCGCGCTCGCCCTTTTCGCCACCTACTATTTCATACTGCCTGAATGGCGGGAGTGGCCGGTGTTCTGCGGCGCGCTGGCAGTGGTCGCGGTTGTCAGCCTGTTCTTTGCCGTCACCATGTCGAACGATGTCGCGCGCGGCAAGGACGATCCCACACTTCTCAGGATCGGCCGCATCCTCACGATCGTCCAGTTCTCTGGAACGGTGGCCGCTGTCATCGGCCTCATGATCGACCCAGATAAGCAGTTCCTCAACACCGCCAAGCTGGATTGGGCCGCCCAGACTGTTTTCCTTTTCGGCGCCATCGCGCTGGCCGCGATCAGTGCCGCCGCACTCTTCTACACCCGCGACCGCCAGCCAGCGGCATAACCCCTTCGCATAACCCAGACGTTCGATAAGGGATCCGCATGTCGCTTCAACCCCTGGTCGCCAGTGTTGTAGTCGCTGCGCTCTTGAGCGCCGCCGGCATGGCGTTTGGCGCAGCCACCGCCAACCGCGGCCTCGCCGGTTTCAGTGCCTTCGCCTTCTCTTTCTTTATTTTTATCGTGGCCTGGCGCGTAAACAGGCCGGCCTGGCTGCCAGAAAACGCGACGAAGCCCGGCATCCTCTTCCACACCATGCGCCGCAACACACGTCTCGCGGCCCTGACCTACGCCTGGGCCGCCGCCAGCTTTTTCGCCGTCTATGGTCTGACCGACGTCCGCTGGCAGCATGGCTGGCAATATGGCACCGCGGCAACCCTCATCGCATGCGCCCTGCTCTACTATGTGCGCCACCTCGGTGACGGCGACAACGGCACCCCGCCCCCCATTGCGCTCACACTTCTCCACGGTGTTGCCGTCCTCGGCGGAGTGGCGTTCCTGATCTTGACCGGCAAACTCCTCACTCCTAAAGGCGACTGGCCGGCAAACATCATCTTCCTCTTTGGCGGCATTGCCGTCTTCACCGTCTGCTACGTCGCCTTCATCACCCACTGGCGATGGCGCAAGACCTGACCCCGCGCGGCTCCTAGGTTTGGCACTTCGGACAATAAAACGTTGACCGCCCCGCCTGCACGATCCGCCGGATGACCCCGCCACATCCCGCCGTGCGGCACGGTTCGCCCGCACGATCGTAAACCTCGTGCCGGTCTTGGAACCCACCCGGCGACCCATCCGGCCGGCGATAGTCCCGCAACGTCGAACCGCCCGCTTCCACAGCCTCCAGCAACACCTGACGGATCGCCGCCACCAGCCGTTCACTGCGCTCCGCCGGCTTTCCGTTCCGCATGGCAAGCGTCCCCGCCCGCCGCCGCGGCGACAACTGAGCCCGGAACAGAGCCTCGCAGACGTAAATGTTGCCAAGCCCCGCGATATTGCGCTGATCCATAAGAAACGCCTTGAGATCGGCACGCCGTCCCGCCGCCCGCGCAGCAATCATCGCCGCGTCGAAATCGTTGCCCAGCGGCTCCACGCCAAGACCGCAAAACAGGGCATGGGCCTCCATGTCGGCGTGAGGTTCCAACAGCATGTACCCAAACCGCCGCGGATCGTTGTAAGTCACCCGCAACCCCGCGACCGTCTCGAACACGACATGATCGTGCTGCGGCAGGTGCCCGCTCTCATAGACGTAGTCGCCCACAACCCCCCCGCGCGCCGTCCCGGCCGTCTCGCCAAGAATGAAGCGCCCGGTCATACCCAGATGCACGACAAGAACGTCGCCGCTATCGAGCAGCAGCCGCAGATACTTCGCCCGCCGCGCCACGCCCGTGATCGCCCGACCCGTCAGCCGCGCCGCAAAATTATCGGGAAACGGAAAGCGAAGGTTGGGCCGCCGCACGTCCACCCGCACCAATGTCTGCCCGCACAGCACGCGCTCCAGACTGCGGCGGACGTTCTCAACTTCCGGCAATTCTGGCATCCAGCCAAATCCTCATGCACACCCGCCTCACCAAACGGCGGTCAACGCCACGGACGAGGGTGGACATTCCAGCCCTCAATGGCGACAAATGGGCCATGTCCGACACAAACGAAAATCCAGAGCCGAACCTCGCCCCCGGTCTGGATCCCCACCCCGGTCAACCGCTCAGCAACGATCCCATCGCGTTGGAGATTTTGCGCGGCACCTCACGCATGCTCATCGACGCCGGCCTCACACCCATCTCGGAATTCACGCTCCCCAACGGCCGCCGTGCTGATATCGCGGCCCTCGACCGCAACGGCAATCTGATCATTGTGGAGATCAAATCCAGCCTCGCCGACTTCCGCAGCGATCACAAATGGCCCGAATACGCGCAATACTGCGATCAGTTCTTTTTTGCGGTAAAGCCGGAATTTCCCCGCGACGTCCTACCCGAGGCCTGCGGACTGATATTGGCTGATCGGTATGCCGCCGAAATATTGCGGGGCCCCGCATCCGCCCCACCGCTGCCTGCCGCGCGCCGCAAGGTCCTGTTATTGCGCTTTGCCCGCACAGCCGCTCTTCGACTGGCAGCCGCGAGCGATCCGGGCCTCAAAGTCCGCAGCGAAGCGTCGGACATCTAAAGAGTCGTCGCAGCCTACTTCGGTGCGCGCTTGGCAAGAATACGCTGCAGCGTGCGCCGGTGCATATTCAGCCGCCGCGCCGTTTCCGACACGTTGCGGTTGCACAATTCATAGACGCGCTGAATGTGTTCCCAGCGAACGCGGTCGGCCGACATCGGGTTTTCCGGCGGCGGCGCTTTCGAATTCGGAGGGGCCAAAAGCGCGTCCGTCACGTCGTCCGCATCCGCCGGCTTGGCCAAATAATCGACCGCGCCAAGTTTAACGGCCGTCACCGCCGTCGCGATGTTGCCGTATCCCGTCAGCACGATGATGCGCGCGTTCGGGCGGACCCGGGTCAATTCGGCGATAACGTCGAGCCCGTTGCCGTCCTCAAGACGCAGGTCGATCACCGCGAAGGCCGGCGGGCTCTGGCGCACGAGGTCGATGCCTTCCGACACCGTGAAGGCGCTGCGGACAAGAAATCCGCGCTGCTCCATGGCACGCACCATGCGCTGCAAAAACGCCCGGTCGTCGTCCACGATGATGAGCGAGCGATCTTCGGGCAGCTCATCGGGCTTAAATGACAAATCTTCAGTCACGGGCGTCCTCCACGTGCGGCAAACTATAGTCTTGCCCCGATCAAGCCAAGGGCAATCCCACGGAAAACGCATACCTCTGTATTGGTAAATAGATTAACGGTCGAAAACTTCGACCGCCGCCGGCCGGACCTGCGGCCGCGGCAGGGCCGTGCCAGGACCGCCCCGTTCCGCCCCCGCCTCGAACGCCTCCCGTGGCCAGACGAGTCGGACCACCGCTCCCCGCTGCGGCGCCTGCTTGTTTTCCAGGTTCACCCGCGCGCCCGACCGCTCCAGCAAGGTCTTGGCGATAAAGAACCCTAAACCCAGCCCCCCGGCCTTGCTGGTACTCCGGCGGGCAGACATCGGCCGCGAGGTCACATAAGGCTCGCCCAGCGTATCGATAATCTCTGGCGCAAATCCCGGCCCATCGTCCGTCAGCGTCACCGAAACGGTCGTCTGATCCCATTCGCCCGTCAAATCGACCCGCCCGCGCGCAAAATCGACCGCGTTCTCGATCAGATTGCCCAGACCGTACAGCACCCCCGGTCTGCGCGCCGACATCGGCTGATCCTGAACCGCCCCCGTCATGCCGCTCGCGGGGTGCACAAAAATATGGATCGGCTTGCCATCGTTGGAATAGGGAGCCGCCGCCTCTTCCAGCATCTCCTGCAGCGAGATATTGCCGTGCAGCGGATCCTGCTCGGTCGGGTGCTTTGTGAGCTTCTGCAAAATCTCGCGGCAACGCAGCGCCTGCTGCCGCAGCAGCTCGACGTCCTCCGCGAGCAGGCTGTCCTTCGGCAGCCCCGCCTGCATTTCCTTCGTCACGAGAACGATGGTCGAGAGCGGCGTGCCCAGTTCGTGCGCTGCCGCCGCGGCCAGCCCATCAAGCGCGTGCAGCTTCTGTTCCCGCGCCAACACGAGTTCCGTTGCCGTCAACGCCGCCGACATGAGCTTCCCTTCCCGCGTCAACCGCCGCGCATAGAGAGCCATGAACAGCATCGTCGAGACCACCGCAGCCACGATCCCCAGATCGTACAGAACCGGATGATCGAGCGGCTCCGACGGATACCAGGGCAGCGGATAGGATGTGACCGCGATGACGATAGTCGCCAATGACGCCAGCGACGCCAGCACCACTGTATGCCGCGGCGGCAACGTCGCCGCCGAAACCGTGACGGGCACGACTAAAAGCATCGTGAACGGATTTTGCACCCCGCCCGTAAAATAGAGCAGTGCCGCCAGTTGCACGATGTCGTACCCCAGGAGCGCGGTCGCCAACCGCGCCGTCAACCGGTGCCGCGCCGGAAACTTCACAGCAAGAAAGACGTTCAGCCATGCCGAGCAAGCTGTGAGAAACAGGCACCAGCCGACCGGAAGCCGGAACTCGAGCCCGAGCGCCACCACGCCGATCACGGCCAGCTGACCGAGCACGGCGAGCCAGCGCAGACGCACAATCGTCTGCAGTCGCAGTTGGCTGTCCTCGTCGCTCGATTGCCAGAACCGGCTCAAGATTGATTGCTCCGACGACACGGCCTCAGCTCGTCCTCCTTGAGTGTGCAGGGGTGCAAAAGCTCTCATGCGTTCCCAACCATAGGCGAGCCGGCGTTGCAAGTCACAGCCTACCGGGCTATTTCCCACGGACAGAGGCAGCGATGGCGCGGCCGCTGTCCACCCGTATAACGCCCGTGCGAAAGCCACCCGATCCCCACGACCCCAAGTCAAAGACAAAAAGGTTGCTTTATGCCTTCGAAACTAACCGTCGCCCTTGCACTTGGGCTCCTTGCCGGCATCGCCACCGCCTACATAGCGCTGAGCGTACCCGACCCATCCGCGCCCCAAATCACGGCAACCGCCGGCAAGCCAGCGATTGGCGGTCCGTTCAGTCTCATCAACACCGCAGGCCAGCGCCGGACCGAGAAAGACTTCGCCGGCAAGCCGATGCTGGTCTTCTTCGGCTTCACGAATTGCCCTGACGTGTGCCCGTCCGGCCTTCAGACTCTGACTGTTGCGTTGAACGAACTGGGCGACAAGGCAAACCAGATCTCGACGCTTTTCATCACTTTGGATCCCGACCGCGACACGGCAGACACCCTCAGCCAATACGTCAAGAGTTTCCATCCCAACATTCAGGGCCTAACGGGCACGCCGGATGAAATCCAGTCAGCGATCAAGGCGTACCGGGTGTACGCTGTGAAAGTTCCCGACGAAAAAGATCCCAAGCGCTACAACATCGACCACAGCTCGTTCTTCTATCTCATGAACGCCAACGGCGAATACACGAAGCATTTTCCTCACTCCACGGATGCCCATGTGCTCGCCAAGGCACTCGCTGCAGCGCTGTGATTGACTTTAGCAATGCGTACAATAACGCATCTTGTCGTGCCCGAACGTGCCGCTTCTGCGCCACAGTCAAGCCCCCCCGCGCACCACAAAATTTTCTGCTCGCGCACAACCCTTCAAACTTGGTATCTGGAGTAATCAGCGGCGCTTCGTAACATCGGCGCATTCAACAGTTCGAATGAGTACCCAACTACACCATTGACGAACGACGCGGTTCGTCATCGTATCGGGTGCGCACGAGACCAGCGTAATCGGGATTAATGTATCGCGGCGGATTGAGCGCACCGATCGAAGCGCTGCCCGCTCATTCGAGGACGTACATGCGCAAATCCAAAGTGCCTCATGTGACGACGCTCTCCAAACGAGAGACAGATCGCATCGGCGCACCTGTCGAAGTCCGTCGCCATCCGGCCGCGCGACGCCTGACACTGCGCGTGAGCCGCACACGCAGGGCCGTCATCGTGACACTGCCCGTCCAATGCGGTATCGAAGAAGCCGGCTCTTTCCTGAACCGCAACCTCGATTGGGTCCGTGAGCGTCTCGATAGCCTGCCCGCCCCCATCCCATTTCGTAACGGAATGCTTGTCCCTTTGCGCGGCGTCGCCCACCGGGTGGTCATGCCCGGAGAAATTCCCCGCCGGCGTGTTGTCCGCCGCATCGACTCCCACCCATTTCACGAACTCCACGCGCCAGGCGACTTGACCGCCGCTGTCAAACGGCTCGAACAATGGTTCGCCAAGGAAGCGCGCACCGATCTCGAAGACCGCGTCGGCTGGCACGCCCGCCGCATTGGCGTGAAACCGAGCCGCCTGACCATCCGCGATCAGACCAGCCGCTGGGGCTCTTGCTCCACAACGGGCGCACTGTCCTTCTCGTGGCGTCTCGTGCTCGCCCCGCCTGCGATCCTCGACTACGTTGCCGCCCACGAAGTCGCCCATCTGCGCGAAATGAACCACGGCCCGCGCTTCTGGGGGCTCGTGCGTCAGACCTGCCCGGAGATGGACGATGCCAAGCGCTGGCTGCGCATCTACGGCATGGATTTGCACCGCTATGGCGTCGAACCAGAAAATTGACACGGGGCTCGCCTAGCGCGTCCCGGCACCCGCTCCCAGCGACATCAACCCCGGCATCGGCCGCGATGCCGCGCGAGGTTGCAGGGCTAAGTCGCTCTCCGCCCGCTCCGGCCCACCGGCGTCCGGCAAACCCTGCAACGCCCGCGCAATGAAATCCTCATCGATCCGGTTCGTGGGATAGACCTCGGAATCGGCACGTTTCTCAGGCGCTTTTTTCTGCGGTTGAGACGCCGGAGACATCGTAGTTGGCATGCGCCACGGCAGCAACTCCGGCGCCGCCCCGCGATCACTGGTATAGTAGCCCTGCCCATCTGAAACCGACTGTGTTCCAGCCAGCGGTAGACCATCAAGCCCCGCGTGCGCATGTTCCATGACGCGATGCCAAATCAGCGCCGGCAGATTGCCGCCCGTCGCCTTACGCATCGGCGACCCGTTATCATTGCCCGTCCAGACGCCGCCGACATAATGCGCCGTGTAACCAATGAACCAAGCATCTCGGAAGTCCTGGCTTGTCCCAGTCTTGCCGGCGGTCGCATGCGCCGCCAACCCAGCGCGTTTGCCCGTCCCGCTTTCCACCACGGTCTGCAACATGCCGTTCAAAGCAGCAATCGATCCCGGCGCCGCGACCGTGTCTCCGCTCGGTGCTGGTCGGGCATAAAGAACCCGCCCCCCGCTCGAACGAATGCGGCGGATCACATGCGGCTCGACCACCGAGCCACCCGTTGCAAACGCTCCGTAAGCACCCGTGAGATCGAGCAGCGAGACCTCAGACGTCCCCAGCGCCAGCGACGGCTCGGGCCGCAGCGTCGCCTCCATCCCAAGCTGTTTCGCCAACGCGACGACCCTGGCCGGACCCACATCCATCATCAGCCGCACGGCGATCGTGTTGATCGACTGCGCCAAAGCCTGCCTCAACGTCGTCGCCCCGCTGAACCGCCCATTATCGTTTTTCGGCGACCATCCATCGAGATTGAACGGCAGATCGTACGCCACGCTATCGGGCGTATACCCCTTCTCTAAGGCCGCCAGATACACGATCGGCTTGAACGCCGACCCCGGCTGCCGCATCGCCTTCACCGCGCGATTGAATTGGCTTTCCGCATAAGACCGCCCGCCAACCATCGCTCTGACGCCGCCCGACAGATCGAGCACCGTCACGGCCGCCTGATCGACATCGAGCTCCTGGCCCTCCCTGCGGATCGCCTCAGCCACCACGGCCGACGCATGCCGCTGCAAATTCCGGTCGATGGTCGTGTCGACGATGATTTCCCCATTGCCCCCGCCCAACGCCTCGGGCATCCGGTCCAGCACATAATCGATGGCATAATCGTTCGCCTGCCGTTCGCTGTCGCGGCGCGCTGTCGTAAACACGACGCGCTTGGAACGGGCCTTTTGCTCCTCCGCCGCTGAGATAAACCCAGCGTCGTGCATTTTCGCCAGCACGCTATGGCTGCGGATCATCGCCAATCTGGGGCTCGATGTCGGTGCAAACCGCGACGGCGCCTTCAACAGGCCAGCGATCACCGCCGCCTCTGGCAAAGTCAGCGCCCGCGCCGACTTGTCAAAATACCGCTGCGCCGCCGCCTCGATACCGTAGGCCCCGCCCCCGAAGTAAACCCGGTTGAGATAGAGTTCGAGAATCTCATGCTTGGTCAGCCGCAACTCCAGCCAAAGCGCCAGCACAACCTCTTCCACCTTGCGACCTAACGTCCGCTCCGGCGAGAGAAAGAGGTTCTTGGCCAACTGCTGCGTCAGCGTTGATCCACCCTGCGCGAAACGCCCTGACCGCAGGTTGACGAACGCGGCGCGCACAAGCCCCGCCGGATCGAACCCCCAATGCGTCCAAAACTTCCGGTCTTCCGTCGCAATCACCGCATCGATGACGCGCTTGGGCAAAAAATCGAGCGGAATGAAATCATGCGCCGTCCCCCGTTCAGCGAGCACACTCCCATCGCGCGCAAGAATGCGGATTGGCTGCCCGGACACTTTCGTTCGAAGCGACAACGGATCAGGGATCGTGAAAGTGTAGAACACCAGCATCGACGCAAGTGCCAGAGAAGCCATTGAGGCCACAGCAAGCGGCACGACGATCAGGGCCCGCGCAACCGGGCTCAATCGGTGCGCGCGTTTGCCCGTCACCCTCTTTGCGACACCATTGCTGCCGCCGGAGATCAGCCGAAAAAAGTCCCTCGTCGCACGCCGCACCGTTCTGGCACCCCGCGCAACGACGCTTTTTCCGCCCCGCTTCGACCCACCCATAGCGTTACGTCCAACACCACGACGATCCACGCTTCAAAAGCGCGGACCGGCATTCCCCACAAAATTGAACGTAGACGAACGGGCTTAAGGCCCAGTTAACCTCAAGTCTGAGCGAACTCCATTCGCGAATCGCGCGCCGCCCATCGCCAAACCCACCCGCAATTGATCGTGCTCAATGAGCACCCTGCAAAATGCTGGAGAATGAAACCGCAACAACGATTGAGGATAGGTCCCCATGCGCCGGTTCATCGCGGCCGCCACCGGTTTGGTAGCGCTCACCGTCTGCGCTCTCACGGGCCATGCCGACGGCATCGGCGATCCCGCCCGCGGCCTGGAGTTCGCACAAGCCAACTGTGCTGGCTGCCACGCCATTCTGGGCGAGGAAACGATTTCGCCCAATCCCGATAGCCCTGCCTTCAACGCCGTGGCCAACACCCCCGGCATCACGCGCACCGCCCTCAGCGTCTTCCTTCAAACCCCGCACCCCACGATGCCCAATCTCATCGTCGCGGGAGAGGATGCCGACAACCTCATTGCCTACATCCTGAGCCTCAAGGCTGGCGGCCAGAACCCACCGAAGTAACGGCCGCCCCGCACGATGGACACGCGCCCGCGCCTGCCACCACCGCCCAACCGCAGCGGCACCTGCCATGACCGGACGGGATCACACCGTGCCCGACGGCCACACGCTCATCGAACACGAAACACGCGCCATCCCACAAACTCTGCTCCGCCGGCACGTCTTCCAGGTATTTGAGAATACCGCCCTCGAGATGATAAACCTCGTCGAACCCATGCGCGCGCAAATAAGCTGACGCCTTTTCACAGCGGATGCCGCCCGTACAAAACATCGCTATTTTAGGATGTTTTTCCGGCTCCAAGTTCTGCGCCACGTAACTCTTGAAGTCCGTAAAGCTCCGCGTCTTTGGATCGACCGCCCCGCGAAACGTGCCAACCGAAACCTCATAGTCGTTGCGCGTATCGATCAACAGCACGTCCTCGCGCGCGATCAGATCATTCCAATCCTGCGCCCTGACATAGATCCCCGCGCGCACTGTTGGATCGGCCTCCGGCGCCCCAAACGTCAGGATCTCAGGCTTCACCTTCACCTTCCAACGCTGAAACGGCTGTTTGTCAGCGACACTCTCTTTCGAAAGCAGCCCGGCAAACCGCTGATCGGCCCGCAAATGCGCCAACAGCGCCCGAACGCCCGCATCCCGTCCCGCAATCGTCGCGTTGATCCCCTCCGGCGCTACAAGGATCGTCCCACACAGCCCCTCCCGCTCTCCCAGCGCCAACAAGTCCGCCTGCAAGGACTCACAATCCTCAACGCGCACAAACTTGTAGAAGGCTGAAACAGTGAAAATCATGGCATCGACGCGCTTGGTACCCGCCGCTACTCCGAACACGGCGGCAGGGCCCGAATATGTTCAATCAAGTCGCGCGGAAGTCCGGACGTGTCCCGCTCGACCGCGAGACATCCGCGACGGCCCTCCGCAGCCGTGTTCGGATTGAATTGACTGTTGTCCAGCACCTGCCAACGATCAACCGAAGAAACATAATCGGGAAAGTTCGCGATCGATCGCGCAAACCTTCGCCGCACATCCGCCTCAGGCACATCATGCCCGCCCTCGACGACGCGGCGGGCCACGCGGGCCAGACAAATTTCGGGCGTCGGCACCATGAAATACAGCAGCCGGATTTCAAATCTCGCCTCACGCGCCTGATCGAGCGTTCGCAAATGGGTTCGTCCGGCCAGGGTAGTCTCCAGCGTAAACGACTGCTGATCCGCGATAAACGAACGGATGCGAGCGAGCGCAACTCGCGCTGACGCTTCTCTGGCAACGCTCGGATCAAGCGGTGACAAGCCGCGCGCAATCTCATCGAGATTGACGAAATGCACAGAACCCGAAACGGCTCGAATGTGTCGGTACGCATACGTCGTCTTGCCGACCCCATTGGGTCCGGCAACAACCCAGAGCGTGGGCTTTGCGCTTCCTACCATCACACGTCGAGGTTTTGCACGCTGAGTGCGTTGTCCTGGATGAACTCGCGCCGCGGCTCCACCACATCGCCCATGAGCTTGGAAAAGATCTCATCCGTCTCCGCCAGATCACCGATCCTGACCTGCAGCAATGTGCGAGCGTCCCGGTCGAGCGTCGTCTCCCAGAGCTGATCCGGGTTCATTTCACCCAGACCTTTGTACCGCTGCAGCGTCAGCCCCTTGCGCCCCGCCTCGTAGATCGCCTCAAGCAGGCTACGCGGCCCATGCACCGGTATCGTCTCCGCCTTGCGCTTGAGCTTCGCCGGCTGCGCATAAACTTCCGAAAGCGACGCATGACGTTCGTTGATCCGCCGCGCATCCAGCGACGAAATCAGCCCCCGGTCGAGCACGTGCACCTCGGTCACGCCACGCACCTGCCGCCGAACCACATAACCCTCGTTGCTGATCCGGCCTTCCCAACCGGTCTCCGTCTCTTCGGCCATCTGGTCCAGTCGCGCAGCTAACAGCTGCGCCGCAGCCTCCCCTTTCGCCTCTGTCGCCAGAAGATCCGGGCTCAAAAGCCCCATGATGGCCGCCTGCTCGACGATCCCGCGGTTGTACCGCGAATGCAGCTGATCGATCAGGTTCATGACGATCCGCGCGTCTTTGACGATTTCGCGCAAATCCTGTCCGCCGCGCTCGCCATCGGCCGTTTGCAGCGTCGCATCCTCCAGCCCGCTGTCGATGAGGTAATCCTCCAGTGCCCGCTGATCCTTCAGATACGTGCTCGATTTTCCCCGCGCCACCTTGTAGAGCGGCGGCTGCGCAATATAGACGTGCCCCTTCTCCACCAGCTCAAACATCTGCCGGTAAAAGAACGTCAGCAGCAGCGTGCGAATGTGTGCGCCGTCCACGTCGGCGTCGGTCATGATGATGATCTTGTGATACCGCAGCTTCGACAGATCGAAATCTTCGCGAATGCCCGTTCCCAGCGCGCCGATGATGTTCGTCACCTGCTCCGACGACAGCATCTTGTCGATCCGCGCCCGCTCCACGTTGAGGATCTTACCTCGGATCGGCAGCAC
>LNFM01005894.1_pt1 | contig 26781 bp, 17 predicted proteins | sample 596031 | NCBI WGS metagenome assembly LNFM01 (sample SAMN04254537, study PRJNA301005) | activated carbon metagenome | isolation source: dual media filters at the Ann Arbor, Michigan drinking water treatment plant | place: USA: Ann Arbor | reverse complement strand
GATCAAGCGACAGCTGTTTTTAGCGAAGACATGGTCAAGCTAGGTGATACTGATGCGCCAGCGCCTTTTAACGTTGAGTGTTCTATCAAAGGTAAAGGCCGCTGGACTGATACCAAAACGTGGCAGTACCGATTAAATCGCGATTTAGAATCAGGTGAGCGTTGCATTTTTACCCTTAAAAATAGGGTTAAGTCGCTGAATCAAGAAGCATTTCAAGTGGTGAACAATCAATTACCGCGTTACGAAATTTTTACCGCAGGCCCTTGGGTTGCGCATATTGAACCCTATGAAAACAGCAGTATTGAGGAGAATCAGACCTTTTTTATTAGTACCAGCGCACCTGTTAAGGCCGCTAGCGTTTTAAAAAATGCATGGTGCGAAGTAGAAGGCGTGGGTGAGCGCATTCCTGTTCAGTTATTAACAGCCCAACAACTAAAAGAATTGGCGAAAAAACTAACTGAAGCCAATCGCAAATCAGTAGGATTGTATTGCCAGCAAAAGCTGCCTGCAGGAGCAAAAGTGAAATTAGTTTGGGGCACTGGCATTGAAAGTGAATTAGGCGGCAAAACCCTGCAAGACGAAGAAAAAGAATTTAAGGTCCGCCTGCCTTTTAGAGCTGAACTCACTTGCGAGCGCGAAAAACCAAACGCGCCTTGTTCTGCATTATCGGATATTAAGTTGCTATTTAGCGACCAAATCAGCATAGAGTTGGCTGAGCAGATCAAGTTGGTGAATCAGCAATCTATTCAATATCCGCGCGATGTTAGTCCGCAGCGCAAAAAAGCACTGATTGCTCAAAATGCCAAGCAGTATTATTTAAAAAATGCCTTAATCAATCAAAACCATCTAGACACCATTATTTTTAAAGGGCCTTTTAATCCGAATACCACTTTTAATATTCAGTTACCCAAGAATTTTACCGATTTAAGCGGGCGTAAATTAAGCAACGCGAATAGCTTTCCATTAAAAACCAAAGTGGGCGCCTTGCCGCCATTAGCCAAGTTTTCAGCTGATTTTGGTATTTTGGAGTTAAAAGAAGGTGGCGTGTTGCCAGTGACTTTGCGCAATGTGGAAAGCAAAGTCGCCATGCGCGTATTAAGCACCAACAGGCCTGCAGAGATGCTGGAAATTGAAGATGAGTTGAGGCTTTTCGAACAGCAATATAAAGAAATCACCCCCAATAAAGCCAAGTTAACGCAGCGCGGTGTTGATGGCGATGAATATGAAGACTATCAGCCCAGAAGAGACTATTTATATCCACGCGAATTGTCTTTTTTAGAAGAAAAGCCAGCTAGCGATTTGCCCAAACTAAGCCCCAAGCAGGCGTTTGAAGTGATTGGTATTCCATTGCAAAAACCAGGGTTTTATGTGGTGGAAATTGAAAGTAAATTATTAGGCACTGCGCTGTTAAGTGAATCAAAAAACCTGTATGTACGTACCCGCGCGCTAGTGACGGATATGGCGGTACATTTTAAAAAAGGTGGTGAGAATAGTTTGGTTTGGGTGACATCACTTTCAACAGGCAAGCCAGTGAGTAATGCGGATGTGACTTTGTACGATTGCAATAACGCACCGATTTGGCAGGCTAAAACCAACGCGCAAGGTATTGCGCTGTATGAGCAAGAGTTGCCAGAAATGCGCAATTGCAGCAGCCGTTATAGCTATGTAGCCACCGCCACAAAAGGCAATGATTTTTCCTTTGTGCGCTCTGATTGGCAAAACGGCATTGAGGCGTGGCGCTTTAATGTGGATACCTATAGCCAAATTGATTCGCCTAAAATTCACACCATTTTAGACCGTAGCTTATTGCGTGCGGGCGAAACGGTTTCGATGAAACACATCGCGCGCGTGCCCAATTACAAAGGTTACGCTTACCCCAATACGCAAAACCTAAAGCAAGCTTTGCCAGACCATATTACCGTTGAACTGGTGGGTGGCGAATTTACGCTGGATATTCCAGTGGAATGGGATGCGCGTGGCGTGGCAACTAGCACATGGAAAATTCCGCAAGATGCCAATATTGGTAGTTATCACATTAAAGTTGGTTCAAGCTGGCGACAAACGGCACAATTTAAAGTATCTGAATTCAGGTTGCCCGCATTCAAAGGCAGCGTTTCTCCTGCCAAAAACAACATGGTACTTAACCATAAAAATGCAGCAAAAATTCCTGTTAACTTATCGCTTTCTTATTTAAATGGCGGTGGTGCGAGTGGGCAAAAAGTCAGCGTTTCTGCTTTATTAACGCAAGCATATCCACGTTTTGAAAACTACAGTGAGTTTAGTTTTAGTGAGCAAGAGCCGCAATCGCTGAATGTGTTGTTAGCAGATAAAACCCCAGTCACGCTGGATAAACATGGTATTGGCAGCGTAGATATCCCATTAAAAGCAGTTAACCAGCCAGCGCATGTCGCGACAGAGATGACATTTACCGACCCCAATGGCGAAATTCAAACCATTCATGGCTCTGCAGATATTTGGCCAGCAAATGTAGTAGTGGGTTTGCAAGTAAAAGATTGGGCAGGGCTAACTGGCAAGCACAAAATTCAAGCAGTGGTGCTGAACACGCAAGGCCAGCCGCAAGCCAATGTGCAGGTAAAAATCGATGGCACGCGGCATTGGGAATATGTGCACCGCAAACGCGTGATTGGCGGATTTTATAGCTACGAAACCGACAATAACAAAGAGCCGCTTGGCAAATTATGCGAAGGTAAAACTAATGCACAAGGCTTTTTTAATTGTGAAGTCACCGTTAAAGATTCAGGCAATATTCAACTAGTGGCCAGCGTAAAAGATAGTCAAGGCGGCATTAGTTTGGCTGGTAGTGGTTTTTATAGTAGCGAAAGTGGCGACATCTGGTTTGGGCAAACCGATGAAGACCGTATGGAAGTAGTGCCTGAAAAACGTGAATATCAGCCTGGTGAAAAGGCAAGATTCCAAGTACATTCACCGTTTTATAATGCCACTGCGCTGATTGCAGTAGAACGCGAAGGTATTTTAAAAACCTATGTACAACCCTTGCAGCGTAAAGACGCCACCATTGAAATCCCCATTGCCGACAATTGGGGGCCAAACGTATTCGTATCGGTTTTAGCGGTGCGTGGCCGTCTGATAGACGTACCTTGGTATTCGTTTTTTCAGTGGGGTTGGCGCAATCCCAGTAATTGGTACAACATTTACAAAGAGGGCGTTCCTGCGCCTACTGCGATGGTAGATTTAGCTAGGCCATCTTTTAAATTTGGCTTAAGCAAAATAGCGGTTGGAACCAGTGGCTTCAAACTCAAGGTAGCTGTAACTAGCGATAAAAAAACGTATCAGCCGCGCGAAAAAGCCAAAGTAACGATTAAAGTGAGCTTGCCTAACGGCAAGCCAGCACCTGCTGGCAGTGAGATAGTCTTGGCGGCAGTCGATAAGGCTTTGCTAGAACTCAATAGCAACCCAAGCTGGAATTTATTAGAGGATATGCAGCAGCAGCGTGCCTATTTAATGGAAACGGCCAGTGCGCAAATGCAGGTGGTCGGCAAACGCCATTTTGGCAAAAAAGCATTACCAGCGGGCGGTGGCGGTGGCGCTGATTTAAAAGCACGTGAATTATTTGATACGCTGCTGTATTGGAACCCGCGCGTTAAACTGGATAAAAATGGGTCGGCAACGGTGACTGTGCCTTTAAATGATTCGCTGACCGCCTTTAAGCTAGTGGCGATTGCAGACGTAAATGCTGATTTGTTTGGCACAGGTGAGGCCGAAATTAGCGCCACCCAAGATTTACAAATCAACTCTGGCTTACCGCCTATGGTGCGTGAGGGCGATACTTATCGCGCCATGTTGATGTTACGCAACACCACAGAAAGTAAAATGCAATTGCGCGTGCATGGCAAAGCAGGCACGCAAGATTTAGCCTCTCAATCCATTCAATTGGCTGCAGGTGAAGCCAAAGAGCTGGCTTGGCAGCTGCGCGTAACAGAAGATGCATCCAACACATACTTGGCTGGTATGCCATGGCAAATTGAGGCTGTGGATAGCAAAAACAAAGTACAAGACCGCTTGCGCTTCACACAAAAAATATTGCCTAAAATACCTGCCACCGTTCAGCAGGCTAATTTTATGCAGCTCACCCAAGATTACACGGTGGAAACGGGATTGCCAGATGGTGCCATTGCAGGAAAAGGTGGCTTAACCGTGCAATTAACCGCCAAATTGGCCGACCAAACGGCGGGCATAGAGCGTTATTTTAAAGAATATCCTTACAGCTGCTTAGAACAAAAAACATCGATTGCGACCGGCTTGCAGGATAAAGCGCGCTGGGCCGATATTGTGGCGAATTTGTCTAGTTATCAAGACAGCCAAGGCTTTTTGCAGTATTTTCCTGGCATGACCAACGGCAGCGAAATATTGACGGCTTACGTGCTGACAATGGCTTATGAAAACGCCATAAAACTCCCCATTGAAGTTGAAAATAAAATGCAGCAAGCCTTGCTGGATTTTGTAGAAGGTCGTATTCAGCCAGCGGGTACTTGGTATTGGGGTAGCAATCAATACTTAACAGAACGCAGGCTGCACGCGTTGGCGGCATTGTCTTACACAGGCAATGTGGATGCGCGCGTATTAAGTGCATTTGAGTTTAAGCCGATTCAAATGCCCACAACGACATTGATTGATTGGCTGGCGATTTACACGCATTTACCTAAAGCCGATAACCATGATGCGCGCATGCAACAAATTGAGCGCGAATTACGCAATCGCCTACAAAATGTGGGCGGCCGCTTGCTATTTACCACAGAAGATAACGATACATGGTGGTGGGCAATGGTGGATGGCGAGGTGAATGCAACGCGTTTGGTAAGCTTGCTGATGCAAAACCCCGCTTGGCAAAAAGACATGCCTGCTTTGCTACGCGGTGCCATATTGCGCCAAAGCAAAGGCCATTGGCAAACAACCACTTCAAACGCATGGGGCAGGTTGGCGCTGCAAAAGTTTGGGCTAGCGTTTGAGCGCGAAACGGTGACAGGCATTACTACTGCCTCGCTAGACGCTAACAAACAAGAGTTGGATTGGGCCACCAATGTAGTCACTAAACAGCCTAAGCCATCAGCCAATAATGCACCAGTGATTAAAGCCAAAGAAGCGGTTGCTGCATCACTGTATTTCCCTTGGTCACGCGAAAGTAAGACGCAGCAATTTAGCTTGAAACATGTTGGCACAGGCAAACCATGGGTAAATAGTTTGGTGACCGCGGCAATACCAGCCAAATCGCTAGAAAATGGCTACAAAATTACCCGCTTAGTCACGCCGATTGAGCAAAAAGTGGCGGGCAAATTGAGCCGTGGTGACTTGTTACGTGTGCGTTTGGATATTGATAGCAATCAAGCCATGAGCTGGGTTGCTTTGTCAGACCCTATTCCAGCAGGGGCGAGTATTTTAGGTAATACCGCGCGCGATTCTGCAATTGCACAAACGGGTGAAAATGAATATGACGGCAAAAACATGGCGTATCCTAATTACACCGAACGCGGATTAAGCTTTTTCAGGGCCTATTATGAATACGCACCCAAAGGGCATTTCTGGATTGAATACACCATACGCTTGAATAATACTGGTGCATTTAATCTGCCACCTACGCGCATAGAGGCGATGTATGCGCCTGAGCTATTTGGGCAACTGCCAAATGCACAATTAACAGTATTGCCAGCGCCGTAAATTATTATGCTTAAAAGCCGTTTTTTAAGCGGATTAACGCTGCTGTTATTGCCGATTTTTGCTCTGGCATTGCCCAGTTTTGATTCGGTTAAAAGCACTTATCAAGCCTCTGATAGCTGGTTGCTGGCGCGCGATGGGCAAGTGTTGCAGCAATTACGCATCAATCATCAGATTCGGCGTCTACAATGGACGCCGATTGAAGATATTTCGCCTGCCTTGTTGCAAGCCTTGTTGTATTCAGAGGATAAGCGTTTCTATGAGCATGCTGGCGTGGATTGGCAGGCGATTACGGCAACTAGTTGGCGTAATTTATGGCAGAAAAAAACGCGCGGTGCCAGTACTTTAACGATGCAGTTGGCTGGCATTTTAGATGCAGAAAATCACACCAATAATCGCAACAGCAAACGCAGTATCATTCAAAAAACTACCCAGATTGCCCAAGCTTTGCAGATGGATAACCAGTGGCAAAAAGATGAGATTTTAGAGACTTATTTAAATACGGTTTCTTTTCGGGGCGAGTTGCAAGGTGTTGCCGCCATGAGCTTTGGTTTGTTTAGGAAAGCGCCTTCAGCATTAAATGCGCGCGATGCAGCGATTGCCGCTGTGCTGATTCGTGCACCAAATGCGAATGCCGCCAAAGTGGCTGAGCGTGCTTGCGTGCTGCTTAAACAAATGCAACAGGCCAAGCTGTGCGAGGCTTTAGATGGCTACGTGAGCTTAAAGCTACAAGGCCCGTTTGAAATTGCTTTGCAAAATCAGGCGCCGCATTTGGCTAGAAAGCTAATTGATACGGCTAATCAGAAAGTTAAAACCAGCATTGACGCCGATTTACAGCGTTTTACCACGCAACAACTTCGCGCCAATTTAATGCAGTTAGAGTATCAAAATGTACAAGATGGCGCAGTGCTGGTGTTAGATAATAAAACGGGTCAGGTTCTGACGTGGGTTGGCTCAAGTGGCAGTTTATCCAGCTCACCAGAGGTCGATAGTGTAACCGCGCCGCGCCAAGCTGGCTCTACATTGAAACCCTTTTTATATGGCGTGGCTATTCAGCAGCGGGCACTGACGGCGGCTTCTATTTTAGATGATTCGCCTGTGCGTATAGCCACCCCAAGCGGCTACTATGTGCCGCAAAATTACGATCAGCATTTTGCGGGGCCTGTTAGCATGCGCCGTGCTTTGGGTAGCTCGCTAAACGTGCCAGCGGTGCGCACCTTGCTCAATGTGGGAGGTGACGCATTTTTCGATACACTGCAAAGTCTTGGGTTTTCAAGTTTAACTGAATCGGCCGATTATTATGGCTATAGCTTAGCCTTAGGCGCGGCCGATGTGCGTTTACTGGATTTAACCAATGCTTATCGTGCCTTGGCCAATGGGGGTTTATGGCAACCTGTTTATTTCGGGCTTGCCAAGCCGCCGCCTTTTCAAAAAAGCCATTTAACGCCAGCCGCCAGCTTTATCGTATCGGATATATTGGCCGATAATTCGGCTCGCTATCTCACGTTTGGGCTAAATTCTACATTGCATACACCTTATTGGAGTGCGGTTAAAACCGGCACTAGCAAAGACATGCGAGATAATTGGTGTGTTGGCTATTCAAAGCAATATACGGTAGGGGTTTGGGTGGGTAATGCCAATGGTGAGCCTATGCATGACGTATCTGGGGTCACAGGTGCAGCGCCTATTTGGCGCGCTGTTATGGATAAATTACAGCGCCACACAAAAAGTAGCCGGCCCGTATTGCCTGCAAGTGTAGAGTCTATGCCTATTCGCTATCAACCCGATTTAGAGCCAGCAAGGCAAGAGCTATTTTTGCTTGGTACAGGGCAGCGTTTGATTGTATCCAATCAGCACACCGCACAATTAATGAGCCAAGCCCCACAAGCTCAATCGAGCCAAAAGCAAACACTAGCCCGAATTGCTTACCCAGGAGATGGCACCATTATTGCGCTAGACCCCGAGATACCTGCTTTGCAACAAAAAGTAGTATTTAAAACTAACCAATTAAATGCCCCGCAATTAGCTAAAAGCCGCTATCAATGGCGATTAAATGGCACTTATTTAAATCAAGCGGCATGGCAACCCAATTTAGGCAGGCATAGGCTGGAGTTATTAAATAGCCAGCGGCAATTGATTGATGTGACGCACTTTGAGGTAAGAGGAGCCTTTATAAAAGCCAGCGCACAAGCAAAAAGTCATTAGCGCACAAATCTTGATGCGGCTGTTAGGTGTGTCGCATGTTAAAATATACGTTGCATGCAAACAAACGTGTTGAACATTCCCCAGTTATTAAAATCGCTATCCAGCTGTATGCTGGCCGATAAATTTCGGCTACGTAACCAGCTTAATCAAGCGCAATCGCAAATCAGCCAAAATAAACCAGTAGAAAAGTCATTGGCTGAAATCGCATGTAAAATTCAGCTATCGCAAGCTAAATATCAGCAGCGATTAAGCAATCTGCCCAAACCTGAATATCCACCAGAGTTACCAGTCAGCGGTAAAAAAGCAGAAATTGCCGCCGCGATTGCCAGTAACCAAGTGGTGATTATTTGCGGTGAAACAGGCTCTGGTAAAACCACGCAAATCCCCAAAATTTGCTTAGAGTTAGGTCGTGGTGTGGCAGGTTTAATCGGCCATACGCAACCACGCCGTATTGCGGCACGCTCAGTGGCAAGCCGCATTGCGCAAGAGCTACAAAGCCCGCTGGGCGAGGTGGTGGGCTACAAAGTGCGCTTTAACGATAAGTTATCAGAAGCCAGCTACGTTAAGCTGATGACGGATGGTATTTTGCTGGCCGAAACGCAAGGCGATAAATTTTTAAATGCCTATGACACAATCATTATTGATGAGGCGCATGAGCGCAGCTTGAATATTGATTTTCTGCTGGGTTATTTAAAGCAGTTGCTACCTAAGCGCCCTGATTTAAAAGTTATTGTGACTTCTGCCACCATTGATGCGGACAGGTTTTCAAAACATTTTAACGGCGCACCTGTGATTGAAGTGAGTGGCAGAACTTATCCTGTAGAAATCCGTTACAGGCCTTTAGGAAAAGGTGGCTATAGAAGTAAAGAAAGCGCAGAACCAGAAAATGCACAATTTGATGTAGATGATGAAACGATTTTTGGGATTGCTAGAAAAGCCAAAACCGAAGCGCGCTGGCTAGAAGAGGATGACGAAGAAGAGGCCATAGAAGAAGCCATTATGGATGCCGCCGATGATTTGCTGAGGCAAGGTGATGGTGATATTTTGGTTTTTCTACCCGGAGAGCGTGAGATTCGTGATACAGCCGAGCACTTACGTAAATACCAAGGCCGTTCGGCCAAGCTTAAGCATATAGAAGTTTTACCCTTGTTTGCACGGTTAAGTATTGAAGACCAGCAGAAAATATTCAGGCCGCACAGTAGTCGCCGCATCGTTTTAGCGACCAACGTAGCCGAAACTTCACTCACAGTGCCAGGCATTAAATATGTGATTGATGCAGGTTTAGCGCGCATGAATCGCTACAGCACCCGCGCCAAAGTTGAGCAGTTGCAGATAGAGAAGATTAGCCAAGCCGCCGCCAAACAGCGTGCGGGCCGTTGTGGCCGCGTTTCGAATGGTATCTGCGTGCGATTGTATTCAGAACAAGATTTTGACGGCAGGCCAGAATTTACAGAGCCAGAGATACTACGCAGCTCGCTGGCCAGCGTGATTTTGCGTATGGCCGCTTTGCGTCTAGGCGATGTGATCGAATTTCCGTTTATTGAGCCACCTTCAACAAGGTTAATCGCCGACGGTTACTTGTTATTGCAAGAACTGGGCGCGGTAGATAGCAAGCGCCACATTACCGAAATAGGTTTGCAGTTGGCAAAACTGCCGCTAGACCCGCGCGTTGGACGCATGATTCTGGCGGCAAAACGTGAAAATTGTTTAAGTGAGATTTTAATCATTGCTAGTGTGTTAAGTATGCAAGATCCGCGTGAACGCCCCATGGATAAGCGCGAAGCCGCTGATAATGCGCATAGTAAATTTGCGGCAGAAGGCTCAGACTTTATGAGCTATCTGAAAATATGGGATTTTTACGATAATGCCTTAAAAACCAAAAAATCGAATAAAGATTTGCTGAATCAATGCCATGCTAACTTTCTATCGTTCTTGCGCTTAAAAGAATGGCGCGAACTGCATGGGCAAATTGTTAATATTGTTGAGGAATTAGGTTTTAATCTTCCCTCCCTTTTTAAGGGGGAGGGTCAGGGTGGGGGTAAGAATTTGGTTGATATAAGTAAAACTTTACCCTCACCCCAGCCCTCTCTCTTAAAGGGAGAGGGAGTAAAACCCGCGACTTATGAACAGATTCATAAGGCTTTATTGGCAGGTTTGCTAGGTAATATTGGTTTTAAAGATGGTGATAATGATAGCTACGCTGGCGCACGCGGCATTCGCTTTTTCGTGGCGCCAGGTAGCACGCTAAAGAAAACGCGCCCAAAATGGGTCATCGCGGCAGAGCTAGTGGATACCAGTAAGTTATATGCCCGTTGTGTGGCGAAAATTGAGCCGGATTGGATTGAGCCTTTAGCGCGTGGCCTAACCGAGAGCCAATATTCAGACCCGCGTTGGGATAGGAAAATGGGCATGGTCAACGCATGGGAGCGTGTTTCCTTGTATGGCCTAACCATTATCCCAAAACGCCGCGTGCATTATGGGCCGATTAACTCGCAGGAATCGCGTGAAATTTTTATTCGCGAAGCTTTAGCAAATGGTGAGTTTGATACAAAATCCGCATTTTTTACGGCAAATGAGCGCTTAATCGCCGAAGTTGAGGAGTTAGAACATAAGGCGCGTCGTCAAGATGTATTGGTCGATGAGCATCAATTATTTGCGTTTTACGATAGCAAGATACCCGCGGATATTTTCCAAGCAGCCAGTTTTGAAAAATGGCGCGAAGGTGCAGAAAAGCTTAATCCTAAATTGCTTTATTTAACCCGTGATGATTTGATGCGTCACGGCGCCGATGCCATTACAGCGGTGCAGTTTCCAGAGAAAATGGTGTTAAGTGGCATTGATGGAAAACAATCAATTGAAATCCCGCTTAAATATCGCTTTGAACCTAGCCATATTTTAGACGGTGTGACAGCAACAGTGCCGCTTGCCTTGTTAAATCAGCTAGACCCCACAGCCACCGAGTGGCTGGTACCTGGCATGCTGCGCGAAAAATTAACCTATTTAGTTAAAGCCTTACCTAAAAACTTTAGGCGGGTTTGCGTGCCAGTGCCAGAGTTTGTAACAGTTTTTTTAGATCAAAACCTTATTGCGCAAGCGCCCATCAAGCCGCTATTAGCCGCGCATATTCAACGCGTGACGACATTAAAAATTGGTGTGGAAGATTGGGTAGATGAAACCCCAGCGCATTTGTTAATGAATTTTAGTGTGGTCGATGATGCAGGCCGCGAGTTGGCAATGGGGCGCGATTGGCGCGCTCTCCAGAAACAACTAGGGCAAGCGGCACAGCTTACCTTTAGAAATACATCGCCCGACATTGAAAAAACAGGTTTAAAACAATGGGATTTTGGGGATTTGCCGCAAACCTTAAGCTTTGAGCGCGATGGTTTGAAAGTAACTGGTTATCCCGCGCTAGAAGACAATATCGATTCGGTTTCGGTTAAGTTATTTGATACCGCGATTGAAGCAGATGCAAATTTACGTAAAGGTGTTTGCCGCTTAATGCGATTTGAGTTAAAAGAACAGATTAAGCAGCTAGAAAAAAGCCTGCCTAATTTTAATCAATACGCACTTACGTTCAGAAGCATCATGTCGCCAGACGATTTGCGTGAGGATATGATTACAGCGATTGCAGACCGCGCCTTTATTGGTGAAGATGCATTGCCACGCACCAATGCCGATTTTATGAAATTAAAAGCCAGAGCGCGAACGCGTTTGCCGGCTGTGTGTCAAGCTATTGTAAGGCAAGTGCAAGCGGTGGCGACTGAGTATCAGGCATTAATTAATATGCAAGCCAAAATGCCTGCAACGGTGAATAGACTTAAAAAAGACGTTGATAGCCAAATCAGTTGTTTGGTATATAAAAACTGTTTTACGCAAACACCTTGGGAGTATCTGCAACATATTCCACGCTATTTAAAAGCGTTGAATTTAAGAATACAAAAACAGCCTGCTAACCCAGACCGTGATGGCAAAAACGCCGCAAGTGTCGGATTAATATGGCAAAAATGGCAAGACAAAATGAATAGTTTGCAACAATCACATATGGATATTCCGCCTGCGCTACGAGATTTTCGCTGGCTAATAGAAGAGTTGCGCGTGTCACTTTTTGCGCAAGAACTCAAAACGCCTATGCCAATCTCAATCAAACGACTAGATAAAATCTGGGCCGAGATGCGCTTCTAGTTTGATGCAAACGTTTTAATGCAAAATACTGACAATCAATTTGATGTGTTCTTATTAGAGCCGCGTGGCGATAGAGTTTTTCGCGTTCAGATTAGCCGTAACACACTGATTGCTATTATTGTCTCGTTGTTGATTCATGCGATTATTTTATTTTTTGTGGTGCCAAAGTTAGCGCAAGAAGAGTTGGCAGAGCTGCCAGCACGTGAATTAGAGGTGAGCTTAGCGCCACCAACGGTTGAAAAAAAAATAGCTGAAACACCAGTAGAACAGCCAGCGACGCCAGTTGAAAAAATACCAGAGCCAATTAAACCAAAACCTAAAGTCATCGTTCAAAAAACAGAAGCGCCGCCTAAAAAGCCCGTTTTTAAGGTGCCTGATGTGTTAAGTACCACAAAGCCTAGCCCAGAAAAGACGCAGCCTAATTTAAATATCCCACAAGAGCCTGCCCCTGCGCAGCCTAAACCAGAAGAAGCCCCTGTGGATATGATGGCACTTGTGAATCGGAATCGTGCACGCCGCGCTGCACAAGAGTCAGATGCTGCGCGCATCAATGCAGAAGCCACCGCGCGCGAGCTAGGCCCAAGCGCAGAGCAGAGGCGCGATGAAAATATCAAGCGTAATTTTGAAACAGGCGTTAATGGTGTTTTTGAAATAACCAACCTAGAAACACGTACTGCCAGCTTTTCTTTTAACGGCTGGACTAATGATATTAGCAACGCGCGCCGCGAGTTTTTTGAAGTGCAAGCGCAATCAGGCCAAGATGTACGTTTGGTGATGATTAGAAAAATGATTAGTTTGATACGTCAACACTACAAAGGCGATTTTAACTGGGAATCGCATCGGCTAAATCGCACGATAGTGATGTCTGCTAGGCCGGAAGATAGCGCTGGGCTAGAAGAGTTTATGATGATTGAGTTTTTTGGGCAGAATTATAAAACTGCTTTTTAAATAAAGCCATACCAAGAAAATAAATGAATTAAGCTGATTAGTACGCTAACTTAACACCTTAATCTGCATTAAAAATCGCGATATTTGATAAACATTTTTTAAAACGTGGGCGCACAACGCTCTACCACCATCTTGCCGACAGACCACATGGCTTCATTGTTTTTGCCACTAAAGGTGTGACGCCCATTACTGTACATAAAACCCGACTCAACTCTCTTGACAGGTAAATAAATCAACGTACCGTCCGCTAGCAAAATATCAGCGGCAATATTTCTAACTTCATATCTGGGCATGCTATTTCGGCCGCCACGCACAGTAGTAAAGCCTTTTTCTATAAAAGTCACAGACAAGTTTGTACCACGCTCACATTGATAGCTCACCATTTTTGCTTTTGCTGGAATTGTGCTGCAGCCAATCAGCATGATTGTTGATAAACAAGTAAATAGGCCCGCAAAAATATTCAGTTTCTTATGATTCATCATCTTTATCAATGCACAGTTTCGCTAAATTCCAGCAACGCTAAATATTAGTGCCCAACATTAAAATTTGTTTTTTCACACAATTATGATACTTTAGTTGAAAACAATATTAAGAATTAAATCTTTTGAAAATAAAAACAATAAGACCAATGTTTGTTCGCTCACTGATTCCAGTGAAAGAAAAAAAGACTAAACAAGCCTTTTGTCGTTGGTTGCTTCTAGTCATTGTCTCAATGGTGATGGTTTTATCACTTAATGGCTTAGGTGAGACACTTACGCCGTGGTCGCAGGCATTCATCAATATATTATCTGCAAAAATTTACGATCAACGTGGCAGAGAAAATTACACCGTAGTTTTGTTTAGAGAAGCAGACCTAATAGAAGACAGCGCAACTGGTCAAAAACTTCCATATCCTGTTCCATACAGCAAGCATGAAGAAATTCTAGAAGAAATTGCTAGACATAGCCCTAAAGCAATATTAATCGACTTTTCATTTTTAGATAGCAGACAAGGTGATGACGTTAATGCGTTGATTAACAAGATGTGCAACTTAAAGGCGCTAGATATTAAGTTTTATTTATCTTCACCTAATTATGCGCACCCCAATTTAGGTTTAAGACAGGAGCTTTTTAAGGCGAGCCAAAATTATGATGAGAGTAGCGGCTGTTACAGAATTGTTCCAGTCGGATATACGCCAGAAAAAAATGGCTTTACACATTCATTTGATCTGCTCCAAGAAGGCAACTCAACGGAAAATTCAAATCAAGCTATTCCTAGCGCACCTTTGCAAATCTATTTAGATAATTTCACTCAACCAGCGCAGCCAGAAAAAAATCTTGCGGATATCAAAAATCAATATACAACAACCATGGATATTGTTTGGGGTTGGATAGCGCCAGATAGCAATAAAACAGATAAGAGATGTGAGCAATTTAAAGTCTCAACCGCTGTGTTACATTTATTAAAAGATGGCCCATTGTCGTTCGTCAGAGGCTGTCCCTATAGCAATACGATTAGCATTCACAGCATGTTGTTTGAAACAAGCGATATCAAGCATGAATTGATTCATCAAAGAGTGATTTTGTACGGCGGAAATTTCTCTGGTAGCAATGATTACGTGCGTTCTCCATCTAACGGCACCATACCAGGCGTATATTTGCTGGCAATGGTGCTAGATAACTTAATTGTGTATGGAGATGCTTACAAAAAAAATGAAACGCATGGTTTGTCTGCACTACTTACAAAGCCATTTTACTTAGATTTATTGATTGTTGGCTGCGGTGTTTTGATTTTTATGTATAAAAAAATGATTGATCGAAGCATGCGAAAAATGTTGAATAAAATTGGTAGCATCGCCAAGTATATTTATCAATATATTCGAAAAAAGAATGGCAAAAAAGTTAACGAACTTAAAAAACAAATAACGTATACAAATCTTCTTGAAGACGATAAATGCAATTTTCATCAACTTTTTTGGATTTTTATACTATTGGCCTTAACACTCATTGCATTTTTCTTTGTTGATTTAGGGCCTAGAAATTTCATCGCATTATTTTTTATTATTGCTATTGTCACTCGCATCGATAAATGGATATCTGAGCGCGTCATTATTTACAAAAAAATATCTTTTAATCCACCCATAAATTGGTTTTGCCGATTGTGGAAAGATAAGCTTTTGATTTTTTGGTATTTTTTATCTGCAACCATTTTTATAACCCTATTTTACGAAAATAAAATAAGGTTCATTGGGTATTTGCTGATGCCAATCATTCTGATGGTTGCTTATTTGGTTTACATCCTTACGCATACTTTTTTTAAATGGATTTATTGTGAAGATTAGTTTTACTTAACTAGATGATTTGTAAGCTTAATTTAAGAGGATTAATGAGATGAAGAATATTTTTTCTTGCATTGTTTTAGGTGTATATATAAGCGTTTCTAATGTTGCCTTAAGTCAAGAAACAATCGAAATTGTTGCAAACTATGCTTTGCCAACTAAGTATTATGAAAGTGCTGATTTGTCATCTGCAGTTGTAGGAGAGTTGGCTGCAAATGAAAAGTTTGAGCCGCCACTATTGGTAATTGTTAATAAAGGTGGCTTTTTGCAATTTGAAAAAGCCGGCAAAAAAGGCTGGGTATTGCTCCGGAGTGTTAAAACCAGTCGGTCATTAAGGCAATCAGAAACTTGTGGAGCGATGCCGAATGAAAAAGCAGCTAACGTAGCAACTTCGAGAGGAGTCGGTGAACCATGCAAAAAATAAATTATGCTTGTTTGTTTTTTGCCTGTTTATTATGTGCATGTGCGGCTAATCCTAATGGAGATAAGAACACTAAATCTGCTGCTACTAAGGTTAAGGAAACGTTCAATACTATGAAAGAATCGGGCGCTAAGTTAATTAGTAAAAGTGGTGATAAAAATCCAGTCATTAAAGATTTAGCAAAGCAGCGTACAGAAAATAAGTACGCTATTGGAGTTGAAAATGACTTAATGAATCATCGTGCGCAAAGTTATGGCATATTTGACTCTAGTGAAATCAACCAGTATTTATCTGGATTAAGGCAAAAATTACAAGTTGCGTCTGGTATGACTGGCGTGCCAGGCAATATATATGTTGATGCTAGTATGGCGATAAATGCACTTGCTACAGCAGATGGCAACATATTTATTAATTGGGGTATGTTAAAGCATTTAACTTCAGAAGATGAAGTGGCAGCAATTGTTGCTCATGAGCTGGCGCATGTTTTGTTATCGCATCATGATTCTAATGCTGTAACTGATTATGAGAGAAAAGCACAATTCTTTCATACGCAATCCGTTGTGATATCCGCAGTTGGCAGAAAAGTGAGTAATAATCAATCAGGGAATATTGAGCTAGGCGATTTAAAATCAACAGAAGTATCTCAGTTGCAAAAACTGCATCTTTTGGTCAAGTTAAGTGCAGATATATTGAGTCCATCGTGGGAACGCACTCAAGAAAGAGAAGCAGATCTCTTGGGAGTGGACTTGTTGATTGCTGCAGGATACAACCCTGATGGCATGCTAAATATGTTGAGTGTTTTAAAACAAGATGAGAAAAATAATGCAAAAGAGCAAGACAATAAGGCACTTTTAGATAATGCGTTTAATGTAGCTACCCATCCAGATAGTTTTGCCAAAATAGACTCTTCTATTAACTTGCTCAAACCATTTTTAGGCAAAAATCATGCGGATAGCCAGGATAGAATTGATGATGTTGCGATGTACTTACAAAAGCATTACGCAGAAGCAAATACGACCGGCCCATATCAAATTGAGAGTTGGAAAAAAATTACTCTATCACCCAAGCTGAAGAAAGTCATAAAAGCATATGATGGTGCTTATGCTGCTGATAAATTGCTGGAGCAAGGTAAAAATAAAGAAGCGTTAAAAATAGCCTCTTCAACGATTGGTAGCGTTAAAAATCACAGTTATCCTGCCTACATATATTCCCAAGCACTAGAGAAAAATAATAGAAACAAAGAGGCGGAGGCTATCCTCAAAAATGCAGTAGAGCACAAAGAGGCATCAGGAAATGTGTATATGCGCTTATCAGAAACGTATGCAAATAATGGAAAATATAAAGAAGCGTTGGCATTTTCAAAAAAAGGCCACACTAAATTTGGAAATTCACCACATTTTTTATCTAGCATCATTCGCTACAATAGATTGAGTGGAAATTTGCAGGAAGCGAATTCACTTTCAAATGATTGTGCTTTAAATCATACGGCTTATAAGGATGCTTGCACCGCCGCTTTAAGCTCAAATTAGATTGTTTTAATGAGGGTTAAAATTGAGTTAATGCATTCCGAATCGCATCTTCATCTAAACCTTTACCAATTAAAACCACTCTAGAAATTGGTTCTTCCTCATCCCAGCCTTCAAGTAACGTGGGAGGGTAGGGCGTAAAATGCACGGCATGAATCGCCAGTGGGGCGGGTTGGTCTTCGGCATGGATAATGCCCTTTAAGCGCAGTAAGTTTTTGCCGTGTGTTTGGCACAACTTCAAAATCACGGGTTTTAAATCTCGCCAATTGAGAGGCTTGGGCATAAAAACTGTAAAACTGGTGATTTCATCGTCATGCACCGCTTGTGGCAATGTTCCTTTTGGCTGGGTCGCATTTTTCATCGGTGCTCTTAACCAGCGCTGCGGTTCTGGCGCTTTAGAGGCCAAATCATACAGGCCGACATCGATAATAAAATTCGGGTCTAATTGACCGTTAAGTACACGATGCTGAGTGGCGCCTGCGTTGATCGCTATCAACTTTTCTTTTAATTCGCTTAGCTGTTCAGGTGTGGCTAAATCCGTTTTGGTTAGCAATAACACATCAGCTACCGCTGCTTGTTTCCGCGCTTCGGCATGTTCCTCAATTTGCTGCAAGCCGTATTGGCAGTCGATGGTGACAATCACCGCGTCTAATCTAAACGTAGATTCAATCACAGGCTCATTCATCAAGTTACCCAAAATCGGGCCAGGGTCTGCCATGCCAGTGGTTTCTATGACTAAACGATTAAATTGCGGAATCGCTTGCAAGGCACGTTTGAAAAATAAATCGCGCATGGTGTCTGCCAGCTCATTTTTAAGTGTGCAACATAAACAGCCGCTGCTCAATAAAACCGTATTGTCAGCAATATGTTCGCTTTCAATATGGGTGGCTAAAATGTGGTCTAAGCCCGTTTCGCCGAGCTCATTAATAATCACGGCGGTGTCGTGCATGGCAGGATTCGCCAACAACTGATTGAGCAGCGTGGTTTTGCCAGAGCCTAAAAAGCCAGTAAGCAAGGTGACAGGAATGCGTTTATCCATAATATTGATGCTTGTTAAAGCTTAATTTTAGCCTAAATAAATGCTTAGGCCATTTCTGTTTCTGCTTCATGCTGATGCCACAGCGGAAATGGGTCGCTTAATGCTTTCCAACCTTGCATATATTCGCCCATATCGCCCAACAACATTTCAGTGGGGGTCAGCAGGCAACGGTCAAATTCTGCAATCAGTTGGTTTTTATCCATATGAATACCAATGATGACCAACTCTTGTTGCCTGTCGCCAAATGGTTCTTGCCAACGTTTATTGATGCCTGCTAATTGTTCGGTGTCATTAGGCCAATGTTCTTTTGGTGTACCTGCCCACCAAAACCCCGCTAATTCGTTGCGCGATATTGCCCCCGCTTGCGACCAGCTAATGCAACATTCCGGACGGCTGGCTATCCAAAAATTGCCTTTAGACCGTATGACGCCCGGCCATTCTTGACCAATATAATCAAACAAGCGTTGTGGGTGAAAAGGCTTGCGTGCCTTGTAAACAAAGCTTGAAATGCCATATTCTTCGCTTTCTGGCACATGTTCACCGCGTAATTCTTTAAGCCAACCTGGCGCATCTTCGGCAGCTTCAAAATTAAATAATCCTGTGTTCATCACACTATTTAACGGCACTTTACTAAATTGGCTGTGCACAATTTTTGCGCGCGGATTAAATGTTTTTAAAATGCTTTCTAGCCTGCCGATTTCATCTTGGTTTAATAAATCGGTTTTGTTTAATACTAACACATCGCAAAACTCTATTTGCTCAACCAATAAGTCCACCACGGTGCGCTCATCCTCCTCGCCCATACTTTCGCCGCGCTGGGCAATAAAGTCGCGGCTGCTATAATCTTTTAAAAAGTTAAAGCCATCCACTACAGTTACCATCGTGTCTAGTTCAGCCACATCCGATAAACTTAACCCATCTTCACCGCGAAATGTAAAGGTTTCTGCCACAGGTAGAGGCTCTGAAATACCAGTGGACTCAATCAGCAAATAATCAAAGCGGTCTTCTTTAGCCAGACGCATAATCTCGACCAGCAAATCTTCGCGTAAGGTGCAGCAAATGCAGCCATTACTCATTTCGACCAATTTTTCTTCACTACGCGATAATTCAGCGCCGCCATCACGCACCAATTGCGCGTCAATATTCACCTCACTCATATCATTCACAATCACCGCTACGCGCTTACCTTCGCGATTATTTAATATGTGATTAACCAGCGTAGTTTTACCAGCCCCTAAAAAGCCAGATAGCACAGTGACGGGGAGTTTTTTCATGAGTATTCCTTTAGTTAATCAGCCGTTAAATTGGCGTTCACGTGTTTCATGGCGCTCTTGCGCCTCTATGCATAGTGTTGCGGTTGGGCGGGCGGTTAATCTGGCCAAGCCAATTTCTTCACCAGTTTCTTCGCAATACCCAAACGTGCCATGCTCAATTCGTAATAATGCCTGCTCAATTTTTCGCTTTAATTTGCGCTCGCGGTCACGCGTTTTAAGCTCAAGCGCGTTGAGTTCTTCTTGCGTTGCACGGTCAGCTGGATCAGCAAAATCTACCTTTTCACGTAAGTTAAGATTGGTATTGACGGCATTCTCATCCAGCGTATCTAATTGCCAAATCAGCAATTGCTTAAATAGAGTAATCTGTCTTTCGCTCATGTATGGCTCACTGCTTAAGGCAAGAATCTGTGCGCAAAGGTTAATGGTTTTTTTGGATGAGTTCATAATGCAACAATGTTGCAAAAGTGTGCATCATAGCGGTTAACTGTAATAAATGCAACAAAGTTGCATTTATAATGAACTCAATAACTGACTTGTGGAAATGTAAAGATTAGGTTGACGATTGGCAGTTAGCGCAAGTGCCGCTAATGCTTAAATGAATATTTTGCACAACAAATCGCTCAGGCAGGCTTTGTTTGATGGCTTCGTTGGCTTCATCAAGGCAATACACTTGCCCGCATTTTGTACATTCAAAATGCGCATGCTGATGTTGCGTATGATGCGTGTTGGCTTTAAAGCGGCGCGTTTTATCAGGGCTAATCACGCTATGCACAAAGCCTTGCGTACTTAACCAATCTAACACGCGATAAATCGTCACACGGTCAACTGGTTCGGTAATCTGCTTTTGAATCTCGGGATGCGACAACGGTAATGGTGCGTTTAATAAGGTATCTAACACTAAAACGCGCGCGCTAGTTGGTGTTTGCGCTTGCGCTTGTATGCCATCAAGAATAAATGCTGCCCAATTTTCGCCTATGCCCGAATTAAACAAGCTTAATTATGCGGAACACATTAAAATTACGCCTACTGCAATAATTGCCCATAAAAATTTAGCCCAAAAATAGGGTTAAGTTTTTGTTGCGCATCTAATTTAAAGAGAAAATTGACGCAATGAACGTGTTTTACGAAGAAGAAGGCAACTTTAAAGTCGCCTCTATCATGTCAGAATCGCCCGCGGCTTTGCAGGTGGAATCAGTTACCGGCAAACGCTCTAAAATTAAAGCCGGCAATGTACTGATGCAATTTGAGTCGCCCTTAGCCGGCTTTATGGACGCCGCGCTTGCCGAAGCGGAAAACTTAGCAATCGATTTTTTGTGGGAATGTTGCGGCGAGCCAGAATTTGCTTTTGAAGATTTAGCCAAAGAATACTTCGGTAAAAAGCCTACGCCATTTGAAAACGCTGCCGTCGCTATTAAACTACACAGTGCGCCGATGTATTTTTATCGCAAAGGCAAAGGTCGTTACAAAGCGGCGCCTGCCGAAACGCTTAAATTAGCGTTGGCGGCGGTAGAGCGTAACAAACAGTTGCCAGATGGCTTTGCGGCAAAAGCCGATGCCTTGATTTATAACCCAGACAAAAATAGCTTGGAATGGAAAGCGATTGACGAAGCAGCGCAAACTTCAGGCCGATTAGCGTTAACGGTGATGGCCGATTGTGGCTTGATTCAAAACGCGCACGATTATCATTTGGGTGCGTTTTTGCGCGAAATGTTTCCAGATAAAGATGGAAAGTCAGGAATCGATTTCCCGCCATTTGAATCGCCAAAATTTGACTTAAATTTAGCGTTAAGTACGGTGGAATGTTTTAGTATTGACGATGCCACAACGACTGAAATTGACGATGCGTTTAGTGTAGAAACACTACCAAATGGCAATACGCGTGTGGGAATTCATATTGCAGCACCCAGTTTAGGCGTGCTTGCGGATTCTGATTTAGATGCGATTGTGCTATCGCGATTATCAACGGTTTATATGCCAGGCAAAAAAATCACCATGTTGCCCGAAAGTGTGGTGAAACCATTTAGTCTGGATGCTGGCGAAACAAAACCTGCCTTGAGTTTGTATGTAGAAGTGACGCCTGAGTTTGAGATTGTGGCGCATGAAACACGCGTAGAACAAATCAAGATTGCTGACAATTTACGTCACGATGCCCTAGAACCATTTTTTAATCAACATACTGTAGAGTCTGATAGCGGCCATCCGTATTGGGCAAAGCTTAAATTGCTGTTTAGTTTAGCAGAGCAATTAGAGATTGCGCGTGGCAAAGCCGACCCGAATCGGGCACCGCAAATTGACTATAATTTTAATGTGAATGATGGCAAAGTACAGATTGTGGCACGAGAACGCGGCTCGCCAATGGATAAATTAGTCGCAGAATTAATGATTTACGCCAATAACCATTGGGGCGGATTACTAAAAGAGGCGGGTTTTGCGGGCATTTATCGAGCCCAAACGGGTGGTAAAGTGTTTATGACCACTTCTGCCGAGCCGCATCAAGGCTTGGGTGTGGCGCAATATGCTTGGAGTACGTCGCCACTACGTCGCGCCGTCGATTTAATCAATCAGCGCCAGTTGATTGCCATGTTGAATAGCGAGCCTGCGCCGTACAATGTTGCAGATGGCAAATTGAATGTCATCATGCGCAATTTTGACCAAACTTACAGCGCTTACAGCGAATTTCAAACGCGTATGGAACGCTATTGGTGTTTGCAGTATTTGATTCAAGAACAACTGACGGAAATCACCGCAATCGTTTGGCGCGAAAACTTGGTGCGCCTTGATGGCATGTTTTACATCACCAAAGTGCCCAGCTTGCCAGAGTTAAAAATAGGCACAAAAGTACAACTAGAAATCAAACATATCGATACTTTGTTGATGGAATTAAACTGCAAATTTAAAGCGGTAATTGAAACTGGTGCGCCAGAAGTCATTGAAATAACTGAAGAAAGTACAGAAAACCAATAAACATCATGTTTAGATTTAACCGTAAAATTCATAAAAGTGTGCGTGATGACAGCGTGGCAGAAGTCTCCGAAATTGGCGGCATACGTTCGTTGCACTTGGGTACGGTGACGATTCAAAGTAGCATGAAAGTGAAAGACCCGTTTGCGTTAGAGTTGGCATACACGCGCGGCATGATGGGTTTTTTATTGTTTTCAGACAGTGTAAAACACGTACTGACAATCGGTTTGGGCGGCGGCTCTGTGCCTAAATATATCTATGCTAATTGTCCCAATATCAGCCAAACCATTGTGGAAATTAACCCGCAAATCATCAGCATCGCGCGCAGTCATTTTTATGTGCCCGATAATGATGACAGATTCAATGTGATTGAGGGTGATGGTATCGCGTATTTGGCCGAAAACGCGAACAGCACCGATTGCTTGATGATTGATGCGTTTGATAGCTTTGGTATCCCACCTGATTTTTGTAGCCAAGATTTTTTTGATAGCTGCGAAATGGCCTTAAAAAATAATGGTATTTTTGCCATCAACTTATGGGGTAGTGATAAAAATTTTGATATTTATCTGCAGCGCATTGAGCAAAGTTTTAACAATCAAACATTCATGTTGCCAACAGGAAAGCCAGGCAATATTGTGGTTTTTGGCTTCAAAAAAGCGTTAAGTATCAATCAGAAAAAGCTCAAAGAGCGCGCGAAATTGTTATCAAATGTGCACAATATCGAGTTTTCCAGTTTCGTTGAAAAATTTTGCGAACATAATCAATTGAGTGAAGAAATGAAAAATTTATGATGAATCAATATTTTGCCACTTGTCCACGTGGGTTAGAGGCTTTGCTGGTGAACGAACTAAAAGCCAGCAACGCAAAAGACATCAAGCCAACCGATGGCGGCGTGGGTTTTGCAGGCGAATTAAGCGTTTGCTACCATGCTAATCTACATTCGCGCATTGCCACACGCATTTTGATGCAGGCAGCGCAGGGAAAATACGCGACAGAAGATGATTTATACCAAGCGGCTTACCAATTGAATTGGCCAAACTGGTTCGATGTAAAACACGATTTTATGGTGAAAGTGACAGGGGTCAAATGTCCGCTAAAAAGTTTGGAATTCGCCACGCTACGCATTAAAGATGCAATTTGCGATAAATTCAGGCAAGTGGTGGATTCGCGCCCTTACATTGACACCAAAACCCCAGCGGTGCGCGTTCATGCCTATTTAACAGCGGATAGTTACGTTTATTATGTGGATACTTCTGGCGATGCTTTATATCAGCGCGGCAACCGAAAAGCGAGCATTGAAGCACCTTTACGCGAAAACTTAGCTGCAGGAATTTTGCAATTATCAGGTTGGCAAGTGGGGCAGCCATTATTAGATCCCATGTGCGGAAGCGGCACTTTTTTGCTGGAAGCGGCGATGATGGCGCTGAATATCGCGCCTGGCTTAAAGCGTGATTTTGGTTTTGAAAAGCTGAAAAACTTTGAATCAGACACTTGGAAAAAAATCAAAAATACCGCACTTAAAAATGCCAAGCCAGTGACTTTTCAAAAGCTGTATGGCTCCGATAATGATTTGCGCGCCGTGCGAGTTGCCAAGCAAAATCTCACTGAAGCTGGCTTAAATGATGCTGTACAACTAGCACAAACCAATATTACAGAGGTTATACCTCCCGCAGATAACGGTGTGCTAGTTGCTAACCCACCATACGGCGTGCGTATTGGCGAAGATGAAGAGCTCGCGTTACTGTATCCGAAAATGGGTGAAGCGTTAAAGCGCAAGTTTGCTGGCTGGAATACGTACTTTTTAACCAATGATTTACGGTTACCAAAACTCATGCGTTTAACACCTAGCAAACGTACGCCATTGTTTAACGGCCCGCTAGAGTGCCGATTGTTTGAAATTAAAATGGTGGCGGGGAGTAACAGGAAATAGTTCAATCGCAAGTAGTGTCAAATTTTGAACAAAAAAAGTGGTTAAGTCAGGGCTAAAACATGGAAAACCAAGATTCATTAATGCAGTTACGCATGCGTATTAACCAATTTGTGCAAGAACGCGATTGGGCACAATTTCATACGCCAAAAAATTTAGCGATGGCGATGATTGTGGAGGCGGCTGAATTAGTTGAGCAATTTCAATGGGATACGCCAGCAGAAAGTGTGCAATTAGCACCTGCAAAGCATGAAGCGGTGAGTCATGAATTGGCAGATACTTTTGTGTACTTGTTAAGAATTGCAGAGGTATTAAACATTGATTTGATTGATGCGGCCAATCAAAAAATTGAGTTGAATGCCTTAAAATATCCAGTCGAAAAAGCCAAAGGTAGCAATGCCAAATACACAGAATATATAAAAAGTTAACCTATTATTTGTATCAAAATCAAAGAGTAGATATGAAAAAAGCCAGCATAAGCTGGCTTTTTTCATTAAACGATGATTTATTTTAATGCCGCTAAAGCTGCCTCATAATTTGGTTCATTTGCAATTTCTGGCACTAATTCAAGATATTTAATGACATTTTTTTCATCAATCACGATGACCGCACGTGCGGCTAAACCAGCTAGCTTGCTGGTAAACAACAATACGCCGTAATTCATGAGAAAATCGCGGCCGCGCATGGTTGAAAGGTTGACTACATTTTCAATGCCTTCTGCGGCACAAAAGCGCGTTTGGGCAAATGGCAAATCAGCAGAAACGTTCAGCACAACGGTGTTGGACAAACCAGCTGCGTGTTTATTAAATGCACGAATTGACATGGCGCAGGTTGGCGTATCGACGCTTGGAAAAATGTTTAATACTTTGCGTTTGCCATTCGGCGCAGTACTGCCAACTTTTGGCAAATTGCCTGCAACATCTACGGGATTGCCTTTAAGGGTTACTGAGCTAGACATGATTTTTTCCTTTTGAATAAACAACACAAATAACGCGTTAATGTGTATTGCTTATCATAAAACAAAAAGCACCTGTTTAGAACAGATGCTTATCGTTTTGAAGCGAAAAATTTTAAAATTAAGCAATAAACTAAACTATGCCAGTAAGTTCTCGCTTAAGTAGCCAATTGTCATGGTTTGATTATGCAGTACGCTATCGGTTGTATTTGGGCGCGGTGCTAGCTCGCCGTAAGAATAAAAGCCCGTTAAGCTTGTTTGTGGGCCTAAAATCTGTTGTACCAGCTTAACTTCGTCTCCAACCAGTTCGGCCATTACACCTTTGCGTCCAACGCAGCTCACACACAAAGCTAAGCCTGTTTGATTGGTTTTGTTTGCACTTAAGCCGTCCATCACCAAGTTTGCAGCAGCGCCTGCACCATCCACCAGTCTATCGTGATTGGTTTGACATAGGCGAACAGTTTCGCCTTCTTCCACGTTACCCGCAAATGTCAGGCTATTATTTTTGGGATCAATTGCCAATAAAGTGCGAATTTTTTCAACATCGCGTTTGCCTTCTTCAATCACCGCGAGTGGAAATTTTAAGCCAGTGCCAGGCAATCCTTTTGAAAAAGCTTCGCCAATATACATTCTGTAAAGCGGTAAAGCAGGTTTTCCGTCCATTTCAAAAACCACGTTTTTCTCTGATTTAGTCACAGTGCGTGGTGGGCCGTAAGGTTTCCAGCCACCTAAAGCACCGCTTGCTGTAATCAGCGCAGGCCCATATAAGCCAACCGCAATCACTAAATTATCGGAAACTGTATCGTTGTAAAGCTGTAATGTTTTAACAAAAGCCCCACCGTCACCTGCCAAACCACCCACGATTGGGATATCACCCAGCACACTTTGAAAGCCTTTTAATAGTTCAGAGCCATTCACATTTAAACCATCTGAAATGACTAAAACTGTGCGTAACGTGTCCGCTTTTAATTGTTTAGCTAAGCCAGCAGCAGCTTCGAAAGAACTTTGCATGCCCGACATTTTAGTTTGCGCAACACGCTGAACCGTTTTTTCCCATTGGATGGCAGTGATTTGAATGCTATCGTCAAATACGCCGTTAGGACTAATTTCACCAGAGGTGGTACAGCCAATCACTTGAGCGGTTGGGTAGCGCGACTTTAAAAAGCCCTGCAACTTACCTTCGTTGAATCTCTTCATGGAGCCGAAAGCCAATACTAAGTTTGCGCTTGCCAGCGGAGAGGTGTTGGGTAAATCTTTTAGTGCCATTTTTGAATCTACGGATTCTTGTCTAATAAGCATTTTCGTTCGCCCCCAGTGTGATACCGTTCAAATAGT
>LNFM01004232.1_pt1 | contig 26793 bp, 25 predicted proteins | sample 596031 | NCBI WGS metagenome assembly LNFM01 (sample SAMN04254537, study PRJNA301005) | activated carbon metagenome | isolation source: dual media filters at the Ann Arbor, Michigan drinking water treatment plant | place: USA: Ann Arbor | reverse complement strand
CTGGCAAGCGACAATGCCACAGCAAATTTGGAAACAAACTTCATTTTACTCTCCGCGAATAAAGGGTTTTGGCCTTATTGCCTTCATAGCGCCCGACTATAGTTAGGTGCCTGGCATTGTGCAATTCTCATAGAGGCGTTGCATGAATTGCGGTTGAACAAATATTTTGCAGGATCACATATGGCCAACGAATGCGCGGTTATAATCGGGGCCAGCGGCGGGATCGGCAGCGCGTTTGTGACCGAACTTAACGCGCGTGGACGTTATAGTGATGTTGTCGGATTTTCGCGGCACAGTGCGCCGCCGATCGACCTGCTCGATGAAGCCAGCATTGCGGATGCCGCATCACAATTGGGACAGGCGGGTCTGGCGCTTAGGCTGATCATCGTCGCAACGGGAATCTTGCATTCGGCAGACAAAGGTCCAGAGAAAAGCCTGCGCGAGCTAGATCCGGAGTGGATGATCGAAAACTACCGCCTGAATGCGGTAGGGCCAGCGCTTATTGCCAAGCATTTTCTGCCCTTGATGCCGAAAAACGGTCCCGCCTGCATGGCGTTTCTGTCCGCACGCGTTGGCAGCATATCGGATAACCGGCTCGGCGGCTGGCACAGCTATCGTGCGTCGAAAGTCGCGCTTAACATGCTCGTGCGCAACATGTCGGTCGAATGGCAGCGAAAAAATCCGCAAGCTCTCATCGTGGGCCTTCATCCAGGTACCGTCGAAACGCCGCTAAGTGCGCCTTTTAAGGGCAATCCAGCGCATGACCGCTTCTCGCCCGCACAGGCCGCGCGCCAAATGCTCGATGTGCTGGAGCGACTGTCGCCGGACCAATCAGGCCAGCTTTTCGCCTATGACGGGTCGCTGATCGCGCCTTGAGGCGAATCCACCGCTGAATCTGTGGATAAGTTGTCGAAAACTACCTCGTTGTCGGGGCCATGGGTGGCTATTTCGGGCAAGCTGGTCTAGGGTTTTGCGTTATTGAAAAAATAAGGATTTCCGCGGCGTGAGCGATGATTTAGCCTCTAAAGACCCATCTGATATTTCCCCGGTAGACATCGTCGATGAGATGAAGGCGAGCTACCTCGATTACGCGATGTCGGTCATCGTCGCGCGCGCGCTTCCCGATGTGCGTGACGGCCTTAAGCCCGTCCACCGCCGTATTCTCTTCGCATCGCAGGAAGGCGGCTTTGTTGCTGGCCGTCCCTACCGCAAATCGGCGAAGATCGTTGGTGACGTCATGGGCAATTATCACCCGCACGGCGACAGCGCGATTTACGATGCTTTGGCCCGCATGACTCAAGACTGGTCGATGCGCGTTCCGCTGATCGATGGTCAGGGTAATTTCGGTTCGATGGACCCCGATCCGCCAGCGTCGATGCGTTACACCGAGGCGCGGCTGAAAAAGGTCGCCAACGCCCTGCTAGACGATCTCGACAAGGACACCGTCAACTTCCAGCCAAATTATGACGGCAGCCGCGAAGAGCCGCAGGTTCTCCCTGCCCGTTTTCCCAATCTGCTCGTCAATGGCGCCGGCGGTATCGCGGTCGGCATGGCGACGAACATTCCGCCACACAATTTGGGCGAAGTTATAAAGGCCTGTCTGGCCTATATCGACAATCCGATGATTTCGATTGATGAGCTGATCGAGATCGTCCCCGCCCCCGATTTCCCCACTGGCCCTCTGATCCTCGGCACTGGCGGCGCGCGCGCCGCCTATCGCGACGGCAAGGGCTCGATCATGCAGCGCGCGCGTCATGAAATCGAGGAAGGCAAAGGTGACCGCCGGTCGATAGTTCTCACCAGCATTCCGTTTCAGGTCGGCAAATCCGGCCTCGTCGAAAAAATCGCTGAAGCCGCAAAGGATAAGCGCATCGAGGGCGTGTCAGATATTCGCGACGAATCGAGCCGCAAGGGAGTTCGCGTCGTCATCGACCTGAAACGCGATGCGACCACGGACGTCGTGCTCAACCAATTGTGGCGGCACACTCCTGCGCAATCGAGCTTTCCTGCCAATATGCTCGCCATTCGCGGCGGACGGCCAGAGGTTCTGAACCTCAAAGACATCATTACTGCGTTTGTTGATTTCCGCGAGGAAGTCATCACGCGACGGACCAAATTCGAGCTCAACAAGGCACGCGAACGCGCGCATTTGTTGCTCGGGTTGGTCGTCGCGGTCACCAACCTGGACGAAGTGGTTCGCATCATCCGCGGTTCCGCCAGCCCCGCAGAAGCGCGCGCCGCATTAGTCGCACGGCAATGGCCAATTGCTGAAATCGCGCCGTATATCAAACTGGTTGAGGCGGTCGAAGCCGACGTCACCGGGGACACCTATCAGCTGTCAGAACTGCAAGTCCGTGCGATACTCGAATTGCGCCTGCATCGCTTGACCGCGCTTGGGCGCGATGAAATTGGCAAAGAATTATCAGGTCTTGCAATCAAGATTGAAGAATTTCTCGCAATCTTGGGCGACCGGACAAAGCTTTACGCCGTCCTGCGCGAGGAACTGGTCGCGATTGACGAAGAGTTCTCCACCCCGCGCCTTTGCGAAATCACCGCGAGCTGGGACGGGCTCGACGACGAAGACCTGATGGAACGCGAAGAGATGGTCGTGACCGTCACGCTCGGCGGTTATATCAAGCGCACCTCGCTCGCGACTTTCCGTGCGCAAAACCGTGGTGGCAAGGGCCGTGCGGGCATGGCGACCAAGGAAGAGGATGCGGTTACCGAATTGTTCGTGACCTCGACGCATACGCCAGTTTTGTTCTTCTCCAACATCGGCAAGGTCTATCGGCTAAAGGTCTGGAAACTACCCGAAGGCGGCCCGCAAACGCGAGGTCGTCCGATGGTCAACTTGCTCCCGCTCGGCGAAGGCGAAGTGATCTCTAACGTCCTGACGCTGCCCGAGGACGAGGCCGAATGGGGCGGTCTGAGCGTCGTATTCGCCACCGCCAAGGGCTACGCGCGCCGCAACAGCATGGATGCCTTCGCAAACGTGCCGTCGAACGGCAAGATCGCTATGAAATTCGAAGGCGAAGATGTCGACGACAAGCTGATCGGTGTAGAGTTGCTTTCGGCGGACGACGACGTCCTGCTCGCAAGCCGCAACGGCAAGGCCATACGCTTCGCCGCCGACGACATCCGCGAATTCCAGAGCCGCGCCTCGACCGGCGTTCGCGCAATGAAACTGGCAAAGGGCGATGAAGTCATCTCTCTCTCGATCCTCCACCGCGTCGGCACCACACCCGAAGAACGCGAGGATTACCTCCGTTTCGCCCCGTGGAAACCCGAACGCGAGGGCGAGCCTACCCTAGCCGCCGACCGCATCGCAGAGATGGCTGCCGCCGAACAATTCATCCTCACCGTGTGCGCCAACGGCTATGGCAAATTGTCATCGGCTTATGGATATCGGCGGACGGGCCGTGGTGGTCAGGGCATCACTAACATCGACAATATCGAACGCAATGGTCCAGTCGTCGCGAGCTTCCCCGCCACAAAGGGCGACCAGTTAATGCTGGTCACCGACCAGGCCAAGCTGATCCGCATGCCGCTGGATTCACTGCGTGTTCTTGGGCGCGGGACTGCCGGGGTGCGGTTGTTCAATGTTGGCGATGACGAGCATGTTGTTGGGGCAGCGAAGATTGATGAGAGTGATGAGGGGGAAGCCGAGGGTCCCGAAATCATCGATCCGTCGGAGAGCTAACAAAACCGATTTTTAACACCGCCTATGGTATAACTGTAGATAGCCAGCAAGTCCTCGGACACAATACTAATCAGCGGCTCCCGCTTGCAATGTAGAGTTTGTTTTGAGAGTTTCGCAGGGCCAACCCGCGATGGTTGGCGCTGCTCTTTCTCAATGTAGATATTGCTTGAAATCTACGTGGCCAAACATGTCCGCTAGAGCGACAAGGGAGACAATTAAAATGCCGTTGGCCGTCGCTTTTGTCGCTTTATACTAATCTCCAAATTCAGATGCGCTCTTCACCTTCTGGATAATGCCCACGCTTGACCAATGTTTGCACGATGCCGACCGCCATCATCAAGACGCCGAAATAATAGAGATACCAGATCGCGGTACTGACGAATTCTGATTCTGCCAGCGGTCCCAATCGCGCGAAGATCAGCAGGTCGGAGATCACGAACAGAACCGCGCCGATACCTAAGCGGTAGCGCGGGAAATTGCTGTTCCATGCCATCGCAGCCATTGTTGACAGGAAGACGCTGTAGCCCGCGACCTGAATGCCGGTTTCTGTATCCCCGGGAAGGAAAAACGCGATGAACGGCGTCAGGAGGAACAAAGTTATGGCAAACAGCTTCTGGCTGAAAGTCGCGCCGACCCTGCGGTGCCGTGCAAAGATCCAGATTGCGATGATATGACCGGCGGCGAACGCCAATGCGCCGTAAATCATGCTCAACTCGATCAGTCCATCGCCGAGCGCGTAAAATGCGAGCACCACGGCCAGCATGACAAACTCGCCCTGATGGTGACGGCGCAGCGCGTAAGGTACGAGCAAACCGACAGCCGCCATCTTCCAGATTATTGCGTAGAGATTGCCCTCGATGGGCAGCAACAGCCACGTAGCCGGGAAGCTGATCCCGGCGACCAGACTGGCGAGCAGCCAAGGTCGTTTATGCGCTAAATCTTGCCCCATGCCTCACGCTTCCTGCAAAATTCCCCGCAAAACAAGCGGTAAATGCGCAGGCATCGCATCCGCGGTCAGCCCCGGCCCGGCTCTGACCCCAATATCGCCGTGTAGCCAGCAAGCAATTGCAGCCGCGTCGAACGCGTTGTTTCCCTGAGCCAACAGCCCGCAAACCAACCCCGCCAAGACGTCACCAGACCCTGCCGTTGCCAGCCAAGGCGAAGCGTGGAGGTTGTTGGCGATGCGGCTATCAGGCGACGCAATGATCGTTTCAGCTCCTTTCAGGAGAACGACTGTCCCTGCCCGCGCCGAGGCGTCCAAAGCCGCCTTCGCCCGGTTATCGAGCGATATGTCCGGAAACAGCCGCGCAAATTCGCCATCATGCGGCGTCAGGACGGCTTTCTCGTGGAGCACGGCAAACAGCATTTCGGGTTTGGCGGAAAACGCAGTCAGTGCATCGGCATCGAGCACTATCGGGATTTGCCGCATCAACAGCGTCGCGACATCCTGCACCAAATCTTCGCTCACCCCGGCGCCGGGACCGATCAGCAGCGAACGGACACGGTCGTCGATCGCCGAGAATTCCGCATCGCGCTCGCGCAGCATGATCGCGCTGACGTGTGCGGCATGTTCGGCCAGCGCGGCGTGATTGCCCACGATGGTGACCAGCCCCGCACCGACCGCCAAAGCCGCCTCAGCCGAAAGCCGCGAAGCCCCCGTGTGCAAACCCGGACCACTGATGACCACTGCCGCCCCCCGCGTATATTTGTGGGTGTCAGCAGGCGGCGGTGTCAGCACCGGTGCCAACATGGTGCCGTCGGCTGTGAGGTTAAGCGTAAATCCCATAGTTCATCATGCCGCTTTTGCCTGTGCAGGACCATGAAATTTTGTTAGCCGCGCCGCCATGCAAAAATTTTACGACGTTCACATCATCGGTGGCGGCCTCGCGGGCTGCGAAGCAGCTTGGCAATTGGCACAGCGCGGTGTCAAGGTGCGCCTGTCCGAAATGCGAGGGTCAGGTGACACTACCCCTGCGCACCAGGGCGATGGCTTGGCGGAACTGGTTTGTTCGAACAGCTTCCGTTCCGATGACGCCGAAAGCAATGCCGTAGGGCTGCTGCATCAGGAAATGCGCGATCTTGGCTCGCTGATTATGATGGCCGCTGAGGTTGCAAAAGTGCCGGCGGGTTCGGCGTTGGCCGTAGATCGTGATGTGTTCTCGGCAGAGGTCGAAAAGCATCTGCAAAATAATGATAATATCGAAGTTATACGGGAACGCATCGATTCTGTCCCAGCCGAAGGTCATGTGATTATCGCAACAGGCCCTCTCACGGCAATGAGCCTCGCGGAGAGCATCATGGCCAGAACGGGCGAAGACCGCCTCGCCTTTTTCGACGCGATTGCGCCAATTGTCTATCATGACAGCATCGATATGGACGTCGCATGGTACGCCTCACGCTGGGACAAGGGCGAAGGCAAGGACTATATCAACTGCCCGATGGACGAGGCGCAATATCGCGCCTTCCACCAAGGCCTGCTCGACGCCGAGAAGACAGAATTCAAGGAATGGGAGACCAACACGCCCTATTTCGAAGGCTGCATGCCCATCGAAGTCATGGCTTCGCGCGGGCTCGACACGTTACGTTTCGGGCCGATGAAGCCGGTGGGCCTCGACAATCCAAAGACGGGCCGCTGGGCGCATGCGGTGGTGCAGCTTCGGCAGGATAACAAGCAGGGCAGCATCTGGAACATGGTCGGTTTCCAAACCAAGATGAAGCATAGTGCTCAGGTCGAGTTGCTCCGCACCATACCTGGACTTGAAAAGGCCGAATTTGCGCGATTGGGGGGCCTTCACCGCAACACCTTCATCCGCTCGCCGATCCTGCTCGACCGCCAGCTGCGGCTGAAATCATCGCCTAACGTGAGGTTTGCGGGGCAGATTACCGGATGCGAAGGTTATGTCGAAAGCAGCGCGGTTGGCTTGATGGCGGGCATCATGACAGCAGCTGAACTTTCGGGTCGCGATATCCCACAACCACCACCAACCACCGCACTCGGCGCGTTGCTCGGACACATCACTGGCGACGCACATGCCGATGACTATCAGCCGATGAACGTAAATTTCGGGCTGTTCGCGCCGCTTGACGAAAAGGTACACAAAAAATCGCGCAAGGCGGCCATGACGTCACGCGCACGCGCCGATTTGGCGACATGGGTTTCTGCGCAGCGGGTTGCGCTCTAACAACGACAACCAGGCTTCGCTGCCGCTTTCGGCCGCGTGGCGGCGAATTCCTTGCGGGTGAGCAGCCTGTCTTTGTTGCGATAGGTTCCGGCAAAAAACTCTCCGGTAGCCGCCGCCTATTCTTCGAATGTCAGAAGGTTATTTCCATCTTTATCGAGCGACTCGAACGCCTTGGTCCGGCTACCCATCATCTCCAGCCTTGAAATTAGCTCGTCACGATTGCGATCATAGCAGTTAAAGCAGACTTCTTCACGGCTGGCTTTCGGCGCTTCGGGCGGCGTTGGAGGTAAGAGGCCGAAGGCAGGTGCACCGGGACCGGCTTGGGGCAATTTATCGGGTAGAGCCGCAGGTGGCGGCATCGCCGGAATGGAATTTTCCTCATCAGCCCGGGTCTGCCACATCCAAAGCCCGCCAGCTACAACCAGCAGAGCACCTAATCCACCCGCCAGAAGTCGCCGCATCTATGCCCCTAGCATGAATGACGTCATGACGATGTGCGCCAGAATCTACCGGCCCGTTAAGGCATGCCAGATAAGACGTGGGCCGGATATCTGGCGCACCGACATTGTCAATATTGTCAGCGGTCGAACAACTCGCCTCGTCGGTAAAGCTACGTAACTCCCGGGTGACTGACCCACACGCCCATTGAAACGCACGCGCAAATCATTTGCCGCCCATTCTTGGCCGACTTCTGCCGGAAAGTCCGTCTCTCCAGCCAATTTAGCGTAAGAACCAAACACCGCCGTGCCACGCGCATCAGCAAATGTCCGGACGATGATGGCCATCCAATCCTGATCAACCACCAGAGTTTCCCAAGCATTGATCAGCGTCACGGCGGCTTCTACCAATGTCAGGTCATCCAGTTCTGACAGTTTCGCCAATAACGGTTCGCCCTTGGGGCGATCTGCCGGAGCGGCCAGCATCGCATCGCGCCACCATGCTAGTTTCAGTTGGCCAAATAACGGCTCACTTGCACTGCCGACAATTGTCGCAAAGCGCGAATCAAGCCGCAGCAGCAGCGCTAAACTGTCCTTCATCGCACGCTGAGCATAGGCCAAAGCGAGTCGTTCGGGCGGCGTCAGTTCGTCGTCGTCAAGATTCATATCCGCCCCACGATACCAAAATCGGGCGCAAATCAAGCTTAACGGCCCGGTAACCCTACTTTTTCAAATATCACTTACCAAGCGTCGATTAAGGCGAAGGTTGAGATTTATCTGTGGAACAGGGGAACGCCACAATGTCAGCACCAACCGACGCTCAAAAGCGGTCTGGATTTCTAGCCCGTATTCGTAAAGACGAGTCGGGCAACGTGATTGCAATCATGGCAGCAGCGATATTTCCTGCAATCGGGATTATCGGCGGCGGTGTCGACATGAGCCGTCTTTATCTGACGCGCACCAGTCTGCAAGCCGCTTGCGATGCAGGCTCCCTGATGGGCCGACGGACAATGGGTAGCAGCACCTGGGCTGCTAACGACGATAGGGCCAACGAGCGTGCCGAGCAGTTGTTCGATACCAATTTTGCCAATGGTGCCTATGGCAGCGAAAACTTGACGCGGTCGTTTTCTGAAAGTGGCGGAACCGTTACCGGGCGGGCATCTGTTGAAGTGCCGATGGCGATGATGTCGGTTTTCGGCATCGAACAAAAAGAAATTTCGGTGACATGCACCGCAGAAATGCGAATTCCGGCCAGTGACATCATGTTCGTTCTCGACACGACAGGTTCGATGAATTGTCCGGAAGACGGTTCATCGTGCAGCGGTTATAGCAGCACCGAAGCGCCTAACGCAAAGATCAAGGGGTTACGAAAAGCAGCCAGCTGTTTTTACGAAGCATTGGCGAAACAGAATGTGCCGATCGTAACCCCCGAAGACTGCGATGAAGAGGCCGAACCAGTAGGGGCGACGTCCGACGTGCGTCTGCGCTTTGGCTTTGTGCCCTATGCGGTCAATGTGAACGTAGGCAAACTGCTGCCGCTTAATTTCATCGCCAACCAATGGACATATCAATCGCGAGAAGCGACCTTTGAAGCCCAAACCGACCCCAACGCGTACGATGCCAGTTATGGAACCGAAGGACCCATAGTCCAAACCACGACGGTACCGCAAACAGCGCCCGGCAATACCGGTTGGTCAAACCTGTCCACCAATTTGAACCATCCCAATGGTCAGCAATATTCCTATCTTTATCAACGTGCTAACTCCGGGACATTATGTGTCAGCGGAATACCGCAGGTTCCCAACCCTACGGCGACGGGCAATCTGGTGGCTAACGGGCAGTCCCCCGCCACGCCTGTTTATCCAGAAAGCTCTGTTACAAAATATTATTATCGAACCAACACTGGTTCAACCTTTCAATATCAATATATTGCGACGCAGACAGGGAATGGCAACAACAGGAAATTTTACTGCCAGTTGCAACGGCGGACGGTCGACCAGACATCGACGCGTATCAACTACAGCTCCACTGTCCCAATAACTTGGGTGTATAATCCGTCATTCCTGCGCTGGACTTACAAGCCTACCACTTTCAACGTAAGTGGGCTGAAAGATACTACTAATAACGGCTGGAACAGCGCCGTAAATCTGCCGATCGGCAATAGCGGGACCAATCGTTCGGTGACATGGAACGGCTGTATTGAGGAACGCCAGACTGCGCGTATCAACGACGGCGATCCATCCGATAACTGGGATCCTATCCCTGAAGACGCCCTCGACATGGACATCGAACTGGCACCAGATCCCGCCAATCCTGCGACTTTGTGGGGACCAATGCTTGCCGGTGCACTATACACGCGTGATATTCAGAATATCGGCAACACAACCAACACCTTCCAGACCACCAGCAATTCGACAAGTAACTGGCATTCCTTCAATGGGAACAACTACGATACCGACACTGTAAGTGAGAACTGCCCTAGCGAGGCGCAACTATATCAGGAAATGGGTGGTACTGCATTCTCGAACTACATGTCTGGCCTGCAAACGGGTGGAAACACCTATCATGATATCGGATTGTTATGGGGTGCCCGCTTGATGGCACCAAATGGTATCTTCAGCGCACTCACATCGGATACCGACACCTGGGTCGAACGGCATATGGTTTTCATGACCGATGGCGACACCGTTGCCAGCAACGTCAATTACGCAGCGCACGGCTTGCATTGGTGGGACCGGCGGCAGAATAGCGGCGCAAGCGCCCCAAGCAATGAGTGGCTCGTAGCCAATATCAATGCACGCACGCAAGCCATCTGTGACTGGGTTAAAAACGAAAATATCACCTTGTGGGTTGTTGCCTTTGGTGAAGGCATTTCAAATAACACCAAAGCAAATCTGCAAAATTGCGCAACTGAAGGCCGCTATTTCGAAGCGGACGACACTGCAGGTCTTGTCAGCAAGTTCAAAACGATCGCGAACCAGATTTCCGCGCTTCGTCTGACGCAATAAGGGATATTCTGAAATGCTACATGCGCTCCGCACGATCCGCCGCAATCAATCCGGCACTTCGATCACTGAATTCGGCCTGATCGCTCCGGTCGTCCTGATCATGTTGTTGGGCACCTATGACGTCGGCCATGAAATGTACGTCAAGTCGGTGCTCAACGGCGCGTTGCAGGAGGTTGGGCGCAACTCGGCGCTTGAAGGAGCGACCAATGCCGACCAGCGCGCTGAAATCGACGAAAGGCTGACGCAATCGGTCAAAGGCGTCGTGCCCAATGCCGAAGTCGAAGTCACACGACGCTATTATAAGACTTTCAGCCAAGCTGCGGCGGCACAGGCCGAAGATGTCATTGAAGATGACGAAGACGCGAACAACCAATGTGATGAGGGCGAGAGCTTCATGGATGCCAACCACAATGGAAAATGGGATAAAGACGGCGGCACCGATGGCCAGGGCGGCGCAAAAGACGTGGTCATCATCGGCGTAACATTACGTTACGACCGGCTTTTCCCGTCGGCATCATTCATCGGGTACGGCAGTGATGTCATCCTTGTGTCCGACTCGGTCATTGCTAACCAACCATATGGCCAGCAGACACAATTCGCACCGCCAGTACCGGTCGCATGTGAGGCGGAGGAAGCTTAAATGAAAAAATTCCTGAAACGACTGCGCGACGACAATAGCGGCCTGGCCCTTGTGGAATTTGCGGTGTCGCTTCCGTTTTTCATGACGTTGACCGTCGGCGGATTTGAAACCGCTAACTATGCCTATGTCCACATGCGGCTGAACCAGCTGACGATCGAAACCGCAGATGGCGCAGCGCGAATGGGCGAAGGCGAGGTTCTGGCTTCGAAAACTATCGATGAAGCGCAGATCAATGACGTATTTGCTGGCACGATCCGTCAAGGGGAGAGTATTCTGCTCGGCGGCGAGCATGAATATAAAGACCCCGGCACCGGCGAAGTGACATTACGCGGCAATGCGCTGATTATTCTATCCAGCGTAGAACCGGTCGAGGATTTTGACGAAGATGATCCTAAATACCGCATCCGTTGGCAGCGGTGTATCGGAACCGGCGAACAGTTCGAACCTCAATATGGCACGGTCGAAGAGTCGACTGAGATTGACGGTGTAGGTCCGGCAGGTCGCTTCGCTGTCCCGCCCGATGACGGCGCACTGATGTTTGTTGAAACGCACTATTTTTTCCGCCCGGTCATCCTGAATGGATTCTCCCAATTAGGTGAGCAAAGCATAACGAAGACCGCATCGATGGTCGTCAGGGATGTGCGCGACTACACCGGCGGCGAAGAAGGCGTTTACCAGATCGACGGCGTGGCCGCTTCCAGCTGCGGCTTTGCAGCTTAGACCAGAGGGCAATACCTGCGGGATGCTAACGCTTATCTGACGATTTTGCGGACGCAATCGGCAATTTTGTCGGCATTGATCAGCGTCGCCTTTTCCAGATTGGCGGCGTAGGGCATCGGCACATCCTCGTTGGTCACGCGCATAACCGGCGCATCGAGATCGTCAAAACCTTCTTCCATGCAGATAGCGATTATTTCGCTGCCGACCGAACATGTCGGCCAGCCCTCTTCGGCGACAATCAGGCGGTTTGTTTTCGCAAGGCTGGTCAGCACCGTCGCCTTATCAAGCGGACGGATCGTGCGCAGGTCGATGACCTCGGCACTAATCCCCTCACCTGCCAGTTTCTCGGCGGCTTCGAGCGCTAGCCCTACGCCGATTGAGTAGCTGACGATAGTGACGTCGGTCCCTTCGCGCATGATCCGCGCCCTGCCGATCGGCAGGACATGGTCGCCTTCCGCCGGAACCTCGAACGTGCGACCGTAAAGCAGCTCGTTTTCAAGAAACACTACCGGATCTTCGCAGCGGATAGCGGCCTTTAGCAGTCCCTTGGCATCTGCCGCGTCATATGGTGATATGACGATCAGCCCGGGAACGCTGGCATACCATGGTGCGTAGTTCTGGCTATGCTGTGCGCCCACGCGTGCTGCTGCGCCATTGGGCCCGCGGAACACGATGGGGCAGCGCATCTGCCCGCCCGACATATAATTGGTTTTCGCGGCTGAATTGATGATGTGATCGATTGCCTGCATCGCAAAGTTGAAGGTCATGAATTCAATCACCGGGCGAAGTCCGCCCATAGCCGCGCCCGTGCCGATTCCAGCGAAACCATATTCGGTGATTGGCGTGTCGATAACCCGGCGTGCGCCGAATTCATCGAGCAGACCTTGAGTGACCTTGTACGCGCCTTGATATTCGGCGACTTCTTCGCCCATGACAAACACGCGGTCGTCGCGCCGCATCTCTTCTGCCATCGCGTCGCGCAAGGCTTCGCGGAGCGTAACCGAGGTCATTGCCGTGCCAGCAGCGGTTGCAGGGTCGGATTTAACGGGCGCCGGTGCAGCCGTGGCAGTGGGCGTAGGCTGTTCGTTTTCTGGCGCGGTCGGCGTAGCCTTAGCCTCGACAGCTTTCGGCGCAGCTTTGGTGGTGGCCTCTTCATCTTCCCCAGCAATCAACGCAATTACCGTTCCTACCTTCACGCCATCGGTACCTTCAGGCACGGTAATCGACGTAATCACGCCTTCATCAACCGCTTCAAACTCCATCGTCGCCTTGTCGGTTTCGATCTCGGCCAAAATGTCGCCTGACTTGACGCTGTCGCCTTCCTTCACCAACCATTTGGCGAGCGTGCCTTCTTCCATCGTCGGTGAAAGCGCCGGCATTTTGAGTTCGATCGCCATCAATACTGCTCCACCAGCACGTCTGTGTACACTTCGGACAAATCCGGCTCGGGCGATGTTTCGGCGAAATCGGCGGAATTATTTACGATGGTCCGGATTTCCTTTTCGAGTATCTTCAACTGGTCTTCGCCAACTCCCATTTCGGCGAGATAGGCTTTGCAGCCTTCGATGGGGTCGCTGTTGTCACGTACCGACTGTACCTCGTCGCGGCTGCGATATTTGGCCGGGTCGGACATCGAGTGCCCGCGATAGCGGTAGGTTTTCATTTCAAGCAACACCGGCCCCTTGCCGCTGCGTACCCAGTCTAGAGCGACTTCAGCCGCTCCGCGCACTGCCAGCACGTCCATCCCATCGACCTGAATCCCAGGAATCCGGAAGCTTTCACCACGTCGGTACAGCTGGTCTTCCGACGAAGCACGGTTGACGCTGGTGCCCATGGCGTATTGGTTGTTCTCGATCACGAAAATGATCGGCAGCTTCCACAGCTCGGCCATGTTGAAGCTTTCGTAGACCTGCCCCTGGTTCGACGCACCATCGCCGAAATAGGCAAGGCACACTCCGCCGTCGTTCGCATATTTATGCCCGAAGGCGAGGCCAGCGCCGAGCGAGACCTGCGCACCGACGATACCGTGGCCGCCATAGAATTTGTGGCTTGTCGAAAACATATGCATCGACCCGCCCTTGCCTTTGGATATGCCAGCAGCGCGTCCGGTGAGTTCCGCCATGATGACGTTCGGATCGATGCCGTAAGCCAGCATGTGGCCGTGGTCGCGATATCCCGTGATAACGCTGTCCTTACCTGGCGTCAGCGCGGATTGAAGTCCGATCGCAACGGCTTCCTGCCCAATGTACAAATGGCAGAAACCACCAATAAGGCCCAGGCCATATAATTGCCCAGCTTTCTCTTCGAAGCGGCGAATAAGCAGCATCTGCCGGTAGAACTCGAGCAGTTCTTCTTTGGACGCTTTGTATGGCACTGGCTCCATTGGCCGTTCGCGATTGGCACGCGCCGCATCCTCACTGACACTGGCTTTCTTCGGAGCTATTTTTTTCGCAGGCGTCTTTGCCAAGGCGGTTATCCTCTTCGGTGTGTACCCTGCCGCCTAATCAAAATGCAGAGGGATGAAAAGCGCTTTTCCGTAACGAAAAGACCTGCATAGCTATTCATTTCAATGGGACGACGACCTCATCGGGGGCAACGACGTTCAATTCCTTGCGCATCAACTCCCCCGCCAGATCGGGATCGACATTGTCGCGGTCGAGCAATAGCTGCCGGTTGCGAAGCGCATCGCGTTCCTTCTGCAACTGCGCAAGTTCGACTTTCCGTTCGCTGAGCGCGGCACGATAATCGGTCCACGCAATGATGCCGGTGGGCCCAAGCAGCGCGTAAGACGCGATCCCAAGCAGCGCAACAAGCGCCAGCCCCGGTCCGATGACCGATTTCATATATTCTGGATTTTTCTTGCCGCGCGCCATGACTGATCGGCGTCATAGCGCGAATTGCGATTCTAGCAAAGCCGCGGATCAGCGGAAAATCGAACGCCCCGCATATTGCGCCGCGCCGCCCAATTCTTCCTCAATGCGGATGAGCTGATTATACTTGGCGAGCCTGTCAGACCGCGCAAGGCTGCCGGTCTTGATCTGTCCGCAGTTGGTTGCAACCGCGAGATCGGCGATGGTTGCATCTTCGGTTTCGCCAGAACGGTGCGACATCACCGCTGTGTAGGACGCACGGTGCGCCATCGATACGGCCGCAAGCGTTTCGGTCAGCGTGCCGATCTGGTTGACCTTGACCAGCAGCGAGTTCGCCAGCCCCTTGCCGATGCCCATTGACAGCCGCTCGGGATTGGTCACGAACAGGTCATCGCCGACCAACTGGACTTCGTGTCCGATCTTGTCGGTAATCGCCTTCCAGCCTTCAAAATCATCCTCGCTCATTCCGTCTTCGATCGAGCGGATCGGATAGTCCTTGCACAAAGCCGCGAGATAATCGGCCATTTCATGAGGGGTCAGCGATAGCCCCTCGCCCGATATCTCGTATTTGCCGTTCTTGAAAAACTCGGTTGCCGCGCAATCGAGCGCCAACACGACCTCGTCGCCAGCCTTGAAGCCAGCCTTTTCAATCGAAGCCATGATAAAGTCTAGCGCATCGCGCGTCGAGGCAAGGTTCGGCGCAAATCCGCCCTCGTCGCCAACCGCTGTCGCCAAACCCTTTTCGTGCAGACCTTTTTTCAGCGTATGGAAAATCTCCGAACCCCAACGCACCGCTTCGGCAATGGAGTCGGCGCCCACGGGCATGACCATGAATTCTTGGAAATCGATCGGGTTATCGGCATGCTCCCCGCCGTTGATGATATTCATCATCGGCACTGGCAGGACATGCGCGTTGACCCCGCCGACATAGCGGTAGAGCGGCAATCCGCGCGCGTCGGCGGCGGCTTTGGCGACGGCGAGACTGACGCCAAGTATAGCGTTCGCCCCCAGATTGGATTTGTTGTCGGTTCCATCGAGGTCGATCATTACTTGATCGACATCTTCTTGGTCTTCGGCATCGAGGTCGATCAATGCTTCTCTGATGTCGCCGTTTACAGCCTCGATTGCTTGCAGAACGCCCTTGCCCATGTAACGCGCCGTGTCGCCGTCGCGCTTTTCAACAGCTTCATACGCGCCGGTGGATGCACCTGAAGGTACGGCGGCGCGGCCAAAGCTGCCATCCTCAAGCAACACATCGACCTCGACCGTAGGGTTGCCTCGGCTATCGAGGATTTCGCGGGCATGGATGTCAAGGATTGCGGTCATTTTTCGGGCTCCAATTGGTGCGTGCGGGAACGTAAGCGCGCATCTATCGTTGAGTGGATGATTTGGCAACGAAGTGCATACATATACATTTCACCCGGCAACTTTAGGTGCTATAGTTGACTAAGGCACCCGCAGTACCAATATTCCTCTAAACATGCGCCCAACACAAAGAAGGAGTTCCAAATGGCAGAAACTGCAAAACCAGAGGCAGCTGTAAAGCCTGCACCCAAAACCGCAGCAAAACCGAAAACGGCGCCGAAAAAATCGGTTTCAGCGACCAAGCCGAAGGCATCCGCCAAAGCTGTTGCCAAAGCGGCACCGCATAAAGGCAAGACCGAAGACGTCAAAAACAAGGTCAAATCAGATATGAACGATTTCAAAGCCAAGGCTACTGAAAGCGCCAAAGCCGCCGCCGAAAAAGGCAAGGACCGCGCCACTGAAGCGGTTGGTAGCATTGGCAAGCTGATCCGCGACAGCGCTGCCACCATTGATGACAATGTTGGCAAGCAATATGGCGATTACGCTCGCAGCGCCGCCGATATGGTCGAAGGCTTTGCCGGCAAGATGGACGCAAAAGATGTCGACGCACTCGCCGAAGACGCCCGTCAGTTCGTCCGCAAAAGCCCCGCTGTCGCGATTGGCGCCGCTGCCGCAATTGGCTTTGTGCTTGCTCGCCTGGTCCGTTCAGGCGGCAAGGACGCTTGATTTTTACGTAACCGGCGGCATTGCAAAATGCCGCCATTGGCCGATAAGCGAGTCCGATGAAGATAGACGAACATCAGGACAAAGCGCCGGACGACGTGCCGCCAACTGTTGAGCCCCCGATAGAACCGACTGCCGGCGAACAGGTGTCGATGGTAATCGAAGACCTTCGCGAGATGATTCACGCCGAGATGCGCTATCATCGGTCTCGCCTCGATTACACGCGGCATGTATTTCGTTGGGCATTTCGGTACGGCGTTATGGCTGCGTTTGCGCTTAGCGGAGCATCGATTGCGCTGGTGATCGGACTCGTGCTGACTTTGTCACCATTGATCGGTCCCTTAGGCGCAACGCTAGTCGTCACCTTGAGTTTCGCGATTATCGGAGCTATTTTCGGATTGCAGGCACGAAAGTGGATGAGGAAAGTTTACTTTCCGGAGATGCAGAAAAATGTCGACGATCTTACCTAAAGAGCCGGTAATAACAGACCGCGAAAGCGTGATCCTGTCCAATGCCGAACGCCGTCATTTGCGCCGAAAGTTTCGGGGGAGCATAGAGGCGGCGCGCGAAGTACTCGCTCCCCGGAACCAACTTAACAAATTTATTGCGCGAAAAACTGCTGAAACGGCGCGCGTGGCAGGTGACGCTGTTCATATTGCGAAGAAAAATGCGCCCTTGATCGGCGCAATTGGGTTGGGCGCACTGATTTATGCGGCGCGCCGCCCGATTTCGGATTGGATTTCGCGTTTGCGAAAGAGTAAAACTAACACGCCGGATGGCGACTGATATAGGAACGAAAAATGAGCAACATTGGCGACAGCATTAAATCCGCAGCTGACAGCGCGAAAGAAGGCCTGGCCACCGCAAAGGCAAAAACAACGGAAACCAGCGCGGCTGCGCGTGAAAAAGCGGCTGAAGCCTATGAGAAAGGTCGCGAAGCTGCTGCGCGTGGGGTTCAGCAATCGCGCGAAGTAGCGCATAATGTCGCGGTCAAGACCGGCGACGGTATCGATAAGAACCCACTGGCCATCGTACTCGGCGGAATCGCTTTGGGTGCAATCGTCGGCGCTTTGTTGCCGACGACCGAGCGCGAGAAGAAAGTTATGGGCAAAACCGGCAAGAAGCTCAATAAAAAGGCCAAGGAAATGGCTAAAGCGGCGAAAATCGCAGGTAAGCAGCAGGTCGATAGCCTTGGGTTAAATGGCGACGCGATGCGCGAACAGTTTCGTGACCTTGTCAGCAAGGCCGCTCTCGCTGTAAAGGCCGCCGGAGAGGCCGCCACCGAGGCTGCCAAGAAAAAAGACTAAGGGGCAAAAAGCTTGAACGACGCAAAATTGCATCTGGTGTTCGGGGGCCGGGTTAAAAACCCCCAAACGCTGGAGTTTACCGACTTGGAAAAACTCGACATCGTCGGGATGTTCGCCGATTATGCCAGCGCCGAAGAAGCCTGGCGCGGCGCGGCGCAGCGCACGGTCGACGACGCCGAAATGAAATATGTCGTCGTACATTTACACAGGCTGTTGCAACCAGAAGCTTAGGCTTTTCGGTATCGCCATAGCAACAGCGGTCTTGCAAGCATTAAACCTGCAACAAATCCGCCGATATGTGACCAGATTGCTATGCCGATGCCAAGTCCGGGTCCGACAAAGCCAATCGCAAGATTAAGCCCGACCCAAGCAATCGTAAGATGCAAAGGACGCGCGATGTTCGCGGGGACCGGCCCCCACGGCTTTGGCTGCTGATTTGGGAATAGCAGCACATATGCGCCTATAATTGCCGAAATGGCACCGCTCGCGCCGATCGCGGGGGCCATTATATCAAGTGACATAGGCCATCGCATAACCGCCGCCAGCCATTCGGCGGCTGCCGCCGCGTAAGCGCCAAACAGATATAGCCCCAAATATAGGCCGCCACCAAGCACGCGCTCGACCATTTTGCCCATCAGTAACAACATCAGCATGTTCATTAGGAGATGCGCGATGCCGCCATGCAGGAACGCCGCCGTAAACGGCGTCAAAAATGCAGGGACGAGAAAACCGACATCGGCAAAAGCCGAGCTGTCGCCGCTCAACCGAACCGGAAACAACCCGCCCGACACGACAGCATATTGCCACCACATCGGCACCAGCAACACCGCCGCAATCAGCACATTTATAGCGACCAACGCGTTCGTGACTGGACCGCGCGGAAAACGCATATTGTTAGATAAACTCAATTTTCGAGACGAGATAGAATTTGTCGCCTGAAGGAACGGTGACTTCAACTTCGTCCTCCGCAACCCGGCCGATCAACGCGCGGCCTAACGGCGAATTATACGAAATCCGGCCCGCCTTGGCATCAGCCTCGGTTTCACCGACGAGTTGATACCGCACTGGCTTATCATCCTCATCCATCAATGTAACAGTCGCGCCAAAGACAATCTTGTCGCCTGACAGCGTCGTCGGATCGATAATCTGCGCGCGGCCGATCTTGTCTTCGATTTCGTTGATCGCAGCTTCAACCTGCCCCTGACGCTCCTTGGCGGCATGATATTCTGCATTTTCCGAAAGGTCGCCATGCGCACGCGCTTCCTCGATTGCCTCGACAATCAAAGGACGCTCGTCGCGGAGGCGTTTCAGGTCGGTCGTCAGCTTTTCGTAGCCTTCGGCCAACATCGGATATTTTTCAAAGCTCGCCATGAGCACGGGGTCCTAACGTCACAAAATTTTCCCTACCGGCGGAGCCTAACGCTTCATCCGGCTTGCAGTTCAATTGTAGGGGAGAAAGATACTGCTGCCCTAATAATAGTCCTGAAGTGGCCGAACTTCAAGCGGACGTTGCTGCAGCGAGGCAATCGCCTGTGCCACTGCGACACTTCCTGCGGCCGTGGTATATTGCGCGACCTTGCCAGCAAGCGCCGAACGACGGATTTCTTCGCTATCTTTCAAGCTCTGCCAGCCTTCGGTAGTGTTGAAGATCAGCTGAATTTCACCGTCTTTGATCTTGTCGACAATATGAGGGCGGCCTTGTGCAACCTTATTGACGCGTTCGACCTCAATGCCTTGGGCGAGCAGATAGTCCGCCGTGCCGCCGGTTGCGCAGACGGTGAAGCCGCATTCGATAGCCTGGCGGACCGCGGGTACAATGACCGGCTTATCGCTGTCCTTGACCGAAACGAACAATTTGCCCGACATCGGCGGCGGCATGCGCGCGCCGATTTGTGACTTGGCAAAGGCGGTCGCAAAATCGCGGTCAATGCCCATCACTTCACCGGTGGATTTCATCTCGGGCGACAGGACAGGATCGACTCCGGGGAAACGGTCGAAGGGGAACACCGCTTCCTTGACCGCGATATAGTCGATGTCCAAGTTGATCGGCGGCAAGTCTTTGAGCTTCTCGCCCGCCATAACGCGCGCCGCGATTTTGGCGATTGGCGCACCGATCGCTTTGGCGACGAAGGGGACGGTGCGGCTCGCGCGCGGGTTGACCTCGATGAGGTAGACTTCGCCGTCTTTGACCGCGAACTGAACGTTCATTAGCCCGCGGACGTGGAGGTTGAACGCCAACACTTCAGCCTGACGGCGGATTTCGGCGATGATGTGTTCCGGTAAGCTGTAGGGCGGGATAGTGCAGGCAGAATCCCCGCTATGGACGCCAGCCTCTTCAATATGTTGGAGAATACCGGCGACCACGACATCGTCTCCGTCGCAAAGTGCGTCGACATCGACTTCGATCGCATCGCGCAAATAGCTGTCGATCAGCACCGGCGAGTCACCCGACACGATTACCGCAGTCTGGATGTAGTTTTCCAACTGCGTCTGCGTATCGACAATCTCCATCGCCCGTCCGCCGAGCACGTAAGATGGCCGCATCAGAACGGGATAGCCAATCTTGTCGGCGACTGCGATGGCTTCTTCACGGCTGCGGGCGATACCATTTTCGGGCTGCTTGAGCTTCAGTTTGTTGATGAGAGCCGCAAAACGCTCGCGATCTTCGGCGAGGTCGATAGCGTCGGGCGAGGTGCCCAGGATCGGGATGCCCGCAGCTTCGAGCGCCTTAGCCAGATTGAGCGGGGTTTGCCCGCCGAACTGGACAATCACGCCCTTTAGCGTACCATTTTGCTGCTCGACATGCAGGATTTCCAACACATCCTCGGCGGTCAAAGGCTCAAAATAAAGGCGGTCGCTGGTGTCATAATCGGTTGAGACGGTCTCGGGGTTGCAGTTGACCATGATCGTCTCGTAACCCGCATCAGCCAGCGCAAAGCAGGCGTGGACGCAGCAATAATCGAATTCGATCCCCTGCCCGATCCGGTTCGGTCCGCCGCCAAGGATGACGATTTTCTCACGGTCTGTGGGCCGGCTTTCGCATTCGGGCGTACCGAAGCTCGGCGCTTCATAAGTCGAATACATATAAGGTGTCTTCGCCTCGAATTCGGCAGCGCAGGTGTCGATGCGTTTGAACACCGGACGCACGCCGAGTTTATGGCGCAGCGCACGGACTTCGCCTTCGGTTACCGCGCCAGCCATTGCGCGGGCAGCCTGCATCGCTATCCCCGAACCGTGGCGTACGGCGGTTTCCATACCAGGCCGCAGATTGAGCGACTCGACCGCCAGAAACGCGAGGCGCTTGTCCGAAAAGCCCATTGCCTTCAGACGGCGCAACGCTTCGGGACCATTAGGCAGGCCATTGGTCTTGATCGCATTCTCTTCGGCGACGATTTCTTCGAGCCGCTCCAGAAACCAAGGGTCGAACTTGGCAATCGCGTGGATTTCCGAAACGCTCATGCCCTCGCGCAAGGCCTGCGCCGCCACCAGCAGCCGGTCGGGCGTCGCGCGGCTCAGCTCGGCGGACAGTTCGTCCTTCGACGCACCCTTAAGCGCGTCGATATAATTGAAACCCGAAAGCCCGGTTTCAAGGCCCCGTAACGCCTTTTGCAGGCTCTCATGGATATTGCGGCCAATCGCCATCACCTCGCCCACCGATTTCATCGCGGTGGACAGCAAAGGCTCCGCACCCTTGAACTTTTCAAAGGCAAAGCGGGGAATTTTGGTCACGACATAGTCGATGGTCGGCTCGAACGAAGCAGGCGTCGCACCGGTGATGTCGTTGGTAATCTCGTCAAGCGTATAGCCCACCGCCAGCTTCGCCGCGACCTTGGCGATGGGAAAACCGGTCGCCTTCGAGGCCAGCGCCGAGGACCGCGACACGCGCGGGTTCATTTCGATGACGATCAGGCGGCCATCCTTCGGATTCACTGCGAACTGAACGTTTGAACCCCCTGTTTCAACACCGATTTCGCGCAGGCAAGCGATGCTCGCATTGCGCATGATCTGATATTCCTTGTCGGTCAGCGTCAGCGCGGGCGCTACGGTGATCGAATCGCCGGTATGCACGCCCATCGGGTCGATATTCTCGATGCTGCAGATGATGATCGCATTGTCGGCGCGGTCGCGCACGACCTCCATCTCGAACTCTTTCCACCCGAGCAAAGATTCCTCGATCAGCACCTCGGTCGTCGGCGACGCGTCGAGCCCGCCGGCGACGATGGCCATGAACTCGTCGCGATTATAGGCAATCCCGCCGCCGGTGCCGCCCATGGTGAAGCTGGGCCGGATGATCGACGGCAATCCGGTGCGTTCGAGCACCTCCAGCGCCTCATCCATCGAATGCGCAATTCCCGACCGCGCCGATTCCAGCCCGATTTTGGTCATCGCATCGCGGAACTTGATCCGGTCCTCCGCCTTGTCGATGGCTTCGGCATCGGCACCGATCATCTCGACGCCATATTTCGCCAGCGTGCCGTCGTTGAACAACGCCAGCGCGACATTCAATGCAGTCTGCCCGCCCATCGTCGGCAACACCGCATCGGGGCGCTCTTTCTCGATAATCTTGGCGACGATTTCGGGCGTAATCGGTTCGACATAGGTCGCATCGGCCATATCCGGGTCGGTCATGATCGTCGCCGGATTCGAATTGACGAGGATGATGCGATAGCCCTCCTCACGCAGCGCCTTGCACGCCTGAGTCCCCGAATAATCAAATTCGCACGCCTGGCCGATGATAATCGGGCCAGCGCCAATGATGAGGATGGAGGAGATGTCAGTGCGTTTGGGCATTTTGATCCTGTTGAGAAGAATTATCCTTCAAAATTTCTGCGCCACACTTTGGACAGGTGCTCGGCACTACCAAACGCTTTCGCCATAGTCGTCGCTCGACATCCGGATGCGTCCAACTATCTCCATGCTCGGAATGCCCCAGTCCACGGTAAGGCAGAAATAAGTTGAAGCTGCATTTGTAACAACCAAGACCAGCCGCCGGGAGAACAAAAGGCCAAGAGAGAAAGATGACCACGAATGCGAAAAGGGTCTCGCCAGATGCCATTGTGAAGATGACGGCAGCAGCCATTAAAAAGCCGATAACAGGCCAGAATGTACTCATTTTCGCAGCGTAACGATATCGCCAGTGATTAGGACTAAGCCGCCAACTCACCCCATGGTCCCCGCGAATTTCTCGAACAGATAATGGCTGTCCTGCGGGCCGGGTGAGGCTTCGGGGTGATATTGCACGCTGAAAGCTGGCTGGTCGGCGAGTTCGAAGCCGCAATTGCTGCCATCGAACAGGCTGATGTGTGTTGCCTTGGCGTTGGCAGGGAGCGTCGCGGCGTCAACCGCAAAGCCGTGGTTCATGCTGGTAATCTCGACGGCGCCGTCGGAAAGCCGCTTGACCGGATGGTTCGCGCCGCGGTGGCCCTGATGCATCTTTTCGGTCTTTGCGCCAACCGCTAAGCCGAGCATCTGGTGCCCGAGGCAGATGCCGAACAAAGGCTTTTTGGTCTCCAACCATTGCCTGATGACCGGCACCGCATATTCGCCAGTCGCGGCCGGGTCGCCGGGGCCGTTCGACAGGAACAGCCCGTCGGGGGCGTGCGCCATGATTTCCTCAAACGTCGCGGTGGCGCTGACCACGGTGACATCGCAGCCGGCGTCGACCAGATTGCGCAGGATATTGTGTTTGATGCCATAGTCGATGGCGACGACCTTTTTCGCGCCATTGGTTGGCTTCTGATAGCCCTCACCCAGCTTCCACAAGCCCTGATCCCAGCCATAAGTCTGCAACGTCGTCACATCCTTGGCGAGGTCCATGCCTTCAAGTCCGGCCCAGGCTTTCGCGCGCGCCAGCATGGCAGGCACATCGAAATCACCCCTCGCCGAATGCGCAATTACCGCATTGGGTGCGCCAGCTAATCGAATAAGCCGGGTCAAAGCCCGCGTATCGACTCCCGAAATCCCGATCCGTCCATTTGACTTCATCCATGCATCGAAATGCTGCGTTGAACGGAAATTCGACGGATCAGTCACATCCTGCCGCACGATCGCGCCTAAAGCATGCGGGTTCAGCGCCTCGACATCTTCGCGGTTGGTGCCGACATTGCCGATATGCGGAAAAGTGAAGTTGATTATCTGCCCGGCGTAAGATGGATCTGTCATCACCTCCTGATATCCGGTCATCGCGGTGTTGAAGCAGACTTCGCCGACCGCCTGGCCCTCAGCGCCAAAGCCCCTGCCCCAGATAACTTCACCCGACGCCAATACCAATACGCCTGTCGCTCCGGTGGGCGCGCGCGTAGAGGTGGGGTCGGCCATGATGGGGTCGCTCCGGTCAGAAAAATTACAGCAATGTCGCTAAGGCACCGCGCCTAGAGATGCTGCGCCGCAGCGTCAATCCGCAAATCGAGAAAGTTGTGGAATACCTTATCCTTCGTCATATTGAAATTTTTTCAGCACAACGCACCGACGCTCGTTATCCTGAAACAAGTTCAGGATGACGATGACAGGGAGTTGGTCTAACACACTTCATCATCAAAATTCGGAACCAAATATGATTCGTGATACCATAAAGGCCGCCCAAATCACCGCGATGAAGGCAGGCGAGAAAGACCGTCTGGCCGCAATCCGTCTTATCCTCGCCAAAGTCAAAGACCGCGATATTGAACTACGCACGGCGAGCGCATTGCCCGACGACGACGCGATGGTGGTCGAGGTCATGCAAAAAATGATCAAGCAACGCCGCGAATCGATTGCGTTGTATGAGCAAGGCGGGCGTGCGGAACTGGCGGCGGTTGAGGCGGCGGAGCTAGTTATCATTGAGGAATTTTTGCCAGCCCAGATGAACGAAGCTGAAACCACCGCAGCGATTGAGGATATCAAGGCCGAGCTGGGCGCCGGGAGCCTGAAGGATATGGGCCGGGTTATGGCGACCTTGAAAGAACGCCACGGGCCGCAGCTCGACATGAGCAAGGCGAGCGGGCTGGTAAAGGCTGCGCTCTCGTAAAGTGGCACTCACCCCGCAATGGCTGGATGAATTACGCTCGCGGGTCACGCTTTCGGCGCTGATCGGACGTACCGTCAAGGTCACCAAGGCGGGACGCGAGTTCAAGGCCTGTTGCCCGTTCCATAACGAAAAGACGCCCAGCTTCACGATCAACGACGAGAAGGGTTTCTACCACTGTTTTGGCTGTTCAGCCCATGGCGATGCGATCCGCTGGATGACTGACCAGCGCGGGCTGTCGTTCATGGATGCGATCAAGGAACTGGCCGCCGAAGCGGGAATGGATGTCCCTGCCCCAGACCCACAGGCTGCGCAACGTACTGAAAAAGCGAACAATCTTTATGACGTCATGACGGCGGCACAGGACTGGTTTGTCGCCCAGTTGCAGGGCGTTAGTGGCGCTAGCGCGCGGGCATATCTGGGAAAGCGCGGGCTTTCGGCGACGACAATTAAAGAATTTGGATTCGGCTTTGCGCCGGACAGCCGGACAGCGCTTAAAAACGAGCTACAGCAATTTGGTGACCCGATGCTGGTCGAGGCAGGTCTGCTCATCGCAGTCGATGACAAGGAGCCTTATGACCGCTTCCGCGGCCGCCTGATGATCCCCATCCGCGATCCGCGCGCACGGGTGATCGCTTTTGGCGGCCGTATTTTGGGCGAAGGCGAACCGAAATATCTCAACTCGCCCGACACGCCGCTATTCGACAAAGGCCGAACGCTTTACAATCTCGACAAATGCTCGCCCGCGTCGCGGCAGACAGGGCGGGTAATCGTCGTCGAGGGCTATATGGACGTAATTGCGATCGCGCAGGCGGGTTTTGCCGATGCGGTCGCGCCGTTGGGCACCGCGCTCACCGAGCAGCAAATCCAGATGCTGTGGCGGATGACCGAGAAGCCGTTGCTCTGCTTTGATGGCGACGCAGCGGGACAAAAAGCGGCACTGCGTGCGGCATTACGGGCATTGCCGTTGCTCAAGCCGGGGCACAGCCTGCAATTTGTTACTTTGCCCGAAGGACAGGACCCAGACGACCTGGTCAAGAAATCCGGACCAAAGGCGCTAGCAACGTTGCTGGACGCGTCAGAGCCGCTTGTAGAGCGATTGTGGCGCTCAGAAGTCACGGCGGGCCCACTCACCACCCCCGAAGACCGTGCAGGCCTTAAACAGCGCCTCGGCGCGCATTTGGCTAACATTGCCGACGCCGAAATCCGCCGCCATTATGCCGATGCTTTCCGCGAACGGTTTGACACGCTGTTCGCCGCAAAGCCACGCGTGCCGTTCGTCCCCGGCAATAAAGGTCCGAAACGCGATTGGCGCAAACCGCAAATTCTGCCGCCCGGGGTCGAGACCAAGAGCTTTAACGCCAAAAGCTCGGACTTTCTGGTGCAGGGTGTTCTGGGCGCTTTATTGCGCAATCCGCCGCTCATTCAGCAGCACCAGGAAGTGCTTAGCGACTTCGTTCCCGCCGACCCGAATCATGCCGCGTTGCTCGGCGCAATGCTGGATGCAAGTTTTGCCAAAGAATCGCTTGATACAGACGGGTTAATTACCATATTGGACGAGAAGTTGTATAATGTCGCCACAACGCTCCTCCACAGTAATGGCAAAGTCTTTGCCTTCAATCGTGGGGAAGCGGGGGGTGGGGGCGACGGATTATCCAGCGCTTCAAAGGAATTGGGTGAAGCAATCAGGCTGATGAAGCAGCGTCCCGCGCTGGAAGAAGCTCTGGAACACGCCACGCGGTTGGCGAGTTCAGAGATGACCGACGAGACTTTTGCGGAACAGCAGCGTTTGCGACACGAGAAAAAGGCATTTGACGACCGCATCATCGCATTTTTCAGGCGCGATGCGGACGGTTTTTGAGATTATCGGGGAATTATTTTGGCAAGTCGCGCAAACG
>LNFM01016362.1_pt1 | contig 26795 bp, 24 predicted proteins | sample 596031 | NCBI WGS metagenome assembly LNFM01 (sample SAMN04254537, study PRJNA301005) | activated carbon metagenome | isolation source: dual media filters at the Ann Arbor, Michigan drinking water treatment plant | place: USA: Ann Arbor | reverse complement strand
CGGCAATCGACCCCAGCAGGATGGTCATGGTGTTCTGGGTCTCGGTGGCGGTGTCGATGATGGACGCCATGTTGCGGATCTGGAAGTCGATCACACCGTGACGTTCGGCCAGCAGCGACTCCACCGCGGACTGCGTCTCGTCGATGCGGCTCACGTCCTCCACCGCCACCGTCACGTTGCGCAGAAAGCGCTGACCCGACAGGCGCAGCTGGCTGGTGGCATACGGCACCAGCACCACATCGTCCTGGTCCTGCCCGCTGGGCGAGGCGCCACGTGAACTCATCACGCCCACCACCTGGAAGATCAGGTTGTTGACCAGCACGAACTTGCCCAGCGGCTCCTCTCCGCCCGGAAACAAGGCCTTGGCCACGGTCTGGCCGAGCACCGCCACGGTGGCGTACTCCTGCTCATCTTCGTCGGTGAAAAAGGTGCCGTGCTGCACGCGCCATTGGCGCGCCAGCGGAAACTTGGCCGAGGTGCCCAGGATGCTGCTGGAGTAGTCGGCGTCGCCAAACCGCAGCGTGGCCGTGCTGCTCTGCTCGGGCACGGCGGCCAACACGTTGGGCACCTCCTTGTCAATCGCGTTCACGTCGGCCAACACCAACGTGGCGATGTTCTGGAAGCCGCGCTGGTTGGGCGCGCCCGGGCGCACCAGCAGCAGGTTGGAGCCCATGGCGCTGATGCGGTCGATCACCACCTGCTTGGCGCCGTCGCCAATGGCCAGCATGGCAATCACCGAGGCCACACCGATCACGATGCCCAGCAAGGTGAGGATGGCGCGGAACACATTGGCACGCAGCGCGCGCAGCGCCGTGCGCGCGGCCTCCACCACATCACCCAGCTGGGAAATCTTGCCGCCGCGCGCATGCCACGCCAAAGCGGCCTGAGCCGCTTCGCCCTCGGGCGGACGCGGCCCGGGATCGGACACGACGTCGCCGTCCTTGATTTCGATCACGCGGTTGGCGTGCGCCGCCACCTCGGCCGCGTGCGTGATCAGGATCACCGTGTGGCCCTTGGCCGCAAGGTCCTTGAGCAAGACCATCACATCGGCGCCGCTCTTGCTGTCCAGCGCGCCGGTAGGCTCGTCGGCCAGGATCACGCGGCCGCCGTTCATTAGCGCACGCGCGATCGACACCCGCTGCTGCTGACCGCCCGAGAGTTGGTTCGGCCGGTGGTGCATGCGATCGCCCAGGCCCAGCGAGCCCAGCAGCTCGGCCGCGCGCGCGTGGCGCTCGGCCGGCGCAATGCCGGCGTACACAGCGGGCACTTCCACGTTGTCGGCCGCGGTGCCGGTGGCGATCAGGTTGTAGCTCTGGAACACAAAGCCGAAGGCATCGCGCCGCAGCTCGGCGAGTTCGTCGCGCCCGAACTCCGACACATCGCGGCCCATGAACAGATAACGGCCGGTGGTGGGCTTGTCCAGGCAGCCCAGGATGTTCATCAGGGTCGACTTGCCCGAGCCCGAGGCACCCATGATGGCCACCAGCTCGCCGGGGTAGATCTTGAGGTCGATGCCGTGCAGCACCTCAACGGCGAGGTCACCGTTGCGGTAGGTTTTGGTGATGCCACTCAGGTCGATCAGCGGCACGCCCAGCCCGGGCGCCGCGGCGTCAAGCTGGGGTGCTGCTGCGCGCAGTGCCTCGGCTTCGGGAGTGTGGGGCAACTGGCTCATCGCCTTGCCCCGCCGGCTGCGCCCGCGGGCATGCCGCCCGGGCCACCCATGGTCTGACCGACACCCGCGCCCGCCTGCCCCGTGGTGCTGCGGCGCTCGGGTTCACGCACACCGGCGATGACACGCTCGCCCTCCTTCAGCCCCGACAACACCTGGGCGTGCACACGGTTGCTCACGCCGATGGTGACGTCGCGTTCTTCAATGCTGCCGTCCTCGGCCATGACCTTGGCCTTGGCCTGGCGCGGAGCACGCACAGGGCGTGCAGCGGCTTCGTTGCGCGGCATGCCGCTGCTCACCGCGGGGCGGGTGGGGGTGGTGCGTTCTGGCTCACCCACAGCAGGCGACGCGGTCGTTGCCGGCGCGCCAGCACCTGTTGCACCCGGTGCCGCCGGAACAGCGGGAGCAGCGGGAGCAGCGGGAGCAGCGGGAGCAGCCTGCACGCTGCGGGGACCCTGCGGGGCGCTGCGCTGGATCGTCAGGGCCGACATCGGCACCATCAACACATCCCTGGCGTCCGACACCACAAAAAACACCTGCGCCGTCATCTGCGTCATCAGGCTGCGGTTGCTGTTGGGCACCTCGAAGAGCGCGTTGTAGAGCACGACGTTGTTGGTCACCGTGGGGGTGGGTTCGATCTTCTTGAGCTCGCCATACCAGCGCCGGCCCTGGCCACCCAGCGTGGTGAAGTACACCGCCATGCCGCTGCGCAGCTTGCTCACATCGGCCTCCGACACCTGGGTCTGCACCGTCATCACCGAGAGATCGGCAATGCGCATCAGTGTGGGCGCCGACTGGTTGGTGTTGAGCGTCTGGCCCTGGCGCGCGGTGATGCTCACCACGGTGCCGCCCATGGGGGCGTAGATCCTGGTGAACTTGAGGTTGGCCTCCTCCACCCGCATGCTGGCCTGCAGCTGCTCCATCGACGCCTTGAGCGACTGGATCTGCGCACGCGCGGTGCGCACCGTGGTCTCGGCGTTCTGCAGGGTTTCGGTGGTGGTGGCCTCTTCCAGCATCAGGTTCTTCTGGCGCTGCAGGTCGCGCTCGGCCTTGCTCAACGCCAGTTCGCGCTCGGTCATCTGGGCCTGCTGCGAACGCAGCTGGGCGCGACTGGCTTCCACGCGAGCCATCGAAGTCTCTGCGTCGATCTCGGCCAGCAGGTCGCCCTCTTTGACCTCGCTGCCCACTTCCACCAGGATCTTGCGCAACTGTCCCGACACCTGGGCACCCACGTCCACGTAGTCGCGCGGCTGCAGCGAACCGGTGGCGCTGACCTGGTCTTCAATGTCGCCCCGCTGCACGGTGGCGGTGATGTAGGCGCTCTCGGTCTTGTTGCCCGGGCCGTATTGGACCCAGGCGAGCCAGCCACCGCCCGCCACGGCCAGGGCAACCAGCACGATCAAGGCCAGTTGCCAGGGGCTTGGTTTGCGAACAGCAGAGGAGGGAGCTTGGTTCATATCGGTGGGTGTCTTGACGGGCATTGGTTCAGGCGATGCTGCATGGTGTACGCGAACTGTGGAAGGAATGTGCAAGGCCAACGGTTGCGCAAACGCAAAGTTTTAAAGATTTGGGCCGTCGCTGCACGACACCATGTATTCAGACTGCACAGTATCGACCCCACCCCTGCCCCGCTCCCGCGCATGGCTCGCGCGCTGCGGTAGCTTGCGCGTCAAGCTTTTACTGACGATTGCGGGCGCCAACGTGGCGGTGTGGCTGAAGAGCCACCCGGTGGAACGCCGTTCTGCGCCGAGGCACGGCCTTGGCCTCACTGCTGTGGGTGCCCGAGCCTCACCCGTGGATCCTGTTTTCTGCAGTATTTATGCAAATAGGAAGCATTCTCGTTTAGAATGGCAACATCCAGCAGATGCATCCAGCATCACCGAAAGGACACGCCATGACCACCGGACTCGCCGCACTCGGCACCGCCCTGATCGTGTTGTTGTGCGCCCTGTGGTGGATCTTTCGCAACTGATGCACAAACAGCCTACGCCGCTAAACTGATGAGCCCTTTCAGCGCCACCCTGGCGCAGCCCTTCACGCCCATGCTCGCTGTCGCGCCCTCACGCCTGCACCGCCGTCTGGCCATCGTGCTCGCGGTGGTGGTGTTCCATGTGGGTGCCTTGTGGGCGCTGCAAAGCGGACTGCTCAAACGCGCCGTGGAGCTGGTGATTCCGGTGCAGGTACTGGCGGAATTCATCGAGCCGCCGCAGCCTGTCGTCGAGCCTCCACCCCCAGCCCCGCCCGTGGCCACACCCGCACCGCCCAAGCCCCGGCCGCGGCCCGTGCCGCAACCCCTGCCACAACCGGTGGCCGTGGCCACACCCGAGCCTTCCACGCTCGCGCCGGTGGTGCCGCCCAGCCCGCCCGCACCACCCGTCCCGGCCGAACCGGTGGTGGCCGCCGCACCGCCGGCCCCACCTGCACCGCCCGCACCACCCCGCATCGAGCTGCCCTCCAGCAGCGCCGACTACCTCAACAACCCGCGCCCCCCGTACCCGCCGCTGTCCAAGCGCCTGGGTGAGCAAGGCCGGGTGGTGGTGCGCGTCTTCATTGAAGTCAATGGAACCGCCTCACGCGCCGAAGTGCGCACGTCCAGCGGCTTTGAACGCCTGGACCAGACGGCCCTGCAGACCGTGCTGCGCTGGCGCTACGTGCCCGGCAAGCGCGCTGGTGTGCCCGAAGCCATGTGGTTCAACGTGCCGATCAGTTTTGTTTTGGAATAAACCCCGTCTCCTGGAGTGAGAAAAATCATGGAACCGCAATTCGCAAGCTCGGGCATCGCCCACGTCTGGACCCAGGGTGACTGGGTCACCCGTTCGGTGGCCATCGTGCTGCTGGTCATGTCGCTGGCCACCTGGATCATCATCCTGTGGAAAGCCCTGGATCAACGCGCACAACGCGCCCAGGCCAAGGGGGTCGAAGGCTTCTGGCACAGCGCCGATTTCGCAGAAGGACTGGACAAACTCGGATCACCCGAGGGCAACCCGTTTCGCGCCGTGGCCCTGGAAGGCCGCGAATCCACCCGCCACATCCTGCACAAGGACGGCCACAACGGCTCGCCCCCACAGCGCCAGCTGCACGACAGCCTGGACGTGAGCGACTGGGTCGAGCGCTCGTTGCGCAAGAGCGTCGATGACTACACCGCGCGCGCCCAGAGCGGCCTGTCTGTGCTGGCCTCGGTTGCGTCGACCGCCCCCTTCGTGGGCCTGTTCGGCACGGTCTGGGGCATCTACCACGCGCTGCTGGCCATCGGTGCCGCCGGCCAGGTCAGCATCGACCAGGTGGCTGGCCCGATCGGCGAGGCGCTGATCATGACCGCGCTCGGCCTGCTGGTGGCCATTCCCGCGGTGCTGGGCTACAACGTCCTGGTGCGCGGCAACAAGGGCATCAACCACCAGCTCAACCGCTTCGCACACGATCTGCACGCCTACTTCGTCACCGGCGCCCGCGTCACCGCGGGTGGTGACGGCAAGGTGCTGCCGATGAAGAAAGCCTGAGGAGGAACCCCGCCATGGCCATCGGAACCCAACAGGACAGCGACGACATGCTGAGCGAGATCAACATGATCCCGTTCATCGACGTGATGCTGGTGCTGCTGATCATCTTCATCATCACGGTGCCGGTGATCAAACACGCCGTCAACATCGAACTGCCGCAGGCCAGCATGGAAAAGGTGCAGGACAAGCCCGAGAACATCCGCCTCTCGGTGGACGCCGACGGGGTGTATTTCTGGAACGACCAGCGTGTGGAAGACGCGGACTTCGCCAACCGACTGACGGCCGCCGCCTCAATGGAGCCCCAGCCCGAGCTGCACATCCGCGGTGACAAGGCGGTGCGTTACGAGCGCGTGGCGCAAGCCATGGCCGCCGCACAGCGCAGCGGCGTGCGCAAGATCGGATTCATCACCGAACCCGCGCCATGAACAGCGAGCCTCGCCTGGAACCCGGGCCGGAATCGGTCCCTGCAGCGAGGGACACCGAACCGGGAGAAAAAACCACACCTGCGCTCACCAGCGACGCCCTGCTGCAAGGTCAGAAGGCCGTGACGATCAGCCACAACGGATCCGTCTACCGCCTGCAGGCCACGCGCCAGGGCAAACTGATCCTGACCAAGTAGCCATTGAATCGTGGGGCGACCTCGGAGAATTCATCATCCCCGAGCGTCGTTTTTGACCAGCCAGGGGGCGTTGTGCCCCGATAGCCAGGTCTTTTTTCAGGCAGGTTAGAGCCCGATGGCAGCGATGCCGGCACGCGCAACCTGCGCATCTTCGGTCGACTTCACGCCGCTCACGCCCACCGCGCCGAGGCACTGACCATCCTTCATGATCGGCACACCGCCTTCCAGCATCCCCGAGAGGCCGGGCGCGCTCAGGAACGACACGCGGCCCTGGTTGATCACGTCTTCATAGACCTTGCTCTCGCGACGACCCATGGCCGCCGTGTGGGCCTTGGCGGGCGCGATGTGCGCGGAGATCGCCGGTGCGCCGTCCAGGCGCTGCAGGCCCAGCAGGTGGCCGCCATCGTCCACGATGGCGATCGTGACCGCCCAATTGTTCTTCAGCGCTTCGGCTTCAGCCGCCGCGGCGATCAGTTTCACGTCGGCGCTGTCCAGCATGGGTTTGTTTTTCATGAACTTATGTCCTTTTGGGGTGTCTGAAGGTTCTGCTGACAGGGCATTTGAGCGCCTGCGAGCTTTGGGCAAACGATACCGCGACCATTGGGGCTCATCTGGTCACAAGTGACCTTACCAAACAATGCGGTTTTGACGCCCATGCGTCGCAGGTGAAGCAGCGCCCTACAATGCAATTCCACCGGTCGGGTGCCATTCCGGCGTCCGGGTACCGGCCCCCCGTGTCAGATGATGAAGGAGATCACCACCATGACCGACCAAGTTCACCCCAGCGGCCGCTTCGGCACCGCGGTATCGAGCGATGCGCAGCGCAACAGAGTCATGCGCAACACCTACTGGCTGCTGGCCTTGTCCATGCTGCCCACCGTGCTGGGCGCCTGGGTCGGCGTGCAGACCGGCATCACGGCCGGGCTCGGTGGTGGTTTGGGCCTGATCGTCTTTCTGGGCGGCGCCTTCGGCTTCATGTTCGCCATCGAAAAGACCAAGAACTCGGCTGCCGGCGTGCCGGTGCTGCTGGCTTTCACGTTCTTCATGGGTCTGATGCTCTCGCGCATGCTGGCCATGGTGCTGGGCTTCTCCAACGGTTCCAGCCTGATCATGACGGCCTTCGGCGGCACGGCCGGCGTCTTCTTCGTCATGGCCAACCTGTCGACCGTGATCAAGCGCGACATCTCGGGCATGGGCAAGTGGCTCTTCGTGGGCATGCTGGCCGTGTTCTTCGGCGCGATCATCAACGTGTTCGTGGGCAGTCCGGCCGCGATGGCAGCCATTGCCACCTTGGCGATTGTGGTGTTCAGCATGTACCTGCTGTACGACCTCAAGCGCATCGTGGACGGCGGCGAGACCAACTACATCACCGCCACGCTGGGCCTGTACCTGAGCGTGTTCAACATCTTCCAGAGCTTGCTGATGCTGCTGGGCATGTTCGGCGGCGACCGCGACTGAGCGCGCACTGCGCCCTGAAAAAAGGACCTTCGGGTCCTTTTTTCATGTCCGCGCCGGTCGGCTTCAAACAGGGGTCAAGTTCGGGAGGCAAACGCCGAAACAAGGGGAAACCGATGCCGAACACCATGCGACATACCGTCCTCACCGTCTGCCTTCTTGGAGCCGCCAGCCTGCTGGCGGGCTGCGATGCGCTGGGCATCGAAAGCGCCAGCGCGGTGGCAGCGAAGAAGGAAGCCGAGGGCAAGGCCATCGGCAGCGCCTGCCGCCATGCCGTGCGAAGCATCGAGGACTGCTTCGGCGGCTACCCGCGCGCCGGCAAGGCCGCCGTGTTCGCCGGCTGGAAAGAGATGGACGAGTACATGCGCGAGAACGCCATCGTCGGCATGCCGGCCGAGCCCGCACCGGCTGAAGCCACCCCGGCCGCCAGCCCTGACGCTCCCGACGGCGGCAAGGCGGCCAGCGCCTCGCGCAACTCCTGATCCGTTGCCCCGCCCGGTTTACCCGGGCGCCGGGTCTTCGCCCGGTACCCGCGATGGGTCGAGTTCAAACACCGCCATGCTCTCCACGTGCGCCGTGTGCGCAAACATGTTGACCACACCCGCAGCCACACAGCGGTAACCCGCCTGGTGCACCAGCAGCCCTGCGTCGCGCGCCAGCGTGGCCGGGTTGCAACTCACATACACAAGGCGCTGCGGCGGCGTCCAGCCACCGCGCTGGGCCGGGTTCTGGTGCAGATCCGCCAGCGCCTTGGCCAGCGCGAACGCGCCTTCGCGCGGCGGGTCCACCAGCCACTTCTGGGCTGTACCGTCGGAGACCAGCAAACCCGGCGTCATCTCGAACAGGTTGCGCGCGGCAAATGCGGTGGGTGCCAGAGCAGCGTCCCGTCCCGCCTGGTTCAACGCCAGGTTCTCGCGCGAGCGGGCCACCAGCGTCTCGCTGCCCTCAATGCCGAGCACCTCGCCCGCCGTGGTGGCAATCGGCAAGGTGAAGTTGCCCAGGCCGCAGAACCAGTCGATCACGCGTTCGTTCTTCTTCGCATCGAGCAAGCGAAGCGCGCGCGTGACCAGCACCCGGTTGATGGCTGGATTGACCTGGGTGAAATCGGTCGGTTTGAACGGCATGGTGATGCCGAATTCGGGCAGGGCGTAGGAGAGCTGCGGGCCATCGGTGTCGAGCAGCTTGACGGTCTCCGGCCCCTTGGACTGCAACCACCACTGCACACCGTGTTGTTGTGCAAACGCGCGCAGGCGGCTGATGTCGTCCTCGCTCAACGGCTCCAGGTGGCGCAGCACCATGGCCGTCACTGTGTCGCCACAAGCCAGTTCGATCTGCGGGCAGGTTTGTTCGCGCAGCGGCATGAGCATCTCGCTCACGTGCGGCGGCAGCACCGGGCAGACCCGCATGTCGGCCACGTAGCGGCTCTTGCGCTCGTGAAAGCCGATCAGCACCTCGCCCTTTTTGTGCACGTGGCGCACCGACAAGCGGGCGCGGAAACGGTATCCCCAGGCCGGACCCTCGATCGGGCGCAACATCGTCTCGGCCCGCACCTTGCCCAAGTGCCAGAGGTTGTCTTCCAGCACGCGCTGCTTCACGGCCACCTGGGCCGATTCGTGCAGGTGCTGCATCTTGCAGCCGCCGCAAGCGCCGGCATGCAGGCCGAAATGCGGGCAGCCAGGACGCACCCGCTGGGAAGACTCATGGTGCACCGCCGTCACCACGCCGGCTTCCCAGTTGTTCTTCTTGCGGTGTACGTTGACGCTGACCTGCTCGAACGGCAGGGCGCCTTCGATGAAGACCACCTTGCCGTCGGGCCGGCGGGCGATGCCTTGGGCATCGATGTCCAGCGATTCGACCGCGAGCCAGCCGTCGGGCAAGGGGCTCTCGGGTGCGTCGTGCGCTGCGGCGTTGGCGGTGGTGAGGAGGCTGTTTACGTGGAGGGTGGCGGCGGTTGTCATGCAGCGATTGTCTCAGGCCACGTTTCGCCGCCGGGCCGCCCCCAGGCGAAACAGCCCCCTCGGGGGGCAGCGACCCGCGCAGCGGGGGAGCATGGGGGCAAGTTTCGCCGCCGGGCCGCCCCCAAGCGAAACAGCCCCCATGGGGGGCAGCGACCCGCGAAGCGGTGGAGCGTGGGGGCTCTGCTCTCAGGCCCAGGCAGCCAGATATTCGTTCCAGTGCGATTCGTTCGGCGCCAGGTTGCCCAGCGTCTCCTTGACCATCGCAATCTCCTGCCCGTACTCGGCTTCGGTCAAACCTCCGCGCATCTTCTGGAAACGGCAGTACACGAGGTAGGTGTTCATCACGTCGGTCTCGCAGTAGCGGCGGATGTCCTCGGTCTGCCCCGAAAGGTACTGCGCATACACCTGCGAGCCGTCCATGCCCAGCTTGCCGGGGAAGCCACAGAGCTTGGCCATGGCGTCGAGTGGTGCATTGTTTTTGGGCGAGTACATGGCCAGCAGGTCCATCAGGTCCAGGTGACGCATGTGGTAGCGGCTGATGTAGTTGTTCCACTTGAACTCGCGGTCGTCTTCGCCCAAGTCCCAGTACTTGCTGGCCTCCACGCCATGGCGCAGGCCACGGTAGTGCAGCACCGGCAAATCGAACCCGCCACCGTTCCAGCTCACCAGCTGCGGCGTGTGTTTCTCCACCGCATGGAAGAAGGTCTGCACCACCTTGCCTTCGCTCTGGCCGTCGCGGTCCACAAACGAGTGGATGCGCAGGCCTTCGGCGTTGCGGAACACACAGCTGATGACCAGCACGCGCTGCAGGTGCAGCGGCATGAAGTCGCTCTGGCCCTTTTCCTTGCGTTCGGCCAACCAGGCGGCGTAGACCTGCTCGTCGGTGTGGTCGGCTGGCGCACCGCGCAGGGCCCTCAGGCCCTCAACGTCGGGTATGGACTCGATGTCGAAGACGAGCACCGGCCAGGCCATGGCAACCCCGGCTCAGCGTTTGGGCAGATAACCGATCGGATCGACCGGTTTGCCCATGCGGCGCACTTCAAAGTGCAGCTTCACCCGGTCGGTGTCGCTGCTGCCCATCTCGGCGATCTTCTGACCCTGGCGCACGGCCTGGTCTTCGCGAACCAGCAGCGCCTGGTTGTGCGCGTAAGCCGTGAGGTAGGTGTTGTTGTGCTTGAGGATGATGAGGTTGCCGTAGCCGCGCAGGCCGGCACCCGCGTACACCACGCGGCCGTCAGCGGCGGCGACCACGGCGTCACCGATCTTGCCGGCGATGGACACACCCTTGTTGGTCGTCTCGTCGAAGCTGGAGACCACGGTGCCCTGGGCAGGCCACACGAAATTGAGTTCGTCGGCGCCGGCCGACGCGGGTGCAGGCGCGGGCGCAGGGGCTGGAATTGGCGCTGCGGCGGGCGCCACAGGCGCGGTGTCGGTGAGCGGACGAGACACCACGCCAGCCGGGTTCACCGGTGTGCTGGCCACGCCGGTGGCCGGAGCGGACTGGGCCACCAGCGGCACTGGCGGCTGCACGCGCAGCACCTGGCCGATTTCGATGGCATTGGCGTTCGACAAGTTGTTCCACGCCTGCAGATCGCGCCAGTTCTGGCCGCTGTCCAGCGCGATGCGGAAGAGCGTGTCGCCGGCCTTCACCGTGTAGTAGCCGGGCTTGCCGGCGTTTTCAGCACCGGGCAGCACCACGGCATCGGCGGGACGCGCCATGCCGCGGTCTTCCACCGGGGCAGGGCCCGACACGCGGCGGGTCGAACAGCCGGCTGTGACCAGCACAACCGCGGCAACCGCCACCACTGCGGCGACTTGCCAAGGGGAACGGCGCTGTTCGCGGGGCACGGTCGGTGCCAGGGGAAAACGCATGGACATGAAAACTCCCAACCTGTGAACGGGACACGCCTGGTGGTGGCCCCGATAAAAAGAACGCCCCGCTGCCCAAGGCAGGGGGAAACTCATGCGATACCCGATTTTAGAGGCACAAAAAACACGGCCTCCAGCTCGGTGCGGACGATCCCGGTGGCGGTTTTGTCCACCACCACCAGGTTCTGTTTGCCCGCTGCGGTGACCGCAGGCGCCACCAGCCGGCCACCCACGGCGAGCTGGTCGATCCATGATGGCGGCATAAGGAGCACCTTTGGCGTACCCGAGCATGCCGTCGCCGAACAACAAGTGCAGATTGGAGATGCGGAAGGCGCGAAGGTTCTCGCGCGCCTTTTCGTGCAGGCCGCGCAGGCGCTCGATGCTGTAGACCTCGCGCGCCACATGGGCCAGCACCGCGGCCTGGTAGCCGCAGCCGGTGCCGATTTCCAGCACACGACCCAGCTTGCCGGTGTGGCTGGCGCACAGCAGTTCGATCATGCGGGCCACCACGCCGGGTTTGGAAATGGTCTGCCCCAGGCCGATCGGCAGACTGGTGTCTTCGTACGCCTGGTTCACCAGCGCGGTGTCCACAAACCGGTGCCGCTCCACCGCCTGCAAGGCCGCGAGCACACCGGCGTGGCTTACGCCCTGTGCCTGGATCTTGCGCACCATGGCCGCGCGCACCGCCGACGAGTCCATGCCTACCCCGCTGGGCGCTGGGGGCCGCACGGGCGCAGCGGTTTTGATGGCCGGGCGCGGCAGCGGTTTGACGGTGGTCAGCGCGGGCTGGGAAACACGCGCCACCGACGTGCGTGCCGTCGGCGTTTGAGGTGCGGCCGGCAGCCGCGCCGGAAACGTCGGGCGGGCCTTGCCGCCGTCCTTCAAGACACTGCTCCCCCGGCAACCGCAACCTCGGGCGGAGTCGACAGGCTGGCAGCGGTCGGCGCCCAATACGCCAGGCGCTCGTGGTCGGTGAGGTCCACCTTCAGCGGCGTGATGGTGGCGTAACCCTGCACGGCGGCCCTTGGCCTTGCCGGCGCTGCCGATCCAGTACATGGTGTCGCCGCGCGGGTTGGTCTGCGAAATCACCTGCTCGGCCGCGTGGCGCCGGCCCAGGCGTGCGACCTTGAAACCCTTGATGTCTGCGATGGGCCGGTTCGGAATGTTCACGTTGAGCAGCCAGGGCTCCACCGGAGCACCACTTTTCAACGAGGGCAACAGCTGCGCCACCAGGCGCGCGGCCATCTGGCCCGCGTCTTCCAGGTGCCCCCAGCCCTTTTCAGTCTGCGAGAACGCAATGGCCGGAATGCCGAAAAGGTAGCCTTCCATGGCCGCGCCCACGGTGCCTGAATAGATGGTGTCGTCGCCCATGTTGGCGCCGTTGTTGATGCCGGAGACCACCAGGTCCGGCCGGTAGCCCAGCAGGCCGGTGAGTGCAATGTGCACGCAGTCGGCCGGCGTGCCGTTGACGTAGCGAAAGCCGTTGTGCGCGGTGTGCACGTACAGCGGCGAATGCAGGGTCAGCGCGTTGGATTTGGCGCTGTTGTTGTGCTCTGGCGCCACCACCTCCACCTCGGCCAGCCCCTTGAGGGCCTCATACAGCGCCACGAGACCGGGCGCCTGGTAACCATCGTCGTTGGAGATGAGAATTTTCATCAAGCGATTTTAGGTGGCTTCCCTCCGGTCACGCTTGAGACAGACAACGGGCTTACCCGCTGCAAGGTGGGCCTCTGCGCTGCCTATCATGGTTCGATCGACCCCCATCACCTGGCTTTGTGAAAACCCCGTGGGCGTTGACGCCCTGACCTGGAAAGAACTGCCCACGCCCGAGCCCAAGGCCGGCGAGGTGCTGATCGAGATCGAGGCGGCCAGCCTGAACTTCCCCGATCTGCTGATCGTGCAGAACAAGTACCAGATGAAGCCCGCCTTGCCCTTTGTGCCGGGCTCCGAATACGCCGGCGTGGTGCGCGCAGTGGGCGAAGGCGTGAAGCACCTGCAGGTGGGACAAAGTGTGGCCTGCCTCAGCGGCACCGGTGGTTTCGGCACGCACACCATCGCACCGGCGGCCTTGTGCATGCCGCTGCCGGCCGGTTTCCCGGCAGTGGACGCAGCCGCCTTCATCATGATCTACGCCACCTCCTGGCACGCGCTCATGGACCGTGCCGCCCTCAAGGCCGGTGAGACCGTGCTGATCCTCGGTGCGGCCGGTGGCGTGGGCACAGCGGCCATCCAGATCGCCAAGGCCGCCGGTGCGCGCGTGATTGCTGCCGCATCGAGCGACGAGAAGTGCGAGCTGTGCAAACAGCTCGGCGCCGACGCCACCATCAACTACAGCGTGCACACGCCCAAAGAGGGACTGCGCGACGCCATCAAACAACTCACCGACGGCAAGGGCCCGGACGTGATCTACGACCCGGTCGGCGGGGACTTCGCCGAACCGGCGTTTCGCTCCATTGCTTGGCGTGGCCGCTACCTGGTGGTGGGTTTTGCCAGCGGCCCCATTCCCGCACTGCCGCTGAACCTCACCCTGCTCAAGGGCGCGAGCATCGTGGGCGTGTTCTGGGGGGATTTCGCGCGCCGCGAACCCAAGGCCAACGCCGAGATGATGCAGGCGCTGGCCGTGATGTACGCCAAGGGCCAGGTGAAACCGGTGATCGACCAGACCCTGCCCATGAGCGAGCTGCACAAGGCCTACGCCATCATGGGATCGCGCTCGGTCAAGGGCAAGCTGGTGATGGTGAACACGCCGGTCTGAGTCAGCGCCGTTGAAGCTCCCGGCCATGAACCACGAAACCGATTACCACGCCGAACCCTGCCGACAAGCCCGAACCGACCTGGCACTGGCCCTGCGTGCCGCCGCCCGCTTCGGCCTGTCCGAAGGCGTCTGCAACCACTTCAGTGTGGAGCTGCCCGACGGCTCGGGCCGCTTCCTGCTCAACCCGCGCGGCCTGCTGTGGAGCGAGGTGCAGGCCGACGACATCGTGATGGTGGACGTGCACGGCGAAGCGCTGGCCGGACGGCACCCGGTGGAGTCCACCGCCATGCACATCCACAGCGGCATCCACCGCCTGGCGCGCCAGGCCGTGGTGCTGCACACCCACTTGCCCTACGCCACCGCGCTCACGCTCACACAAGACCGCGCGCTGGACACCACCCTGTCGCAAAACGCCATGCGCTTCCATGGCCGCCTGGCCATCGATCCGCACTACAACGGTCTGGCACTCGACGCGGGCGAAGGTGAACGCATCGCGGCCTTTCTCGCCAACCATGGCGTGGTGGTGTGCGGCCCACGCATCGACCACGCCTTCGACGACCTCTATTACCTCGAACGCGCCTGCATGGCGCAGGTGCTGGCCCAGTCCACCGGGCGGCCACTGAAGCCGGCCGACGCGGACACCGCTGCACACGTGGCCAGCCAGATGCAGAGCGAGCGTTTGCAGTCCGAGCTGTTCTTCGAGGCTTTGCGCCGCACTGTGTGAGCCCTGTTCACGCAGGCTGATCGCCGGCGCGCGAATGTGGGCGGGAACCGCGGTTGGACCCTTGCGCTCAGCGGCTGGCAGCGCACAGGGGCGCGATCAGTCCCGCTGCCATGTCCGCCGTGAGCGGCTTGACCAGGTACTGCTGGATGATGCCGATGGACTCGGCCGTGGCCTTGTCCACCGACCAGGCCGATGAGGTCAGCATGTACAGCTGCAGTTCGGCCTGCGGTTGCAACCGGTCGCCGAGCGCACGCGCCACATCGAAGCCGTTCATGCCGGGCATGTTGATGTCGAGAAACACGATGGTGGGCACGCTCACCTGGTCGTGCAACAGAAAGTCGAGCGCACTTTCGCCGCTCTCGAAGATGCGCACCTCGCCGCCAAAGCCGGCCTTGCGCAGCGCGATCTCGTGGAAAAAGTTGTCGTTCTCGCTGTCGTCGATCAGGACGACGCGATGCACGTGGTGGTGTGTGTTCATGCTGAAGGTGCCGCTCTGGCGGGCTCGATCGCCCGGGCGTGGCCGGGCAGGATCACGGAATAGCTGTTGCTGCCGTCGGATTTGAGTTCGATCTGCAGCTCTCCCTGGTGCAGATCGATGATGTGGGAAGCGATGGACAGGCCCAGACCCAGTTCGCGCACATCGTTCAAGGCGCGCTTGCGGGCCCGGCGAGCCGACACCGGGCGGGTCGCGCTGCCAGACAGGTCGACCGGGGGAAGCGGCTGGGCCAGTTGCTGGGTGGTGATGTCCACGCGGTGGGTGAACAACTCCTCATGCGACCGGATGGACACCAGCCAATCGCCCCCCGGATCCTGGCGCTGTGTGGAGCTGAGCAGGTTTTCCAGAATGCTGCGGATGGCCAGGCTCAGCAGCGGTGCGTCCGCGCGGATGCTGCCCTCCACCGAGAGTTCAACCTCTGCGCCGGCGGACTCCAGCTCACCACCGATCGCCAACACGGCTTCGGCGTAAATGCTGCGCGCCGGATGCGGCTTCATGCGCATGTCGCTGGTGTCCACCTCGCTGTAGAGGCGCAGATCCTCCAGCACCCGCGACAGCTTGGCGCTGGCTTCCCCGGCAATGCGCAGGCAGCGCGTCTCCAGTGGATCGGCGCGCTCCAGGGCGCCCTCGGCCAGCAGGCGAGTGGCGTTGGTGATGGCATTGACCGGCTCCTTGAGATCGTGGGAGACGCTGTAGACGTACTTGCGGTTGGCCAGGCGTTTGGCCTGCAACTCCTTGACGGCATCGGCCAGTTGCCGCTCGCTCTGTTTGCGCGAGGTGATGTCGCGCGTGCGTTCGACCACGCCGTGCACCACACCCGCTTCGCGTGCCGGCGTGTGCGTGACCTCAAGGTACCGCGTGCCCATGCCGGGAAAATCCAGCTCGATCTCGAACTGCGATTCGAGCCCTGCCAGCGCCTGGTTGATGCTGGGTTTGAACAGGGCACGGTAGTGGGTGATGGACATCAGGTCCTGCACCCGCATGCCCATGATTTCCTGCGGCTCCAGGATCCAGTAGCGCTGGAACGCAGGGTTCACAAAAAGGTAACAATGCTCGCGGTCGATGAAGGCGGCCATGTCGCGGCCCTCGTTGAGCACATCGCGCACCACCTGCTGGCCTTTGACGATCTGCTGGATCATCACCTCCGAATGGTCGCGGCGGCTGCGCTCGTGTTCGATCAGCTGCATGGCCAGCTCGGCCAGGTGCTTGAGCATGCTCAGCTGTTCGTCATTGAGCTCACGCGGCAATGTGTCAAGCACACACACCGTGCCCAACGCAGCCCCGCCCGAGGTGACGATGGGCGCACCGGCATAAAACACCAGCTCGCCTCGGCGCACCATGGGAAAGTCCTGAAACCGCTGATCGTGGGTGGCGTCGTTCACCACCAGCACTTCGCTGGGTTCCATGATGGCGTGGGCACAGAACGCCTCGCTGCGCGAGGTCTGCGTCAGCTCCACGCCTTGACGCGACTTGAACCATTGCCGGTTCGAATCCACCAGCGAAATCAGTGCGATGGGGGTGCCGCAGATGCCGGCCGCCAGCGCCGTGATGCTGTCAAAAGCCTTCTGCGGCAAAGTGTCCAGAATCTGCAGGCGCCGCAGCGCGGCCAGGCGATCGGGTTCGTTGGCCGGGATCGGAGTGGGCATGTCTTGAAGTTGCAGCACAGGGTTCAGGACATGTCGATCAGCGCGCCAGCCGTCTCGCTTGTGAGCGGCTTGACCAGGTAGCTGCTGATGCAGGCGATCGAATCGCACATGGCCTTGTCGACCGACCAGGAAGACGATGTGAGCATGTGCAGCTGCAGCGGTACATCGGGTTCGAGTTGCTCGTTGAGCGTGCGGGCCAGTTCGAACCCGCCCATGCCGGCCATGTTGATGTCCATGAACACCATGGTGGGCACGCTCACGCGGTCGCGCAGCAGGAACTCGAGCGCATCTTCACCCTTGTCGTAAATCTGGATCTCGCCGGCGAAGCCGCACTTGCGCACCGCGAGGTCGTGGAAGAAGTTGTCGTTGTCGCTGTCATCGACCAGGATGACGCGCTGGGTGTGGGTGTTGCTGTGCATGGAGAGGCTTTCGAAGCACAAGCGGGGCCTGCTTGAAAACCCAATGTAGGCAGTGGCCAATGCGCCACGGGTGTCATAAGACACTGCCGCTGGCGGATTGGTTCAACCTGGCGTGCAATGGGTCACGCGAACGCCTCGCCATCGACCGCAGGTCGCGGCTGCGGGCAGATTTAGATGAAGCGCTCTATATAGATCAACGCGCCTTCGTCGAAGTGATCGAAGTTGCGGTGGATAGCGTGCGCGGCGCGGATGAGTTCCGCTTCAACAAAACGCGGGCAATCGATGGCCCAAAGTTGCAACCGGATGTTGGCCGCCGCCGCCAGCATGGGGCCGCTGGGCGCCCAGAACAGCGTGCCGCTGTCGTGGCCCACCCGAAGGTCCTGGTAGTTGTATTGGTAGCGGCGCGTGAACATGACCGCCACAAAACGCAGGGCGGCCGCCATGGCCACCGCCTGCGGCTGCCCCGCCGACACAAACTGGTGCTGGATGTACTGCATGCCCAGCTCCAGCGACGGCAGGTCTTCAATGCCCGGAATCACCGGGTACCGCTCCAGCGCCTGCAGATCGGTCTGCAGCTTGTTGCCCATGAGCTTGAGCGCACGGCGTGAGGCATCCACAAACAGCAGGCGCGGCACCGGCTGGCAGGCCGCGTCCAGGTCGATCTGCACCGCAGGGTCGGGGCTCTGGGGCTTGTGGTGACCGTCGTTGGCGTCGGTGTTCATGGCGGCGGGTGAAGCGGGGGTCTTGAAAGCTGGTGATGTCTCCTGTATCGGTTGTGGCGGGCGGATCTTGATACGTCTGCCTGGATTCAACGGTTGCGGGACACGTCGGGGGCAAACACCCGCTCCATCTCGCGGCGGAACTGCACCGCCGTTGAGCCGGCATCAAAGGCCACATCGTTCCAGCCCACGGCCTGCCCGGCTTTCACGGGCTTGAGCAGCTTCACCCCGTGCGCCAGGCCCAGGGGCAAGCCGCCAAGCGCCAGCGATTCCTGAGCAGGCAGCAGCTTGCCGTACACGGTGAAACCCCCTTCACCATCGAGCATTTCACCCGCCTGCAGATCGCGTTTGGCCGTGGCCACCACATCGCCGTGCCAGCACACGGGCGCGCCCGTTGCTTCAGTGCGCAGACCGATGGACGCCACGGTGATGCCCAGCTCAAGACCAATCAGATGAAAAGGTTTGTACATGCTCGAATACTGTCCGCTGGGGTCGGTGATCAGGCCGTATTCCTTGAAGCAACGCGCCACGTAGTCGCTGTCGGCGGCGAAGGTCACGTACACACCCCAGCGCAGGTCGCGAAACACCGGACGGGTGTCGCGCTCCACGCTGGAAATCACCTCCACCTGCCCGCGCTGGTCCAGGATGCCGCCGTGTTCCCGGGGTTTGAGAATGCGTGCGAGATCGTCCACGCCCACCGCAGGAAATTTCAAACCACTGGGCGCGCTCAGCCCGGTGGCGTTGGCCACAGCGGCCATCTCGATGGCGCTCTTCGTGCCGTCCAGAAAGCTGTTGAACATCTGCGCATTCATGCCACCCCTGGCCGCGTCCTCGGCGGTCAGGCCGTAGTGGTTCCACACCGTGTCGGGTGTGCTCTCGTGATAGGCCGGCAGGTACTTGGTGCCCTTGCCCGCCGCCACCACCGAAAACCCCGCCGCCCGCGCCCAGTCGACCATTTCACAGATGAGGGCCGGCTGATCACCGTAGGCCAGCGAATACACGATGCCGGCCTCGTCGGCCTTGCGTTTCAACAAAGGGCCGGCCAGCGCATCGGCCTCCACATTCACCATCACGATGTGCTTCCTGAACTCGCAGCACGCAAGCACATGGGCAATGCCCACCGCCGGGTTGCCCGTGGCGTCGATGACGATGTCCACGAAGGGCGACGCAATGAGCTTCATGCCGTCGTCGATCACGGCGGTGTTGCCCAGCCTGGCCGCCTGCTCCAGCGACGTGGCGCTGCAGGCCTCTTCCGTCCAGCCCACGTTCTTGAGGGCGGCCCTGGCCCGCGACGGCGACAGATCGGCAATCCCCACCATGTGGATGCCCGGCGTGCGCGGCACCTGCGACAGGTACATGGAGCCGAATTTGCCGGCGCCGATCATGCCGACGCGAAGGGGTTTGCCTTCAGCGGCGCGCTGCTGCAGTTTGGAGAACAGGTTCATGGTGGCTTTGCTGGTTGGGTGGGAGGTGGCCGCCAGAATACTGCAGTGGTCCAGTGCAATGCCGGCACAAAACCGCTGTTCCAGCGGGGCTTGCGTGGCCACCTGCAGCCTGGTCCGGCGAGGGGTCCTACAATCCATGCATGGTCTTCCCACTCCCCTTCACTGCCCACACAGCAGCTCCCATGCCCCTCGCGGCGAGCAGCGCCGTGGCCGGTCGCAAGCTGATGGGTTCGGCGGGACTGCGCCAACCGGCCGCACATTCCTGAGCCCGGCGATACCCCTTCCTCTTTTTGCGCAAACCAACATCGCCGGGCCTCTTTTGCAGCGGGCCTGCACCAGTTGGAGTGCCCCATGCACAAGAACCCTGCGGGTGAGCGGCTGCTCACCGAAATCGACCACGCGCGCCTGATCAAACTGCGCGGCGCACAACTTCCGTCCGAGCTGATCGAGACACTCGACTCCCTCGACCTCGTTCCCTCGCGCGAGATCCCGCCCGACGTTGTCACGATGTACTCGCAGGTCATGGTTGAAGACCTCGAGTCCCACCAACGCCAGAAGCTCACGCTGTGCTACCCCGAGGACGCCGAGCCTCACCTGGGCTTCATCTCTGTCTTCTCGCCGGTGGGGGCCAGCCTGCTTGGTCAGCGCGTGGGCGCCACCGCCCGCTGGTACACACCCAACGGGGATGCGTGCGCGGCCGAAATCGTGGCGCTGCTGTTTCAGCCCGAAGCCAGCGGCGACTACACCACCTAGCGGCCTCGCCGACACCTGTGCGCTCAAGCCGGGCAATGAAAAGCACCAATATGAGGCAGTTTTCAGCACGGGATGCAGTTTACGCATAATGTCATGCACCTTCTTAGAGCATGAATCCATGAAATACACATCAGCCCGACACTTCCTCGAACACGTTGTCAGCCGCAACCCCGGCCAAACCGAATTCCACCAGGCCGTCTCGGAGGTGATGGAGAGCCTCTGGCCCTTCATCCAGACCCACCCCAAATACGCCGAACAAGGCCTGCTGGACCGGCTGGTGGAACCCGAGCGGGTGGTCATGTTCCGCATTTCGTGGGTAAACGACCACGGCGACGTGCAGGTCAACCGGGGCTACCGCATCCAGCACAGCTCGGCCATCGGGCCGTACAAGGGCGGCATGCGCTTTCACCCCTCGGTCAACCTGTCGATCCTGAAGTTCCTGGCCTTCGAGCAGACCTTCAAGAATGCGCTGACCACCCTGCCCATGGGTGGCGGCAAGGGCGGCTCCGACTTTGATCCCAAGGGCAAGAGCCCGGGGGAGGTGATGCGCTTTTGTCAGGCCTTGACGAGCGAGCTGTTCCGCCATGTCGGGGCCGACACCGACGTGCCCGCGGGAGACATCGGCGTGGGAGCCCGGGAAGTCGGCTTCATGGCCGGCATGATGAAAAAGCTCAGCAACCGCTCCGACTGCGTGTTCACCGGCAAGGGCTTGTCGTTTGGCGGCTCGCTGGTGCGCCCGGAAGCCACCGGCTACGGCACGGTGTACTTCGCGCAGGAAATGCTCAAGCAGGCAGGGCGCACTTTTGACGGCCTGCGGGTGAGCGTGTCGGGCTCGGGCAATGTGGCCCAGTACGCGGTGGAAAAAGCCATGGCGCTGGGAGCCAAGGTGGTCACCGTGTCCGACTCCAGCGGAACCGTGATCGACGAAGACGGTTTCACCCCGGAGAAACTCGCGGAGCTGATGGAAGTGAAGAACCACCTGTACGGCCGCGTGAGCGACTACGCCACCCGCACCCACAGCCGCTTCGAGGCGGGAGTGCGGCCCTGGGGCGTGCCGGTGGACGTGGCGCTGCCCTGCGCCACGCAAAACGAGCTGGATGAGGCCGATGCGGCCACGCTCATCAAGAACGGGGTGATCTGCGTGGCCGAAGGCGCCAACATGCCGACCACGATGGAAGCCGTGGAGCGGTTTGAAGCGGCTGGCGTGCTGTATGCGCCGGGCAAGGCCAGCAACGCTGGTGGCGTGGCCACCTCGGGTCTGGAGATGAGCCAGAACGCGATGCGCCTGTCGTGGCCACGCGCCGAGGTCGACGACCGCCTGCACACCATCATGGTGGGCATCCACGAGGCCTGCCTGGTGCACGGTCGCCGCGCCGACGGCACAGTGAGCTATGTGGACGGCGCCAACATCGCCGGTTTCGTCAAGGTGGCCGACGCCATGCTTGCGCAGGGTGTGATCTAGGGCCGGTCGGCGGGGCCGGGAGCGCACTGGGCGCAAACCGGCGCAGCTGGACGGATGCGCAATTCAGCGCCGGAGCTGAAACGGCTTCAGCGAACCAGCCAGAGCGCCCCTTCCTCCAACGTGATCTCGTCACAGTTCCCGTGCGGCGCCGGCCCGCCCCGGTCGATCACCAGAAAATCCCCCGGCACGTCCAGCGCAATCAAGGGGTGGTGCCAGGTGCCGCGCGAGTAGTTCACGCCCTGCCCGGCTTGCGCCAGAAAGCAGCGGATATCACCCGGCCCGGGCGCCTCTCCCGGCTGGGCCACCACCACCAGAAACGGCATCGGCGCCAGCACCACAAACGCCTGGCTGCCCAGTGGGTGACGCTCCATCACGGTGATGGCCAGCGGGAAGGTTCGCGGCTGGGCCTTGAAGATGCTCACCACGGTGTGGCCGCCTTCGCCTGCGGTGTCGATGCGCGCGAGGTCGTGGTAACGCTCGGCGAAACCTTCGTTGATGGTGAAGTGGCGTGCGGCATCGCTGGCTTCAATCACGTCGCCGAACGGGCGGAAGGCCTCGGCGGTGAGCAGTTCGATGGTCAGGAGCGTGGCCAGTGGCTTCATGGTGTTCTCATCAGTCTATGCCTTTCAGGTCGGGCGTGGCGGCGGCTGGCTGCGCACGAATCGCGAGTGCATTGCGCACGCTCAATGCGAAGGGGCCGGTGCGGCGAACAATGGTTCGCCCCTCTCACCCACTTCCGGCGTTGTCCGGGACAAGGCACCTGCATGTCGACCCTGCTCATGACGGAGCCCGTGCAACTCGGCAGCCTGGCACTGCCGGGGGATCTGGTGATCCCGCCCCAGGCGATGGGCTTGGTGATGTTCGTGCACGGCAGCGGCAGCGGGCGGCAAAGTCCGCGCAACCGCTGGGTGGCCGCCGCGCTGCAACAGCACCACCTGGCCACCTTGCTGTTCGATCTGCTCACCGAAGAAGAAGCGCAGGACCCCAGCCAGGTGTTCAACATCGCGTTGCTGGGGCAACGGGTGCTCGAGGCCATTCACTGGACCGGGCACCACCCCGATCTGGCGCACTTGCGCCTCGGTCTGTTCGGCGCGAGCACAGGCGCAGCAGCCGCGCTGGCGGCTGCCGCGGTGCGACCCGACCGCGTGACGGCCGTGGTCTCGCGCGGTGGTCGCCCGGACCTGGCCATGGACTGCCTGCCCGGCGTGCAAGCAGCCACACTGCTGATCGTGGGCGGACTGGACACCGAGGTGCTGGCGCTCAACCGGCAGGCCCTGCGCCAGTTGAACACGCCCAAGAGGCTTGAAGTCGTGCCCGGTGCGAGCCACCTGTTTGAAGAGCCGGGCGCACTCGGCAGCGTGGCGGTTTTTGCCGCCAGCTGGTTCGAGCAATACCTGGGCAACGGAAGGAACGCATGAGCGATTTTCCATGGGGCGACACCACGCCCATGGGGCTGGCACGCAACGCGGCCCTGGCTGGCCACACCTTCGAAGACCGCACGCACGCGGGCCGTGCCCTGGCCGACGAACTGCTGGCGCTGAACCTGAGAGGACCGCTGGTGGTGCTGGCCCTGCCGCGCGGTGGCGTGCCGGTGGCGGCCGAGATTGCGCGAGCACTGGGCGCGCCGCTGGACCTGCTGCTGGTCCGCAAGATCGGCGCGCCCTTCCAGCCCGAGCTGGCGGTGGCTGCGGTGGTGGAAGGCTCACCGCCGGACGTGGTGGTCAACGAAGACACCGCCGACCTGCCCGGGGTGGACGAGGCATGGATCCAGGCCCAGGTGCCGGCTGCGGTTCGCGAGATCGAGCGCCGCCGCAGCGTGTACCTGGCAGGACGCGCGCCGCTGCCGGTGGAAGGAGCCACAGTGATCGTGGTCGACGACGGCATCGCCACCGGCACCACCCTGAAGGCTGCGCTGCGGGCGCTGCGCCGGCGCCATCCGGCCCGGCTGATCGTGGCAGTGCCCGTGGGGCCCCACGCGACGATGGCCGAGTTGAGCGACGAGGTGGACGAGGTGGTCTGCCTGCTGGAGCCCCGGCCGTTTCGAGCCATCGGCCTGCACTACCTCGACTTCCACCAACTCGCCGACAGCGAGGTGTGCGCAGCCTTCGACGCCGCCCGCGCCAGGCGCCCATCCTGTTGAAGCGGCTCAGGCCGGCGGTGCCGGCTCCGTGGCAAAGCTCACCAGCACCAGGCCGGCGGCACCGTTCTGCAAGGCCACACGGCGCGTGCGCACGCGCAGCTGCTGTCGGCCGATGCCGGCGAAGTCGTGGCTGAGCACGCGGTCTTCGCCCAGGCACTGACCGCCTGACGGGCCATCCAGCAGCTCGTGCATGGCGACAAAGTCCCACTGCCGCTGGCCGATGTCGTAGAAGGCACGGCCCAGCGTATCGGCGGCCTGCCCGCCAAACAGGCTCAGGAAGGCACGGTTGGCGGTGAGCACCAGCAGCGAGCTGTCAAGCACCACCAGCGGCTCGTACACGGTGTCCACCACCGCTTCGGCCAGGTCGCGCGCCTGGCGCATCGCCAGGGCCAGCACCCGCTCGGTCACGTCGTTGAAGGTCAGCACCACACCGTCGATCACGTTGTCCATGGTGCGGTAGGGTTTGATGCGCGCGAGATACCAGGTGTTTCCGGCCGTGCGCACCTCGCGCTCCACCGGCGCCAGCGTGTCCAGCACGCTCTGGGCATCGGCCAGCAGGTCGACGTCCTGCAGTTCGCAGCGGATGTCCGACAAGGGGCGGCCCACATCGGAAGGCACCAGGCGGTACACCGCCGTGGCGTCGCGCGTGAAGCGCCGGATCAACAGCCGGCGGTCCAGAAAGATCGAACCCACGCTGATGTTGTCCAGCAGGTTCTTCATGTCGTCCTGCATGCCGGTGAGCTGCTCCACCTTGATTTGCAGCTCCGAATTCACCGTGACCAGCTCTTCGTTGACCGACTGCAGTTCTTCCTTCGAGGTTTCCAGCTCCTCGTTGGTGGACTGCAGTTCTTCGTTGGTCGACTGCAGCTCCTCGTTGGTCGACTGCAGCTCTTCGTTGGAGATCTGCTGCTCCTCCACCATGGCGCCCAGCGTCTGTTTGCTCAGCATGAGCTCGTGTTCCAGCGCCTGCACGCGCTGCGCCTCGGTGCTGGCGCCGGCCTTGCGGCGGCGCGCCGGGCTGCGGGCCGGCGAAGGATCCAGTTCCTGAAAGCTGAACAGCAGCAGGCTGCGGCTGGGCTCCGGTCCGGCGATCGCGCGCACGCTCAGGGTCACGGTCTGCATGTCGTTGTCGATCTTGTGCAGCACCTCGCGGCTGGTCAGGCTCAGGTCGCCCGAGGCCGCTTTCTGCAAGGCCTCGCGCACATCCAGCTGCAAGCCCTCGGTCGCCATGTCCACCACGTTGTGCGTGGGCTGGCCCGGGGCCAGGCGCAGGAAGCGGCCGGTCTCGCCGTGCACATACAAGATGTCGCCCTGCAGGTCGGTGAGCACCGAGGCCGGCGCAAAGGCCTGCAGCAGCGTGCGCCGGGCCAGATCGGCGGCGGCGGTTTCACGCGGCTTGCTCACCACCACCGGCAGGGCCGCGCCGGCCCGGTCGGTGGTCCACGACAGCCGGCTGCTGATCACCGCGCGCCGGGAGGCCACGGTGGGCCGGGCGCGGTAGATGTTGAGGCGGCGGTCCAGCGTTTCGAACAGCTCGCCATGGCTGCCGATGCTCTCCGACGGCGACAGGCACAGCACGCCACCGGGGCGCAGCGCGTAGTGAAAGATCGGCACCAGCCGCTCCTGCAGCTCGGGCTCCAGGTAGATCAGCAGGTTGCGGCAGGTCAGCAGGTCAAGCCGGGTGAAGGGCGGGTCCTTGATCACGCTCTGCACTGCAAACACCACCATCTCGCGGATCTCCTTGCGCACCCGGTAACCGCCCTCTTCCTTGACGAAGAAACGGCGAAGCCGCTCGGGGGTCACGTCCTGGGCGATGTTGGGTGGGTACAGGCCCGCCCGGGCCACCGCAACGGCGTCGGCGTCGATGTCGGTGCCGTAAATCTGCACCTGCCAGTCGCGCTTGTGCTCATCGGCCAGTTCGCGCAACAGCATGGCCACCGAGTACGCCTCTTCGCCGGTGGCGCAACCCGCCACCCAAACGCGCAGTGCCTCGTTTTCAGGCCGCTGGGCCAGCAACGCGGGCAGCACGTCGCGCTTGAGGGTGTCAAACACCGCGGTGTCGCGAAAGAAGCTGGTGACGTTGATCAGCATCTCGCGAAACAGCGTCTGCACTTCGGGTGGGTGCTCCTTGAGGAAACGTTCGTAGGTGGCGATGTCGTCGATGCCCTGCTGCGTCATGCGCCGCTCGATGCGCCGCCCCAGCGTGCTCTTCTTGTACTGCGAGAAATCGTGGCCAGTGCCCAGCCGCAACTGCATCAACACACCGGCGAGCCGGGCCGAAGCACCGTCGCCGTTGGCCGCCACCGCACGCGAGCCCAGGCACCGGGCATGCGCCAGCAGCAGCGCCGGCATGGCTTCCACGGCCAGGGCCTGGGTGGCAAAACCCGACTTCAGGGCGCTCGCCGGCATGCCGTCGAAACGCGCGGTGGCCGGCTCCTGCACCAGCCCCAGCCCGCCCGCGCCGTGGATGGCGCGGATGCCCAGCGTGCCGTCGGTGCCGGTGCCCGAGAGGATGATGCCCACCGCCGCTTCGGCCTGGTCGGCCGCCAGCGCGCGGAAGAAGCTGTCGATGGGCAGGTGGCGCCCACGCGGCTCGGTGGGCATGCTCAGGCCCAGCACGCCGTGCGAGATCACCATGTCGCGGTTGGGCGGGATCACGTGCACGCGGTTGGCCTGCACCGGCATGCCGTCGGTGGCTTCCACCACCGTCATGGGGGTGCTGCGGCGCAGGATTTCAGCAAGGATGCTGGGGTGCGTGGGGTCCAGGTGCTGCACCAGCACAAAGCCCATGCCGCTGTCCGGGGGCATGGCGCGCAGAAATTGTTCGAACGCCTCCAGCCCGCCGGCCGATGCGCCCAGCGCCACCACCTGGCCAGGCGTTGCCACGTTCAACGCTGCGTCGGCCGGCAGGGCTGTCGGGCCGGTACCGGCCGATGGGGGCTGTTTTTTGGTGACCATGTCCGCTCCTCGATGCGCGGTATTGTCGCCCGGTCACCAGGCGGGCAGGCTCAGCCCGGGCCCGGGCCCGGGCCCGGCGCCGTGGCCGGATCGGCCTGGTCGAGCTGGTGCTCCAGACCAAAGCGGATCAGCGCGGCCGTGCTGTCGAGCTGCAGCTTTTCCAGGATGCGGGTCTTGTGCGTGCTCACCGTCTTGATGGACAGGTGCAGCG
>LNFM01004231.1_pt1 | contig 26798 bp, 25 predicted proteins | sample 596031 | NCBI WGS metagenome assembly LNFM01 (sample SAMN04254537, study PRJNA301005) | activated carbon metagenome | isolation source: dual media filters at the Ann Arbor, Michigan drinking water treatment plant | place: USA: Ann Arbor | reverse complement strand
TGTCGTGGCGTTACCTGAACATGCGCGACACGGCGCGGGTGCTGTTGGCCGTGGCCGTGCCATCGGTGGTCGCCGCGATCCTCCGGCTCCTTCACGTACTCCCGGTCCCGAGCGGCGGCGTCATCCCGCTGGGGGTGCTGGCGATGGACTTCGTCCTCGTGTTCTTCGCCCTCGTCGGCATCCGGGCCGGTCGGCGCTACCTGGGCGAGGAGCGCGACCGCCAGAAGCGGGCCACCCAGGGCAAGCGGCATCGGGTGCTCCTGATCGGGGCCGGTGAGGCCGGGGTGATCGTGGCCCGCGAGCTGGCGCACCGCCCCGAGCTCGAGCTGAACCCGGTGGGCTTCATCGATGATGACCCGCTCAAGCACCGCGCCCTGATCGCGGGCATCCCCGTCCTCGGCGGAACGAAGGACCTGAAGGAGCTCGCCTACGCGAAGCGCGTGAAGAAGGTGCTGATCACGATCGCGAATGCCTCGGGGCAGCAGATTCGCCGCATCACCGAGATGTGCCGCGACGCGGATCTCGAGACGAAGATCATCCCCGGCATCTACGAGATCGTCGGCGACAAGGTGAACCTGTCACGCCTGCGCGAGGTCGCAATCGAGGATCTCCTGGGCCGCGAGCCGGTGCGCCTCGACGAGGATGTCGTCGGTTCGAGCCTGCGCAGTCGCGTCGTGCTCGTGACAGGCGCGGGCGGCTCCATCGGCTCGGAGCTGTGTCGCCAGATCTGCCGCTTCGGTCCGGAGCGCCTCATCCTCCTCGAGCGCTTCGAGAACGCGCTGTTCGAGATCCACCGCGAGCTGGCGTCGGCGTTCCCGCACGTCATCGTCGAGCCGCGCATCGCGGACGTGACCGACGCTGCGCGCATGGCGGATGTCTTCGAGGCCGCTCGCCCGGCGATCGTCTTCCACGCCGCCGCGCACAAGCACGTGCCGATGATGGAGTGGAACCCCGGCGAGGCCGTGAAGAACAACGTCGGAGGGACCCGCACCGTCGCGGATCTCGCGGACAAGTATGGCGTCGAGCGCTTCGTCCTCGTCTCGACGGACAAGGCGGTCAACCCGACGTCGGTGATGGGCGCGACCAAGCGCGTCGCCGAGATCTACCTCCAGGTGCTCTCGACGCGCTCGCGCACGCGCTTCGTGACGGTGCGCTTCGGCAACGTGCTCGGCTCCGCGGGCAGCGTGATCCCGATCTTCAAGGATCAGATCGCGAAGGGCGGCCCCGTCCAGGTCACGCACCCGGAGATGCGTCGCTACTTCATGACCATCCCCGAAGCGAGCCAGCTCGTCATGCAGGCGGGGGCCATGGGGCAGGGCGGCGAGATCTTCATCCTCGACATGGGCGAGCCGGTGAAGATCGTCGACCTCGCGCGCGACCTCATCACGCTGTCGGGGCTGCGTCCCGACGAGGACATCGAGATCGAATTCTCGGGGGTCCGGCCCGGCGAGAAGTTGTTCGAGGAGCTGTCGACGGCGACGGAGCAGGCCGAGCGCACCAAGCACCCCAAGGTGCTGATCGGGCGCCACCAGGCCCACGTGTTCGAGGAGGTGGTGCAGGGCATCGCCGAGCTCCTGGGCGTCGCGAACGGGACCGCGGGCGACCAGGTGAAGTCCGCGTTGTCGCACCTCGTCCCCGAGTACAGCGTCGGCAAGCCGCGGGCGACCACGGCGAGCGGGTCCGATGCTATGACGCATCACAACTGATGCCGCGCGCGCGCTTCCTGCCGTTTGCTCTGCCCGACACGGACGAGGCCGAGGTCGCTGCTGTCTCCGAGGTGATCCGCGGCGGCTGGCTCACCACGGGCGCCCAGACGCGCAAGTTCGAGGCCGAGTTCGCGAAGCTCGTCGGCGCGAAGCACGCCATCGCGGTGAACTCCTGCACGGCCGCGATGCACCTCGCGCTCGAGGCACTGAAGATCAAGTGCGGCGACAAGGTGCTCACGACGCCGTACACGTTCGCAGCGACGGCCGAGGTGATCCGCTACATGGGCGCGGACCCGCTGTTCGTCGACGTCCGTCCCGATACGCTGAACATCGACGTCGACCTCGTGAAGGACGCACTGGCGAAGCACGACGTGAAGGCGATCATGCCGGTGCATATGGCCGGCGAGCCGTGCGAGATGGACGCGCTCCGCGCGGTCGCCGGCGGCATCCCGATCATCGAGGACGCGGCGCACGCGCTGCCCACGAAGCTCGGCGGCACGATGATCGGTAGCCAGTCGACGTTCACCGCGTTCTCGTTCTACGCGACGAAGACGCTGTCGACGGGGGAGGGCGGCATGCTCACCACCGAGGACGATGCGATGGCCGATCGCTGCCGCATCATGTGCCTGCACGGCATCAGCCGCGACGCGTGGAAGCGCTACACCGCCGAGGGCTCGTGGGCGTACGAGATCGTGGCGCCGGGCTTCAAGTACAACCTGACCGACATCGCCTCGGCGCTCGGGCTCGTGCAGCTCGGAAAGCTCGAGACGATGTGGAAGCGGCGCTGCGAGATCGCGGCGCGGTACGACGCGGCCTTTGCCCCGCGGCCGGAGCTCCAGATCCCGGCCCGCGGCGCCGCGAACCAGCACGCGTGGCACCTCTACATGCTGCGCGTGGCGAGCGGGCGTGATGGGTTCGCCGAGCGGATGAAGCAGCGGAACATCGGCATCAGCGTGCACTTCATCCCGCTGCACATGCACCCGTACTACCGGGACACGTACGGCTATCAGCCCGAGGATTTCCCGATCGCGGCGCGCGAGTTCCGGCGCGAGGTCTCGCTGCCGATCTACAGCCGCATGTCCGACGAGGACGTGCAGGACGTGATCGACGCCGTGTTCGCCTCGCTGGAGTGACCGTGCTGACGGCGAGTGCCTTCGATTCGGAAGTCTACGGCGTGCGCGTGGGCAAGCTCGCCCCGACGGTGCCGGCGGATATCGATACAGGACTCGCAGCGGCGCGCGGGCAATACGACGTGGTGTTCGTGCGCATCGACGCCCGCGCGACGGACCTCGCCGCGCGCCTGGGCGCCCCGCTCGAGACCCTCGTCACCTCGCAGCTCGGGGAGGGGCCCGCGGTGCCCAGCGCGGGCGTCGAAGCAGTCACGCAGCTCGACGACGCCGAGATCGCGACCATCGCGGGCTTCACCGGCGATGCGATTCGCACGTCGCACTACCACGCCGACCCGCGGCTCCCGCTCGCGCGAACGCGGGCGCTGTACGCGCGATGGATGGAGAACGACCTGCGGGGACGGGCCATGGCCACCCTGGTGGTGCGCGCCGCGAGCCGTCCCGTCGGGGCGCTCACGATCGTCTCCGCAGGGGAGGGGCGCGTGGCCATCGATCTCGTCGCGGTCGATCCGTCGGTGCAGGGGCAGGGGCTGGGGAGCGCGCTCGTCGGCGGGTTCATCAGCTGGGTCCGAGACCGGGGCCTCGTCGGGCGTGTCGGGACGCAGGCCGATAACCGGGCGCTCGCGCTGTACCAGCGCTGCGGCTTCGTCCCCGTCGAGCGGGCGCAGACCTATCACGTGTGGCTGCCATGATCCGGCTCGCGCACGTGTGCAGCTCGGATCTCGCGATCCCCGCGCTGATGCCCTTCAACGCCCCGCTCCTGGCCCGAGGCTGGGAGGTCACGATGATCACGCCCGACGGTCCACACGTCGCGGCGGGGCAGAAGGCGGGCCTCATATGGAGGCCGTTCGCGCTGCGCCGCACCCTGCACGCGCCGAGCGACGTGGCCGGCGCGCTGCAGCTCGCGCGGTATTGCCGTACGTATCGCTACGACATCGTCCACACGCACAACATCAAGGCGGGGCACATCGGGCGCGTGGTGGCGGCGGCGATGCGCGTGCCGATCGTCGTCCACACGATCCACGGCATGCCGTTCTCGCTCGAGACGCCGCCGCTGAAGCGCGCCGCCCATGCCGCCCTCGAGCGCATCGCGAACCTCGGCTGCGATGCCGTCATGTCGCAAGCCGTCGAGGACATGCAGTCGTGCATCGCGACCCGGGCGGTCCGACCCGAGCGCATCTCGCTCATCGGCAACGGCATCAACCTCGTACGCTTCGATCCGGCGTCGCCCGCCGCTCGTAGAGCCGAGGTGCGCGCCGAGCTCGGCGTCGCGCCCGACGACGTGCTGTTCGTGACCGCCGGCCGGCTGATCGTGGAGAAGGGCTTCGTCGAGCTGTTCGAGGCGCTCGCGCTCGCCCGCGCCGAGGAGCCGCGGGTCCAGCTCGCCGTCGCGGGAGCCGTCGACGAGCGGTCGGATGCCCTGGGGCCCGCGGTCCTGGAACGAGCTCGTCACGCCGGCGCGAAGCTCCTGGGCCGGCATGAGGATATGGTCGGCCTGTATGCGGCCTCGGACGTCGTCACCCTGCCCAGCTGGCACGAGGGAGTTCCGCGCGTGCTGATGGAGGGCGCCGCCATGGGCAAGCCACTGCTCGCGACGGACGTGCGCGGCTGTCGTGAGGTCATCCGAAATCCGGACGAAGGTGTCCTCGTCCCCGTCCGTGATGCGGGCGCCCTCGCGCGTGCGATGGTCGCGCTGACCCGGGCGCCGCTCCGACGGGAGGAGCTCGGTCGGACCAACCTCGCCCGGGCCCGCCGCGACTTCGCCGTCGAGAGCTCGGTGGCCAAGGTCCTCGCCGTGTACGACCGCCTGCTCTCGACGGGCGGTGCAAGTCAGCGATGGGGCCACACGTGAAGCCGACCTACCTCGTGAAGCGTGCGCTCGACTACGCGCTGTCGGCGGGCGGGCTGGCGGTGGCCGCCCCGGCCCTCGCCGCGATCGCGGTGGCCATCAAGGTCGACAGCCCTGGCCGCGTCCTGTTCACCCAGGAGCGCCTGGGCAAGGACGGCCGCCCGTTCCGCTTATTGAAGTTCCGCACCATGCGGGACGCCCCCATCAAGTACAACGCCGACGGATCGACGAAGATCGACCCCAATGACGACCGGGTCACCCGGGTCGGCCGCTACCTCCGGGGCGCCCTCGACGAGCTCCCGCAGCTCCTGAACGTGCTCCGTGGCGAGATGAGCCTCATCGGCCCGCGCCCCGATATGGTCTCGCAGCGCCACCTCTACGCCCCCGGCGAGGAGCGCAAGCTCGAGGTCCTGCCCGGCCTCACCGGGCTGTCCGTGGTCCTGGGCCGTAATGACATCCCGTGGAAGCAGCGGATCGAGATCGACATCGAGTACATCGACCGCTGGTCCCTCACCTTGGACTTGCGGATCATTGCTCACACTCTCTTGATGCCGCTCGGCATCTCGCTGTTCGAGGCGCGGTGATCTGGCACAATTCAGCCATGTCGAGGGTGGGGCCGCTGTGCCTGGCAGTGCTGCTTGCTGCGTGTCGGTTCGACGGCGCGGAGGGCACCCCGGATATGGTCGTGCCACCCGATGGCGTGCCCGATGACGCCGACGGCCCCGACGCTCCACCGGACATGGAGATGACGAGCTGCCGGGCCGTCGAGATCGCGGCGGGTCAGGAGCACACGTGCGCGCGCATGGAGGACGGCGGTCTGTACTGCTGGGGCCGCAACAACGACGGCCAGGTCGGCGCGCCCACGCCGAGCACGTGTGGCGGCTCGCCCTGTAGCACCACGGCCGTTCGCGTCAGCGCATTGCCGGAGGCCGCCACGACGCTCGGGCTCGGGGCGATTCACTCGTGCGCCGGCTCGGCCACGAGCACGTATTGTTGGGGCTCCAACCTCTTTGGCGCCTTTGGCGACGGTACCGCGGGCCCCATCGCCGGGTCGGCGGCGCCGCGGATGATCGCGCAGCGCGGACGGTCGCTCGCGATCGCGGGCGGCCTCTACCACACGTGCAGCATCGACGACTCCGGCAACGTGCTCTGCTCGGGAGGCAACCAGCAGGGCGAGGTCGGAACCGGAAACCTGAATCCGCAGCCGACAGCCACGATGGTCTACACCGGCGCGTCGGGGATCGCGGCGGGAGACTTTGCCAACTGCGCGATCAGCCCCTCCTTCGCGTCCTGCTGGGGCAACGACTTTCCGACGCCATCCGTTGATCCTCGCATCAGCGGAGCGATCCAGACCGCGCTGGGTCGCAAGCACATCTGCTGGCTCAAGAACAACGCCGTCCAGTGCTTCGGCCAGAACAACGGCGGTCAGCTCGGGACGGGCAGCACGAATCCGACAGGCATCCCGGTGACGTTCGGCATTCCGGGAGCCGTCGAGCTCGTCGCGCGCGGTGATCACACGTGCGTGCGCACGACCGCCAACACCGTGCACTGCGCCGGCACCGGGTACGGAGCCACGCCGGTGGCCGTGAACGTTCCGGGCACGGTGATGCAGCTCGCGGCGGGCCGCGACCACGACTGCGCCGTGACGGCCGCGGGTGAGGTCTATTGCTGGGGCGCACAGGAGTTCGGGCAACTCGGGAACGGCGTCAGCGCCGTCGCGCGCGAGCCTCTGCCACAGCTCGCGCAGATCTGCCCGTAGCTCATGTCGACCGAGACGCGAAGCACGCTGCGGCTCCTGCGCCAGCCCGTGCTCGTGGTCTGGTCGCTGTACGTCATCTTCATCCCGTTCTACGTCGTGCGCGGTGGCCTGCCGCAGCCCGGCGACGCGCTGATCCTGCCGCTGATCCCCATGGCGTTCGTGGGCTGGAACGGCCGGCTCCCGCGGGACACGCTCCGCGCCGTGCGCTGGCTCGGCTGGTTCACGCTGTGGGTCGTCCTCGTGAACCTCGCGTGGGCGCTGATCCTGTGGGCCTGGGGCGTGTCGCTCCTGTTCCCGCTCTACTACGTCTACAACGGGATGTTCTTTCTCGCCGCGGTGGTGCTGTACCAGCGCTTCGGCGAGGGGTTCCTGCGCCTCACCCTGTATCTCGTCTACGCCACCGTCGGGTTCCAGGTCGCCGCGTCCTTCGTGATGATCGGCAGTCATGGACGCAGCCGGCTCTTCTTCCACAACCCGAATCAGCTCGGCTACTACGCGCTGCTCGCGGGCTGCATCATCGCGCTCACGCACGCGCGGCTGAAGGTGCCGCTGATCCGGTCGAGCATCGCGCTGGCCGCGTGTGGCTACCTGGCGCTGCTCTCGACGTCGCGCTCGTCGGTGGCCGGCATCGTGCTGCTGGTCATGCTGCTCACGCTGTCGAATCCCCGCGTGATCATCGTGACCGCGCTGCTCGCCGCCGGCCTGGCCATCGTCGAGACCCCGGCCACGTCGTCGATCGACACGCTCCAGACGCGCGTCACCGAGGATCGCTACGCGGATCGCACCTTCTTCGAAGAGCGCGGCTACGACCGCATCTACAACAACCCGATCCACACCGTCCTCGGCGCCGGCGAAGGCAACCCGGGACGGTTCGCGGAGACGACGATGCTGGGCGCGGCCGAGATCCACTCCTCGATCGGTACGCTCATCTTCAGCTACGGCATTGTCGGCTGCCTCCTGTTTGCCGCCTTCGTCCGGCGCATGCTGAAGGGCGTGTCGATCCGGACCGGGCTCATGTTGCTCCCTCCGGCGCTCTACTCGATGGCTCACCAGGGGCTGCGATTCACGATGTTGTGGGTGATGCTCGCGCTCTTTGCAGCGCTGAAGGAACCGAAGCGATGAGTGAGGTCGTGCTGGTCACGCGTCTGCGGACGCTCAACAAGGGGAATCAGGCGCTGTCGGTCGCGTGGGTCGACATGACCCGGCGGGCCTTCCCCGATGCTCCCCTGCGCGTGCTCGAGCGGCGCCCGCGGCACTTGCTGCAGTACACGCTGCGGCAGGTGGCGAGTGAACGCGACCCCGTCGCGGCCTTCGATCGCATCGCCGAGCAGCTCGCGCGGTCCGCCCCGGGGGCCCAGTTCCGCTTGAGCCCTCCGGCCACGACGAAGATCATGCTCGACGAGCAGATCCAGCCTGCCGTGCGGTTCGTGGCGCTGCGCCAGCGGCTGAACCTACGCGGTCAGCTCGCGCGGCTGGGGCGCTACGCGGCCGAGTACCAGGCCCGGCTCGCGGCGTACCAGCGCGCGCAGCTGGTGATCCTGAACCCCGCGGGTGAGTTCTACCCACGCGAGCCGGCGGCGGCCTTCTATCACCTGCTCGACGCGCACGTGGCGCAGAAGCTGGGTCGGCCGGTCGCGATCATGAACCACACGATGGACATCACCGATCCAACGCTGCGGAAGATCATTCCCGCGGTGTACCGGACGCTGAAGCTCGTCGGATTTCGCGATGACAAGAGCGTGCGCGCGTTCGAGGCGATGGGCGGCGACCCGAAGAACGTGCTGGTCACGCCGGACCTCGCCCTGACGTGCGACGTGCTGCCGGCGCAGGCGCATCGCGCGAAGACCGTCGGGGTCGCGATCAACGTCCCCGAGGCCACGGCGGGGCGCTATCTCGACGGCTGGCGGCGGGCTCTCCGCGAGCTGCAAGCGGCGGGCTTCACCGTGGTGCTGGTTTCCAACGAGGTGCCGGCCGACCAGCCGTTCTACGACGAGCTCCAGCAGGGGCTGGGCGTCCGCGCCGAAGGGGCGGGGCTCGATCACGATCGCTACGGCGCGCTCCTCGGCTCCTTCGACGTGGTGGTCACGAGTCGCATGCACACCGGCGTGCTCGCGATGATCGGCGGGGCGCCGGTCGTGCCCGTCGAGGGCAGCTCGTTCAAGATCACGGGCCTGTTCCAGGAGCTCGGCGTGCCGGGCGCGCCCGTGATCCTGCCGAAGGGAGGCGCTTGGCCCACGCAGGTGGCGAAGGCCGCGGCCGAGGCAAGCGCGCACCGCGAGCAGGTCGTGCGCGAGATGAGCGGACGCATCGCGGGGGTGCGCGATCGGATCGTGGCCGACCTCGTGCCCCGCCTGCGAGGAGCTGCGGCATGACCCCATCGCTGTCCGTCCTGATCCCGAACTTCAACTACGCGCGCTACCTCGGCGAGACGATCGAGAGCGTCCGCACGCAGGCCGGGCCGGACGTCGAGATCGTCGTCGTCGACAACGCGAGCACCGATGACTCGGTCGCGGTGGCGAAGCAGTCGGGCGATCCACGCGTTCGCGTCGAGGTGAACCCGTGCAACGTCGGCTTCGCTGCGAACCTCGAGCGCGTGGCCGCCCTCGCACGCGGCACGCGGATGCTGCTGCTCTCGTCGGACGACCGCATGCGGCCGGGTGCACTCGCCGTGTACGCCAAGCTCGAGGCCGCACTCGGCGCGAAGGCGGAGCGCGCGGTGTGGGGCTCCGCGTCCACGATCATCGACGGCGACGGCCGGCAGACCGGGACGGTGGCGCCCGACAGCAAGCTGTGGCGCGATGCGCCGGTCGACGCCGCGCTGAGCCGCGCGGTGGGGCACCCGGTGCGCGCGCTGCCCGCGAAGGAGCTGCTGCGACGCTCGCTCGAGCTCTTGCGTTCACCGCTCCCCTTCGCGACGACGTGTTACCCGCGCGCGCTCCACGATGCCGTCGGGGGCTACGCAGGCGGACGCCTGATGAACCCCGACAAGTGGTTCCTGTGGAAGCTGCTCGCGCAGGCGGAGACGGCGTACGCGATCGACCACGAGCTGTTCGACTACCGCGTGCATGCGGCGGGGCAGCTCGCGCAGGAGCAGCGCTCGGGCGCATTGAAGCACCTGACGGACCAGTACACGGCCACGTTCAACCTTCCCGACGAGGTGCTGAAGTCAGCCGGGCTGACGCGCGATGATCTCGCGCGTGCCTTCGTCGAGCAGGACATCGCGCTGCGCGGGCTCGTGGCTCTCGCCGAGGGCAAGCGCATGACGGCGCGCCGGGCGATTCACTTCGCGCGGGCGGCCTATCCGGACCTCGTGCGGGGCAACGCGAAGGTCTGGATCCTCCGCGCGCTGCTCGGCCTCGGCCCGGTCGGCACGACGGTGGCTCGGCTCGTGCGCGCGCGCGCCGAGGAGCGGTGGAAGCAGCAGCAGAGCCGGACGTGATCGCGATCGCCTTCGCGATCCCCGAGCTCGATCGCGGCGGTCCGGACCGCGTGATCGCCGAGGTGGTGACGAGGCTCGATCGGGCGCGGTTCGCCCCGTCGCTCCTGATGACCAAGCGGGGAGGGCGCGAGTTCGATCGGATCCCGGCCGACGTTCCGATCGAGCTCGTCGCGGGTCGCTATCCGACGGTCCCGGCGGTGCGCGCGCTGCGACGACGGTCGCCGGATGCCGTGCTGGCGACGCAGCGGATGATCCTCGCCCTCGGCCTCGCGAAGTGGGCCCTGCCGCGCCGGACCAAGCTGATCCTGCGGCAAGCCAACGACGTCAGCGCCGACTTCGATCAGCTCGTCGGACAGTCGCTCGTGAAGCACCGCGCGGCGAAGCAACTCCTGCTCCTGGCGCTGCGCCACGCCGATGCGGTGATCTGCCAGAGCGAGGCGATGCGGCGAGACCTGACGCAGCTCCTCGGGCGCAGCGACCACCTCCACGTCATCCCCAATCCCATCGAGCTCGGCGAGATCACGCCCACGCCGATCGCGGGGACGCCCGCGCTCGTCAGCGTCGGTCGCCTGATGCCGCAGAAGGGCTTCGACATCCTCCTGCCCGCCCTCGCGCAGGTCCGCGCGACGTACCCCGGGGTCCACCTGACGGTGCTCGGCGACGGCCCCGATCGCGCGGCCCTCGAGGCGCAGGCGCGCGGGCTGCCCGTGACCTTCGCGGGGCAGGTGGCGAGTCCGCTGCCATATGTCCGGGGGGCGGACCGCTTCGTGCTCGCGTCCCGCTACGAGGGGTTCTCGAATGCCGCCCTGGAGGCCCTCGCCGTGGGCACCCCGATCGTCCTCACCGATTGCCCGGGAGCGAGCGCCGAGATGGTGCGGCCCGGCGAGAATGGACGCCTCGCGACGAGCGTGACCCCGGCGGCGATGGCGACCGCGATCCTCGCCTCGCTCGCTGACACGTACGACCCCGCCCGCATCCGCGCGGACTGCCAGGCCCGCTATGGCTCGGCGCACGTCGTTGCGGAGTACGAGCGCGTGATTTCGACGGTGGTTCGGGGTACCTAGATCCCGACGTGAATATCGTCATGCCCATGGCCGGCCGCGGCAGCCGGTTCGCCGAGGTCGGCTTCACGGCCCCCAAGCCGCTGATCGATGTGCGCGGCAAGCCCATGTACGCCTGGGCCATGGACAGCTTGCCGCTGTCGCTCGCGCACCGCGTGATCTTCATCTGCCTCGCCGAGCACCTCGCGGACCGCGCGCTCGAGGCGGACATCCGCGAGCGCTATGCCGCGTTCGATCCGGTCATCGTTCCGCTCGACAAGGTGACCGAGGGGCAAGCGTGCACCGTGCTCGAGGCGAGGGCGTGGATCGATAGCGGCGACCCGCTCATCATCTACAACGCCGACACCTACTGCCGGACGCTGCTGGCCGAGCGGCTGCCAACGCTGCCGCCGAGCGTCGCCGGGCTCCTCTCCGTGTTCCAGGCGCCGGGCGACAAGTGGAGCTTCGCGCGCACCGACGAGCACGGTCGCGTCGTGGAGACCGCCGAGAAGCGCCGCATCTCCGACTGGGCCACGACGGGCCTCTACCACTTCACGCGTGGGCGGGACTTCGTGAAGCACGCGCAGGCCATGATCGACGCCAACGAGCGCGAGAAGAACGAGTTCTACGTCGCGCCCGTCTACAACCGGCTGATCGCCGCCGGCCTCGAGATCCGCCTCGATGTCGCCGAGGAGGTCTGGGTGCTCGGCACGCCCGAGGATCTCGCCGACTTCGAGGCCCGGTATCCTCGATGAACCTCGACGACGTCACCGTGCTCGTGCCGGCCGCGGGGCGCGTCCCCGAAGGCCTCCTCGCGCTGTCGAACATCACGTGCCCGGCGATGATCCCGGTCGGCGGACGGCCGGTGATCCACTGGACCATCTCGTACCTGCGGTCGCTGGGGGCGCGGCGCTTCGTGATCGCGGTCGCCCGGCGCGGCATGTTCGTCGAAGACTTCGTCGATCTCGCGTTCGGCGAGGACTGCGAGATCCGGTTCATCCAGCCCGCGGGCACCGGCGGCGTGGGCCAGACCATCATGGAGCTCGCCGACACCGTGCAGACGCCGCGCGCGCTCGTGGTCCTCGGCGATACGCACTTCTCGCTCGGCGAGGACACCGTCCTCGGGCGGGACCCGGTCGTGCTCACGCATCCCGTCGACGACTCGCACCGGTGGTGCATCGCCTACACGAACAAGGGCGGGACGCTCGAGCAGCTTCGGGACAAGCAGCCGGGCCTCACCGGGACGCTCGATGCCCTCATCGGCGTGTACTACTTCTCGAGCGCCGACGATCTGCGTCGCGCCGCGCACGCCAACGTCGAGACCGCCGCCGCGAATGGCACGCGGGCCGAGCTCGCCGGCATCCTCGAGCGCGTCAACACGGCGACGCCCATCGTGGTGCGTCGCGCCGGGTCCTGGCTCGACTGTGGCAACGCGGACATGCAAGCGAGCTCTCACCAGGCCCTCCTGCAGGCGCGGGCCTTCAACTCGGTCTCGATCGATCCCGTCGTCGGTACGCTCACCAAGCGCAGTCGCGACGCGGAGAAGTTCATCAACGAGGTGAACTACCTCCGCCTCCTCCCGCCGGACCTCGCGGTGTTCTTCCCGCGCGTGCTCGCCTACTCGATGGAGTACGGCGACCCGTGGGTCGAGCTCGAGTACTACGGCTACCCGACGCTGTCGGAGGTGTTCCTCTTCGAGAACGTCGATCCGGGCGTCTGGCAGCGCGTGTTCGCCCACCTCGAGGTCATCGTCAGCGAGCGCTTCGGGGCGCATGCCCGGCCCGTCCCGACGGGGGCCGTCCGGGACATGTATCTCGACAAGACGCGGCGCCGCCTGACGGGCTTCCCGTGCAGCGAGGAGCTCGCGCAGCTCCTCGCCTACGAGGGTGAGATCACGGTCAACGGCAAGGCGATGGCGAACCTGCCGTCGCTGTGGCCGCGCATCGAGATGGAGGTCGTCCGCCTCCAGGACTCGGCCAAGGGCGCCATCGTCCACGGCGACCTCTGTCTCTCCAACATCCTCTACGACCTGCGCTCGCGCATCTGCAAGCTGATCGATCCGCGCGGCAGCTTCGGCGCCGTCGGGATCTACGGCGATCCGCGCTACGACGTCGCGAAGCTGTGGCACTCGGTGCACGGCCTCTACGACTTCATCGTCAACGACCTGTTCCGTGTGTCGATCGACGGCACCTCGGTGCAGCTCTCGTTTCGCGAGACGGCCGCGCACCACGAGATCGAGGCGCGGTTCGCCAAGGTCTTCTTCCCGCGCTACGACCGCCGCGAGATCCAGCTCATCTCGGCTCTGCTCTTCGCGAGCATGCCCGCGTTGCACTACGACAAACCTCAGCGGCAGCTCGCGATGTACGTGCGCGCGCTCCAGCTCCTCGACGAGTACTTCGCGTCGTGAATCACCTCCTCGTCATCAGCTACTTCTCCGCCGAGGAGATCCTGCGCTACCAGGTGCTCGCCGAGGTGCTCGCGGGATGGCCCCGCCCGACGGGCTTCACCGTGACCGCGCTCCTGTGCTCGGTGACGACGGGCATCGAGGCGTCGGACGAGCTGCAGGCCGCCTTCGCGAAGGTGATGCCGACGCGGACCTACCGCTGCCAGACTCAGGTGACGGGTTATCCCGCCCGCCCGACGGCCATGTTCTGGGAGATCATGGAGCACGTCGCCGCCACCGACGAGCACGACGGTGGGTTCGCGCTGTGGTTCGAGGCCGACATGGTGCCGACCCGCGCGACCTGGCTCGCCGAGCTGGATCGCGCCTGGCGAGGCCAGCCGAACGCGCTCGTGCTCGGCATGGTGCGGCCGCGCACGTTCATCCCCACGTCGCGCGCGTTGATCGCGGGCCACGTGAACGGCGGGTCCTGCTACGCGAAGCGCTACGCCCGCGAGATTCCGGCCCCCCTGAAGCGTGGCACGTTCGACATCGCTCCCGGTGCGCACGTCACGCAGGGCGCGCGCGCGGTCGATACGAAGCTCATCCAGTTCGGCACGCTCGCGGGGATCGAGCGCGAGCTGCAGGGGCCGGCCGCGGTCCTGCACGCCTACCGGCAGGACAAGCCCGCGTTCTACCGCCGCTGGTCGGAGCTCGTGCGTGCCCTGCCGAACGCGGCCGAACGGGCGCGGTCAGCCGAGCCGGAGGGCGAGGCGGGTAGATCGAACGCGGCCGAACGGGCGCGGTCAGCCGAGCCGGGTAGATCGAGCGCGCCGGGGCCTTCCACGGGGCGGTGCTGCGATCTATGGACGCGCCACCTCTTCGTCGAGTACTGCCCGCTGCACGGCCCGCGCTCCACGCGCGTGAAGCTCGCGAACGCGGTCTCGGTGGCGCTCGCGACGCCGTACTACAGCGCGCGGCGGCGGCTGAAGAAGCTCACCACGCGCTAGAGCGACGGAACCGACCCTTCGCGGGCACGAAGCAGACGTCGAGCTGGCCCAGCGCTCCGTCGGACGGACGGCGCAGGAAGCCCGGAAAGTCGTAAGGCACGTAGTCGCGCGCGGCGAAGAACGCGACGACCTCGTGGAACAGCGGCATGCCGGGCATGAACTCGTACAGCGAGGTCTCGACGACGAACGCCTCGGTGGCGCCGAAGAGCTTGGTCGCTCCGCGTAGCACCTCGAGCTCGAAGCCTTGCACGTCGATCTTCACGAGCTGCGGGGGCGTGAGGCCCTCGGCGATCAACGTGTCGACGGTCAGCACGGGCACGGTCCGGGTCTTCGCGCCTTCGCGCGGCGACAGGAACGAGGTCCCGGCGAGGTCATCCCAGAGGTTCAGCGTGAGCTCCCCCGGCGTCGCGCCGGCGCCGGCGAGGCGATAGGTCGACCCCGGGTGCGCCGCGCAGAACGCCTGCAGCGCGGGCTCGTGCTCGAGCTGGGGCTCGATCAAGAAGCTCCGGGCGCCGGCAAAGACCTCCAGCGCGAGCTGGCTCCAGGTGCCGCGGTGCCCACCGACGTCGAGGATCTGCGTGGGCGCGAAGCCCTGGCCCCGGAGCTGCTCGAGGAGCGCGCGCATGTCGCCCACGGCCGTGGCGCGATGGACGCTGCCCGTGCGACGGACCTCGATGCCGGCGGAGCGCAAGAGGCGCTTCAGCGGACGCTTCACGCGGCGCAGGATCATGACGTCGCCACGAGGCGAGCGACGGTCGCGAGGAACCGCTGCTCGGCCGCGCGGGGCGGCGCGGGAATCGGGGGCGTGGGCAGCGGCTGGCGCAACATGGCAGTGAGATCCTCCGGGCTGTCGTAGCAGGAGACGCCGACGTACGTGAACGCACTCCGGCAGGCGATCGCATTCCCGACGACGGGGACGCCCGCGACGAGCATCTCGGGGATCCGGGTCAGCGCGCCCGAGGCCGCGATCTGATGGATCAAGATCGCGCGGGCGCCGACGAGCAGGCGCTCGAGATGCTCCGCGCTGACCGAGCCGTGATAGTGCAGGCGCGGCGACGGCACCGCATCGCGCAAGGTCTCGGTGCCGAAGCCGGCGACGTCGAGGTCCAGCTGCAGGTGCTCGAGGACCGGAGCCAGCATGCGCAGCTGAGCGATCGTCCCGGTACGGGTCGGCGGATTGTGCGCCGTGCCGAGGACGAGCAGGCGGTCCTGCGTCCGGGCGGCCCGTTGCTCGCGCACGCGGCGCATCGCCGCCTCGACGGCCGGGGCCGGGAACGTCGGGAGATAGTCTGACTCGATGCCACGCATCGCGAGGAACCACTGCTCCTCGCGCGAGATCGTGACCACCGCGGCGGCGGCCCGCAGCCCGTCCAGCTCGCGCTCGAGGCTCGTCGGGAGGCGCTCGCCGGTGACCCGATCCTCCTGGTCCTCGATCATCGCCTCGAGGTTCTGCGGCGCGGCGAGCACGCGGAGGTTCCGGGCGGCGGCGAGCGCGGGCACGATGCGATGCCGCGTGGCCTCCCACACGACGAGCGGGGCGCCGGTGTAGCCCGCGAGCGTGCGGTCGTAGCGCAGCGCCTCGCGGCCGTACGCATTCGCGATGCGTCCCGTCTGCCGGGCGTGGCGCAGCGTGAATGCACCGTCGCGCACCGCGGCCTTCGCGCCGGCGACGAGGCGATCCCGCTTCTCGGCCTTGAGGTCGGGAATGATCACGGGGTCGTACCCACCGGCCCGCAGGATGTCGACGATCTGGAGCGTGCGGTGGCTCCCGCCGTGTCCATGTTCGGTGGGCTCGAACCGCGAGTCGTAGAGGAGCTTCGTCATCGGTCGCGCTCGTAGTGATAGAGGTCCGAAAGCGTCTCGACGAGCGGCCGCGCGGGGCCGGCGCTCGCATCGACACCGACGAGCGACTGGATGTCGTTCTTGCGCAGCCGCGTCGGGTCGACCTGGAGGGTCACGGTCACGCCCGCGATCTCGGCGAGCAGCTCGATCACGCGCCGCAGCTCGACCCCCTTGCCGCTGCAGACGTTCGCGACCGTACCCGATGGCGCGTGGGCCAGCTCGAGGTACTTGTCGACCACGTCGCGCACGTCGGAGTAGTCGCGGATGTTGTCCACCTTGCCGACGGTGAGGTCGACATGGGTCTCTCCCCGGCGGACCGCATCGGCGAGCTGCCGCGCGATGCTCGACTCGAAGTAGCGGGTCGGACGGCCCGGCCCGGTGTGGTTGAACGCCCGGGCGATCACGTACGACACGGTCGACTTGCGATAGCTGTGGGCGAGGTTCTCCATCATCGCCTTCGAGAGCGCGTACGGGCTGAGCGGCCGCAGATCCAGCGCTGGCTCGGCCGGCTGGTCGCGGTCGCCGTACACCTCGCCCGACGAGACCAGGAGGACGCGCGTGGGCAGGGCCTCGAGCTCGGCTCCGCGGAACAGGTTGAACGTGGTCCGCACGTTCGTCTCGATCGTCTCCCACTCGCGCTCCCACGACGAGCCGACGGACGCTTGCGAGGCGAGATGGAAGACGAAGGCCGGCCGCACCTGGGCGAGGACGCGTCGCACGGCCTCGGGGTCCAGCAGATCGCACTGGTGGTACTCGATGTCCGCGAGGCGGCCCGTCGGTTGCCGCCCGAGGCCCACGGCGCGTGCCCCGAGCGCGCGCAGACGCGGCAGGAGGTAGCTCGCGACGAACCCGTTCGCGCCCGTCACGAGGCTCGTGACTCCGGTATACGCGCTCACGCGATCGCTCCTCGCATGAACCGCGCGATCCGGCGCGCCGGACCCGGCCAGCGCCCCCGGCGTGCGATCCGCAGGGCGGAGCCGGCGGCGAGCCGCATCCGGTCACTCGCGGGCAGGGATGTGTACGTCGGGCTCGCCGTGATCTCGCGTAGCGCGGCCACGGCGATCGCGGCCATCGGATAGCGTCCGTGCCAGCTCGAGACTCCGAGGGTGCGGGCCGCCCGCGCCGGGCCCCGCGTGCGATCCCAGGTATCGGTGCGATGCACGTGTGTGGCCGGGAGCGTGCGGGCGCGCCCGCGGAAGACGAGCGCGGCGACCACGAACCAGTCACTGCCCATGGCCCGGGGCCAGGGCGCGGCCTTCCGGTCGGCGGTTCGGCTCACGCCATAGAAGATGCCGTTGTCCTCGACGCGCTGGAAGTACTCGAGCACGCGCTCGCACGGGTCGGCCCCCTCGAGCGACAGGGCCTGGCCCGGCGTCGGAGGGTGGCCCTCGCGGTAGTAGATGGCCGAGCCCGCCACGAGTGTGGTGTTCGGTTCCTGGAGGCTCGCCACGCAGCTCGCGACGTAGTCGGGGTCGAGGTGGTCGTCATCGCCGAGCCACATGAAGTACTCGCCCCGCGCCTCGCGCAGGACGAACTCGTAGTTGCCCACCGCGCCGAGATTCGTCGGCTGCCGGACCCAGCGCACGCGCGGGTCCCGCGCGGTCCAGGCCGTCAGCACGTCTGCGGTGCCATCGGTGGACGCGTTGTCGGAGACGACCACCTCCACGCGCTCGTGCGTCTGGGCGACGGCCGACGCGATCGCCCGTTCGATCCGGTGCGCCCCGTTATAGGTGGGGATCCCGATGGTGACGAGCGGAGTCACGCGTCAGCGTTTCCTCAGGTAGGCCGACGGCCAGTGGGTGATGTTCTCGGTCAGGTCACTCTCGGAGAATGGCCACGGCGGTTGCTCGAGGATGAACTCGGGGTGGGCGGCGGCGAACTCGAGGGCGGCCGTCGTCGGGTTGTCATGTTTCCACTCGGGCGCGCCGCGCGGCACGTCGTGAAGGTCTCGCATGAGGCCGTCGGTGGCCACGATGTACGAGCCGGCCGTCACGAACGGGGAGTACGCCACGAGCTCGTTCGCGACGTGCTGCTTCGTGTGATTCGAGTCGAGGATCACGAGCACCTTGTCGCCAGGCTTGATCGCAGCCCGGACCTGCTCGACGACGGATGGCGCCGTGGAGTCTCCCTCGACGAGCATGATCAGGTGCGAGAGCTCGTGCGCCTCGATCGCGGCGCGATTGTGCGGGCGGATCTCGATGTCGACGCCGACGACGCGCCCGCGGCCGAGGGCCTTGAACAGGCTGGCGTAGAAGATGAGCGAGCCGCCGTGCGCGACGCCGGTCTCGACGACCACGTCGGGCTGCACGCGGTACAGGACTTCCTGGATGCGGATCATGTCCTCGGGGAGCTGGATCACCGGGCGGCCGAACCACGAGAACGTATAGGCGTACTTCTGGTTCCATCCGACCTTCACCCACTGCGCGGAGATGAGCTCGAAGCCCCGCTTGCTGTAGAGGTCGTGGGTCTCGGTCGTGCCGCCGTGGTCGGCGGTGACAGTGCGGGCGTCGGTGTCGATGGTCAGCTTCATGATCAGTCCTCGAGCGCTACGGTCAGGCCGAGCTCGGCGAGCAAGCGCTCGTTCTCGGCCCGATAGTTCGGATTCATGAGCACGGCCCGGCGGACGCTCCGGGTGGCGAGGTCGCCGGGCGCGATGATCGGGTGGCCAGTGCCGGGGAGAAACTGCCCCTGCTTCCGCGGATTGAGATCCACGACGCAATCGATCAGCGCGCGGGTCGGATCGACGAGGTTCGTGAACGTCACGCCCTTCGCGCCCGCGCCCCACACCGCGACGCGATCTCCGCCGCGGAGGCGCTCCGTCCACATCGCGCGCCACCGCTGCTCGTCCCCGGCAAACGCGTCGGCGAGCGCGACGACCTCGCCGGGCTCGCGCGTGGGCGCGTCGGTGGGCGCGGGGGCGAGCCGCGCCTCGAGCCAGAGGTACTGCCCGCCGAAGATGTGCTTCACGCTCTCGACGGCGAAGCCGGCGCGCTCGAAGGCCGTCCGTAGCGAGGCGGCCGTGAACAGCGAGCAGTGCTCGTAGAACAGGTCCCAGCTCACGAGCCCGCGCAGGATCCACTCGAGGCACGGCGTCTCGAAGACCACCCGGGCTCGCGGCGACGAGGCGAGGGCGGCCCGGACCGATCGCAGCAGCGCTACCGGGTCCGCGACGTGCTCGATCACGTGGCGGCAGATCACCACATCGGCCGTCACGCTCTCGTGCGCCGGACCGTAGAGCTCGCGCCGGAACTGGAGGCGACCGTCGAGGTCCACCTCGGGACCGAGGTAGCTCGGATCGAAGCCCCAGCCGCGGTTCCCCGGATGCGCGGCCACCACCTCGCGGAGGAAGTAGCCCTTGCCGCAGCCGACCTCGACGATCCGCGCGTCCTGCACCCCGCGCGTGGTCACGAGGTGGGCGACGAGCTCGTCGAGGTACGCGCGGAACGACGGCGAGTGCGACTGCGTGTTGTCGTAGTCGTCGCCGTAGGCGAGCAAGCCAGCGTCGAACGCCGCATTGAACGCGAAGCCGCACGACGGGCAGATGCGCATGGCCAGGCGCCCGCGCGCGATCGACGCCGCGGCCTCCGCCGTGGCCATCACGAGGTTCTGGTGCACGGGCACGCTCTCCCGCACGAGGAACTCGCGCGTCTCGGCCGCGCTGCACACCGGGCACGTCACGCGGCCCTCCACCACGCGATCGCATCGTCGAGACCCGTGTCGAGCGAGAAGCGATCGGTCCAGCCGACCTCGGTCCGCAGGCGCTCCACGGCTGCCTCGACGCGGGGGGCCTCCACCGGCGCCGGCTTCGCCCCCAGCCTCACGAGCGAACGTGCACCGAGGCGATCGGCGACGCGCAGGATCAGCTCGCCGACGGCGATGGGCGCGCCCGAGGCGATGTTGACGGGGCCCTCGACGGCGCTCTCGAGCAATGCCGCGAGCGCGCCCCCCGCATCCGCCACGTGCTGGAAGTCGCGCACCTGCGTGCCCGGTGTCGTGTCCGTCGGCTGGCCGGCGAGCGAGTTGCGGATCACCGTCGCGACGAGCTTCTCGGGCGCCTCGCCCGGCCCGTACATGAAGAACAGGCGGCCCCACGCGAACGACACCGCGTACTGCCGGGCCCAGGCCGCGAGGAGCAGGTGCAATGAATGCTTCGCGACGCCGTACAGCGACGCGGGCGCGAGCGCGGTCGTGGCCTCGTCGCAGCGCCCCGCGCTCCAGTCGTACTCGGCGCAGGTCCCGGCGGCGACGAAGCGCCGGCAGCCATGGGCGCGGGCGAGGCGGGCGAGCTCGAGGCTGGCCGCCACCCAGGCGAGGTTCGACTCGGCGGTCCAGTAGGCCGGCGGGGTGACGTCCCACGCGAGGTGCAGCACGTGCGTCGGCGCAACGGAGCGCACGAGGGCCTCCCGCGCTCCGGCATCGAGGAGGTCGTGCTCGCGACCGGCGGCATGCACCTCGAGGCCCCGCGCGCGCAACGCCTGTGTCGCGTGCGTGCCCACGAAGCCGGTCGCGCCGGTGACGAGGATGCGTGTCATGCGGTGAAGTCCGCGTAGGAGCGGTCCCGGTCCGACATCACCGTCGGAGTGAGGGGCCACGTGATCCCGAACGCCGGATCGTCCCAGCGGGCCCCGCGCGCGAGCTCGGGGCGATACGCCGTCGAGATCTGGTAGCTGACCTCCGTCGCGTCCGCGAGCGTGATGAAGCCGTGGGCGCAGTGCGGCGGCACGAACAGCTGGCGCCGGTTGCTCGCGGTGAGCTCGATGCCCACCCACTGCCGGAAGGTCGGCGAGTCGGCGCGCAGGTCCACCGCCACGTCGAAGATCGCGCCCTGCGTGCACCGCACGAGCTTGGCCTCGGGCGCGGGGTCCGCTTGCCAGTGGAGCCCGCGCAGCGTGCCGCGGCGATGGTTGAAGGAGATGCTGCTCTGGTAGACCGCGAACGGGACGCCCTTGCCGGCGAGCTCGTCGGGGCAGTAGGTCCGCGCGAAGAAGCCGCGCTCGTCCTGGGCCAGCTCCAGGTCCATGATGACCACGCCCGCCAGCGCTGTCGGCGTGACCTTCATCAGGCGATCTGCACGCTCGGGATGGGGACGATGAACTTGCCGCCGCGCGCCGCGAACGCCGCTTGCTCGCGCTTGATCTCCTCGGCGACGTTCCACGCGAGGATGAGGCAGTAGTCGGCGGTGCTCGCGGCGAGCTGCTCGGGGGCGACGATCGGGACGTGCACGCCCGGCATCACGCGACCCTGCTTGAGCGGATTCTTGTCGCAGACGAACGCGAGGTCCGCGGGACCGAGGCCACACGCATTCAAGAGGACGGTGCCCTTCGCCGCTGCGCCGTAGGCGGCGACCGTCTTGCCCTCCGCGCGCAGCGATCGGATCAGCGTGACGACATCGTGCTTCACCTGCTCGACCCCGGCGGCGAACGCCCGGTACGGCTCGTCGCGATCGACGCCCCAGGCTTGCTCGCTCGCGAGGAGGTCGGCCACGTCCGGCGTCGGCCGCGCGACCGCCTTGTGCCGCGCGAAGATCCGCAGCGACCCGCCGTGGATCGGGATGCGCTCGCAGTGCTCGATCTCGAGGTCGTGCCGGCGGAAGAGGTTCACCAGCGCGGTCAGCGAGTAGTAGCAGAGGTGCTCGTGATAGATGGTGTCGAACTCGACGTGGCGCAGGAACTCGCCGAGGTACGGCGACTCCGACACGACGACCCCCTCGGGGCCGAGCAGCACGCGGAAGCCCTCGACGAAGCCGTTCAGATCGGCGACGTGCGCGAGGACGTTGTTCGCGTGGATGACATCGGCGGCGAGGCCCTCGTCGCACAGGCGGGCGGCGAGCTCGGCGTCGAAGAACTCGTCGACGGTGCGCACGCCCTTTTCGCGGGCGAGGGCCGCGACGTTACGCGCGGGCTCGATCCCGAGCACCGGCACGCCCGCCTTCACGTAGTACTGGAGGAGGTAGCCGTCATTGCTGGCGACCTCGGCCGCGAGCGAGCCCGGACCGAGCTTCCGCTCCGCGACGAGCCGGGTGACCAGCGTCTCCGCGTGCTTCAGCATCGTCGTCGAGAACGACGACAGATAGAGGTAGTCGCGGAACAGGATCTCCGGCGGCACCGTGCAGGTGATCTGGACGAGCTGGCAGGCGCGGCAGCGCACGAGATCGAGCGGGTAGGTGGGCTCGGGGTCGGCGAGCTGCTCGGGGCGCAGGTAGCTGTTCGCGAGCGCCATCGAGCCGAGCGAGAGGATCGGCGCGAGGTCCTCACCGCCGCAGCTCCGACATGTCATGAGGATGCCTTCGCGAGAAAGTCGCGATACCAGGCGTGCGTCCGGGCGAGGCCCTCGGCGAGGGAGAACTTCGCCGACCAGCCGAGGCGCGTCTTCGCCTTCGTGGCGTCGAGGAACTGCTCGCGGATCTCGTGGCTCGCTTCGTTGCGCACCTCGGGGACGAGATCGGTGCGACCGGCGACGGCGAGGATCTGGTCCACCAGGGCGAGCACCGTGACCGGCGTCTCGTTCGAGAAGTTGAACGCCTCGCCCGCGAGCGAGCGATCGGCGGCGAGCTTCTCGGCGGTGGTCAGGTACGCGGCCGCGCCGTCGTCGACGAAGATGTAGTCGCGGACGAACTTGCCGTCGGAGCGGATCACCGGCCGCTCGCCGCGGATCGCGCTGCGCAGGGTGCCGGGGACGATGCGGTTCCAGTTGAGATCGCCAGGGCCGTAGAAGTTCCCGCACCGCGTGATGCAGACCGGCGAGCCAAAGCTCGTCGCGTACATCTGCGCGATGAGATCCGCGGCCGACTTGGACACGTCGTACGGATGCCGCCCCTCGAGCGGCGTGCCCTCGGAGTAGGGCAGCTGCGCCTGCGCGCCGTACGCCTTGTCGCTCGACGCGAGCACGATCTGCTTCACGGTCGGGCTGCGGCGGGCGGCCTCGAGCACGCACCAGGTCCCGCGGATGTTCACCTCGAGGGTGGCGACGGGATTGCGGTTCGCGATCGCGACGATCGTCTGCGCGGCGAGGTGCAGGACGGTGTCGATCTCGTACTCGCCCATCACGCGCTCGAGCAGCGCCTGATCGCAGATGTCGCCGCGGATCACGCGGACCCGCTCGAGCAGTCCCGAGCGGACGAGCTCCGACTGCGGCACCCAGTCGCGAACCAGGGCCACGACCACCGCGCCGGCGTCGTGGAGCATCCGCACGATGGCCGTGCCGAGCAGGCCCGTCGCGCCGGTGACGAGGACCGGTCGCGTCGCCCAGAAGGCGCGGTTCACCAGATCTTCCACGGGGCCTTTCCCGCCGACCAGAGGTCGTTCAGCGCGACGTGGTCGCGATACGTGTCCATCGGATAGAACTCGCCTTCGTGCCGGTACGCGACGAGCTGGCCGTCACGCGTCAGGCGCTCGAGGGGCTCGCGCTCGAGGAAGCAGTCATCGTTGAGCCAGAGGTAATCGAACACCTTCGGCTCGAAGACGAAGTAGCCGGCGCTGATCCAGGCGTCCTCGGTCGGCTTCTCCCGGAAGCGCTCGACGGTGCCGTCCGGGGCCGAGTCGATCACGCCGAACCGGCCCGGGACGCGCACGGTGGTCACGGTCGCGAGCTTGCCGTGGGACTCGTGAAACGCATGGAGCCGCGACAGGTCGACGTTCGTCAGGCCGTCGCCGTACGTGACCATGAAGCGCTCGTTCCCGACGTGGCGCTGCACCTTCGCGATGCGCGCGCCCGTCCCCGCCAGCGCGCCCGTGTCGACGAGGCGCACCGAGTAGTCCTGCTCCTCGTGCTCGCCGAGGTAGGTGACGCCGCCGCTCTTGCCGAGCTGGATCTCGACGTCGTTCGTCATCGCCTCGTAGTTGAGGAAGAACTCCTTGATGAGGTTCCCCTTGTAGCCGAGGCACATCACGAAGTCCTTGAGCCCCTGGTGACCCAGGATCTTCATGATGTGCCAGAGGATCGGACGTCCCCCGATCTCGACCAGCGGCTTGGGTCGAAACTCCGTCTCCTCACGCAGGCGCGTGCCGAGACCACCGCACAGGATGACCGCCTTCATGGCAGCGCGACCGTACTCCACGGCAGGAGCGGGCGCACCGATCCGGGGAGCGGACCTGCGAAGGTTCCGCGGACCGAGTCACCCTCGGCGGGGTCGTGGACCTGGAAGGCGAGCGCACCCCGATCGAAGAAGTGCGCGATGACGGGCTCGAACGTCGAGACGGCCACGCCGATCGAGTACATGCCCTCGGCGAGGAAGTTGCCGGGGACGGCGACCGACGCCCGGTACCGGCCGAGGGGGCGGGGCCGGCGGGTGTCCGTGTCGACGGAGTCGTTCGTGATGAACACGCACGTCCCGTCCTCGTGGAAGAAGTGCACGTTCGGATGGAGTGGCAGCTTCTCCGTCAACACCTCGTAGTCGATCTCGATGGTGATCGGCTTGCGGATGTCGACCATCGCCCCGTCGAGGCCGTCCGAGACGACGCGGGCCGCGAGGAGCCGCGCGTGCTCGTTGCCCGGCATGCGCCCGGTCGCCTCGTAGTCGATGGAGATCGGGCTGTCGTCGGCGCCGCGCAGGTACTGCGTGACGACGTTGTCGACCCGGTCGTCGGCCACGACCTTGCCCTCGCGCAAGAGGATGGCCCGCGAGCACAACCGCGTGATCGCGGCCATGTTGTGGCTGACGAACAGGACGGTCCGCCCCCCCGTCGCGACGTCCTGCATCTTGCCGAGGCACTTCTTCTGGAACGCGGCATCGCCGACGGCCAGGACCTCGTCGACCACCAGGATCTCCGGCCGCAGGTACGCGGCCACGGCGAATGCGAGCCGCACGTACATGCCGCTCGAGTAGCGCTTCACCGGCGTATCGAGGAACTTCTCGACCTCGCTGAACGCCACGATCTCGTCGAACGAGGCGCGGACCTCGGCGCGGGTCATGCCCATGATGGCGCCGTTCAAGAAGATGTTCTCCCGGCCCGAGAGCTCGGAGTGGAAGCCGGTCCCGACCTCGAGGAGCGCGGCCACGCGACCGCGCAGCGTGATCTCGCCGCGGGTGGGGGCCGTGATCCGAGAGAGGATCTTCAGCAGCGTGGACTTGCCCGCCCCGTTGCGGCCGATGATGCCGACCGCTTCCCCGCGCTGGATGTCGAACGACACGTCGTCGAGGGCGTTGAAGTCCTTCGACGCGCTCTTGCGCTTCAGCAGCACCGAGAGCGCCTCGCGCAGGCTGTTCGCACCTCCCGACTGTCCGAGTCGGTAGGTCTTGCCGATGCCACGCGCGGAGATGATGGCCGTCACACGCGATCCGCGAACGTCTGCTCCATGCGCCGGAAGTACAGGAATCCGGTCGCGCCGACGATGGTGACGAGGCCGAGCGCGAGACCCACGCGGTCCCACGGCACGGGCATGCCGAACATCGCGGCGCGGAACCCGTCGACGATCGCGGCCATCGGGTTCAGCGCGAGCAGGAAGCGCCAGTCCTCGGGCAGGAGCGTCGACGGGTAGAACACCGGCGTCAGGAAGATCAGGAGCTGCAGCACGAACGGTAGCGCGTACCGCACGTCGCGGAACTGGATGTTGATGGCGCTCGTCCACAGCGAGACGGCGAACGCCGCGCCTGCCGCTCCGAGCGCGAAGATCGGCAGGAGCAACATGCTGAGGTGATACGGCTCGCCGAACAGCGGGACCGCGATCATCAGCAGCACGAACGCGATCAAGAAGTCGACCGCAGCGACGATCACCGCCGCCAGCGGCACCAGCACACGCGGGAAGTAGACCTTGCTGATAACGCGCGCGTTCTCGACGAGCGAGTTACTCGCCTGGGCCAGCGCGGCCGCGAACAGGGCCCAGATCACCGTCCCGCTGAAGATGAACAGCGGGTAGCTAACCGGGGCGTCGGGCTGGATGCCGGCCATCTTGTGAAAGACGCCGGTGAAGATCACGACCTGCGCGAGGGGCTGGGCCAGGGCCCACAGCACGCCGAACAGCGCTTGCTTGTAGCGCACGCGGATGTCACGGGAGGCCAGGGTCCAGAGGAGCTCGCGGTAGCGCCAGACGTCGGCCAGGTCGCGCAGCGACACCAGCGAGTGCGGCTTGATGACGAGCTCGTAGTCGCTCACGGGACAACCGGCGCGACGTGCTTCGCGTGCAGCGTGCGCAGCACGGGTTGCAGCTTCCGCAGCTCCCACGCCGCCGGCAGCAAGTAGCGGAACGCCTCGCGCGTGTGGGAGCGCGACCGCAGGAGCCAGCGCTTGCCGTAGCGACGGATCAGCTTCTTCTGGTAGCCGAGCGCCGTGGGCGCGAGCTTGTCGGCGAGGGTGGTGCCGTAGGCGAAGCTGCTCGTCATGTGGAACACGACGAAGTCCTCGATGCGCGGCTCGCGGCGGTACAGGTGCCGCCAGCGGCCGTTGTAAACGTCGGGCAGCGGGGCGAATGGAACCCCGCGGCGCACGAGCTCGTAGACGGCGGTGGCGAACGCCGGCTCGTCGGTCGCGCTCATGTTCAGCGGCTTCAAGATCTCGTTGAAGCGCGGGCGCAGCTCCCCGAGGATCGCGAGGTGCTCGGTCCAGAGCGCGGGCAAGGCGGACGTCGCGGGGGCGTGGATCGCCCCGGAGTTGAAGCTCGGGTAGATGGCATCGCCGGCCACCGAGAGCGAGTCGTGGAAGTCGGCGATG
>LNFM01005050.1_pt1 | contig 26809 bp, 16 predicted proteins | sample 596031 | NCBI WGS metagenome assembly LNFM01 (sample SAMN04254537, study PRJNA301005) | activated carbon metagenome | isolation source: dual media filters at the Ann Arbor, Michigan drinking water treatment plant | place: USA: Ann Arbor | reverse complement strand
ATTGAAAAAGATAAGTTTATTGCTGGTGTTCGCAATGGCACTATTGTCTTGCGCCAGCCAGCCACCCGCAGCGAAAAAGCCAGTGGCGGTATCAGCAGCGAAGTTATCGCCAGCGCCATCGGATGTGATGGTAAAACAGATAGCAAACTTTCGGACGAAACTGCTGAATTTCTTTACACCGAAGCAACCAGAGCCGACAAAGTAGTTGAACAATTAACAGCTTGCCAAGCCATTGTGCTTGAAGATAGAAGGCTATGTAACGCAGTAGATAAAGGGATTTAAAATGGCACAACAACCAATTACACCATGGACACCAACCACAGGGCTGAATAGTTACCCTACGATTGCTGCTGTGCCAGAACTTGCAGAAACCACACCAATGGCAACCGCAAATGCTGATGCGGCAACGCGCACAGTGGGCAATGATGAGTTAATGAGTAATCAAGTGAATAAACTGATTGCGCAAGATTCACCATTGATGCAACAAGCGGCAGGCAATGCGGCAAAAGCGGCTAATTCAAGAGGTTTGTTAAATAGCTCAATGGCAGTGCAAGCAGGGCAAGCGGCAGTTATGGACCGCGCTATGCCGATTGCGCAGTATGACGCTGGCGTTAATACCAATGTGGCCAATAATAACCAAGCCAATCAGCAACAAACCAATGTGTTTAATGCTGGCAATGAACAATCAACAAATCAATTTAACGCAAGTGAGGCCAACAAGGTAAACATCATTAATGCGTCAGAATCCAATAAGATTTTAGCGCAGATGATGGATCAGAACACGCGCCTGCAATTGGGTGATATTGAAGCTCAATATAAGACCTTGATGCAATCTCAAGCATCAGCAATGTCTACATATCAGCAAGCCGTTAAAAACATCAGTGAAATTTTGATGAACCCAGATTTAGACGGCCCAGCTAAAACACAGGCAGTGGCGAATCAAAACGCATTGCTGAAAACTGGTATGCAAATTGTTGGTAAGTTAAGCGGCTTAAACCTAGACGATTTATTGACGTTCCCAGAATACAATGCAAGCAATCCTGCATAGCTTAATCGAACAGGGCTACACGAAAGAACAGGCAAAGCTTGGGCTTTCTAAATGGGATATACGCCCATTGGTTTGTGCAGACAAACAGGTGGGTGAGGTTATGCTACGCAACAATGAAGTGCATTTTGCAATTGATAAAACAGAGCGTTTAAAACTTGGGCGTACCAAGTTAATTAAAAATACTATTAATGCTCTTTTAGAAGAGAAAACATTTTTAGTAACACGGCTTTTTAAGAACGATAAACATAGAAAACTCATTGAATTAATCGGTTTTGAGCATACGCACTCGGATGATAAGACAGATTACTTTTGGTTGAATAGAGGCGAAGCATGATAGCAATTGAAATGCCACAATATAGAACGGTGAATTATGGCTCATACAGCCGAATGATTGCTGCCAACCCAGACTTTTATCATTATGTGAATAAAGAATTTGAGTTTAAAAGACACGGGCCTGCTATTGGCTTAATCGGTGCAATCGGTACTATTTCAACAGGTTTGAGCGTAGGCGGCTTGCTTGGTGGCATTATGATTGCTGGCGGTATATTTTCTGGACTTGGTGCAATCACTGGCAATAAAACCCTTTCTACCATTGGCGCAGTAGCTGGATTAGCTGGATTAGGCGCAAGCGCATTCACAAGCGCCGCTGGTGACTTTGTGAACCCATTTACCAGTTTTGGCGAAAGCGCATTGGGCGAAGGGCTTGGTAAGTTATCGGACGGTATTGGTAATTTCTTTAGCGATTTAACGGGCAAATCATCAACTGATTTAGCCAGTATGGGCGTATCGGATGGCGCAAACTTAGTTGATACTGCATTGCCAGATTCTCAATTACTAGACACTTCTGCAGGTGGCTTCACTAATCAATCGATTTCAGAGGGTACGAATGCGGCTAAAGGTGCATCTTCTGCTGGAATTGGCGGTGGTGCAGCTGCCGCAAGTAAAGGTGGCTTGCTGGGTTCTAGTGTTGGCGGTAGTGGCATTAAAGATTTATTAAGCTTGGGTAGTGGTGTTGCCGATGGATTTATGCAAAACCAAGCGCTCGACCAACAACAGCCATTAGTCGATGCGCGAGTGGACCAGTTAAATTCAGCAAATAATCTGCAAAACCTTCAAGCAGACCAATTACAGCAACGCATGAATAATATGAACGCACAGCCAGAAGTTGGCTTGGGCGTAAATCAAGATGCGCAAGTGTTTGCATCACCACAGCCGAACGCTGGAAAAATTGCGCTGGTAATGAATGGTGAAGTGAAGTACGTGACACAACAAGAATACCAAGCCATAAAACAGGGCGGCTTACTAAATTCGGGGGCGGCTTAACATGGATAAACAATCACCATCACAAATGAGTGAACAATTGGCACAATCAGTGCCAAAGAACTTGCAAAAGTCATTTTCTAAGGTGGTGCAAGCTGGCATGAAGGTTATGTTTAGTGAGCAAACACATGATTTAATGCTTGAGCAACTTAGCCAAGAAGGTGATTTGGGCGAGGTGGTTGGCAACTCAATTGCTGATTTAATGACGTTGCTATTTAAGCAGAGTAACGAAACCATGCCGCCAGAGGTGATTATTCCTGCTGGCGCGTATTTATTGTTTATGGGCGCTGACTTCATTGAGAAAATCACAGGCGAAGAGCTTACACCAGACATTCTGGCCAATGCTTCTGAAACCATGATCGATAATTTAATGGAACGCTTTGGCGTACCTAAAGACCGCTTTAAATCTACAATGGAAAAAGCGGCGCAAGGGGGTTACGGCGAATGAGTGGCTTACTAGGCAGCATGATTGCTGGCGGCGTTAAAGGCTACGCTGACAATAAAATCAAAGACATTAACCGTGCAGAAGAATTTAACCTGCAATCGGCGTTATTAACTGCGCGCGAAGAAATGGAAATGCGCTTGAAAGAACGCGGCTTTGAAATGGAAGATGCGCGCGAACAAGCCAAAAAAGACAAAGTGGCTGGTATTGCTAACAGCGTTAAAGACCCAATGGAAGGCAAAGGCGGCTACGAATCAGAAGAGGCGGCGGCCGAGCGCAAGCGCGGACTGATCAACCAGAAAGCCGATGCACTGGCTGATGCAGGTGAGTATGATGCGGCTAAAGTTTATTACGGCCGTGCCGATGCGCAAGATAAATCTGCATTAAGCTTGCGTCAATTGGAAGTAAAAGAGCAACAGATTCTTGGCACTATTAAAAACGCCGAAGAGCGTAACAGAATCTATGAAGAGCTAGGGAATGCAAAAAATGAAACCCAGCTTGCTAAACTGGAAGCTGCTGCCGCAAAAGTAAACAGCGGTGGCAAGCCAAATGATGCCCAAACTAAGCGTGCTGACTTTATTGAGGCTTATGCAAACGACCCTAAATACGTTAAAAATGGCAAATTAACAGGTGCAGGTTACGACAAACTGAATAAGTTAAGTGACGATAACGATACGCAAAAAGTGACAGAAGAGCCTGTATTAGATCTTATAGGCAACGTAAGAATTGGCAAAGATGGCCAGCCAATGATGACACGAAAAGTGACGCGCACAGAACCTGTAACAAAGGCCGCGCCAGCCAAAGCAGCAACTAAAGGCACGTTAGTATTAGACAAAAGCGGAAACTACGTTTTCAGTCGCTAATTAGATTTAACGGTTAAACAGGTGGGATGTAGCAAAATCGCTGCATCCCTTTTTTCTTTTTAAGAATCTGACAATGCCAATCGTAAATTACCGCGGAAAAAGTATTACATTCCCAGATGATATGAGTGAGGCGGATATTAGCAACGCAATGCCTTCGCTTGCTGATCAGATTGATGCAGACTTATTAAAAGCAACGCCACCAAAAAAAGGCTTAATTGATAGCGCTATTGAGGCCGTTAAAAGTGGCGCAAGCTTTGTTAAAGATGCCGCCTACGATGCAATAGATAGCCGCACCCTTTCAGAAAAGGGCTTGTTAAAAGATAAACCAGAAAATTCAAATGCCATGTCACGCGATGTTGATGGCGTGCCATTCCGTGCTGATTATGTAGATAAACTCAAACAGCAAGACCGTATTGCCCCAAAATCAATTGAAGCTCTAAAAAACTCAAACAGGGCTGGCGCGCGCGTTGCAGATGCAATTATTAATGAGCGTGCAATCAATCAAGAGTTAAACAACAGCGTCAACGATGCGCTTGGTGCCAATACGCCAGAAATTCCGTTTGATGAGCGCATGAAAGAGCAGCGCAAAATTGAACAGCTTGCCAAAATTAAAGCATTCCAAACCACTTTAGAAAGCGCCAACGCAACTGGCAATGCCGATAACGCATTAAAAGCCGCTGTAAATGCGCAGCCAACCGATGCCGATAGAGGACAGATTGCATTTGAGCAAGACAGGCTAGCGCGTGGCATTACAGAACCTACTGGAAATGCTGAACGATTCTTTCGTGATTATGAAAGTGGTGCGGTTGGCTCTACAGGCGCAGCGCTTTCGTTTATTGGTAAACGCACAGGCGCAGAAGGATTATCCGAGCTTGGTGACAGTATGGAAAACTGGTCTAAGGACAAAGCGCCAGCTCAACAAACGTTTGCCGATAAGCTAGTTAATGGCATAGGTTCAATGTCGTCATTCTATGTGCCAGGGATTGGCGTTGCAAAAGGCGCGCAAGCATTATCTGTTATTTCACCTGTATTGGCTAAGTGGGCTGGCGCTGGAACAATGGCGGCACTGGAAGCATCAGCAGAGGCTGATGGCGTATACAAATCGCTAGTTGAGCAAGGTTTAACCAATCAAGAGGCAATGGACAAAGCCGATGTTTCATTTATGGCGAACATGGCCTTACTTGGCGTTACCAATAAAGTTGCTTTCTTTAACGATATTAAGATGTTTGATGATGCAACCAAGCAATTGGTATTAAGCAACGTTGCTAAAAAAGGTGCTGTAGGTTTTGTTTCGGAAGGCGCAGCACAAGAAGCCCCGCAACAAATGATTGCTAATTATCTGACTGATAAGCCATTGTTTGAAGGTGTTGCTGAATCCGCATTAATTGGCGGCATCGTAGGTGGTGGCGCTGCTGTTGTAGGCGGTATTGCACAAGGACCAATTAACAAAATCAACAATGACATAGCACAGCGCGCTCAAGAAAACATCGTTAAATCCGAACAATCACAAGCGGCTCTGCAAGCGATTCCAGAAGCAGAAAGCATTGATGATGCAATTTTACTGGCAACAGAGGCATTAAACGCACCACTTGAAACGCCATTGAGCATTAACTCAGAGGCAATTGATGCAAGCGAATTATTGGCTGAAATAGAAAGGGCAACCAATGTCAGCGATATTGAACAAGGAACCGCTGGAATACTGGATTCAGCTATCGCTGGAAATGCAGTTGATAACATCAGCGGAAGCCCAATTGCTACAGATAACTTGGTTGATGGATTACGACCATCAGATACTGGAACGCTCACTGCAGGTGTTGTTTCTGATGGAATTGGAAACGGAACTGACAGTGCATTAAGTGAACCGTTAGGAAATGCCGAACAGTTGCCAGCAGGTGTTGATGTTGTTGGCGATAAGATTGATAAAGAGTGGACCGCATTTAATCCAGATACTGGCACGCTAGGTATTCCGCGCGCTGAAATGCCGCAAATTAAAGCAGAGCATCGCGGCGCTATGGTGAACTTTTTAAATGCGCGTGGCATTGAGCATGAGCAAGAAACATTGCCAGCAGATTCATTAAAGCCAACACAGCTTGAGTTTTCTGAATCTAAGGTTGAAAAGGCTATTGGCTACAAAGATAACAACCGTTCTATTTTAGTATCGGCTGATAATCACGTTTTAGATGGCCATCATCAATGGCTTGCTAAATTGAAATCTGGTGAGGATATTGACGTTATCCGATTGAAAGCGCCGATTCAAGAATTGCTTGGCACGGTTGCAGAGTTCCCAAGCGCGCAAGTTGCAGAAGGTGCAACTTCTATCACATCTGAATCCGTCAACACGCCAGAAACCAAGCCTGTACTTGCGCCTGTATCACCTGTGAAAAAGTCATCAAAGAAGTCAGGCACGCTATTAGCCACCCTGCGCAATATTGGTGGCATATCCAATGGCGAAAAGCTAGATGTTACTGGTGAGAAAAAAGGCTTTGCGCCAGGCGGGTATAACCAAATATTTAAACTTACATCCAAGAAAACCTTACGTGGCGTGATTGAAAGCGGTGATTTGGATGACTTTTTACCGCCTGCAATGCGTCTATCAAGTATCAATAAAGACAGTGGTGCATTTGATTCAGCAGAGGCGTATGATTACCTTGCTGATAAAATTCGCAACGGTGAGCGCGTCATTAATTTTGATGCTGAGCAGGAAATTAATGCAAATAAATTTTATCAAGCCGATGAAGCCACAGCTCAAACTGATATTGACGAAGCGGCTTTTGAATTATTAGAGGACGAAATCAATGAGCAACTTAGAACAACCTCAAACGAGGAAAGAGAAACTGCAACAGAGGCTAAACAGTTTGTCACCGACAGCACGGACAGCGTTGCTGGAAGCGGCGAAAGAGCGCCAAGCGGAAATCAAAGCGGAGCTGGGCGAGAGTTACAGCCAAAGACAGTCACTGCGCCGCCAGTACAAAGCCCACCAAGCCAAGAACGCGAAGGCGTAAGGGAGTTAGTCACTGCGCTAGTTAAACGCCGCGCAGCCGCCAATGAGCTAGGCAAAGCCAAGCAGTTTGATGAAGCCCTGCAAGCCGCCAAAGACTTTATGGCGGGTAAAGATGTTAAACCTGCTAAATTCTTAAATGCCGCGCTTGCATTCAACAAAGACCAGCCAACCAAAGACGCATTTAATGCGCTACTTCAATTAGCCAAAGCGCCTGCAAAAGAGGCACGTAAAGCCGTTGCCAATGTAGTTGATGACTACAAAGCCAAAATAACAGCCGCGACCACAGAAGCCGAATTAACTGCACTTGGTAACGCCATTCAAAAAGACAAATCACTTAGCGATACACAGGCCATTAAGCTTGATGATGCTATTGCTGATGCGCAAGATAAACTAGAAAACCCCGATGCAACAAACAATAAACCTACTGAAACAACTGAACCAACTTCAAACAACGCCGATTTACTTGGTGACAACACCGCTGGGAAGCAGGCTATTGCAGATGCCGAGCGCGCCAAAGATGCTAAACGCAATACAGGTAACGGCGACACCGAGGGCTTTACTCTAACTGGTAGCAATAGCGAGGCGGATATTGCGCGCGCGTCTGGGGCGCAGGATTTGTTTGCAGAGTCAGAAAAAGACGAAGTAACCCGCGCGAAAGAGGCGCAGCCAGAGCCTCAACAATCTAAAGCAGATGAAGTAAAGCCAGCCAAGCCTAAAACACCATTGAATGAATTTGACAATGCCATGGATGAATACAATAAAGGTATTGCTAACGTAGATGACTACAAAACTGCTTTTGATAATCTGCTTGCTAACGAGCAAGCGATTAAAGATTATCTTGATGCCAATTTTACAAAGCAACAATTATTTAATCGTGGCGGTTATCAGCTTGAATCACGCTACAAGAGTGAGAAAAAAATACGTGTTGTAGGGGCATTGTATAGCGACATGGTTAGCAGCTTTTTACTGCCAAACGAAAGTGGCATGACTAGCTATTCCACTGGTTTTGGTGAAGATCGATATAAAGGCATTAAATCGCAAGTTGCCGCGATTACTCAAGAATCGCTTGATAAAGCGATGGACAGACAAAAACAAGCGATTATTAAAAATGAAGAAGTAAAAGCCGAGAGATTAAAAGGCATTGATGACCCTAAAACCTTAGACGATTACACGAACCTGTTGCGCTCAAAAATGGTTGGCGGCACGTCATTGAAAGATGCTCGTTTATCGCTTACTCCAGAGCAGCGCGCAACATACGATGCACTTTATGCAGATAAAACGATTGCAGACCGCGCAAGCAGAAAAGAGGCGCAGAAAGACAATATTCAAACGGCTGGACAAACCGTTAGCGGCAATATTATTGAAACCAAGCACACTAAAAAACTGACTGATTTATTTGTTGTTCAACTTGCAGAGCGCGTAAGCAAAGAAGATTACACAACGCTAAACACTGGCGCTAAAAAACTAGGCGGGTATTACTCATCCTTTAGAGGTGCGGGTGCCGTACCAGGCTTTCAGTTTACTTCACGCGAGAACGCCGAGGCATTTGTTCAGCTTGCAGGTGGCGATAATTCTGCCGCCAAGGAACAATCTAAAGAACGGCGCGATGCTTTTGAAGATGACAAATCTCAAAGCGCTGTTGAACGCTTAACCGAAATGGCCGAGCGACTAGAGAGCAAGGCCAACGAAGATTTAAACCGTGACAGAAAAACTAATACAAGCAGGCGTGCTGGTATGGCCGCGCGCGCAGAGGCGGCAGCAAGCGCTGAAAAAGCAATGGCGATTACCATGCGCAACATTGCTACAGCTATTGAATCTGGCAAGGCAAAATATCTAGGTAAAGTTCGCCAAAAAGTTCAAGTTGAGCTATTGCAGTCAATTACTAGCGCCGCACAGTACGAAAAACTGCGCAAGGAATATCCAGCTTATAGCGATTACGAAAAACACAAAGATGAACCGGTAAACAAAGAAGCTGCGGATTTTGCAGAATTTCCAATGTATGGCGCATATCGTTCTGATTTGGCTAGTCTAGGCCGTTCAATGGTTGCAGTTGATGGACTTAAAATATTAGGCAATAAGTTATTGTCCGTAGCCGATGATGTGACAGATGCCTATTTGAAATTCGCAAAAGAAAACGTAAATAAAGTATCGCGATATACAACATCAAATGGATTGCCTGCAGCTTTTAGTTCTAAAGCATTGGCAGAAGAGGCTATTGCTCGTTCTGGTTTTAATGGTAAAGCAATTGTATTACCGTTTAAGCGCGGTGAAAACTTAATTATTGATAGCCCTTCTGTAGCTGTAGAGCGTGGCGTATGGAATGGTGACGATGACAAGCGAATTACTTTAACGGGCAATTTTGGCGCTGAATTGGTTGAGAAAATTGGTAAGGCTAATCGCCGCACTAATAAAGTACAACTCCCTTGGCAATTTGAAAACGCTTACGACAAACGTGCAAAATTAAAACGCATGGGGATTGAAAATGCAGCTGAATTAAGAGCCGCTTTGCGTGAATTTATTGGTTTAAAAGAAGAAGCCAAACAGCCAGACAAAATTAAGCAATTAGAGCGCGCCATGATTGGCCGCAAAAATGATGGTTTAGACTTCTTCCCAACACCTGCTAGCACAGCCGATGAAATGATTGACGCTGCAGACATTCAAGATGGTATGAGCGTATTAGAGCCTAGTGCTGGTATGGGCCATATTGCAGAGCGCATCCGTGATGCAGGTTTTGAGCCAGATGTTATTGAGTTTAGTGGCGATAGGCGCGAACTGTTAGAGATTAAGGGCTTTAATGTTGTTGGCAGCGACTTTTTAGGACTAGCTGAAAAATACGACAGAATTATTATGAATCCGCCATTTAGCAATAGGCGCGATGAAGAGCATGTGCGCCATGCTTACAACTTATTAAAACCAAATGGCAAACTTGTTGCAATCATGGGCGAAGGTGTGTTTTTTGGCAGCGATAAGCGCGCAACCGAGTTTAGAGATTGGCTTGAATCAGTAGGCGGCACATCAGAAAAATTAGAAGAAGGCACATTCAAAGATGCTTCTTTACCTGTAAATACAGGTGTAAATGCGCGCATGGTTGTTATTGAAAAACAAACTGATGACGGCAACGTGGTTATGTTTAGCCGTTCTGCATCTACTCAACAAAGCTATGAAACTCGTATTGACGAATTGTTGAAAGATGAAAAACCAAACTTTGGTAGTAGATCTGCCATTGTTTTGGATAAATCTGATGTGCTGGATATGCTTGGCTATGGCGACAAACAAGTCTACCTAAACGAATCTAAAGTAGTGCAGGGCAAATACAACCATAAATTAACTGCTGCACATTGGAAAAAAATACCTGAGTGGTTGGAAAATCCTGCGATGGTATTTGATTCAGACACGGTGGCAGGCCGATTGACTTTTATTGCGCCAGAAACGCTTAACGGCGCGCCTATTCGTATGATTATTGAGCCAGATGCTTCAATGGGTGGCTTAAACGTAAATCTCTTAGTCAATGCTTATGACGCAGAAGGTAAATCACCTTTTTCAAGATGGGTAAATGATGGTTTATTGAGATATTACGACAAAGCAAAAAGCCCCGCAGTTTTAGCACGCTCTGGGCTGCAATTGCCCAGTCTGGCTAAAGCGCGAAGCTCTAGTGGAAGAATACTCGTTGATTCCGATTTAGTCAAGTATCGCGCTTCAAACACAAGCTTTAGCCAAGGCGCTACCACTGGCGGTCTACCAATTGACACCGTTAAAACCATCGTTGATAACATTAAATCCAACTGGAAAAACGCACCGCCAATATTCGTAGTGGATAGCATGCAGGATGACGCGATACCAAAGCATGTGCGCGAGTACGATATGCAATTGAAAGAGAATGGCGCGACTGGCGACCCGATTGGGTTTATTAGCGGCGGCAAAGTCTTTATTTTATCTACTATGGTTAAAGACACTCGCGCTGTACATGAGGTTTTGTTTCATGAGGCATTGGGCCATTATGGGTTGCGTGGTGTTTATGGTGATAGCTTAAACAATGTGCTTGATAATGTTGCCTTGATGCGCAGAAAAGATGTGATTGCAAAAGCAAAAGAATACGGCTTTGATATTAAATCGAAAGACGATATTCGCAAAGCCGCCGAAGAAGTGCTTGCTGAAATGGCGCAGACTAATCCACAAGCCAGTATCGTTCAGCGTGCTATTGCCGCTATTCGTAAATTCTTGCGTGATATTGGTTTTGATATTGAGTTAAGTGATAACGACATTATTGCTAATTACTTATTGCCAGCGCGTGAGTTTGTGATTAATGGCGGTAAAGAACAGCGTATTCCGAGTGCGTTGAAAGTGGCATATTCGCGTAAAGAAAACGACACTGTAGGCAAAGAAAATGTACTCAAGTCATTGTATCGTTTAGCCGAGAATACATACGATGAAACTGACAATCCTGATGCGGCGTATGAAATGCTTTTTAATAAAGCAAACGATGCTCAGAAGAATGTATTGCGCGCTATTAAACGTGATGACTTCTTAGGTTACGATTACCCACACCAAGCAATTGCCGAGCTAATTAATAATCCAGAAGCTTACGAAATATCAGCTTCAACTAAAGCACAGCTATCAAAAGCTGGCAACGACATTCGCTTTAGTCGCCAAGGTACATTGCAACCTAAATGGGATAGCCTTGAAGATAGCAAAATGGATGATTTAATTCGTGCGCTTCAAGATAAAAACATTGATTTAAAACGTGTGACGCAAAACATCAAAAAAGCAGTTGGTGTCATTGATGATCGTTGGAATGCTTATTTGCAAGAAGAGCTTTACCATGGCCGCACAGCTAAACGCACGCAGGACTTTATTAAAAAAGACTTAGAGCCATTGATTGAAGATATGCGCATGCGTGGCGTTAGCATGGCTGAATTTGAAGAATACTTATTAATGCGCCATGCAGAAGAGCGCAATATTCAAATTGCTAAAATCAACCCAGATATGCAAGATGGCGGCTCTGGTGTATTGACTGCAGATGCGCAGAATTATCTAACCAATTTAACACCTGCACTTAATGCAAAATATGCTGCGTTGGCAAAACGCATTGATGCAATCAACAAAAAATCGCGCCAAGTGCTAATCGATTACGGTCTTGAATCTACAGATACGATTGCAGCATGGGAAGGCGCATATCAATATTATGTACCGCTGATGCGTGAGGATATGGACACTGGATTTGGTGGTGGCACAGGGCAGGGCTTTAGTATCAAAGGCAGCTCTACAAAACGCGCTATGGGTTCAAGCCTTAATGTGGTGGATATTATCGCCAATATTGCGCAGCAGTACGAAAAGAACATTGTGCGTGGTGAAAAGAATCGCGTATCAACGGCATTAATCGGCCTCGCTAAACTGAATCCAAACAGTGACTTCTGGGAAGTTGATACACCACCAACAATTAAAGCAATTAATAAAGTAACTGGCCAAGTTGAAGAGCGCACAGACCCTAACTATAAAACACGCGATAACGTTGTGGTGGCGCGTATTCGCAATAAGCTAGGCCAAATTGAAGAGCGCTCAGTTGTGTTCAATGAGTTTGATGAGCGCGCGATGAAGATGGCGGCCAGCATTAAAAATCTTGATGTTGATAACATGGAAATGTGGCTTGAGAAACTATCCATCGTCACACGATATTTTGCATCTATTAACACGCAATACAATCCTATTTTTGGTGTAATCAATATCACCCGTGACGTACAGGGTGCATTGTTGAATCTATCAACTACTGAAATTGCAGGCAAGCAAAAAGAGGTAATTGCAAACACAATGCCTGCGCTACGTGCCATTTATTCAACTACACGTAAAGATAGTGGCGTTAAAAATCCGCTTCAATTTGGCAAATTTACACAAAGCCAAAAAGACAAAGCAGATGAAATGGTGCGCTTGTTTGAAGAATATCAAAATGAAGGCGGCGCAACTGGCTTTAGAGATATGTTCAAAAATGCGCAGGATAGAACCAAAGCAATTGAAAAGGCGCTTGACCCAGACTGGTGGACTAAAACGCTTGCAGGCAAGGTGGTGACAGTCGGCGGAGTGGCCACGGTTCCAGCATCTGTATTGAATGAAAAAGCCATTAAGCCAGTGTTTGAATGGTTATCTGATTACAACCAAACACTTGAAAACGCAGTGCGCTTATCAGTGTACAAAGTTGGCCTTGATAACGGTTTAAGCAAACAACAGTCTGCCAGCATCGCTAAAAACATTTCAGTGAACTTTAACCGTAAAGGCAGTTACGGCCGCAGCTTGGGTGCCATGTACGCTTTCTTTAATGCCAGTGCGCAAGGTACAGCACGTATCGCGGAAACATTGAAAGGTCCACGCGGTAAACAGATTGTTGCAGGCGGTGTGTTTGTTGGTGTAATGCAGGCGGTAGCATTGGCTTTAGCAGGTTATGACGATGAAGAGCCGCCAGAGTTTGTGCGCGATAGAAACATTATCATTCCGCTGGATATGGTTGGTTCAGATGGTAAGTTCATTACCGTGCCTATGCCGCTAGGTTTTAACGTGCTGCCGAATTTTGGGCGCATTACGACTGAATGGCTATTATCGGGCGGTGAAGATACCAGCAAGCGCGCAACGCATATATTTAGCATGATGATGGAAATGTTTAACCCTATTGGTGGCAACGGCAGTATTTCAAGCATTATCACGCCAACAGCGTTTGACCCATTTAACGACTTGGATAAAAACAAGGACTGGACTGACCGCGATATTGCACGTAAAGATTTTAATACGCTTGATCCGACACCAGGCTTTACCAGAACGCGCGATAAGGCTTGGAGTATCAGCGTAGAGCTTTCACGCTATATTAATAATTTGTCGGGTGGTGATGACTACACACCGGGCGTATTTAGTCCGACAGGCGACCAGATTGAATATCTTGCTGGGCAAGTAACGGGTGGCGTGGGTAGAGAAATTATTAAAACTGGCACCACGATTGAATCACTGGTAACGGGTGAAGATTTGCCGACTTATAAAATACCTTTAGTGGGTATATTCGTTGGTAATAGTAAAGGGCAGGCACCACAAGGCGGTAAGTTTTATAACAACCTAATCAAACTCAATAAAATTGAGAATGGCATTATTGGCCGCGACAAAGATGGTAAAGACGTTGATTCATTTATTGCCGACAATCCAGAGGATGAATTTATTGACTATGGCAAAAAAGCGTACAAAGCTATTTTAGATTTGCGTAAAGAGAAGCGAGCCATGGTTGAAAGTGAATCTAGTCGTGAAGAGATTAAAGCAATCGATGATGAAATAACTACCATCATGACTGAATTTAACGATGCTATTGCTACAGCAAAAAAGAATAGAGCCAGCGCCCAATAGAAATTAACGCCAACACCGCAAGTATTAGCCAGCCGATAAACACAAATACTTTACCCATTTGCTAATAGTACATGATAAATGTAATATGGGTTATCCGTTGGTGCTGGACTGCACCAAAAATTGCAACGTTAATTAATTCTGTACTTTTGTGTGTATATATAGCTTGAAAGGTGCGTGTTTATTAGCTTAACGGTGCGCTCCTTTCGCACCAAATAAGTTTTAAATCCCCTTTGAATGCCGTATACATTTGCTTTTTTTAAGCGATGTATGCGTGTCTTTCATTTCTGTTTCAAAAGCAATCATTATTAATGTTTATCCAATCACTATTAGTTGGATTGTTTAAGCTATGATTAAATCTGCGTTATGATGCAAAGCTAATTTGCTCATATTAAAACAAACTTTTAAATCCGATTTATACGCACTATGTCACGCCCAGCTATTGCTCATATTCGCTTAGATGCATTTAGGCACAACTATCGTATTGCCAAACAACAGCATGGCGGTAATGCTCTTGCCGTTGTTAAAGCCAATGCTTATGGTCATGGCGCAATACAGTGCGCACAAGCCATTGCCAATGAGGCAGATGGTTTTGCTGTTGCCTGCTTAGAAGAGGCATTAGCGCTACGTCAAGCTGGCATTCAAAATCCAATTCTATTGTTAGAAGGTTTTTTTGAGGTGGCAGAGCTGGTCGACATTGTGGCGAACAATTTGTGGATAGTCGTTCACGCGCAGTGGCAGGTTAATCAGTTGCTTGCTAGCAAGCTGGCTAGACCAATACAAGTTTGGCTTAAGCTTGATTCAGGTATGCACAGAGTAGGTTTGTCGCCACAACAATATATCAGCGCATTTGAGCGGCTTAATCAGCATGTGAATGTTTCAAAAATTGTGCCCATGAGCCATTTTGCCAATGCCGATAATTTAAACTCAACGCATACTTTGCAGCAGTTGGCGTTGTTTCAAGAAACAACCCAATCTGCAAGTAATCAGGCTACAGAAGATGTCAGCTTAGCGAACTCGGCCGCCGTGCTTGGCTGGCCGCAAGTATTTAGTCAGCACCCACAAAAACACTGGTCACGCCCAGGTATTATGTTATATGGCGCATACCCAATCGATACGCATTTGCACAATCAAACCCTGCGCGCTGTCATGCAATTAAGCGCTCAAATTATCAGCATGCAGAGTATCCATCAAGGCGAATCTATCGGATATGGCAGTATTTTTACGGCCGCGCGCGACACATTGGTTGGTGTAGTGGCTTGTGGTTATGCCGACGGCTATCCACGCTCTGCATTTGCCGCGCCGGCGGCTGTAAATGGGCAAATGACGCAAGTAATCGGCCGTGTATCTATGGATATGTTGATGGTTGATTTAACAGATATTGTCTCTGCCCAAGTAGGAAGCTCAGTAGAACTTTGGGGTGATCAAGTTCAAGCAAATGCAGTGGCCAATGCTGCAGGAACGATTGCATACGAATTGTTTTGTAACGTTAAACGGGTACAATTTCGCTATTCTGATGCTAATAAGTTAGACGCAGACTTAATAAGATAATTTTTAAAAAAGGTGTTTTATATGCAAGTGATTCAAACCCCACACGCGCCAGCTGCAATTGGCCCTTACTCGCAAGCAATGGCTGTAGGTAATTTACTATTTACCTCTGGTCAAATTGCATTGCGCCCAGATGGAACGTTAAATGACGGCGATATAGTGGTGCAAACCACACAAGTGCTGGCAAATTTAAAAGCAGTAATTGAAGCTGCAGGTGCGGGTTTAAATAAAGTAGTTAAAACAACGGTATTTTTAAAAAATTTGGACGACTTTGCTGAGATGAACCGTATTTATGGCGAAGCATTTGGCGCCCACACACCAGCGCGCTCTACCGTGCAAGTGGCTAAATTGCCGCGTGATGTATTGGTCGAAATCGAAGCAATCGTATCACTGGACTAATTCAAATTAAGCTGGTTTTGCAAACAATTTTTTTGCTAAGCTGGCTTTAAGTTTTAATCTATATTTCACAGTGTGGTAGAGGCGTTAATAACACTTTTTTACGCAGTTAAACGTGTTAAAATCGGCCAGTTAATAATTATAAAAAAAGCACGTAAAAAGCTTTATTTTACGCATAATCTATACGAAATATTTCACGGAAAATCTAATGGATCAATTCGCTAAAGAAACCCTACCAATCAGTTTAGAAGATGAGATGCGACGTTCGTATCTTGATTACGCCATGAGCGTAATTGTAGGGCGCGCATTGCCCGACGTGCGTGACGGCTTAAAGCCTGTGCACAGACGCGTTTTATTTGCAATGCACGAATTAAGCAATGATTACAATAAACCCTACAAAAAATCTGCCCGTATTGTGGGCGATGTAATTGGTAAATACCATCCGCACGGTGACACAGCGGTATACGACACAATTGTTCGTATGGCGCAAGATTTTTCACTTAGATACATGCTGGTAGATGGGCAAGGTAACTTTGGCTCTGTGGATGGCGATAACGCGGCGGCGATGCGTTATACCGAAATCCGTATGGCGAAAATTGCCCATGAATTATTAGCGGATATTGATAAAGAAACCGTTGATTTTGGCCCTAACTATGACGGCAGCGAGCATGAGCCGCTGATTATGCCAGCGCGCATTCCTAATCTGCTGATTAATGGTAGCTCAGGTATTGCGGTGGGCATGGCAACCAACATTCCGCCACACAATTTAAATGAGGTGTTAGATGCCTGTTTTGCGCTGCTGAAAAATCCAGAAACAGGCATTGAAGAGCTAATTGATTTGGTACCAGCGCCAGACTTTCCAACAGCTGGCATTATTTACGGCACGGTTGGTGTTAAAGAAGGTTACCGCACAGGCCGTGGCCGCGTGGTGATGCGCGGTCGCACCCATGTAGAAGATTTAGAGCGTGGTGGTCGCCAAGCGTTAATCGTTGACGAATTACCGTACCAAGTAAACAAAAAAACCTTTGTTGAAAAAATCGCTGAGTTAGTCAACGAGAAGAAAATCGAAGGTATTTCTGACCTGCGAGATGAGTCTGATAAATCGGGCATGCGCGTGGTGATTGAGCTTAAACGCGGCGAAATCGCCGAAGTTGTGCTTAATAACCTTTACAAACAAACGCAATTGCAAGATACGTTTGGTATGAACATGGTGGCCTTGTTAGATGGTCAGCCGCGCTTGCTAAACTTAAAACAAATGCTGGAAGCGTTTTTACGCCACAGACGTGAAGTGATTACGCGCCGCACTGTATTTGAGCTGAAAAAAGCGCGAGCACGTGGCCATATTTTAGAAGGTTTAGCTGTTGCACTTGCCAACGTAGATGAAATGATTGCGCTGATTAAAGCCGCACCAACACCACCAGAAGCCAAAATAGATTTAATGGCAAAAGTATGGAGTTCGCCAGTAGTGGAAGAAATGCTCAAACGTGCGGCGATGGAAGCTTCACGCCCTGAAGGCTTGTCTGTTGATTTTGGTTTAACGCCAAATGGCTATAAATTAAGCGATATTCAAGCGCAAGAAATTCTGCAAATGCGTCTGCAACGCTTAACTGGCTTAGAGCAAGATAAAGTCGTTTCTGAATATAAAGAAGTGATGGATGTGATTGCGGATTTATTGAACATTCTAGCCAATGCCTCACGCGTAACCACCATGATTACTGATGAACTAACCGAAATTCGCAAGCAATTTGGCGACAAACGCCGCAGTGAAATTGTGGTGAATGCACAAGACTTAAACTTAGAAGATTTAATTACGCCGCAAGATGTAGTCGTGACTTTATCGCATACTGGTTATGTGAAATCGCAGCCGCTGGATGAGTACAGGGCACAACGCCGTGGTGGTCGTGGTAAACAAGCAGCACCGACTAAAGAAGATGATTTTATCGACAAGATGTTTGTGGCGAATACACATGACTATATCTTGTGCTTCTCAAGTCGTGGCCGTGTGTACTGGTTAAAAGTGTATGAAGTGCCGCAAGGTAGCCGTATTGGCCGTGGTAAACCAATTGTGAACTTGTTCCCGCTTGAAGAAGGCGAAAAAATCAACGCGATTTTAGCGGTAAAAGAATTTGACGAAAATCACTTTATCTTTATGGCAACCGCGCAAGGCACTGTGAAGAAAACCGCATTGAGCGAATTTGCAAACCCGCGTAAATCGGGCATTATCGCCATCAATTTAGATGATGACGATTACTTGATCGGTGCAGAAGTGACCAATGGTAATAATGATATTGTCCTGGTTTCCAATGGCGGTAAAGCGGTGTGGTTCACTGAAGGTGATGTACGCCCAATGGGTCGCGCTACACGTGGTGTGCGCGGTATGAAGTTGGCGACTAAACAACAGGTATTGTCATTGTTAATTGCCGATAACGATCAGCAAACAGTGCTGGTTGCTACTGAAAACGGTTATGGTAAACGCACCGTACTGGCTGATTTCCGTCATTCTGGACGCGGCACACAAGGCGTTAAAGCCATCGCTGTGAGTGAGCGCAATGGCTTGGTTGTGGCGGCTAAATTAGTTAATGAAGATGACGAAATTATGCTGATTACCACAGGTGGCGTACTGATTCGCACCCGCGTCAAAGAAATCCGTGAGTTGGGCCGTGCTACGCAAGGCGTAACGTTGATTAATCTGGGCGAAGGTGAAAAATTATCTGGCTTAGAGAAAATCGTTGAAACGGATGAAGAGTTGCCAGCGGAATAAAGATTATTTGTATGAAAAAAATATTTAACTTTTCAGCAGGGCCTGCGGTTCTGCCAAAAACCGTATTAGAGTGCGCGCAAGCGGAAATGCTGGATTGGCATGGTAGTGGCATGTCTGTGATGGAAATGTCGCACCGTGGCAAAGAATTTACCAGTATCTTAGAAAAAACAGAAGCTGATTTGCGCACTTTGCTGGCGATTCCAAGCAACTATAAAGTGCTGTTTTTGCAGGGCGGTGCCATCGCGGAAAATGCAATGATTCCTTTGAATTTACTCAACGGAAAAAGTGCAGATTACGCAGTGAGTGGCGCTTGGAGCAAGCGCAGTGTTGAAGATGCGCGCGCTTATGGTCAAATTGATATTGCCTGTAACACCGAGCAATCTGGTTTTACGCATGTGCCCGATTTTAAAAGCTGGCAGCTAAATAAAGATGCCGCTTACGTGCATATTTGCACCAACGAAACCATTAACGGTGTTGAGTTTGATGGTATCCCAAATACGGGCGATGTGCCAATTGTGGCGGACATGTCGTCGCATATTTTGTCTCGCCCAATTGATGTGAGTAAATTTGGCGTGATTTACGGCGGCGCGCAAAAAAATATCGGCCCAGCAGGTTTATGTATCGTGATTGTGCGTGAAGATTTATTGGGTAAGGCTTCTAATTTAACACCAGCTGTATTTAACTGGAAAACGCAGGCCGAAAATCAAAGCATGATTAACACGCCAGCAACTTACAGCATCTATATTGCAGGCTTGGTGTTTGAATGGCTATTGGCGCAAGGTGGCGTGGCGGCGATTGAGCAGAAAAATATAGCCAAAGCCAGTTTGTTTTATGATTATGTCGACAATAGCGACTTTTATAGCAATAACATTGCCTTCAATAATCGCTCACGCATGAATATTCCGTTTAGATTACGCGACGAATCTTTAAATGACGCTTTTTTAAAAGGCGCTGAGGCGCAAGGTTTATTGCAATTAAAAGGCCACCGTATTGTGGGTGGCATGCGTGCCAGCATGTATAACGCTATGCCAATTGAGGGCGTGCAAGCACTGGTTGATTATATGCAGCAATTTGCAAGCAGCCATTAATTCAGGATGTCTATTATTAAGACACTTACAAACCATGAGTGAACAATTAAAACAGCACAGAGACCAGATTGACGCCATTGACGAGCAGATATTAAAGCTGGTGAATGAGCGCGCTGCATTGGCGCGCACCATTGGTAGCTTAAAAGATGATGGCGTGATTTATCGCCCAGAGCGTGAAGCGCAAGTGTTGCGCCGTCTGCAAGCCAATAACCAAGGCCCGCTATCGGCAGAGGCGATTAGCCATATTTTTCGCGGTGTGATGTCAAATTGTCGCGCGCTAGAAAAAGAACTTTCCATTGCTTTTTTAGGGCCATTGGGCACCTACAGTGAAGAGGCGGCGCTTAAGCAGTTTGGGTTAGGTCGTAGTGCAGTAGTGTGTGCCAGTATTGATGAAGTGTTTCGCACTTTAGAAGCAGGGCAGGCGGATTACGGCGTGGTGCCAGTAGAAAACTCAACCGAAGGCGCGATTGGCCTAACCTTGGATTTATTACTTGAAAGCACACTTAAAGTCTGTGGCGAAATTACGTTGCCGATTCATCACTGTTTACTTTCAAAACAAACCGATATTACTAAAATCCAGCATGTGTTTTCGCACAGCCAATCTTTATCGCAATGCCATGAGTGGCTGAATAAAAACTTACCACGCGCGCAACGCGAGCCTGTGACTAGCAACGCTTATGCCGCGCAGATGATTCACAACTTGGTTTCAACCGACAACACCTTTGCGGCGGCGATTGCCAGCAAGCGCGCAGCAGAATTGTTCAACCTGAATGTGCTAGCTGAAAATATTGAAGATGACCCAAAAAATACCACACGTTTTTTAGTGTTAGGCAAGCATGAAGTTGCACCTTCTGGCCATGATAAAACCTCTATTGTGATGACTTCGCAAAATAAACCAGGTGCAATGGTGGAATTGCTCGAACCGCTTTCACGTCACGGTGTCAGTATGACCAAGTTTGAGTCTAGGCCTTCTAAACAAGGCTTATGGGATTATGTGTTCTATGTGGATATTGAAGGCCATCAGCTAGATGCAAAAGTAAAAGCGGCCTTGCTGGATTGTGAACAGCGCGCCTCTTTCTTAAAAGTGCTGGGCTCTTATCCTGTGGCTGTGGTTTAAGTACGGTCGTTTAATAATTATTGTTTAAGTAAATAGGTTTTCTGTATGAATATCAGTGATTTAGCTCCCGATTATATTCGCGCTATTGCTCCTTACCAAGGTGGTAAGCCGATTAGTGAGCTTGCGCGTGAAATGGGTTTAAATGAGGCCGATATTGTTAAATTAGCTTCTAATGAAAACCCGCTTGGCATTAGCCCCAAAGCGCAAATGGCTATTGAAGATGCTATTTGCGATATTGCACGATATCCAGATGGTAATAGTTTTGCACTACGCCAAGTGGTGGCGCAAAAATTCAATGTTGCGCACAACCAAATTGTGTTTGGCAATGGCTCTAATGATATTTTAGAGCTTGCTGCCAGAGCCTTTTTGCATGCAGGTTGTGAGGCGATTTACTCACAACATGCCTTTGCGGTATACCCGCTTGTAACGCAAGCAGTGGGTGCTACTGGTGTAGTAGTGCCTGCAAAAGATTTTGCACACGATTTAGACGCTTTTGTAAAAGCGATAACGCCAAAAACGCGCTTGATATTTATTGCTAACCCCAATAACCCAACAGGCACTTTGCTTGCCAAAGATGCTTTAAAAGCCTTTTTACAGCAAGTGCCAAAAAACGTATTGGTAGTGCTAGATGAAGCTTACGATGAGTATTTGTCAGCTAATCATAAATCGGAAGCCATTGCTTGGTTGAGCGAATTTGATAACCTGATTATATCGCGCACCTTTTCTAAAGCTTATGGCTTGGCAGGTTTGCGTATTGGTTTTGGCTTAATGCACGCCAATGTTGCCGATATGCTAAACCGTGTGCGTCAGCCATTTAATGTGAATAATGTAGCGCAAGCGGCTGCAGTTGCTAGCTTGGCAGATGACGATTTTGTTGAGCGTAGCTATGCTTTAAATCAGGCTGGCATGACGCAAATTGCACAAGGCTTAACGGCTTTAGGCTTAAGTTATATTCCTTCGTTTGCCAATTTTATTAGTTTTAAAATTGAAAACGCTGCTCTTGTGAATCAGCAGTTATTAAAAAATGGCGTGATTGTGCGCCCAATTGCCAATTATGAAATGCCCGATTATTTGCGCGTGAGCATTGGTTTATTTAGCGAAAATGCTCGCTTTTTAGAAGTTTTAGCGCAGATTATAAAAAAGTAAAAAATGACTGATCAAGAAAAACTAATGTATGAAAAACTGGCTACCGATGATGTTCGCATACGCGAAATCAAGCCTTTAAACACGCCTTCCGATTTACTAAGTCGCTTAAAAGAAAGCGCAGACTCAACGCACAATATTCTGCGTACGCGTGCGGCGATTCACCGCATATTGCATCAGGCGGATGATAGATTGTTGGTGATTGTGGGGCCTTGCTCTATACATGACACAAAAGCGGGCATGGAATACGCGCAACGCTTATTGGAAGTGCGTAAAAACTTAGCGGCCGATTTATTGATTGTGATGCGTGTGTATTTTGAAAAACCACGCACCACAGTAGGCTGGAAAGGCTTGATTAATGACCCGCACTTAGATGGCAGTTATGCCATTAATGAAGGCCTAGAAATCGCGCGTAAATTTTTGCTGGATGTAAATGAGCTTGGCGTGCCAGCAGGTGCTGAGTTTTTAGATACGATTACGCCACAATACACAGCAGATTTGGTGAGTTGGGGCGCCATTGGTGCGCGCACCACTGAATCACAAGTGCATAGAGAGTTGGCTTCTGGCTTATCTTGCCCAGTGGGCTTTAAAAATGGCACAGATGGTAGCGTGCGCGTGGCGATTGATGCGATTAAAACCGCGGCTAGCCCACATCATTTCTTATCTGTAACTAAAGAAGGCCAATCAGCGATTATTTCAACCACTGGCAATGAAGATTGCCATGTGATTTTGCGTGGTGGTAAAACACCTAATTACGATGCAGATAGTGTTGATGATGCTTGTAATCAATTAGCTAGCTCAGGCTTGGCGCCAAGATTGATGATTGATTGCAGTCATGCCAATAGCAGCAAGCAATACAGTAAGCAAAATGAAGTAGCGCGCGACGTTGCCAAGCAAGTTGCTGCGGGTGATGCGCGCATTATTGGTTTAATGGTGGAATCGCATTTAAACGAAGGCCGCCAAGACCATACGCCAGGTTGTGAGCTTAAATACGGGCAATCGATTACGGATGCGTGCTTGGGTTGGCAAGAATCGGTTGATTTACTTGAGGCTTTAGCCTTATCCGTTCGCCAACGCAGGAGCAAACGATTAAGCGAAGAGATTGGCGACTAGATTGCTGATGTTCGCATCATGAATTTACTTAGTCATATTTGGGTAAGTTATCAGTATTGTTAAAACGAATTAGCGCGCAAAATTCGTTTCACAGGAAATTATCATGTGGACAACACCAGCAGCTACTGAAATGCGTTTTGGCTTTGAAGTAACAATGTACGTAATGAACAAATAATTAGCTTTTTGTTAATTATAAAAGGCTGTTGAAAGACAGCCTTTTTTTGTATAAAAAAGCGGACTTTTATTGAATAGAACAAACCCTTTTTTACCTTTAAAAATCGAAAGACAATTTTTTTAAGCGTAAAATTTAATTTTTAAATAGTTAAGCAAAGAGTCTCATGCATATTCACGTATTAGGTGCCGCAGCAGGCGGCGGTTTTCCACAATGGAACTGTAATTGTCAAAACTGTGATGGTTTGCGTAAAGGAACGATTAAAGCCACTAAACGCACGCAATCTTCGATTTGTGTTTCGGGTAATGGCGTTGATTGGGTGTTGTTTAATGCATCGCCTGATGTATTACAACAGATTCAAGACTTTGCGCCATTGCAACCAGGCCGAAATATTAGAGATTCAGGTATTCAAGCCATTGTGCTGATTGATGCGCAAATTGACCATACAACAGGTTTATTTATGTTGCGCGAAGGTAAAGTGAAGCGTGAAATCTATTGTACCGATATGGTGTATGAAGATTTAACCACTGGCAACCAAGTATTGAATATTTTGGGTCATTACTGCGGCATCAATCGTCACGATGTACCAATTGATGGCAAAACGACCTTTGAAATTCCTAGCGTACCTAACTTAAGATTTACCGCAGTAGCCCTTAAAAGTGCTGCACCGCCGTATTCCCCACATCGTAACGATCCGCATCCTGGTGACACCATTGGTGTGTTGATTGAAGAAATTTCTACAGGTAAAAAATGTTGGTATAGCCCAGGTTTAGGTGAAATAGAGCCGCATTTGCCGCCGTTAATGTCGCAAGCGGATTGCATCATGGTAGACGGTACGTTTTGGACCAATACTGAAATGATCGATATGGGTTTGATGACTAAAACTGCACGCAGTATTGGTCACAATCCGCAATCGGGTGAGGGCGGCATGATTGAAAAGCTAAACGAATTTGGAGATGTGCGCAAAGTATTGATTCATATCAATAATACCAATCCTATTCTGCGTGAAGATTCTGCCGAGCGTGCGATTTTGAACCAACATAAGATTGAAGTGGCCTATGACGGCATGGACATTATATTGTAAGAAATTTGGAGTTTAGACAATGAACGCATTAACCAACAACAATCTGCCCTGGACCCGCGCTGAATTTGAAGACAAGTTGCGCGAAAAAGGTCAGGGCTATCATATCTATCATCCGTTTCATGTGATGATGTATGAGGGCAAGTTAACTAAAGACCAATTGCAATGCTGGGTGGCGAATCGTTTTTACTACCAGATTTCTATTCCCATGAAAGACGCGGCAATTCTTTCTAATTGTGATGACGTTGAAGTGCGTAAACAATGGATTGTACGTATTACTGACCATGACGGCGTTGATGAAGCGGACAAAAAAGCGGTTGGTGGTATTGAGGCTTGGATTCAGCTAGGTGAGGCGGTTGGTTTAACGCGTGAGCAAATTACCTCGCTAAAATTGGTGAGCCCGGGTGTTAAATTTGCAGTAGATGCTTATGTAAACTTTGCCAAACAACGCAGCTGGCAAGAGTCTGTATGCTCTAGCTTAACTGAACTATTTGCGCCACACATTCACCAACAACGCATTAGCTCATGGCCGCAAATGTATCCATGGATTAATGAATCAGGCTTAAGCTACTTTAAAAAACGCTTAACTGAAGCGCGTCGCGATGTAGAGCAAGGTTTGAGTGTGACGCTAGATTATTTTAGTACATCACGCGAAATGCAATTAAAAGCCTTGGATATTCTGCAGTTTAAATTGAATGTGCTGTGGGTGATTGCTGATTCCATTATGTTGGCTTCAAGCGTAGATATTAAAGTCGATGGCAAAGATTACTTCCATCAACCTGTGATTGATTTTAAATAAAGTTAAAGTAGATAATTTATGGAAAACTTAGCCATTGACCCGTCACTTTCCACCATCAAACATAGCGATGTGTTCGCTATTGCACTTCATCACCGCTTTCAATGGGAAGAAGCGCAGCAAAGCTATGTCATACTTTTTCCAGAAGGCATGGTTAAGCTACATGGTGGTGCTGGTGAAGTGATTAAACGCGTGGACGGCAAAGCAAGCGTGGGTGATATTGTGACTGAATTAAAGGCGGCTTTTCCTGATGCTACAACCATTGAAACAGATGTAATTGGTATGTTTGAAATGGCATTTGGAAAAGCTTGGATTCGGAAAGTTTAAGATTAAAAATTATAAGCCGGGCTTGTTATTAACAAGCTGTAGCAATCAAGGAGTAGCAAAATGACACAAACATCTTTAGGTGAGTCAGTCGTTCAAAAAGAGATTCACAAAGAAAGCCAAGTTCAGGCTAAAAATAATGGCGTAGCAGCGAATATTACGCACACCCAACCCTTATGGTTGCTGGCAGAAGTGACTTATCGCTGTCCATTACATTGTGCATTTTGCTATAACCCAACCGATTACGACAAACATACACAAAATGAGTTGACGACTGAGCAATGGATTAGCGCCTTGCGTGACGCGCGCAAAATGGGTGCGATTCAGTTAGGTATTTCAGGCGGCGAGCCATTATTGCGCGATGATATTGAAGATATTGTGATAGAAGCCAAAAAGCTGGGTTACTACAGCAATTTAATCACTTCAGGCGTTGGCTTAACTGAAAAACGTATTCAAGCTTTCAAAGATGGTGGTTTGGATCATATTCAGTTATCCATGCACGATATTACCGAAGAAATTAATAACTTTATTACCAATACCAAAACCTTTGAGCTAAAGAAAAAAGTAGCCGCTATGATTAAAAATCATGGCTACCCAATGGTGCTGAATGTGGTGATACACCGCTATAACATTGGTCATATCAAAGAGATTTTGGAGATGGCAGAGGCACTGGGCGCAGATTACGTAGAGCTAGCCAACACCCAATATTACGGCTGGTCGTTGGTGAATCGTAGCCAATTGATGCCACTTAAAGAACAAATCGACGAAGCGGAACGTATTACTAACGAATTCCGCCAAAAAGTCGGTAACAAAATGAAGATTTTCTTTGTGGTGCCTGATTATTTTGGCGATCGCCCAAAAAAATGCATGAACGGCTGGGGTGAAGTGTTTATGATTGTTACCGCCAATGGCGATGTGTTGCCGTGCCATTCAGCACGCGTATTGCCAAACATGGCTTTCCCTAATGTGCGTGATAGCGGTTTGGAATACGCCTGGAAAGAAAGCCCAGCCTTTAACAAATACCGCGGCACCGATTGGATGAAAGGGCCATGCGTTACTTGCCCAGAGAAAATGAACGACTTGGGCGGCTGTCGCTGCCAAGCATTTTTGCTGACAGGTGATGCCGAAAGTGCAGACCCAGTTTGCTCACTTTCACCTAATCATCACTTGATTGAAAAAGCGATTGAAGATTCTAAAAATCCAGTTTTGGCATCTAAACCGATTATTT
>LNFM01004443.1_pt1 | contig 26815 bp, 22 predicted proteins | sample 596031 | NCBI WGS metagenome assembly LNFM01 (sample SAMN04254537, study PRJNA301005) | activated carbon metagenome | isolation source: dual media filters at the Ann Arbor, Michigan drinking water treatment plant | place: USA: Ann Arbor | reverse complement strand
GACACCATCTGCAGCTCGCCGCGGTACAGCCGTCGCACATAGGCGACCTCGCGCGCGTCGGGCACGACCTTGCCCAGGTTCACGCGCCCGACCCAGACCTTGGTGAGGTGCGCAAGCGGGGCGCGGGCCGGCGGCGTGAGCTCGCCGAGGAACTCGCGCGGCGGCTCGTAGGGCGCCTGCGGATCGGTGAAGTCGGCGAGGAGGAACCATCGACCGGCGCGACCGGTGAGCCGGGCCATCGCGCCCTCCACGACGGCCCGTGCGTGCTCGTCGGGCCCCGCGTCGCCGACGTGCGTGAGGTCGTCGATGCCCTGCGCAAAGCCGCGGTCGCCCGAGAGATCGTTGTTGGCGCCGATCATCACGCGGTAGTGGCCAAGCCGCTCGAGGGTCTCCGGGACCATCGTCTGCGCGTCGGCGACGAACGTGCCGCTCACGGTGAGGTGGACCGGCGGCGCGACCGAGCTCATCCACGCCGCGTGACTCGGCACCGCCACCGGCGACACCGCGTACGCCCGCTCGAACACCAGCGAGTCGTTGAGCAGCGCCTCGAGCTCGGGCAACGGAGGTCGCCCGCCGAGCTCGACCTCGTCGGCGCGCGCGCCCTCGATCGCCAGGACGATGACGTCCCGGGAACCGCGCTCGCGCCGATCGAGCGGGCGAGCGCGCTTCACGGTCACCTGCGCGCCGCCGAGCCGGGCGTGCGCCGCGGCGTCGCGATCGCTGCGCGCCCGCAGCTCCATGCGGATCGGGATCCCTCCCCACGCGCTCAGATCGATGCTGCGGTGCTCGCCGGTGTCGCGCAGCGGCTCCTGCGAGATGATCGTCGGCACCCGACCCGCGCGGTGATCGTCGGTCGTGCTGACCAGCACCTCGAACGCGCCGCGGCCGGAGACGTCGAGCTCGAGGCGGGCGCGCCGCGGCGGCTGCAGGTAGAACGCGAGCCCCGTCCCCGGCGCGAGGTCGAGCGCCCCGACGCCGCGATCGTCGAGCACCGCCGTCGAGGTGATGGCGGCGTGCGTGCCGACCTCGATCCGCTCGACGGCGGCTGCCCCCAGAGCGCCTCCTGCAGCGCCGGCAGCGAGGGCGGCCGCGGGAGTGCGCCGGAAGTGCAGTCGCAGGCGATTGTCGCCGTGGCGGATCAGGTCCGCGGGCAACGAGAACGTGCGCCGCTCCCACGCCGACGACACCGTGAGGTTGGCGAGGACGCGATCGTTGAGCGAGACGGTGACGACCTGTTCGGGCAGGAGCGCGCGCAGCGTCATCGCGAGCGCCAAGCCAGGGTGGCCGTCGACGTCCGGGTGCAGCGCGGGCGCGAGGTCACCGTCGAGTGGCAGGTCGACGGCGGCGGACTTGCCGACGATCACACCGGCGCGCCGCCCCTCGACGTCCTGCGCCAGGCTCCACGCCGACTGCTGCGCGAGCGCGAGGTGCTTGAGCGCGGCCTGGGTCCCGAGGTCGACGATCATCCGTCCGTCGCGCAGGACCACGGCGCTCGGGCGCTGGTGCAGCAGATCGATCCAGTCGTCGTGGGTCTGCACGCGCGGCGTCGGGGCGTTCGTCGGTGCGGCCACAGGCGCCGCGATCGGAGTCGGGCTCGCCATGCCCGAGTCGACGCCGCCGTCGCATGCGGGCGCCGTCGCCATCGCGAGCGTCGCGAGCGTCGCGAGCGTCGCGAGCGTCGGATGTCGCCGCGTCATGCGTCGACTCGCCCCGCCATCGCTCTGCGCGTGCCCAGCACGGAGAACCCCACCGCGCCGAGCAACGACAGCGCCCCGGAGGGCGTCGTCATCCAGGCCCCGCACGACACCCGCAGCGCCGCTTCGACCCACACCAGCGCCGCGATCGCGATCGCGAGCCCCGCGAGCGGCACCGGACGATCGGGGCTGCGGCGGTGATCGAACCACGCCAGCACCAAGCACAGCGCGATCACGCCGCCGGCGATCGCGACCCCGCCCTCATCGAGCTCCGTCGCGAGCTGCAGCAGCGGGCGGATCGCGGGCGACGACCGTAGCTCGTCGGCGGGCGTCGGCGTGGGCAGCCCGCTCGGCCACGGCCACGCGAAGCTGAGCGCTTGGGCGGCGATCGCCGCCGCTGCAGCGATCCACGCCGGCCGACGCCAGCGGCGATGGGCCAACAGCGCGAGCAGCAGCGGCGCCCACGCGAGGGCCGGCAGCAGGCGCCGAGCGGTGGGTGCCGGAGCCCGCACCGCCCAGCCGCGCCGCTCGAGCGACCAGCGCGCCGCCGCAGCGTGCCCGTCGAGCACGAACTCACCGAGGAGGCGATGGGGCCCCTGACCGACCGCGTAGCCGGCGTCCGCCACGACCGCGGCGAGGGCGGCCGACTGCACCCACGGCGGTCCCTCGACCTCGACGCGCACTGGGACGGGCTCGACCCGCACGGTGCCGTCGGCGTCTCGGATGCCCGCGGCGCGATCGAGCGCCGCGAGCTCCGAACCGAACAGCCCCGGCGCCACGCGCTCGGCGAGCGACTCGGGCGACGCGAACCACAGCGCCGCGGCGGCGAACGCCCACAGCACGAGCGCAGCGCGGCGCGGCGAGTTCACCGAGCCCCCACCGCATCGCGGAGCCAGAGCGCGTCGTCGAGGGACATCGCGAACAACAGGTGCAGCAACACCTGATCGTCCTCGACGACCGTCACCGCCGCGCCGCCGTCGAGCGCCGCCGGTCGCTCGAGGAGCAGGCGCTCGAGCACCGCGCGCGACTTCGGGGTCGCCATCGCCAGCAACGCCTCGGCGCCGCGGGCTCGCAGCGCAGCGCTGCCGGTCGTCGCCAGCCCGACCGCCATCCGTCGACGCAGTCCCCAGTCGCGCGCGTGCTCGGCGAGCGCCGCCCGCAGCGGCGCCATCCGGCGCACGTCCGCGAAGACCTCCGTCGCGGCAGGCACGGCCGCCAAGCGACGCTCCGCCGCCGCCTCGGCGAGGCCACCCGGACTCCACATCGGGTCCCCTTGTCCTCGAGCAGTCGACGCCGAGGCGAGCGCCGTGCGCCCGATGACCTCCATGACCGCAGCGTCGTCGTCGAGCCGTTCGATCGCGTCGATCACCGCCTGGCGCTCGGCCCAGCGCTGCGATGGATGCAGGCGAGCGAGGTGCTCGTCGACGGTGGCCACCACCGATTCCCGCCCCGCGGGCGTGTCCCTCGCGCCCCACGCCCGCGCCCCGTCGACGACCGTGCGCGCGACCAGCTCGCGGCGCACCATCTGGTCGGCGTAGTCGGGCGTCTGCAGCAGCAGCTCGCGTAGCGACAGCACCTCGAGGTCGCGCGCGTCGAGCCGCCGCGCGAACCGGGCCAGCTCTCGCCATGCGGCGCGCGGATCCCCGGCAGCCGCCGCCGCGATCGCGAAGTGCTCCGCGCGCGTCGACTGTCGCCCGAGCAGCGCGAGCGTGGCCTGCACCGTCAACGCTGGCCCCACGTCGAGCGCCGGTCCGTGCGAGAGGAAGTCCGACAGGCGCGCGGCGGACACCGCCGCGTCGCGCCCCACCAGCAGCGGCATCGCGAGGCGAGCCGCACAGACGAGGCTGGGATCGGCCTCGATCGCCGCCACCAACACGCGCGCCAGTCCGACCTCGTCGCCCGTGCGCGCGCGGTCCAACGCGATTGCCAGCGGAGACTCGGCCTGGGGCGCGAGCACCTCGTCCAGCGCGGGGCAGGCCCCGGCCGGCGGCCGCGATCGTGGGCGCCCGAACGCGAGATCACGCAGCGCGGCCCGCTGGCCGTCGACCCACGCCTCGCCGAGCACCCGACCGATCGCAGCGACGTCGGCGGCGTCGGCCTCGCACGGCCCCTCGCACGACGCCTCGGCCAGGAGGATCCCCGAGGCCGCTGCGCGCCGCCACGGCTCGAGGTCCGCGGTGGTGCCGACCTCGGCGAGCGCCAGCGCGATCCATGGTCGCCCCCAACCGAGGGCGGCGTCGATCTCGTCTCGCAGGGCCGCCGTGGCGCCGTCGATCCCCGCGACCGCAGCGGCGCGCAGCACCTCGCGGCGCAGCTCGAGCCCGAGGTCGCGATCCTCGGCGGCGTCGCGCAGCCGCGCGAACGTCAGGAGTTCGCGATGGTTCGCCGCCGTGACCTCGGCACGCAGCGCCCAGTGCCGCGGCGATCGGACGATCTCGAGGCCGCTGCCGGCCGGCTCCGCGGTTGGTTTGCCCCGCCAGCGCGCGACGAGGTCATGCTCCGCCGAGGTGAGCTCGCCGGCGTACGCGAGCAGCCGCCAGCGCACCGCGCCCTCGACCACGCTCGCGCGATCCAGCCACAGCGCGCGCTGACTCGGCGTCGCGGGGCCGCCGTCGGGGGCGCGCCCGAGCACCCGCTCGATCCGCAGCCGCACATAGGACCCCTCCGGGATCGGCAGTGCGCGCACCAACGCAGAGAGCGCCTCGACATCGACGTCCCCGAGCCACGCGCGGAGCTCGTCGTCATCCACGAGTCGTACGCCGGCCTGGCCACGGATGTCGGCCAGCAGCAGCGCGAGCACATCGTCGGGGGGCAGCACGATCCGCTCGCGCATCGCGAGGGTCCGCAGCGCCGCGGGGCCCTCGGCGCGGGCCCGCTCGATCGCCGGCTCGAGCGCCGACGCCGGCGTCGGTGCGCTGCAATCCCCGCTGCAGGTCGGCGGACGGCGGGCCCGCTCGAGGCGGGCGGCCAGCTGCGCCGATGCGCGACGCCGCAGGCCCGGATCGTCGCGGCCGCACAGGCCGACCACCATGTCGAGGTCGTCGAGCGCGGCCGCCCCCTCCGCGAGGGCGACCCACGCGGCGGCGCGGGTGTCGAGCAGCGTGCAGACGTCGCGGCGGCCGGCGAGCACGCCGCGATCGAGGGCGGCGACCCGGGCGTAGTGGGACGCGGCGACGCCATCGCGGCCCATCGCGCGCTCGAGGTCCGCGAGCTGCACCAGGGACGCGAGCTGGCCACCGCGTCGGTAGTCGCCGAGCAGCACGTCACGCGCCCGCTCCGGATCGCCGGTGGCGACCAGGGCCGAAGCCAGGGCGCGCGCGCCCCCGCGACGCGGCGGCCGGGCGCGCTCGGACGCCCGAGCGATGACCTCGTCGTGGGCGTTGCGCTCCTCGAGCCGGACCAGCGCGAGGTTGCAGCCGACCGCGAGCAGGGCCGTGGTGATCGCGAGGCGCTCGAACACCCTGGTCCTCCGGTCAGTGCGCGGGGCAGCCGAGGCCGGCGGCCCCACCTGCGTCCTGCACGAGCTTGTCGAGCAGCGTCTGCTCGTCGCCGCGGAGCTCCGCGCGGGCCGGCAGGCTCGCGCAGAGATGGGGCTTCGCCGCATCGTCGTCGCCGAGGTGGAGATACGCCTGCGCCAGACGCAGGCGGTAGCGCGGCGCGGAGGGCTGCGCTTCGACCAACCCCTCGAGCATCTCGAGCCCGGTCTCCGAGTCCCCGTGCTCGAGCAGTCGCGCCGGCGCCATCACATACAGCGAGCCGAGCATCTGGGTCGCGGCGCCGTCGCGGTACTTGGCGTCGCGCTCGAGGCTCTTGCGCGCCCACCCCTCGGCCTCGGTGACCAGGCGACCGGCGTTGGCGCCCCGCAGCTCGGCGACGCGCCCGTTGAGCGCCGCGCGGACGAACGCATAGCCCGCGGTGCCGTCGTCGGCAGCGCGCTCGACCTGCGCGAGGGCGTCGACCCGCTCCTGCTCGGAGTCGGTCGCCGCCGCGATCTCGGTCTCGAGCGCGTCGTAGACGGCCACGGGATCCACGGGGGCCGCGTCGGGGGTCGTCACGTTCGCCGATGGTTTCGGCGTGCAGGCGACGCAGAGCACGAGGAGGAGAAGCGAGCGCACGGCGCACGTTATCACGCCGCGCCGCTCGGCGGAGGCGCGGCTACTTCGCCGACCAGGCGTCGATCACGACCTGGTACGGGGCGGCGTCGGACTCGTGCAGCGCCTTGATTCCGGCGGCAGCACACGCCTTGGCCCCCTCGCCGGCGCACACCGCCCCGAGGGCCGCCTTGAAGGACTTGATGCCCTCGGCGGGTGCGTTGCCGAAGGCGACGATCGGCATCGGCGGCATGATGGCCGAGAGCCAGACCGAGTGGACCGCCGCGCCGCCCTCGAGGTTGCCGAGCTCCGCGAGCTGGGCATCGTCGATGAGCGCGCACTCGGCCTCGCCCGAGATGACCTTCTTCAGCGTCTGCACCGGCCGCGTCGTGGTGACGACGGTGAAATCGGCGAGCGTGAAGGCGCCGCGGGCGATGACCTTCTCGACGAACGGCTTGTCGCCGGCGTGGTTGGTCGCCAGCGTCTTGCCCTTGCAGCTCGACACGTCCGCGTGGTTCTTGCTGACCACGTAGTACTGGATGCCGCCGCCGCCCTCGACGTCGGCCTCGCCCACCACCTGCAGCTTGTACTCGGCGCGCAGGGCCAAGAAGGCGCCGAGCGAGAGGATTCCGTACTGCGGGGAGACGGCGGCGATGTGCTCCTTGGCGGCGGCGCGCTTGGTCTGGTAGCTGCCCTTCGCCGCGCTCCAGCCGTTGGCCCGCGCGAGGTGGACCATCAGCGAGTCGACGTAGGACTGGGCGGTCGACGCGGAGCCGACCCCCTGCTCCTTCAGGATCAGCACCTGGACCTCGTCACCGGCGCCTGCGGTGCCTTCGCCCGCGACGATCGAGGTGGTTGCGACTGCAGCGACGAGGCACAGGGAGCGGAGGCGGTTGTGCATGGGGAGGGGCCCGTAGTGACGGGGGCTCGCGGGGGAGTATGCATCCGGCCGCGACCGACGGCTCGCCCCGTCAATCCGCCGCGTCGACATAGGTGAAAAGCTCACCCGAGGCGTCACGGAACACCCTGCGCGGCCCCTCGTGCGAGACGGCCCGATCGGGCACCAGTGTGACCTTGCCCCCACCACCCGGCAGGTCGACCGCGTACTGCGGGATCGCGAGGCCGCTCACGCGTCCCCGGAGCTGATCCAGGATCTGCAGCCCGGTCCGGATCGGCGTGCGCAGGTGCCCGGTCCCCTGCACCGGGTCGCACTGGAACATGTAGTACGGCCGGCAGCGGTGGCGCAGGAGCCACCGCCCGAGGGTCGCCACCGTGTCGGCGTCGTCGTTGACCCCGCGCAGCAGCACCATCTGGTTGCCGAGCACCAGCCCGCCGTCGGCGAGCAGGCCCAGCGCGCGCGCGGCCTCGGGGGTGCACTCGGTCGGGTGGTTGAAGTGCGTGTGGACGAACAGCGGCGCGAACGGCCGCAGCGCCTCGACCAGCGCCGGCGTGATGCGCTGCGGCAGCGTGACCGGATTGCGCGTGCACAGCCGGATGATCTCGACGCTGTCGATCGCGCGCAGCTGCGCGACGATGTCGACCAGCCGCGCGTCCGACAGGCTCAACGGATCGCCGCCGGACACCAGCACGTCGCGCACGGCGGGGGTCCGGCGCAGGTAGTCGTACGCCGCCTCGAACTCGGACCGCGCCGGCGCGCTCGCCTCGTCACCGACCTTGCGCGAGCGCGTGCAGTGCCTGCAGTACACCGGGCAATTGTGCGTGACGTACAGCAACGCGCGGTCGGGGTAGCGATGCGTCAGGATCGAGACTGGGCGATGCTCGTCCTCGGCCAGGGGGTCGCGCATGTCGCCCGGCGCCGCGCGCAGCTCGTCCTCGAGCGGGATCGCCTGCCGCCGCACGGGGCAGTCGGGCCCGCCGATGAGCGAGAAGTAGTACGGCGTGACGGCGAACGAGAAGTCGTGGCGCCCGGTGATGCCGCGACGCTCGGCGTCGGTGACGTCGATCAAGGACTCGAGCTGGGCGAGCGTCGTGACGCGGTTGCGCAGCTGCCAGCGCCAGTCGTTCCACGACGCGTCGTCGACGTCGGCCCACGCGGGATGCCGCGGGCTGCGGGCCGAACCGTCGGGGCTCATGCGCGCTCAGTATGGGGCCGCGCCGCGAGGAACGCGACCACGAGCAGCCCCAGCGGCAGCGCGACGGCCCCCGCCCACGGGAGCGACTCGTCGTCCGCGCGCTCGACCAAATCCGACAGCGCGCCGGTCGCCCCGGCCATCGCGGCGCTCTGCTCGTCGCCGAGCGCCGCGTACCCGACGATCGCCGCGCAGCCATAGGCCGCGATGAGGACGGCGAGGCGGCGCGAAGGCGAGAGGGTCGCGCCGACGGGCTGCTCCGGCAGGGCCCCGAGCACGCGCGCGGTGAAGAACGGATCGACGCCGACGTCCGCCCCACGCGAGAGATCGCGATCGAGGCCGTCGGGGTTCACACATCCCCCTCGGTCTCGAGCTCGATCTCCTCCGCGCCGCGGTCGAGCCTCGCGTCCGCGCCGTCGAGCCGCGTCCGCAGCAGCCGCTTCGCGCGGTGCAGGTGCGTCTTCACGGTACCGAGCGGCAGCTCGAGGATCTCGGCGATCTCCGGATACGAGAGGTCCTGCAGGTAGTAGAGGACGACCACGCCGCGGTAGCGCTCGGGCAGCTGCGCGACGGCGCCCTCGAGGTCGCGCCGCAGATCCGCCCGCGGCGCGCTCAGGGCATCCTCAGGCGCGGCGGTCGCGGTGTCGTAACCCTCGGGCAGCGAGGAGAACTTCCGCACGCGCGTATTGTGGTTGAGGTACGCGTTGTAGCTGATGCGATACAGCCACGTGCCGAAGCTCGCGCGCCCCTCGAAGCCGCAGAGGCCCCGATAGGCCCGGAGGAACACCTCTTGGGCGAGATCGTCGGCGAGGGTTCGATCGCCGCACAGCCGCAGCAGCAGCCCGCGGACCTTGCCCTGGTGACGCCGCACGAGCTCCGCGAACGCCGGTCGGGCCCCAGCCGCCGCGCGCCGGACCAACGCGACGTCGTCCTCGACGTCGGCGACAGCGTCGGCGACGACGAGCCCCGGGAGCGTGCGAACGCCCGCGCTCATGACCGCCCCCGCGCCCCGATGGCGATGCGGAAGCTGACGAGGTAGCCGCCGCCGATGAACGCGGGCACGAGCCCGCCCGCTGCGAGGCCGCGATCCCCGAGCACCATGCCGGCGACGACGAGGCCGAGCCCGGCGAAGCCGAGCACGAGGCCGCGACGCAGATCGTTGCGCGCCGGCGCGGCGAGCAGATCCTGCGGAGGCTCGAGGCCCTGCTCGATGAGGCGCCGCGCCAGATCGAGGCGCTTGTGCTCCGCGGTGAGGCGCATGCGCCCCAGGGCGATGACGACGATCGCGGCGAGGGCGAGGACGACGATGCCCATGCCCCGCGACGTCCCCTGCACCTCCGGCTCGGCGCCGACCTGCAGCTCGACCCATGCGCCGGCGGCTTGGACCCGATCGGCGCAGCCGAGGCCGAACTCGATGACCTCGAAGGTCTGGTCCCAGGCATCCATCATGAGCGAGGGCGCGGCCGCGTGGGCGCGGGGTGCCAGCGCGAACATGCCCAGCGCGAAGGCCAGCATGGGCACCAGGCCACCGAGGAGACGATGCAAGGGTCCGCGTGGGGTCATGGGGAAGCTCGGGGCGGGGACGGCTCGGGCGGGCTCGCAGGGACATCGACCCCGAGCGGCCGCGGACGGTTTCGGCGGCGCCACGCGACCGCCGCAGCCCCGAGCATGGCGCAGGCCTCGAGGGCCAGCAGCACCACGAGGGGGTCATACGGCGTGCGCAGACGCACATCTCCGAAGTAGAGCGCGGCGACGATGAACGCGGCCCAGAGATGGACGGCAACGAGCGCCAGGCGCGGGTGGGCCCGGGGCCAGAACACGACCAGCATGCCGAGGAACGCCGGGATCGCGAAGACCGAGCTGTGGATCGTCCCCCACTTGCTCGCGAGGCCCTGCCACTGGCCCTTGCCGGAGTCGGGCCACAGCACGTTGTAGCGCCACAGCATCAGGACGTGGACGAGGGCGTACTCGGCCTGCCTCAGCAGCCCGCCCTCGGCGACGCACTCGTCCATGTACGCGCGGTGCTGCACGGCGTCGCCGATGTAGCCGAAGTAATAGAAGTGCGTGCCCTTCACGGGGTCGAGCTGCGGCCACTCGCCCGGGGCGGTCTCCGATCGCTTCGCGAGCTGCAGGAGCGGCGGCGGCCCGAACACGGTGCGCGAGCGCGTCGGAGCGTCGGGCAGCGCGATGATCTTGGTGACGTGGCAGCGGCCGAACACCGCGTTGAAGCTGCCGTTCTCCGAGATCAGGCCCCAGCGGCCCGTGTGGTAGTGCAGCCGCCACGCCGAGAAGCCGAGCACCAGCACGATGGGGACCGCGGCGCGGCACAGCATCGCGAAGCCGAGCTTGGGCCACAGCTTGCGGCCGAAGATCCACAACACGCCGAGCAGCGCGACACTCACGAGGATCTGCGGCCGCATCACCAGCGCGAACGCGATCGCGATCCCGGCGAGGTAGGCGTCGCCAGGGCGGCCGCGATCGACGACGCGCAGCAGCGCCCAGGTGCCGACCATCAGGCCGAGCCCGAACGGCGTCTCGCTGAGGAAGTACCCGCCCAGCGAGATCATCGGGTAGTCGAACACGAGGATGAGGCCGACCAGCGGGCCGATCGGGGGGAATCGCGTGACCCGCCGCGCGATCAGCATGCCGAACATCGCCGACGCCGCGCCCATGATCGCGAACGCGACCCCGACCGCGCCGAGGTTGCCCTTCCCGAACACCTTCTCGATGCCGAACATCAAGACGTGCGTGCCCCAGGGATAGAAGCCGGAGTACTCGCGCTTGCCCCACAGATCCTGGAACAGCGACGCGGCGCGCCCGACGTAGCCGTTCATGTCGGAGTACACGTAGTCGGCCGGCGGGTGGACCCGCAGGTTCCAGTGCAGGCGGACCGCGAGCGCCGCGACGAAGATCGCCAGCGGCCACCGGTTGCGGAGCAACCACGCGCCGATCGACGCGAACATCCGACGTGCAGGAGCCGATGCGTCGCTCATCGCTGCCCCCGTCGCTGCCACAGCGTCGCGAACGACAGCCGCTCGGGCTCACGCGTGTACTCGGCCGCCCACGCGAGCAGCCACCCGACGCGATCGTAGGCGCTCGCGATCATGGCGTCGCACTCGCCCGCATGGGCCGCCGCGAGTCGCGGCAGCGCGGACCAGAACGCGTCGGGGTCGTCGTCCATCCCGTAGAACACCGGCTGGATCCCCAGCTGCTCGTCGAACCAACCATCCACCCGCACCCAATCGGCGCCGTCCGTCGGCGCGCCCAGAAGATACGCGCAACTGACGACGCATGCTGCGACTTCGTCCCAGAGCACCGTCCGCCCGGCCGCGCGGCCGAGATCGTACGGGATCGCCTGGTAGTCGATGCCGTGGTCGTCGGCGAGGCGGCCCGCGAGGGCGACGTGGACGAGCTCGTGCAGGAGGTTGGGGAGGCCGCACGCCTCGACCACCGCCACCGCGGGTCCCGCAGGCGTCGCGGGGGGCCAGGCGTGGGTCCACGCGCGCGGTCCCCGCGCGGCGAACGCCGGGGCTGGCCGCACGGCCCGCACACAGTTCTCGCCGTCGGCGCGGATCCGCACTTCCGCACCGAGACAGCGGAGTGTTTTGGAACACGCCGTCAGCAAAAGATTATCGGCATCGCCGCCAGGGTCGGGTATCGTCGAGATTGGCATCCCGCTTCGCGCCGCGCGGGCGCATCGTAAGGGAAGCCGCCCCCGGACCGCCACCCCCTCGTCCCATGGCCCCCGCCCACGACACACGACGCGCTCCCCTGCGGCTCGGCCGCTATGAGCTCGTGGGTCGACTCGGACAGGGCGCGACGTCGACGGTGTACCTCGCGCGCGCCGCCGGTGAGGCGGGCTTCTCCCGCGAGTTCGCGATCAAGGTGCTCCACCCGCACCTCGATCCGGCGCTGCGGACCCGCTTCCTCGACGAGGCGCGGCTGTCGGCGCGCGTGCGCCATCCGAACATCGTTTCCACGGTCGACCTCGGCGCCGATCGAGGCCTCGACTTCCTCGTGCTCGAGCTCGTCGACGGGATCGATCTGCGTCGCCTGTTGCTCGGGCGGACCGTGCCGCTGCGACCGAGCCAGGCCGCGTACGTGATCGCGATGGTCGCCCGCGGCGTGCATGCGCTGCACACCGCCACGGATGCCCAGGGCCGGCCCCTGCAGGCCGTCCACCGCGATCTCTCGCCGCACAACATCATGATCGATCGCGAGGGTCGAGCGGTGCTCATCGACCTCGGGCTCGCGAAGATGCGAGAGCGCGTCGAGGTCACGCAGCTCGGCGTGCTGTGCGGCCGCCTCCCGTACATGAGCCCCGAGCAGGCGCTGCTCCAGGCCGTCGACGCGCGCAGCGACGTGTTCTCCCTCGGCACCGTGCTGTTCGAGCTGCTGACCGGTGGACTGCCCTTCGGCGACGACGACACGCGCAGCACCCACGAACGCGTCACGAGCTGCGACGTCGCGCAACCGATGGCCGTGCTCGCCGAGCGGCTGACCCCGCCGACGGCGTTGGGCTCGGGCCTCGTCGAGATCATCGCCACCTGCCTGCAGCGCGAGCCCGAGGCGCGCTTCGACTCGGCGGCGGCGCTCGCCGATGCGCTCGAGCAGCTCCTCGCGCACGCTGGCTGCGACCTCGCGGCGCTGCAGCGAGAGATCGCCGACATCGCCACGCCGATGCGCGACGGGGCGAGCACCCTGCCGCGGGCGGTGCTGCCCCGCGCCCCGGCGCCGCGCCGGACCTGGCGCGCCACGGCGCTGTTCGCCACGGCGGCCGTCCTCGCGCTCGGGGCCTGGACCCTCGCGTCGCGCACCGAGCTGCTGCCGGCGTCGCGCGACGCCGGCGCGCTGGCCAGCGACGGCGCACCCCGTCGCGCACCAGCCCTCGCCACACCCGCGATCCCACCCGCGCCGGCGCAGGTCGCCGTCGCGACCCCAGTGACGGTGCCGCTGCCCATTGCGACGCCGATCCTCACGCCGATCCCGACGCCCACGGTCGTCGCCGCCGACGAGCCCGCCGCACCGCGTGCGACCTCGCGGCATCGGCGACGCAACCGGGCGCTCAAGCCGAATCCCTACGCCGGCAAGTGACGCGCGCCCGAGTCATCACGGGCTGGGCGATCGCGATGGCCCTGGCCGGCCCCGTCCCCCCGGCCACCGCGTCGCCGTACGCCCTGGGCGCGCAGGCCCGGCGCGGTGGGCCCGGCGACCAGGGAGCCCTCCGCCCGGCCGACGGCGCCGAGGAGACCTCCGCAGACGCGACGCGGCGCGAAGCCGCCGCAGCATTCGCCGACGCCGAGGCGGCGTTCGAGCGTGGTGACTATGCCGTCGCCGCGACCCGCTTCGAGCACGCGCATCGACTCTCGCCACACCAGTGGACGCTCTACAACCTCGCGCTGTCGCGGGCGCGCGCCGGCGATCCGCTCGGCGCGTGGCGGGCGTTCGACGAGCTCGGCGCGCGCGCCGACGATGACGCCGAGCGCCGCGAAGCCGAGCGCGAACGAGACGCGCTGTTGCCCATGCTCGCAGTGCTGGTCGTGCGCGGCCCCGCGGGCGCGCGCGCCTGCGTCGACGACACGCCCGTGGTGGTGACCGGTGAGGCGACGCGGCACGTCGTCGTGCCCGGCGTGCACCGGATCACGACGCTGCGTCGCGACGAAGACGTCGTGCTCGCGGCCGGCTCGTCCACCGAGGTCGAGGCCGCGGCGTCGAGGGCCGCACGCGATCGGGTGCGGCCGTGGCTGATCGGCGCCGCGGTCGGCACCTCCCTCGCGACCGCAGCCGGTGCCGCGGGGGCCGCGACCGCGGACCGCACCTCGTCCGCGGGCCTCTCGGGGGCGGCCGCGGCGGCCAGCGCCGTCACCCTCGGCCTGGTGATCGGGGCGCTCGTGAAGCGCTCCCGCGAGCAACGCAGCCGCCCGACGCCGTGGCGCTGCGGCGCGTCGACCTCGGGCACCGCGGGCGGGCCTCAGAAACGGCCCACGACCACCACGCCACCGCCGTGACGACCGAGCTCGGGGCCCACAGCGAGGCTCCGCTGCAGGCGACGGCGATGCGACAGGCCGAGCCCGAGCAGCGTCGCGCCGGCGGCGAGGATCGCTGCACCGGGGATCCCCATCGTGAGCGCTGCACGCCGACTCGCCCCCGCCTGGCATCCGTTGCCGGTGAGTCGTAGGCAGGGGTCGACGGTCCCGATGATCACCGCGCCGAGCACGAGCACGCTGCCGCCCGCGGTCAATAGGATCCCGCCGCGCAGCCGCTTCGCGGCCACCTCCCCCTCGGGCTCGTCGCGCCAGTCCCGTGGCCCGACGGCGAAGTCATCGCCGGCGTCGGCGGCCCCGGGGTCGTCGTCGGGACCGACCGCATCGCCGGCGAGGGCGTCCGCGTCCGCCTCGGGATCGACGGCCTCGAGCTGCGGCGCCGTCCCGCCCTCGACGGCCTCGAGCTGCCGCGGCCCCTCGTACGGCCGGAGATCGTCGGCCGACGCCGGCGCCGCGATCGACCACGCGCACGCGCATGCGATCACCGAGCGGCCGAGATCGACGACACAACGCAACTGCACGGCGCGACCATACCACGCACGATGCACAGGACAACGCCCCGGGCGCGTGTCACCCTCGTCCGAGATCGATGTCCGCGCTGCTGCTCGCCGCCGTCCTCGCCGCCCCCGCCGCTGCCCCGCGGCAGTGCCCCGATCGCGCGGTGGCCACGCTCGAGCTGGGCCGGGACGACGCCCCGACGCGCCTGCACGCCTTCTTCGACCCGGCCGCCGGCGGGGCCCTGGGCATCTTCGCCGAGCTGCGCCGCATGGTCGCCGAGCGCCCCGACGAGCTCGGTATCTCGGTGTGGCTGGTGCGTCCGCTCGCGGCCTTCGATCCCCGCATGGATCGCGTGCGTCGCTTCGCCTGGGCGGCGGCGCGGACCGACCGACTCGACGACGCGCTGACCGTCATCGCCCGCCTCGGCGCCGATCAGATCGCCGCGACACTGCTCGACGGCGACCGCACCCGCGCGCTCGCGCCGTCGCTCCACCTCGCGCCGGCGGTCCTCGCCGACGCGCTCGCGGAGGGCTGCGACCGCACCCGCCTCGATCTCGCCTCGGCCCAGGTCGCCCGCCTCGGTCGCGGCGCGACGCTGGGCCTGGTGCGCCTGCCCGCGTTCGCGATCGGCGGGTTCGTGTTCGACGACACTCCGGGGCTCGAGCGCGTGCGCCCCGAACTCGGCCGCGAGCCGGTGCGACGATCGTTGCGGTGGCGCGCCGCGATGAGCCCCGCCGCGCCCGCGCCCGTCCGCGTCGACCGCATGCGCACGCCCCCGCCGGGCGGCCTCGTGCTCGGTGGCCTCGGCCTGCCGCACCACCTCGCGGTGATGGGACAGGGCGAGGACGATCCGACGCTGTTCCTCAGCCTGCCGCGCGCCCTGCAGTACCGCAGCGAGCACCCCGGCCGTCTCGCGGTCCACATCCTGGCGCGCGGCAATGGCTTCGGCGCCAACGTCCTGCGGGCGCGGCTGTGCGCGGCGGCCCGCCTCGGTCGAGAACTCGACTATGCGCGGCTGCTCGCGGGTCCACCCGACGCGCGCCGCGATCCCGACGCCGCCACGATCGAGCTGCTCAAGCTGCTCGACGCCGAGGCCGACGCGCGCTGCGGGGACACCGGACAACCCGAGGGCGAGGTGTTGCCCGAGGGCGCATGGCTCGACGGCGTCCCCCGCTCGCCCACCGAGCTCGACGATCTGTCCAATCTGCTGCGTCCAGCCGCCGCTGGCACACGTCCGCTCGACGGCTTTCTCCGCCCCGGCGCGGCCGAGCCGTGAGCGAAGCTGATATGCTCCGGCCTTCCCCATGGAAGTCCGCTACTTCGCGGCGACAGACATCGGACGCAAGCGCGCGGCCAACGAGGACAATTTCCTCGTCGACCACGATCTGCACCTCTTCGTCGTCGCCGATGGCATGGGAGGCCACGCCTCCGGGGAGATCGCGAGCGCGCTGGCCGTCCACGCCGTCCGCGACGTGATCCACCGCGAACGCGACCTGCTGGCCGCCTACGACGACGAGGATCCGCGCAGCCACGTCGAGGTGTGCACCCTGCTCGAGTACGCGGTGCACTGCGCGGGCGAGCGGATCCACGAGCGCGCCCAGAAGGAGCCCGAGAAGCGCGGCATGGGCACGACCATCGTCGTGCTCCTGCTCATCGGCGCCCGCGGCTTCATCGCGTACGTGGGCGACAGCCGCATCTACCTCGTCCGCGGCGGCATCGTCTACCAGCTCACCGAGGACCACAGCCTCAAGAACGAGCTCATCCGCCTGGGCAAGATCCGCGCGGACGAGTTCGAGGAGAGCCCGTACGCCGGGCTGAAGAACGCGATGACGCGGGCGGTCGGCGTCTACCCGATGGTCGAGGTCGACACCCTCGACTTCGACATCATCCCCGGCGACGCGTTCCTGCTGTGCAGCGACGGGCTGTACGAGTACCTCGACGACAACGACATCGGTCGCACGCTCGCGCTGCCGGAGATCCGCGAGGTCCCGGGGCGATTGGTCGAGCTCGCGAACACCCGCGGCGGCAAGGACAACATCACCGCGGTCGCGGTGCAGATCGCTGGCGAGGCCAGCGACCACGACCGCGCCAGCGAGATCAACTTCACCCTCGACCGCCTGAAGGGCGTGCCGCTCTTCCGCCAGCTCAGCTACCAGCAGCTGGTGCGGATCATGAACATCGCCCGGAGCCGCACGGTCGACGTCGGCCAGGCGATCTTCCGCGAGGGCGACGAGGGCAACGAGCTGCACGTCCTGCTGCGCGGCAGCGTCGAGCTCTCCCGCGGCGGCGTCCGCATCGCGGAGCTCCCCGCGGGGACGCACCTGGGCGAGATGGCGCTGATCGACGCCAGCCCGCACACCGTCACCGCGACCGCGTCGACGCCGAGCAAGGTCCTCGGCATCGCCCGCCACGACTTCTACGAGATCCTGCGCAAGGAGCCCGCGCTCGCGGTGAAGCTGCTCTGGAGCTTCGTCCGCGTGCTCGCCGAGCGCCTGCGGGCGACCACCGCCGAGCTCACCCACGCCCGCGCGCCCGAGCTCGAGGCCGACGAGTCCACCGACCCAGCCGAGGATCCGTTCTCGCCGTGACCGACACACCGAACGACCCCGCATCCCTCGAGGCCCTCGTCGCGGCGGCCTGGACCGCCCGCGAGGGCGCGCTGTGCACCTACTCGGGCTTCGCGGTCGGCGCGGCGCTGCGCGACGAGCACGGCCGCGTCTGGACCGGCGCGAACGTCGAGAACGCGAGCTACACCCTGGGCCTGTGCGCCGAGCGGGTCGCCATTTTTGCGGCGCTCACCCACGGCGGCCGCGGCTTCACGCACGTCGTCGTCGTCACCGACACGCCGCAGCCGACGTCGCCGTGCGGCGCGTGCCGACAGATCCTCTGGGAGTTCGCGCGCCACGCCACGGTCGTCATGGTCGCCGCGGGCGGCGTCACGGCGACGGCGAGCGTCGCCGAGCTGGTGCCGATGGGCTTCGACGACGCGGCCCTCGGCCCTCGTGCATCGTCGGGCACAACCGCGGGTCGCCCGTAGCGCGCGAGCCCGTCCCGCTGCGCGCTGCACCCCTGCCCGGTGACGCCGTCTGGGGTACCCTCGGGGCGTGAACCCGCGAATCCTCGTCGCCCTCGCGCTCGTCGGCACCGCCTGCTCCGGGGAGGACCACCTCTACAAGGCGTCGATCCGCTGGACGTCGTGGGGCATCCCCCACATCGAGGCCCAGGACATCCCCAGCGCCGCGTATGCCCAGGCCTACGCGTTCGCCCGCGACGGCGCCTGCATCCTCGCCGATCAGATCGTGAAGGTCCGCAGCGAGCGCGCCCGGTTCTTCGGGCCCGGCGAGGCGAACGCCAACCTCGACAGCGACTTCACCCACCTGACGCTCGACGTCTACGGCCGCGCCGAGGCCGGCTTCGACGCCCAGCCGCAGGACATCAAGGATCTGATCGTCGCGTACGTCGCCGGCTACAACGACTTCGTCTCGACCGAGGGTGACACCCTGCCCTGCGCCGGCGAGCCATGGCTGCGACCGATCGACGAGATCGATCTCTTCGCCCACTACGTCGAGCTCGGCACGCTCGCCAGCTCGCGCGCCCTCGCCGACTACATCGCGACCGCGGCCCCACCCGGCTCGATGATCCGCGGCTCGGCCGATCCGGCGCCGCTGTCCCGGCTGGCCCGCAGCAAGCCCGGCAGCAACGGCTGGGGCATCGGCGCCCAGCGCTCGACCGAGGGCCGCGGCATGCTCCTGGCCAACCCGCACTTCCCGTGGCAGGGCGAGCTCAAGCTGTGGGAGAGCCACCTGCGCGTCCCCGGTGAGCTCGACGTCTATGGCGTCGGCCTGCTCGGCGTCGTCGGCGTGCTCATCGGCTTCAACGAGCACGTCGCGTGGACGCACACCGTGTCCGACGGCCAGCGCTTCACGTTCTACAAGCTCACCCTCGATCCGGCGAACCCGACCCGCTACCTCTACGACGGCGCGTACCGGGACATGGAGTCCCAGACGTTCACGATCGACGTGCTGCAGGACGACGGCTCGATCACCCAGACCAACCGCACGATGTGGCACAGCCACTACGGGCCGCTCCTCAACCTCTCGCCGTTCGGGTGGAGCAACGAGGTCGCGTTCACCTACCGCGACGCGAACATCGACAACATCAAGCTCATCGCCCAGTTCCACGGCATGAACCGCGCGACCAGCATGGACGAACTGCAGGAGGTCCACGCCCGCGAGCAGGGCATCCCGTGGGTCAACACCATGGCCACGAGCGCCCTGGGCGAGACCTGGTACGCCGACACGACGCCGACGCCGAACCTGAGTGCCGCCGCGCTCGCGGCGTGGGACGAGGCGCGCAAGAGCGAGTTCTTCACCCAGGCGCTCGCGGCCAACGACGCGGTGCTCCTCGACGGCTCCAACTCCCTGTTCGAGTGGGTCGACGACCCCGACGCCCGCGACCCCGGCCTCATCGCGTTCGCCAACGTGCCGCAGCTCGAGCGCGACGACTTCATCTACAACGCCAACGACAGCCACTGGCTCAGCAACCCCGCCGAGCCGCTGGTCGGGTACTCGCCGATGCACGGCTTCGAGCGGACGCCCCGGACGCCGCGCACGCGCATGAACATGCGCACGCTGACCGAGATGGGGCCGGGCACCGCGTCGGGGACCGACGGCAAGTTCGACCTCGCCGAGCTCCAGGCCGCGGCGCTGTCGAATCGCGGCATGATCGCCGAGCTCGTGCGCGACGACCTCGTGGCGCGCTGTCAGGGCGTCGACACCGTCGCGTACCTCAACCCCGACACCAACGTCACCGAGCACGTCGCGATCTCGGCGATCTGCGACGCCATCGCCGGCTGGGACCTGCGCCTCGACCTCGACAGCCCCGGCGCGGTCGCCTTCCGCGAGTTCATCGGCGAGTACCCGTACCGCGAGCTGTTCGACGCCGGCGTGATGTTCAGCGAGCCGTTCGATCCCGAGGATCCGATCGAGACGCCGAACACCCTGGCCGCGCCCGCGGGCGAGGAGACCGACTTCGCGCTCGAGGCCCTCGCCGGCGCCAGCCTACGCCTGGCCAAGGCCGGCATCGCCGTCGACGCCACCCTGGGGCAGACGCAGTACACGAAGAAGGGCGACCGACGGATCCCGATCCACGGTGGCGGCCGGCCCGAGGGCGTCACCAACCTCATCGACTACGACGTCCTGATGACGTACCTCGAGGCGCCGATGAGCCGCGGCGAGGTGATCAACGAGCTCACCGGTCTCACGACCGAGGGCTACGTCGTCAACTACGGCACCAGCTTCATCATGACGCTGCAGTACACCGACGACGGGCCCAACGCGACCGCGTTCCTGACGTACTCGCAGTCGAGCAATCCCGAGTCGACGCACTACGCCGATCAGACCGCGGAGTTCAGCGGCAAGCGCTGGCGCCCGATCCTGTGGACCGACGAGGACATCCGCGCCGACGAGCAGGAATTCCGGTTCCTGGTCGTCGACTGACGGCGAGGGTGGCCGGCCGCCTCGACGGCCGGCGGCGTGGGCGGACTACCAGACCTCGCAGGTGTCGGTCGGGCGCATCGGCGTCCCGGCCTCGCACGCGAACGCGGCACCGAACTCGGGCAGGTTCGCCAGCGGCCCGTTCACGCGGTAGCGCGGGTGGCTGTGCGAGTCGGTCATCGCCATGACCTGGTCGGTCTCCGGCGTGCTCTTGCTGCACCAGATCTGGCTGAACGCGACGAAGAACAGCTGCTCGTGGGTCAGGCCGTCCATCGCCTGCGCGTGCGGGTCGACGCCGTTGTCCGCGGCCCACTGCAGGAAGGCGCGGTGTGAGTCCTTGATGCCGCCGAGGTCTGCGATGTTCTCGCCCAGGGTGAGCTTGCCGGACAGGTGCACGCCGGGCTGGACCTCGTAGCCGGAGTAGAGCTCCTCGACGCACGCGGCGCGCTCCTCGAAGCGCTTGCCGACCTCGGGCGCCCACCACTCGCGCAGCGTGCCGTCGCCGTCGAACTTGCGGCCCTGGTCGTCGAAGCCGTGGGTCAGCTCGTGGCCCATGACCATGCCGATGCCGCCGAAGTTCATCGCCATCGGCCACTCGTGGTGGAAGAACGGCGGCTGGAGGATCCCCGCCGGGAACACCATCTCGTTGCCGCTCGGGTTGTAGTACGCGTTGACCGTCGGCGGCGTCATCTCCCAGCGCTTGGAATCGACGGGACCGTCGATGTCGGCGATGCGCCGCGCGGCGTCGAACTCGGACGCGGCCACGACGTTGGCGAGGTGGTCGTCACCGACGGCGAGCTTCGAGTAGTCGCGCCACTGCTCGGGGTAGCCGATCTTGTTGACGATCGCCCGCATCTTGCCCTCGGCCGCCGTGCGCGTCGCAGCGTCCATCCACGACAGCTGCGGCAGGCCGACCGCGAAGGCGGACTCGACCTGCTGGATCATCGCCACGGCGACGTCGCGGCTCTTGGCGCCGAAGTGCTCGGCGACGAACTCGCGGCCGATGGTCTCGCCCATGGCGCGGTCGGATTCCTCGACGCACCGCTTCCACCGCGGTGCGAGCTCGGCCTGACCGCGCAGGGTCTTGCCGTAGAACTCGAAGTCCGCCTGCACGAACGCCGCCGGCAGGCGCTGCGCGGCGTCGTGCAGGATGTGCCAGCGCAGGTAGTGGCGCAGGGTCGCCGGCGGTGCCTTTGCGACGACCGCGGCCAGGCCGGTGAAGTACGACGCGGGCGCGAGGCTGACGGCCTTCACGTCGGGTCGGCCGAGCGCGGCGAAGTACGCCGTCCACGGCAGCGCCGCGTGGGCGTCGAGGCCGGCGCGATCGAGCTTGTGGTAGCGCGTCTCGGGCTCGCGCAGGTCCTCGCGCGGCAGGGCGATCTCGGCGAGCTGCTGCTCGAACGCGAAGACGTCGCCGGCCGCGGCCGTCGCAGCCGCGGGCGCCATGCCCGAGAGCTCGAACATCCGCGCCACGTGGGCGAGGTAGCCCTCGCGCATCGCCACCAGGCGCGCGTCCGTGCCGCGGTAGAACTCGCGATCGGGCAGGCCGAGCCCGCCCTGGCTCAGGAACGCGAGGTTGACGTCGGGCGCCTTGTAGTCGGGCTCGACGTCGAGATCGAAGAGCACCCGCTGCTCGCGGCGGTGCAGCGCACCGATCAGGGCGAACAGCGAGGCCGCGTCCGAGACCTCGTCGACGCGCGCGAGCGTCGGGGCGAGCGTCGCGAGCCCGCGCGACTCGATCGCGGACTCGTCCATGCAGCTGCGCCAGAACTGGCCGAGCTTGTCGTCGGGCCGCGTGGCGGCGCGCTCGAGGATGCCCTTCAGCACGAGGTTGTTTCGCTCGCGCAGCGCCTGGAACCGGCCGTAGCGGGGCTGATCGGGCGGCAGCGGGGTCGCGTCGATCCAGCCACCGCAGGCGAAGCGGTAGAAGTCGTCGCAGGGATCGGTCGCGCGGTCCATCGCGGCGGTGACCTCGGCCGAGGTCGCCTCGTTCGCGACGTGGGCGCCGGGGGCGTCGCTGCGCGGGGTCTTGCAGGCGGCGAGCAGCGTCGCGACGGCGAGGAGGATGGATCGATCCATGGCGGACGCGGAGCGTGCCATGGCGACGGGAGCGGTGGAGATGACCTCGCGCACGGGCTCCCGACCCCGATCCGGTCGCCGCGGTTTCGTCGGCGGCGAGTGCGTTCAGTCCGACGTGGACAGGCCGTGCGCGCCGAGGAAGTCCTGCAGCGGCGGCCACGATCGCGCCAGCCGCCGCAGCGCCGCGCGCGTGGGCTCGTCCTCGAGCAGCGCGCTCAGATCCGGCGTCGCCGCCGGTGCGCGATAGTCCGGCCGCTCCTCGAGGCGCTCGGCCCACGCCGCGAGGACCCGGACACAGCCGACCTTCGACGCGGCGAGGAGCTGGCGCGCACGGGACAGATCCTCGACGACCCGCGCACGCGCGTCCCGGGGTCGGCCCGCGCGCAGCAGCACGACGACGTCGGCGAGCAGCAGGCTGCCGCGGCGCGCGACTGGCAGCAGCGCGTGGGCCCGCTCCAGCTCGGCGAGCGCCGTGTCGACGTCGCCGCGGTGCGCGTAGGCGAGGGCGAGCCGCGCGTGCAGGACCGGGCGCTGTCCGCCGAGCATCCCCCGCGGGCCGATCCACCCCGAGTTGCGCACCGCCTCGAGGCGCTCGAGGGCGATGGACGACTCACCCGCGTCGAGCTCCGTGCCCGCGAGGCCCAGGGAGAACAGCGCGTGCAGGGCGGGCATCGTGCGCGCGCGCGCGACGAGCTCGGCGAAGGTCGAGCGCGCCCGCTCGATCTCCCCGACCGCGACGAGGTGCACCGCGTCGTCGTGATCGCGGAGCATCGCGATCACGCGACGACGACGGGTCAGCGTCCACCCGAGCACGCCGGCGAGGACGGCCCACATCACCAGCGGCGAGACGTGGACCGCGGCGATGCCCGCCGAGGCCCCGAGGACCACGGCGACCGGCAAGGCGCGCGCGTACCAGCCGGCCCTCGACAGCGTCCGCTCGGCCGGGAGCAGCCGATGGGGCTCGGAACGTTCCAGCGCCGCGGACATCGTGGCCCCTCGCTGGATCCTCGGGGCGCGCCGCAGCGACGGCGCGCCACCGCGTGCGATCAGCCGGCCTTGGCCTCGGCCTGCGCGCGGACGATCTGCTCGGCGAGCTCGGGGACGACCTCCCACGCGACGGCCTCGAGGACCTCGCGGCTGAGCGCGACGATCGCCGCGGCCACCTTGGGATCGAGCCCGGCCGCCGCCGCTCCGCCCTGCGCCTTGAGGCGCGCGAGGATGCCGGGGGTCGGATCCGAGGCCGCGGTGAACGGGATCGGGATCGCGATCGGGATCGGGGCGTCGGCCGCGGCACCGGGGGCCGCGACGGCGATCGGCGTCGGTGCGGGGCGGGCCGCGGGCTGCAGCCGCGCCGGGCCGGGGGCCGTCGGACCGCTGCGGACCTCTGCCGCGGGCGCGGGCACCGGGGTCACCGGCGGGCGGACGGCGCCCGGGGTCGGGGCACCGACCAGGGGCACGGTCTTCGCCGAGGGCGGCGGGGCGACGGCGACCCGCGGAGGCGCCACGGCGGGCGCGGCCACGGGCTGCGCGGCCACCGGGGCCGGGGCAGCGGCGGCCACCGGCGGTGCAGCGGCCACCGGCGGTGCAACCACCGGCGCTGCGACGGCAACGGCCGGGGCGCTGACCGCCACGGCCGGGGCGCTCGCGCCTCGCCCGAGGATCTCGGCGACCTTGTCGATCAGCTCCTGGGTCTCGAACGGCTTGGCGATGAACCCGTCGGCGCCGCACCGCTTGAGGCGCGCCGCGTCGACGCCCCCCTGGTTCGACACCAGCAGCAGCACGGGGATCCTCGCCGTCTCGGCGTCGGCCTTCAGCTGCTCGCACACGTCGTAGCCGCTGGGCTCCCCCGCGGCGAGGTTGGCGTCGACGAGGACGACGTCCGCCCCGAGCTGCTTGGCGCGGGCGATGGCTTCGGAGCCCTTGCTGACCGCCGTCACCTCCGCGTCTTCGGCGGCGAAGGTGATCTTGATCGCCAGTCGCATGGTCTTGCTGTCATCGATCGCGAGGATCTTGGTCGGCATCGCGCGCTCCGGGCAGGTCAAAGGCGTACCATGGCGGCCGTGAGCGGGTCAACGAAGCCAAGCGGCGACGTGACGACGCGCGATGGCAACGACGGCCGGTCCGACGCCCCGGCGCTCATCCTCGACCCGAGCGCCTTGCCGCGGGCCCTGCACGACACGTCGGCCAGTGGCCTGGCCCTCGAGGCGCTGTGTGACCGCCTGGCCGGCGAGATCATCCTGCGGCACGCGGTGGGCCGATCGACGCTGGACCTCGGCCACGGGTCACCGCGGGTCGCCCAGTGGGTCCGCCCGCGCGCGTCGTCCCTCACCGTCGTCGATGCGGTCGACCTCGGCCGCGGCGCCGCGATCCGGCTGCCCTGGCGCGACGACAGCTTCGAGTGCGTCTACAGCCTCCGCACGCTCCCTCACCTCGGCCACGACGGCCCGAGCTCGGACGCCGCCGCGCGTTCGATCCTCGTCGAGCTGTCCCGCGTGCTCAAGCCCGGCGGCGTGGCCGTGTGTCAGATCGACAATCCCCGCAGCCTCTGGGGCGCCTACCACGGCATCCGCCACCCCAAGAACGTCATCGAACGCGGGCCGCTGGTCGTGGAGTCCGAGCGCGGCGTGACGCGGTTCGACACCCTGCCCCGCCTGCTGGAGATGTTGCCGACCTCGCTCGCGCCCTCCGACCTCCACGGGCTCCGCGTCTTCACCGCGTGGCCGCGCGTCCTCGCGATGCCCATCCTCGGTCGGATGCTCTCACGTCTCGACTGGTTCGCGCGCGACCGCGCGATGCTCCGCGGCTTCGGGGCCCATCTGCTGGTCGTGCTCCGGCGCACGCGGTGACGGCAGCGCTGCGGCCCACGCGATCGGTCGCGATTTGCCGGCGGTCGCGATCCCGGCAACACTCATCGGCGTGTCGACCGAACCTCGCCGCGCGCGGATCCTCGTCGTGGACGACGAACGCAGCATGCGCGAGTTCCTCACGATCTGTCTGGGGCGCGCCGGCCACGAGGTCGAGGCGGTCGGCGGCGGCGCCGAGGCGATGGCCCGGATCAGCGCCGAGCGCTTCGATCTCGTCATCACCGATCTCACGATGCCGCAGGTCGGCGGCATGGACGTGCTGCGCCACGTGATGCGCCAGGAGGCCCCGCCGCCGGTGCTCATGATCACCGCGTTCGCGACCGCCGAGACCGCGATCGAGGCGCTCAAGCTCGGCGCCTACGACTACCTGAACAAGCCGTTCAAGGTCGAAGAGATCCAGGTGGTCGTCGGCCGGGCGCTCGAGCGCTCGCGGCTCGCCCACGAGAATCGCCGCCTCCGCGACGAGCTCCGCGGCGTCGGCACCCTCGATCACATGGTCGGCCGCTCGCTGGCGATGCAGCGGGTGTTCGAGCTGGTCCGCAAGGTCGCGCCGACCCGCACGAACGTGCTCATCCGCGGCGAATCCGGCACCGGCAAGGAGCTGGTCGCCCGCGCGCTGCACAACCTCTCGGACCGCTCCACGCGGCCCTTCGTGGCGGTCAACTGCGGAGCGATCCCCGAGAACCTCATGGAGTCCGAGCTGTTCGGGCACGTGAAGGGCTCGTTCACCGGCGCGACCTCCGGGCGCGAGGGCGTGTTCACGGCGGCGAGCGGCGGCACGCTCTTCCTCGACGAGATCGGCGAGCTGTCCCTCGCCATGCAGGTCAAGCTGCTGCGCGTGCTGCAGGAGCGGCGCGTCCGGCCGGTCGGCGGCGACCGGGAGGTCGAGGTCGACGTCCGCGTCGTCGCGGCGACCAACCGCGATCTCGAGGCGGCGATCGCCGCGGGCGAGTTCCGCAACGACCTCTACTTCCGTCTCGACGTGGTCCAGGTCGTGCTGCCGCCGCTGCGCCACCGCGCCGAGGACATCCCGCTGCTCGTCGAGCGGTTCTTCGAGCGGATCACCCGCGAGTTCGGCCGCCCGTTGCGGGGCATCGGCCCCGACGCGATGGACTGGTTCCTCGGGCACGACTACCCGGGCAACGTCCGCGAGCTCGAGAACCTGGTCGAGCGTGCGGTCGCCCTGGAGACCGGCGACATCCTCACGGCCCAGCACCTTCCGGCGCAGCGCGGCCGCTCCCGGGCGGCCGAGAACGCCGAGTTCGCCGACGGCAAGGTCGACCTCGATCAGGCCGTGGCGGATCTCGAGCGACGCCTCATCGGCGAGGCGCTGCGGCGCACCGGCGGGGTCCGCAAGGAGGCCGCGCGCCTGCTCCACATCAGCTTCCGTTCGCTGCGCTACCGCCTGCAGAAGCTCGGAATCGAAGTGGGGCGCGGCGACGACGAGGCGTAGCGTTTCGCCCCCACCACGCTGGCCGGCGGTGACGCGGCGTGTCCCCGTGCGGTGACGTTTTTTGGCGAACCTGCCGAGAATTGTCCGCCGATCGCGGCCGCCGACGGGCCAGGTGCACCGGCCCGCGGACCGCGGCCGTGCACTGCACCCGACTTCCTTCGGCGACCGCGGCTTGGCACGGGTCGTGCTCTTGGCTGCGTCCGCGTGCCGACCTTCCGCCAGCCGTCCTCGCGATCCACGCGGGGCTTCACGCTCATCGAGCTGATGACGGTCGTCGTCATCCTCGCCGTGCTCGCGGTCGTGGCGATCGGCGCCTACTCGAAGCACATCCGCAACGCCCACAAGACCGAGGTCGTCAGCGACCTGTCGAGCCTGACCCTCCGGCAGAAGACCTTCCTCGCCAAGAGCGGCCACTACGCCAGCTCCACGGGGTGCGAGGGCGAGGCGTGCACCTACCCCACCGCGGACACCATTGCCGTCGCCCAGAACGCGCAGTACTGGGATCCC
>LNFM01004230.1_pt1 | contig 26822 bp, 24 predicted proteins | sample 596031 | NCBI WGS metagenome assembly LNFM01 (sample SAMN04254537, study PRJNA301005) | activated carbon metagenome | isolation source: dual media filters at the Ann Arbor, Michigan drinking water treatment plant | place: USA: Ann Arbor | reverse complement strand
CGGAATGGGTATCGGCATTCTCACGGGAACGCTCGCGACGACGGCGCTCGGCTATCTCGCCGCTGGCACGCTGCCACCATGGATGGCAGCAGCCCTGCTGTTCACGATGCCGTTGACGTTCCTGCTGGCGATGGTCGAGACGGCACGGGCACGCTCGGACCAGCTTGCGATCGTTGCCGGCATCGTCATCGCGCCGCCGGCATACCTCTGGTTTCCGGGCTTCGACCTGCTGATCACCGGACTGGTCGGCGGCACGCTCGCCTGGGCACTCGGCGGGCGGAGGTCGTCATGAACAGCTTGCCGGGCGTGTGGGGGACCTGGGGCGGCTACCTCCCCTTCTTTATCGCCGGCTTTCTTGCCTGCGAGCCGTGGCGCTGGGGTGGCGCACTGATCGGGCGCGATCTCGATCCCAACGGCGAAGTGTTCATCTGGGTGCGCGCGGTATCATCCGCAATCGTCGCCGGGCTCGTTACACGCCTCGTCGCGTTTCCAACCGGCGCGCTCGCGACGATCGGGGCCCCCACGCGCTTCGGCGCCGCTGCCATCGGCATCGCCGCGTTTTTCGCCTTCCGCAAGAACCTCGGCGCCGGCGTCGTCGCGGGAACCATCGCGCTGATCGCGGGGCATTTCCTTATGCGCTGAGCGCTGCCCGGAGCTTTTCCGCATTGGCGGCCAGCACATCGGGCTTCTCCATCTGGCCCGTATGCGGCTGCAACTTCACGCCATCCCATCGCGGCAGAACATGGAAGTGGAGGTGGAACACCACCTGTCCGCCGGCCGGCTCGTTGAATTGCTGGAGCGTGATGCCGTCGGCGCCGAACGCTGCCATCTGCGCGCGCGCGATCTTCTGCACCGTCGCGAGGCAGGCCGAGAGCTGGGTTGGAGTCGCATCCACGATGGTGCGCGCCGGCGTTTTCGGGATCACGAGCGCGTGCCCCGTGGAGCGAGGCATGATGTCCATGAACGCGAACGTATCGGCGTCCTCGTACACCTGGTGGGCGGGCAGCTCGCCGCGCAGGATTTTCGCGAAGATGTTGCTGCTGTCGTAGATGGCACTCATCGGGCATCTCCCTGAACTCGATGGCGTGTTAAGCCGGGGCGGCGCGGCCCGTCAAGCGCGGTTGCCAGCTATGCGCATCGAGCCATGCACGCCGTTGTGAGGGCGCCGCGCCCTTGCCGTCGGCGGCACGCAATGCCATCGTTGGGGCGAAACCGGTCGCATCGCTGCGGCCTTCACCCATATCAAGGAGCCCATCGATGGCCCAGAATATCACCAAGAGCGTCATGACCATGGTCAAGGATGCCAAGAGCGAAATCGAGGAGATCGAGCCGCAGGACGCGATTAAGCTCCACGGCAACCCGGACGTCGTTCTCGTCGACATCCGTGATCCCCGCGAACTGGAGCGCGACGGCCAGGTGCCCGGTGCCTTCCGGGTGACGCGCGGAATGCTCGAATTCTGGATCGATCCGACGAGCCCCTACTACAAGCCGATCTTCGGTGAGGACAAGAAGTTCGTATTCTTCTGCGCCGGTGCGTTGCGCTCGGCGCTGGCAGCCAAGACGGCGCAGGACATGGGCCTGAAGCCGGTCGCGCACATCCTGGGTGGCTTCAAGGGCTGGAAGGAAGCCGGTGGTCCCATCGAGGAGGCCGGAAAAAAGAAGCCGGGCTGACCGACGCATGGCTGATTTTCCGGTCTCGGTGCTCGACCAGTCGCCGATCGTCGATGGGGCGACGCCGGTTGCAGCCATCCACGAGACGCTGAAGCTCGCGCGTCTCGCCGATCGCCTCGGCTATCACCGCTATTGGCTCGCGGAGCATCATGGGCTGCTCGGACAAGCCGACGCCAGTCCCGAAATTCTGCTCGCGCGACTCGGCGTGGAGACCACGGGCATCCGCATCGGCACGGGCGGCATCATGCTGCCCTATTATTCGAGCTTCAAAGTCGCCGAGCAGTTTCGGATGCTCGAGGCGCTCTATCCGGGGCGCGTCGATCTCGGTCTCGGGCGCGCGCCCGGTGGCCACATGAGCACGGCGCGCGTGCTGTTCGACGGCAAGCCGGCGGACAGTGAGGAAGGCTTTGTGCGCCAGCTCATGGAGCTATCGGCGATCTTCAAAGGCACGGTGCCGGATGGCCATCCGCTGCACGGCGAAATCGCCAATCCCGCCGGACCCACTGCGCCGCAGATGTGGGTGCTCGGGTCATCGTCGGGTGGCGCCTCGTTCGCGGCGCATCTCGGGATGCAATTCGCCTTCGCGCATTTTATCAACGCCTACACGGGCGCCCAGGTCGGTCGCGCCTACCGCGAGCACTTCCGCGCCGGCCACGACGAGAAGCCGCGTCTCGCCTTGGCTGTGATTGCCCTGTGTTCCGACGACAAGGACGAAGCGGCGCTGATCGAGAAGGCCATGATGTTGCGCTGGGCATGGAGCGCGATGGGTCTCAACCGTCCGATGCCGACGCTGGCGGAAGCAGCCGCGCATCGAATGACGGAACGCGAAGCGTCTATTGCCGCCCGCGAGCGGCCACGCGCCACGATCGGCAGCGTCGACGAGGTGGCAACTCGAATCGTCGATCTGAAAGCCGAGTTCGAAGCCGATGAAGTCGTCCTGGTTGCCATCGCGCCCGCGTACGAAATCAGGACGCGCACGATCACGCAACTCGCCAACGCGTTCGGGTTGGAGGGGCGTACCACTGCCCCCTCTCCCCATTGACTTCAATGGGGAGAGGGCCGGGGTGAGGGGCGACGGCATACGCCGAGGTCAGAGCTGGCCGCCGCCCCTCATCCCGACCTTCTCCCCGTAAGGAACGGGGAGAAGGAGACTACTACTCCGCCCGCATCCGTTTCAAATCCGGCGCCTCCGCCTCGTCCTTCAGCAGCGCCGTCACCTCGTCGAGCGACATCGTCGTGTTGTCGTTGCTGCCGAGGCGGCGCATGGCGACCTTGCCTTCCTCGGCCTCGCGCTTGCCGACGACGAGGATGACGGGCGCCTTGGCCAATGAGTGTTCGCGCACCTTGTAGTTGATCTTCTCGTTGCGCAGATCGATCTCGACGCGCAAGCCGGCGCGCCGCAGCTTGGCGACGACCTTCAGTGCGTACTCGTCGGCATCCGACACGATCGTCGCGACCACGGCCTGCACCGGCGCCAGCCACAGCGGGAAATGACCCGCCGTGTTTTCGGTGAAGATGCCCATGAACCGCTCGAGCGAGCCGAACATGGCGCGATGGATCATCACCGGCGTGCGCTTTTCGCTGTGGGCGTCGATGTAAAACGCGCCGAACCGAGCGGGCAGGTTGAAGTCGACCTGGGTCGTGCCGCACTGCCACGTCCGCCCGATCGCGTCGCGCAGGTGATACTCGAACTTGGGTCCGTAGAACGCGCCTTCGCCTTCCGCGATCGAGGTCCGGATGCGATCGTTGGACTGGCGCTTGATCTCGTCGAGCACGGCCATCATCGCCGTCTCGGCCTTGTCCCACAGCTCGTCGGCGCCGACGCGCTTCTCAGGCCGGGTCGCCAGCTTGATGTGCACGTCCTCGAAGTCGAAGTCCTTGTAGATCGACAGCATGAACTGGTTGATGTCCAGGCATTGCTCGGCGATTTGGTCCTCGGAGCAGAAGATGTGCGCGTCGTCCTGCGTGAAGGCGCGCACGCGCATGAGGCCGTGCAGCGCGCCGGATGGCTCGTAGCGGTGCACGCAGCCGAATTCCGCAATCTTGATCGGCAGCTCGCGGTAGCTTTTGAGCCCGTGCTTGAAGATCTGCACGTGACCCGGACAGTTCATCGGCTTCAGCGCGAAGACCCGCTCGTCCTCGGTTTCGGTGACGAACATGTTGGCGTGGTAGGTCTCCCAGTGGCCCGACGTCTCCCACAGTGATCGCTCGAGTAACTGCGGTGAGTTCACTTCGACGTAGCCCTCCGCGACCTGACGCCGGCGCATATAGCCGATCAGCCCCTGGAACAGCGTCCAGCCCTTCGGGTGCCAGAACACCGTGCCGGGCGCGTCGTCCTGGAAATGGAACAGGTCCATTTCTCGGCCGAGCTTGCGGTGATCGCGCTTCTCGGCTTCCTCGAGCTGCTTGAGATGCGCCGCGAGCTCCTTCTCCTCGGCGAACGCGATGCCGTAGATGCGCTGGAGCTGCGCGCCTTGCGAATCGCCGCGCCAGTAGCTGCCCGAGAAGCGCGTCAGCTTGAACGCCTTGCCGATCGCGCCCGTCGAGGTCATGTGCGGCCCGCGGCAAAGATCCAGCCAGTCGCCCTGACTGTAGATCTTGACGTCCTCGCCCATCGGGATCGCGTCGATCAGTTCGACCTTGAACAGCTCGCCCTTGGCTCGGAAATAGTCCTTTGCCTTGTCGCGGCTCCACACGTCCTTCTTGAACGGTGCGTTGCGCGCGATGATCTCATGCATCCGCTTCTCGATCGCGGCGAGATCTTCGGACTTGAAAGGCTCTTCCTTGGCGAAATCGTAGAAGAACCCGTTCTCGATCACCGGGCCGATGGTCACTTGGGTGCCGGGCCACAGATCCTGAACCGCCTCGGCGAGCACGTGCGCGGCGTCGTGCCGGATCAGCTCCAGCGCTTCCGGATCGCCTCGCGACACGAATTTGATGGTGGCATCTGTGGCAATCGGATCGGCGGCATCGGCGAGCGTGCCGTTGACGATCATCGCGACGGTGCGTTTCGCGAGCGACGGCGCGATCGATTTCGCCACGTCGATACCGGTCGTGCCGGCGGGGACCTGGCGCTTGGCGCCGTCCGGAAATGTCAGGGTGATCTCGGCCATTCGGTCGTCTCCTCTCACTCACTGCCAACCAAGCAGGTAAGACGGATGTCTTGCGCCGCGGCTTGTGGCAGGGCCCCCGGGGGCGTGTCAAGGTGAGGCGCCGGATCCAGGGGCGGCGCTGGCCCTGCGCGATACGGTCGCGTGTGGCGCCCGCCTGCCGGAGATCGCTGGCGCCGATGCGAGACCCCATGTATCGTGTGCGCCGCTGACGCGCGGCCGGCCGGATATCGGTCCCCCCAGGGGCCCTGTGGGCATTGCGAGCAGGAAGCTGCGAAGACGAGAAAGGCCGCGAAGCGCGCGATGAACCGTTTTGAACGTCTTTTTGGTTTCCGGGGCGAGGCCAAGGTCAAGTATCTGGACGGCGAATTCCAGGTCGTATCTCCGGGCGATTATGTGCTTTGCGCGATCACCGGTGAGCCGATCCCGCTCGCGGAACTGAAATACTGGAATGTGGCGCTGCAGGAAGCCTATGCGACCGCCGAGGCGTCGCTGACACGCCATCTCGAGACGCACCGGCGGACAGGTGCGGACTGAGGCTTGCGCTCCATCAGGGCGGTGCCCTGGGGCGAGCCGGCTGCGGCACGTGCGAAGGCCGGCGGGGCCCGCGCGCAACTGCGACTTCTACTGGACGGATCCGGCCCAGAAAGAGGTTGATTCAGGCGGTGTTTGACTGGCCAAAGTGGTGCCGTACTTGTTAGGCTTAGTTCGAACCGAGAGTAGAGAGCCGGCTGATCGGGTCCGCGTCGACTGCACTCGAGTGCGCGACCCCTGGAGAGACAAGATGCTCATCGCGCGCGCCGCGATTGCTGCCGTCCTTGCGGCATTCCCCCTGATTTCGTCCGCCTCCGCACGCGTCGGTGAACGGCCGACAGAGATGCATTCGTCATTGGGCGGCTATCTGGCCGGGCGGGTTGCCCACGGCCAGCACGAAACCGACGCAGCGGCGCTGTTTTACAAATCTGCACTCGCCAAGGATCCCCAGAACGAGATTCTGCTCGAGCAGTCGCAGTTCATGGATGTCGCTGAGGGGCGGATCGCAGAGGCGCTCGAGATATCGCGCCAGCTTCTCAAATTGCAGACATCGCACCGGATCGGCGGGCTTGTCCTCGGCGTCGACGCGGCCAAGCAGGGACGCTTCGCTGATGCCGGCGAGAGCTTCAAACTCGCCGCCTCGGGCCTCGTCGGTGAATTGACGAGCACCCTTTCTGTTGCCTGGACCAAATATGCCGTTGGCGACGTCGATGGCGCGCTCAGCGAGATTGACGGCCTCAAGCAGGCGGAATGGGCGCAGTTCTATCTGCGCTATCACAAAGCACTGATTTGCGATCTCGCAGGCCGCCAGCAGGAAGCCGGAAGGCTGTACGAACGCGCTTTCCGTGGCGAGCAGCGATTGGTGCGCCTGACGCTCGCGTATGCGCAGCATGCCCTAGCCCGCGGTGACCGCAAGCTCGCCCGCTCGATCGTCGCCGATCATGCGCGCCGCGTGACGGGGACGCTTCATCCCTACATTTCGGCCCTGAGCGACACGATCAATTCCGGTGGTGACACGCCGCTGCTCGTGACCAATCCGACCGACGGGCTTGCCGAAGTGTTCCTCGGCCTCGGCGAGGCGCTCACGAGCAAAGGCGGCGGGATCGGCCTTGGTGCTGTCTATTTCCAATTGTCGTTGCATCTCCAGCCGTCGTCGCCGTTCGCACTCGCGGCGCTGGCCTCGGTGTACGAGACCACGAAGCGCTACGAAAGCGCGATCAAAACGTATGATCGCATCCCGGCCGGAACGCCGACCCAGATGTCGATTGAGGTCAGGAAGGCTCTGCTCCTCAATCAGCTCGACCGTCTCGATGAAGCGAAGACGCTGCTCGAGCGGATTGCCAGCGAGTCGAAGACCGACATCCGCGCGCTCGATGCGCTGGGCAACATCATGCAGTCGCGCAAGCGGTTCGATGAGGCCATCGGCTACTACGACCGGGTCATCGAGCGGATCGATACGCCGGCCAAACAACATTGGTCTTTGTTTTTTGCGCGTGGCACATCCTACGAGCGCATCAAAAACTGGCCCAAGGCAGAAGCCGATCTGCAGCGGGCATTGCGCCTGTCGCCCGATCAGGCATCCGTGCTCAATTATCTCGGCTATTCCTGGGTCGATCAGGACAAGAACCTCCGCCAGGGCATGGAGCATATCCGCAAGGCCGTGCGGCTGCGGCCCGATGATGGTCACATCGTCGACAGCCTGGGTTGGGCGCATTACCGCCTCGGCAATTACAAGGAGGCGGTGCGATATCTCGAGCGCGCGGTCGAGATCATGCCGTACGACCCCATCCTCAATGACCATCTTGGCGATGCCTACTGGCGCGCTGGTCGCCGTCGCGAAGCCCGCTTCCAGTGGAGCCAGGCGCTGACGCTGAGCCCCGATGCAGAGGATGCCAAGAAGATCCAGGCCAAGGTGACGAGTGGCCTGCCGATCAGGTCCCAGGCCCGGGCGGTCAAACGCACCCGGCAATCGGCGCAGCGCGAGGCGCAACGCAAGAAACGCACGGATAACCAGAGCACCCCGTCGTCACAGCAGCTCCGGTAGCGATTGCTCGCGTCCAGGCCCCACCTTCAGGCCCCAGTTCGGCGATGCGCCAAGTTCTCACCGAAATCGCCCGGGCCAAGGTCAACCTGACGCTGCGCGTCCTCGGCCGCCGCCCCGACGGCTATCATGATCTCGAAAGTCTCGTCGCTTTCGCTGATGTTGGCGACGGGATCGACTATCTCCCCGGAGCGCCCGATGTGACGGTAACCGGGCGGTTCGCCGGGGGCATCGCAGGGACGAATATCGCAGCGCTCGCCCTGCAGAAAGTCGCGGAGGCGGCTCCCGGCATCGAACTCGGCGCTGTCATCATCGACAAGCGGCTGCCGGTCGCGGCCGGCCTGGGCGGTGGTTCTGCTGATGCCGCCGCCGTGTTGCGCGCAATCCGCCGCGCCAACCCGTCGTACGAGAAGGTATTCGATTGGCACGCCATCGCGGCGTCTCTCGGCGCCGATGTGCCGGTCTGCCTGCACAGCGCAGCGCAGTTCATGTGGGGCACGGGCCACGACACCGTTGCCGTACCCGCGTTGCCAGAGTTGCCGGCTGTCCTGGTCAATCCTGGGGTTCCGCTCGCCACTGCCACGGTATTTCAAGCCTTGGCGGCGCCGCCGACGCCAAGCGCTCCCGCCGCCCGGGTCCCACCTGGTTCGTTTCGCGATGCCGCAGCGGTGGTCGCGTACATGACGGAACACGCCAACGACCTGGAGCCGGTTGCGTCAGTGCTCTGCCCGCCGGTCGGGGCGGTTCTCGCAGCCCTTCGCAGCCTGCCGAGCGCGCGTATCGCCCGCATGTCCGGAAGCGGCCCGACCTGCTTCGCCGTGTTCGAGACGGCGGCCGATGCAGCCGATGCGGCCCGCCGGATCAGTGGCCAGGAGCCGCGCTGGTGGGTCCAAGCAACGACTCTCGGTTAACCTCCTCGCCGCCCTGCGTTAACCGTCCGCAGATATATCGAAAACTGGATAAAGTTGTTGTATTCCGATTTACGGGCCGGAAGTCGTCTCAAAAGTAGTGTCGCTTCGGACAGTTGACGGAGGCGGCAATGAGCGACGAGACCCACGATGGGCGCTGCAATGCAGCGCCACGCGAAGGCGTCGCGCGCTTCATGCGTCGCTTCGCGGCGGACGAAAGCGGCATCTTCATCATCCTGTTCGCGATCAGTTTCTCCGCCATGGCATTGGCGGCAGCGATCGCCCTCGACTTCGCCCGCATCTCGCTTGAACGGACCGAGATGCAGCGGGCCTTGGACTCCGCCGCCCTGGCTGCCGCTCATCGGCTCGGAATGCCGGATCAGGAGCAATCGGGGCCGGCTGCCGCGATGGCGTTCTTCAAGGCCAATGTGCCGGCCGGGTCCCCCCTGAGCATCGAGGAGCTGACCTTGAATGCGGAGGCCGGCGAGGTCGTCATCTCGTCGGGTGGCTCTATCGCGACAACCTTCCTGTCGGCCTTCGGCATCTTCAATGTGAATGTCGGCGCCGGATCGCGCGTCGTGCGCGGCGACGGGACAGTGGAAGTCGCGCTCGTGCTCGACAATTCCGGATCGATGGCCGGTGGACCGATCAGCGAGCTCAAGGCCGCAGCCCGCAACCTAGTCGACGTCGTTTTCTCGGGCGCCACCGGCAACGATAAAGTGCGCATCGGCGTCGTGCCGTTCGCGGGCTCCGTCAACGTCGGCTCGCAGATGCGCTCCGAAGGATGGATGGACGCCGACGGCCTGTCGCCGGTCCATCATGAGAATTTCGCGGAACCGCGCTCCCGTTTCGCTCTCTTCGACCAGCTCGGCACGTCATGGCGCGGCTGCGTCGAAGCGCGGCCATCGCCGCATGACGTAACGGACACCGCAGCGTCGCAGGCTGATCCGGCGACATTGTTCGTGCCGATGCTCGCGCCCGACGAGCCGGACAGCGGCAACACCGGCGGCGGCACCTATCCCAACAACTACCTCAATGATTTCGGCGGGAGCTGCCCGGTGCCCGAGCAGGTCTGCATCAACTACAACAATCGTAAGAACCGCTGTGACGAGTACGGCCCGGCACCGTTGACGCCCGCCGTCGCTCAGGCCCGGATGTGCAAGTACGACGGCGTGTCGCCGCCCGCAGGACTTGGTCCCAACTACGGTTGCACGACGGCCCCCCTCCTTGATCTCACGACCCACAAAGAGGATGTCGTTGGCGCTCTTGATGCGATGGCCGCCAATGGCTCCACGAACATCGGCGAGGGCCTGATGTGGGGTTGGCGGCTTCTATCGCCGGGTGCGCCGTTCACTCAGGGCCGGCCGTACAACGATCCGCACAATCAGAAGGTCATCGTCCTGATGACGGACGGTGAGAACACATACACGCGCTATTCCAACAATCACAATTGGACGGTGTATGGCGCGTTCGGCTACGGCGCGAAGGGCCGCCTCGGGGGCACCAACTCATCGACTGCCATCATGACTCAGATGAATGGAAAAACCCGCTCCGCTTGCACCAATGCCAAGGCCAACGGCGTCATCGTCTACACGATCGCCTTCCGGCTCGAGAGCAATACCGCGACGCGGGCGCTGCTCGCCGAGTGCGCCACGGACTCGAGCAAGGCGTTCACCGCCAGCGATGGCGCAGCGCTGTACAACACGTTCCAGGCGATCGGTCGCGAAATCTCGCAGTTGCGCGTCGCTGGCTAGGTCGATCGCGGTCGAATCAGTACGAGCGATCCGGTCATGTGAACCGATAGGAAGCGGTTCCCATCGGTTCCAGGAACACAACTGTTCTGACTACAGCAGGCTTTTGCACAGATCGCTCGCGTGATCGCTGCGAACGAAATCGGCCTTTGTCTTCCGCTGCGAACATCATGGCCCAGATCGCGGCTGCAGCGGCGAGAATCGCCCGCTGAACCGCATCTCGGTGATTATTTCTGCCTTGTTGATTCAGGTCGCCGGCTTGGACAAGCTGTGGACGAGCCCGGCATAGGTCACACCAGCCATTTGCACTAGGCTGGCAACGTCATTTCATTTCGTGGTCAATCGCCGCCATGGGACGGGCTGCACCGGGGATTGGTGCGCTCGAACCTCGCAGGGGGCCGATCGTATTGCGTCGCGTGGGTCCTCCGTTTGTACGGGGGCATGTGGCTGTGTTTGAAAGTTCGACGTTTTGTTGGTCCGGCAGTCGCCTGATGGCGGCACTGTGGCTTGTCGCGATCGTTATGGGTGGCGGCGGACACTTGTCTGCTCAAGAGCGGCCGTTGGCCCGCTTCGGCGGCGAGGAGCCGGCCCATCGATCTTATCTCAGGATTCCGGCGAACGCGCCGCTTCCGGCGACCCGTCGCATCACGATCGGCGTCGACAAGTCGATGCTCGTGGAGCTGCCGGTCGACCTCGAAAATGTTCTCGTGTCGAACCCGGAAGTCGTCAACGCCGTCGTCAAGACGCAACGCCAAGTCTACCTGCTCGCCAAGGACCAGGGCGAAGCGAATGCCTTCTTCATGGGCCGCAACGGCGAGAAGGTACTGCTGCTCGAGGTCGTGGTCACGCGGGACCTTTCGGCCCTCAACGATTCACTCCATCGCCTGCTGCCGGGCGCCAAGATCAAGGTCGAGACGATGGGTGACAACATCGTTCTGACCGGTAGCGTGATGACGCCGGTCGATGCAAACCGCGCCGCCGAACTCGCGCAGCGAACGATGAAAAAGAAGGACAGCGTGGTCAACATGCTGACCGTCGTGACCGAGGCCAAGGAGCAGGTGCTGCTCAAGGTCACGGTTGCGGAGATGCAGCGCGACGCGATCCGCCGCCTCGGCGTCGACGTCTCGGCGGTTGCGAATACCGGGAATTTCACGTTTCAGAAGATCATCACCAATGCTTTCCCAGTCACAGATGGGCTGGTGGCGAAACGCACCGGTGGTTCTGTTGGGGGCGTTGGCTGGGGTACGAGCAACGGGTCGGTGCAGGCGATCATCGAAGCGCTGGAACGAACCGGCATGATGCGCACGCTGGCCGAGCCCAACCTGACGGCGCTGTCGGGCGAGACTGCGAAGTTCTTAGCGGGCGGCGAGTTCCCAATTCCGATCGCGGAGGAGGATGGGAAGATCAAGATTGAGTTCAAGCAGTTCGGCGTCAGCACCACTTTCAAGCCGGTCGTCCTCAGCGACGGGCGAATCAGTCTTTCAATCGGCGCCGAGGTCAGCGAATTGTCGTCGGAAGGCGCCATTAGGCTCAATTCCATCTCGATTCCCGCCCTCAGGGTGCGGCGCGCCGAGACGACGCTCGAAATGCCGAGTGGCTCGACGCTGGCGATGGCCGGAATGCTGTCCGACGACACACGCCAGAGCGTCGAGGGCGTTCCCGGCCTCAAGAATATCCCCGTTCTCGGCCAGCTCTTCCGGTCCAATGACTTCCGCCGCCGCGAAACGGAGCTCGTCATTCTCGTGACGCCGTACATCGCGACGCACATGACGCCGGCTCAGGCTGCGCGACCCGACAAGGGCTTCGCCCCGACGAGTGACCTCAAGAGCATTTTTTTCGGACACCTGAACCGCCTCTACGGCCCGATCGGCGGAGTCACCGGGCCACTTCCCGACGGGGAGTTCGGCTTCATCATCGCCTATCCCGATCCGGGCACGAAAGGTTAGCGTCCATGTCGTCGGTCGTTTCAAGATCTCGGGTTCTGGCGATCGCTGCCACGGTGGGCGTCATGGCCAGTGTCGCGCTGGCCGCGTGCGAGGAACAGCGTCGCCTGCCCGATTACGTCGCTGTGTCGCTCAACGACACCACGATGCGCCATCCGATCGGCTTCGATCAGCGGCGCGAGGCGTTGAATGTCGACCTGCCGCCACGTGCCTCAAACTTGAGCCACAACCAGGTCGCGGACATGCAGCGGTTCGTCGCGCGCTACAAGGCGGAAGGCGTCGGGCGGCTCGCGGTGTCCGTTACCAGTCAGGCAGGCGGAAGCACGTCGCACGCGCTCGATGATCTCGGTCGCATATTGAAAGAGGCCGGGATTGCTCCCACTCAGGTCACGAGAAGTCGCCATAGCGACACCCATCGTGCGCGCGCGGTTGTGCGCCTGAGCTATGCCCGACCGACGGCGATCGCACCCGAGTGCGGTCATTGGCACCGCGATATCGGGCGTGAGCGCGAGCGCTTGCACTACCCCGAGTTCGGCTGCGCGACCCAGAGCAACCTCGCCGGGATGGTGGCGAACGCGCGTGATCTCCAGCGCCCCCAGGATGAGCAGCCGCGGTCCGCCGAGCGCCGCTCGCAGGGCTGGAGCCGGTACATCGCGCCGGAGCAGGCCGAAGCCACCGCCGAGACCAAAGCCAAAGCGGTGGAGACGACGAAAAAGCAGTAGCGCGCGTCGAGCGCGACTAGGACATCGCTTCAGTGAGCCTGAAGGTCGGCCCACTCGGGATGGCGATCGAACTGCGACTTCACGTAGGGGCACAGCGCGAAGATTTTGAAGCCTTCCGTGCGCGCGTCGGCAATCAGCCGCTCGACCATCGCCTTGGCGACACCCATGCCGCGCATCGAATCCGGCGCGAGCGTGTGGTCGGCAATGACCATCACCGGGCTTGCGCGTGAAAAGGTCAGCTCGCCTTCGCCATCGACGCCGGCAACCTTGGCAACATAGCGGCCCTTGGTCGGCGTCATCTCGCGCTCGATGGTGATCTCGGCCATATCGGTTCTCCAGTTCATTGGTTGTCGGGTTCATTCAACGCGCGGCGAGCCCGCGCGGCAACGACGGACTCGACGGCGCGGCGGCATGACTGCCCTGCGGCAGCCCTCATGCCGCCGCCAATTTCTATGCTGCGAGCTTGGCGGCGATTTCGGCGACATGCCGGCCCTGGAATTTCGCGCCGGCAAGTTCGTTCTCGGAGGGCTGACGCGAGCCGTCGCCGCCGGCAATCGTGCTGGCACCGTAGGGCGAACCGCCGGTTACCTCGTCGATCTTGGTCTGTCCTTGGAACGAATAAGGCAGGCCGACAATGACCATGCCGTGATGAAGCAGGACAGTGTGCGTGGATAGGATGGTGCTCTCCTGGCCGCCGTGTTGCGTCGCCGTCGACGTGAAGACGCTGCCGACTTTGCCAACGAGCTTTCCCTTGGCCCACAGACCGCCGGTCTGATCGAGGAAGTTCTTCATCTGCGCCGGCATATTTCCGAAGCGGGTCGGCACGCCGAGAATGATGGCGTCGTAGTCGGCAAGTTCATCGACGGTGGCGATGGGCGCCGCCTGGTCGAGCTTGAAGCCAGATTTCTTGGCGACATCTTCCGAGACGAGTTCGGGGACGCGCTTCACGGTCGCTTCGGCGCCGGCCGCGCGAGCGCCTTCTGCGACCGCGCCAGCCATCTTCTCGATGTGGCCGTAGCTCGAATAGTAGAGGACGAGAACTTTGCTCATGATGGTCACTCCTGAAGTGTTTGTGGCTGAGGGGTGCGAGGCGGCACCGCTTTGGCGCCGCCTCAGTCGATGTAGTCGAGCGTTAAGCGCCCATATCGAACAGCAGGACTTCGGTGTCGGCCGTTGCCTCGAGGGACAACGCGCCGCTGTGCGTGATGGCTGCACCATCGCCCGCTTTCAGGGTGCTGCCATTGACCCCGACCGCGCCGCGAACGACTTGGATCCAGCCGCCACGGCCTTCCGCAATCGTGTGAGCGACCGCCTCGCCGGCAGTCAGCAGGGTCGCGTAGAGATCGACATCCTGGTGGATCGTCACCGATCCATCGCGGCCGTCCCGCGACCCGATCAGGCGCAGCTTTCCGCGCTTGTCGTCGTCACTGAACGACTTCTGCTCGTAGCTCGGCTTCAGCCCTTTCTTCTCCGGGATCACCCAGATCTGGAGAAAGTGGACCGGCGCGGTCTTCGAGGCATTGAACTCGCTGTGCCGGACGCCGGAACCGGCGGTCATGCGCTGGATGTCGCCCGGCCGGATCACCGATCCGGTGCCGATGTTGTCCTTGTGCTCCAGCGCACCTTCGAGGACGTAGGAGATGATCTCCATGTCGCTGTGCGGGTGGGTCGGGAAGCCGCCGCCGGGGGCGACGCGATCCTCGTTGATCACGCGGAGCGGGCCGAAGCCCATGTGCTTGGGATCGTGATAGTGGCCGAATGAGAAGCTGTGCTTGCTATCGAGCCAGCCGAAGTTCGCCTTGCCTCTTTCATCTGATTTGCGAAGTGCCAGGGCCATTGTGACCTCCATGTTCGGTTCGGTTGCGCCGCTCTTGGCGGACCGCCGTTCTGCATGGGTCATAGGTATGGGCTGGTCATGCCGGCATCAATCCGTTAAAATTGGCCCATACTGCATCCAATTCGGAACCAATAGGCGATGGACAAGCTCGATGCCATGAACGCCTTCGCCAAGGTCGTAGCGCACGGCAGCTACGCCGAGGCGGGGCGCGCCCTTGGGCTGACGCGATCCGCCGTCAGCAAGGCGGTGATGGAACTAGAGCAGTTGCTGGGCGCCCGCCTCCTCGATCGCACCACGCGGCGTGTCAGCCCGACCGAGGCGGGGCTTTCCTACTACGAGCGCTGCCTGGAAATCCTGGCGCAGGTGGAGGAGACCGAGCTTCAGGTCTCTCGCCTTCATGACGAACCGAAGGGCGTGCTGAAAATCAATGCGCCGATGTCGTTCGGGATGCTCTATCTCGGCGATGCCGTTGCCGCGTTCATGGCCGACTATCCCGATCTCAAAATCGAGCTGATGCTGACCGACCGCTTTATCGATCCAGTCGAAGAGGGGGTCGACGTCACGATCCGCATCGCCGATCTCGCGGACTCGAGCCTGATCGCGCGGAAGCTCGCCAGCACCCGTCGCGTGCTCGTGGCGTCACCAGCCTACGTCGCGAGATTCGGATCACCGACGAAGCCGGATGACCTTGCAGACCATCGCTGGCTTGCCTACGGCGCGACGACAACGCTGCAACGCTGGACGTTCGCGCGGGACGATGGCGCGACCACATCGATCGCGCTGAAAACTGCGCTGTGCTCCAACAACGGCAATGTCCTGCGCGCGGCGGCGCTTGCGGGCCGCGGCATCGCCGAATTGCCGACATTCCTCGTCGGTTGCGACATCGCCGAGGGACGCCTTCAGGTTCTACTGCCGGATGTCTCTGGCGGCGTGTTCGGGATCTACGCGCTCTATACGCCGAACCGCTATCTCGCCGCCAAAACACGCGTTCTCATTGATTTTCTTGCGGCGCGGTTCGGATCCGATCCTGAATGGGAACGCTTCGACCGGCAAAGCCGCGCCGCGCGAATCTGAGAAATGGGGGACGCGTCGTACGCGCGCCCGCCTTTCGAGTATCGCGATAATTACGCGCGTGAATCATCCGCCGCATTGGGCTCGCTGAAGCGCAGGCGATTGCCGAACGGATCGCTGACCTGCATCACCTTGGCGTCCCAAGGTGCGTCCTCGAGGCCGGGCTTGTTGTAGCGGTAATCCTTGGCCGTGAGTTCCGCGTGGTACGCTGCAATCCCGCGCATCCACACAAACACCGTCGAGCCCGGGCTCGCGTCTCCGTGATGTTCGCTCAGGTGCAAGCGCAGATCGCCGCGTGAAACTTGCGCGTAGAGCGGGAAGTTGTCGCCGAAGCGGTGTTCCCAATCGACCTTGAAGCCGAGGAATCCGACGTAGAACTCCATCGCCTTGTCGACCGCGAATATTCTCAGAATGGGAATCGTATCGCGGAAATCGGGGCCGGTGCGAGGAGCAGCCGGCGGTGCCGGACGGCCATCGTCCGCCGCATCGATCTCGGCGGCCAGCACGTTCCAGTTGTCGCGTGCAAACTGTGCCGCAACGATATCGAGGCAGGCGCCGTGCGAAAGGGCAACGTCCTTCTCGGCCAGAGCCGTCTTGAGCGCTCGGGCCATCGCCTTGGCGTCACGATAAGTGCGCATGGAAGTGATCCTCCAACTGGGGCGAACGGCATCAGTCAGTGCTTGCGTTGCTGACCCGTCCACCCGTTGGCAGGAATCGAGACAGGGAATTTGCTTGATGCGTTCACCATCCCCTGATCGAGGCGCAAGCGGCAGGCTGCATCGGCCTCCGGCAATGGTAAGGGCTCCGGCGGGAGCGCGTCAACGCTTCATGGCGCAACGCAACATGAGCGTCATGGGATCGCGCTATGCAGCCGGATCAGCTTAACGATAGCGGAATACAACGGTTATTCGTCAAATCTTCTAACGGATGATCTGTGTCCATATGGGCGGGTTTGTGCATCCCGCAATGCAGTACAACTCGACGTTTACACCTTTAAATTTGACGTGTAACAATTCCAATCATCGAAGAGTCTCGCCCGTGTGGTGGTCGACTTCGAAGACCAAGGTCTTCTTTGAGCGACCTTGTCGATCCGGTACGGCAAATTCCTTTGGGTCGGCAAGAAATTTGGCAAGGCGGAGAGGAACGATCCATGAACGTGCAATTCTCACGTCGCCAGTTCCTAAAAGGGACTGGTGCGGGAGTTGCGGGTACGGCGCTCGGAGCCTTTGGCTTCAGCGGAGCTGAGACGGCGCTCGCACAAGCCGCGCACGCCTTCAAGCTCTCGAAAGCGACGGAAACCCGGAACACCTGCCCTTACTGCTCAGTCAGCTGCGGCATGATCCTGTACTCCCGCGGTGATGTGAAGAAGGGCGAAAAGGCCGACGTCTTCCACATCGAAGGCGACGTCGACAACCCCGTCAACCGCGGCACTCTGTGCCCGAAAGGCGCCGGCGCCCTCGAGTTCATCAAATCGCAGACGCGCGTCAAGTATCCGATGCACCGCAAACCGGGCTCCGACAAGTTCGAGCGCGTTTCGTGGGATTTCGCGATCGAGCGCATCGCAAAGTTGATGAAGGACGATCGCGACGCAAATTTCGTCACGGCCAACCGCGATGGCGTTCCCGTCAACCGCTGGACGACGACCGGTCTCCTCGGCGGCTGCGCGGCGTCCAACGAGACGGGCTGGCTGACCTTCAAGGTCGCCCGCAGCCTCGGCATGGTGCTCGTCGATAATCAGGCCCGCATCTGACACTCACCGACGGTGGCCAGTCTGGCTCCGACGTTTGGGCGTGGTGCGATGACCAACAACTGGACCGACATCAAGAATTCTGATGTCATCATCGTCATGGGCGGCAACGCCGCGGAAGCGCATCCGTGCGGCTTCAAATGGGTGACGGAGGCCAAGCATCATAATGGTGCGAAGCTGATCGTCGTCGATCCTCGCTTCACGCGGTCGGCGGCTGTCGCCGATTTCTACTGTCCCATCCGATCCGGCACCGACATCGCCTACCTTGGCGGCGTCATCAACTATCTCCTGTCGAACGACAAGATCCATCACGACTACGTCCGCAGCTACACAAACGCGGCGTACATCGTGAAGGCAGGATTCAAGTTCGATGCCGAGGAGGGATTGTTCGGCGGTTACGATCCGGCGAAGCGCTCCTACAATCGGGATGATTGGGAGTACGAGATGGGTCCGGACGGCTTTGCCGTCACCGATCCGACGCTCCAGCACCCTCGCTCTGTCTTCCAACTCATGAAGACCCATTTCGCGCGCTATACGCCCGAGATGGTTGAGCGCGTCTGCGGCTCACCGAAGGCAAAGTTCCTGAAGGTGTGCGAGTACATCGCGTCGACCGCCAATGGCGAGAAGGCGATGACGTCGATGTACGCCCTCGGCTGGACGCAACACAGCAAGGGGTCGCAGAACATCCGCTCGATGGCGATGATTCAGCTGTTGTGCGGCAACATCGGCATTCCTGGCGGCGGCGTGAACGCGCTTCGCGGACACTCCAACGTCCAGGGCTATACCGACATCGGAATCCTCGCCCATCTCGTGCCGGGTTATCTCGGCATGCCGCTGGACTCGGACCCGACGCTCGCTGCGCACTTCGCGAAGCGGGACTTCCGCCCGATTCAAAAGGACCAGATCAGCTACTGGCAGAACTATAACAAGTTCTACGTCAGCTTCCTGAAGGCGATGTACGGCTCCAAGGCGACGCCGGAAAACAGCTTTGGATATGACTGGTTCCCAAAGATCGACGCCGTGTACGACACCATGTTGCAGTTCGATATGATGCATCAGGGCAAGGTCAACGGCTACATCTGCCAGGGCTTCAATCCGCTCTGGTCGGTGCCGAACAAGGCAAAGTTGAAGGCGGCGTTGGCGAAGCTGAAGTTCCTGGTTTCGATCGATCCGCTAGAGACCGAGACGGTTCGGTTCTGGGAGAATCACGGCGAGTTCAACGACGTCGATCCATCCAAGATCCAGACCGAAGTCTTCATGCTGCCGGCGACCTGCTTCGCCGAAGACGAGGGTTCGGTGACGAACTCGAGTCGGACGATCCTGTGGCACTGGAAGGCGGCGTCGCCTCCCGGTGAGGCCAAGACCGACATCGAGATCCTGGCCGAGCTGTTCCTGAAACTTCGCGGGATGTACGAAAAGGACGGCGGAAAAGCGAAGGAACCGATCTTCGCGACCGACTGGAGCTACAAGGATCCTCACCATCCGACGCCCCAGGAATTGTTGGGAGAACTCAACGGGCGGTCGCTCGTGGATGTCCCCAATCCACAGGACCCCAGCAAGCCGCTGTTCCGAAGTGGCGACCTGCTGTCGTCGTTCGGCCAGCTCAAGGACGACGGCACAACGATGTCGGCGTGCTGGATCTACACGGGTTGCTTCACCCAAGCCGGCAACATCTCCGCGAGTCACGACAACTCCGATCCATCGGGCCTAGGCGTCTATGGAAAGTGGGGTTTTGCGTGGCCGGCCAATCGCCGCATTCTCTACAATCGGGCGTCGGCGAACCCGGCAGGCAAGGCATGGAGCGCCCGCAAGCGCTACATCGAGTGGGATGGCACCAAGTGGGCCGGTGCCGACGTGCCCGACTATGGTCCGACTCTTGCGCCCGAGCGTAACGTCGGCCCGTTCATCATGAACCCCGAGGGCGTCTCGCGACTGTTCGTTCGCAAGATGATGGCCGAGGGGCCGTTCCCCGAGCATTACGAGCCGTTCGAGTCACCCGTGGTCAATGCTTTCCATCCCAAGATGCAAAGCAATCCGGCCGCGCGTGTCTACAAGGGCGATCTCGACGTGTTCGGGAAGGCCTCGGAGTTCCCGTACGTTGCCACCACGTACCGGCTGGTCGAGCACTTCCACTTCTGGACCAAGCACAACGTCCTCAATTCGGCGATGCAGCCAGAGCAGTTCGTCGAGATCTCCGAGGAGTTGGCGAAGGAAAAGGGGATCGCTACCGGCGGCTGGGTGCGGGTGTCGTCCAACCGTGGGTCGATCAAGTGCAAGGCTGTCGTCACCAAGCGCATCAAACCAATGATGTGCGATGGCAAGGCGATCCACACGGTCGGCATTCCGATCCACTGGGGGTTCGTCGGCGCCGCTCGAAAGGGGTTCGCGACCAATTCGCTGACACCATTCGTTGGTGACGCCAACAGTCAGGCGCCCGAATACAAGGCGTTCCTTGTCGACATCGAGCCGCTGAAGAGCGGCCCGGCGATTAGCTGAGGGAGGGCTGAAATGTCTGCACTGCAACCAGCGTTCGACCTCACGAAGCGTTCAGCGACGGTCGCGGCATTGCCCGCGGCGAAGCCGGTGACCCAAGTCGCCAAGATGATCGATGTCTCCAAGTGCATCGGTTGCAAGGCGTGCCAGGTCGCTTGCATGGAGTGGAACGATCTCCGCGAGGAGATCGGCCACAACGTCGGTGTCTACGACAACCCTTCCGACCTGAGCCCCAACAGCTGGACGCTGATGCGGTTCACCGAGTGGGACAATCCCGACACTGGCAACCTCGAGTGGCTGATCCGCAAGGACGGCTGCATGCACTGTCAGGATCCGGGATGCCTCAAGGCGTGCCCGGCGCCCGGCGCGATCGTCCAGTACTCCAACGGCATCGTCGACTTCATCTCGGCCAACTGCATCGGCTGCGGGTATTGCGTGAAGGGCTGTCCCTTCAACATTCCCCGCATATCGACGGCCGACAACAAGGCGTACAAGTGCACGCTGTGCTCGGATCGGGTCGCTGTCGGCCAGGGCCCTGCGTGCGCCAAGGCCTGCCCAACCAAGGCGATCACGTTCGGCTCGAAGGACGACATGAAGAAGCTCGCGGCCGAGCGGGTCACCGACCTCAAGTCGCGCGGCTACTCGAATGCGGGTCTCTACGATCCGCCGGGCGTCCAGGGCACGCACGTCATGTACGTGCTGCACCACGTCGATCGGCCGGCGCTGTACGCCGGTCTGCCAAACAACCCGCGGATCAGTCCGCTGGTCGAGATCTGGAAAGGAGCCAGCAAATATGCTGGCCTGACCATTCTCGGGCTCACCGCAGCGTTCGGCGTTGTCCATCATCTTCTCGCGGGCGCCAATCGCGTCACCGAGGAAGATGAAGAGAACGCCGAGAAACTCCGGGAGGGTGGCTCATGAACGAGCACAAGCCTGGCGAGCCACACATGCAGGTGTCTCGCTACTCCGGCAGCGCCCGCATCAATCACTGGATCGTTGCCATCAGCTTCGTCCTGTTGATGATCAGTGGACTCGCGCTGTTCCATCCGAGCCTCTACGGGCTGACGGCGCTGTTCGGCGGCGGTCCGACGGCACGGTGGCTGCACCCGTGGATTGGCCTCGTCCTGGTGGTGGGTTTCCTCGGCCTGTTTGTCCGCTTCTTCACGGCTAACCTGCCGGAAAAGACCGACTGGGTTTGGCTCGCGAAGCTGCGCTACGTGCTATCCGGGCAGGAGGAGTATCTTCCTGAGGTCGGCAAGTACAACGCGGGCCAGAAGTTCGTGTTCTGGTCGCAAGCGGTGCTGGTGGCGGTGATGTTGATCACCGGCATCGGGCTGTGGCCGGCGGGGCTTGCCTACATGGAGCAACTCCTGGGCTTCAAGGCGACGATCGATCAGCGACGGCTGGCGGCTGTTCTCCATGCCGGCAGTGCCGTGTTGACGATCGCGATCTGGATCATCCATGTTTACGCGGCGATCTGGGTCCGTGGTACGTTCAGTGCCATGACGCGCGGATCGGTGACTGGTGGCTGGGCTTGGCGTCATCACCGCAAATGGTTGCGCAAGGAGGTGGCCAAGGAGCCGGCCCGTCAGCAGCCTGCCGAATAGTTTTGATCGGCCAAGCAAGAGAAAGTCGAGGGTCGGATGCCGCGTGACGGTTCCAGGAAGCCAGCCGGCGGCGCCGTGCCGCTGGCCCCCATGGACATTGGCGAAGTCGCGACTCCGCCCTTCGCCGTCCTCCCAGATCCCGGCAGCGTATTCCTGCGTCGCAGCGATCGCTTTGCCGCGCTCGCGCCAGGTCATCAAATCGAGCCGTACCTGAATCTGCTTGCGCAGATCACGCGCGCCCAGCACGACGTCCAAGCCACGATGCCGGCGCCGCCGCTGCCTCCGGCCAAGCAACTCCAATTGGCGCGTGACAATGTCATGCCGCCGATCTCGACAGCTCTCATGGAGTTGGATGAAGCGGCGGATCGCACGTTCGACCTTCTGCTGCAGCGTCTTTCCGCCGACGATCTTCCCTCAACGGCACGCGAGACCGTCGAGGCCGTCGAGCGAGCGACGCCGCCGACGCGCCGGGAGATGATGCGCGCGGTTCTCATCGATGAGGTGCCACCCGAGGCCGTCGCTGAGCACGTTCTGGCAGCGGCCGCGGTTCAATTGTACTTCACGGGATTGGCGGCCAAGCTCGACGTCGCCTCGTTACAAAGTGTCGCTGATGGCGCTTGCCCCTCGTGCGGCGGCGCGCCGGCGGCCAGCGCCATCGTCGGCTGGCATGGTGCGCACGGCACCCGTTTCTGTACCTGCTCGATGTGCGCGACGCAGTGGAACGTGGTCCGGATCCGCTGCCTTGTCTGCAGCAGCGAGAGCAAGATCGCCTACCACTCGATCGAGGGCGGCGCTGAAACCATCATGGGCGAAACTTGCGAGAGCTGCTCGTCCTACGTCAAAATGCTGCATCAGCATAAAGACGCTGAGCTCGATCCGGTCGCCGACGACGTTGCCTCGCTCGCGCTCGACCTTACCTTGACAAAGGAGGGGTGGACGCGAGCCTCGATCAACCCCTTCTTGATGGGCTATTGATCGGGAGGGGCGGCGCGTCATGAAGCTATCCGTTCCGATTCCATCCGTTGATGAGGTCCTGCGCGGCGATGCAGGGCGCGTGATCGTCGCGCGTTTCGGTCGCGCGCCGGCTCTCGGTGCCGTGCGCGCCGCCCTCGATGATCTCAGAGCCTCGGGTAGCGCGATTATTCCGGCACCGGCGGCTGATCGCGCGGACACTGCGGCTGCCATCGCGGCCCGCGCGGCGATGGCGCTCGAAGCGCAGGATGCGCCGAAGTTGCGCCGCGTCCTCAACCTCACCGGCACCGTGCTGCACACCAATCTCGGCCGCGCGATCATCGCGGAGGCGGGTGTCACCGCTGCCGTCGCGGCGATGCGTTCGCCGGCCGCGCTCGAATTCGATCTCGAAGCGGGTGGACGCGGCGAGCGCGACGACATTGTGCGCGACCTGCTCACCGAACTGACCGGCGCTGAGGACGCAATCGTCGTCAACAACAACGCGGCCGCGATCCTGCTCGTGCTCAATACGCTGGCGCTCGGTCGCGAAAGCATCGTCTCGCGCGGCGAGTTGATCGAGATCGGCGGCAGTTTCCGGATGCCGGACATCATGGCGAGGTCCGGCACGCGTCTGCGGGAAGTCGGCACGACCAATCGCACGCACATGCGCGATTATGCCGACGCTATCGGCCCGGAAACGGCGCTGCTGCTGAAGGTCCACACCTCTAACTATCTCGTGCAAGGCTTCACCAAGGAGGTCGGCACCGACGAGCTTGCCGAACTCGCGCGCGAGATGGGCTTGCCGCTGGTCGACGATCTGGGATCGGGCACGCTCATCGATCTTGCGCGGTACGGTCTCAAGCGCGAACGCACTGTGCAGGACGCCGTCAACGATGGCGCCGACCTCGTGACGTTCTCCGGCGACAAGCTGCTCGGCGGCCCGCAGGCTGGTTTCATCGTCGGGCGGCGCGATCTCGTACAGGCGTGCGCCAAGAATCCGATCAAGCGCGCACTGCGGCTCGATAAGATCCGTCTCGCGGCGCTCGAAGCGACGCTCAAACTCTACCGCGATCCGGACCGGCTCCCGCAGTTCTTGCCGACACTCGGATTTCTGACGCGACCGGTCGACGACATTCGTGCCCAGGTGCGGCGGGTCGAGGGGCCGCTCTCCCGCGCGCTCGGTGATGCGTTCGCGGTGTCGCACCGGGATTGCGCAAGTCAGATCGGTTCCGGCGCGTTGCCGCTCGAGACGATCCCGAGCGCCGGCATCGCCATCGTGCCGCGGGCGAAGAAGCAGTCCGGGCGCCTGCTCGAGGCGCTGGCGACCGCCTTTCGTCGTTTGCCCGTTCCCGTCATCGGGCATATCGAGAAGGGTGCTCTGGTCTTCGACCTGCGCTGTCTCGATGCCGAGACGCTGTTCGTCGAGCAGTTTGCGCGGCTGCACATCGACACGTCCGCGTTGGAACAGTCGACGTGAAATTGATGTCGCGCATCTTCGGTCGCAACGATGCGGCGTCTCCGCCGCAACCAGCAGGCGATCAACTGCGCGATGCCATGATCCTATTCGCCAACGCGGATTACGCTGCCGCGACCGCCGTCTGGCTGCCGCTCGCGCAGGCCGGCAACGCGGCCGCGCAAAACGGGATCGGCATGTGCCTGATCGGGGGGCTCGGCGCCGATGCCGACCCGGCCGCCGGCGCGAAATGGCTTCTGGCGGCGGCGGCGCAGGGCCATGCCGAAGCGCAGCGCAATCTTGCGAACGCATACATGAAGGGCGAGGGCGTGCCGCCAAGCGACGTCGACGCCGAGCTGTGGTATCGCCGCGCCGCCGAACAGGGCGACGCCGCCGCACAGGACATGCTGTCATGGCTGCTGGCGAACGGCGACGACCGCACGCCGGACTATGCCGAAGCGATGAAATGGGCGCAGGCGGCTGCCGCACAGGGTGTCGCTGCCTCAATGACTCGCATCGGGCTTTTCCATCACAACGCGGTCGGTGCGGCCCGAGATGTGGACGCCGCCGTTTCCTGGTGGAGGAAAGCCGCAATGCTCGGTGATGCCGACGGGCAGGCGATGCTCGGCGCGGCGCACCACATCGGCCAGGGCGTGCCGCGCGATCCAGTCACGGCCTATGCGTGGCTGATGCGGGCGCGCTGGGGCGGCAGCAAGCTCGCAGAACGGTTCATCAGTCCCGTCTTTGCCTCGCTGACGCCGGCCGAAGTCGAGCGCGGCAAGGAACTGGCGCGCGCGCTCCCTGCAGTGGAGGCCGCGCCATGATCGTCGGCACGGCGGGGCACATCGATCACGGCAAGACCAGCCTCGTTCGGGCACTCACCGGCGTCGACACCGACCGGCTCAAGGAAGAGCAGCGGCGCGGCATTACGATAGAACTCGGGTTTGCGTACCTGCCACGGCCCTCGGGCGACATCATCGGTTTTGTCGACGTCCCCGGTCACGAGCGGCTGGTTCACACCATGCTCGCCGGCGCGACCGGCATCGATTTCGCGCTGCTGGTCGTGGCGTCGGACGACGGCGTCATGCCGCAAACGCGGGAGCATCTCGCGATCATCGATCTGCTCGGCATCCGTCGCGGCGTCGTCGCGCTGAGCAAGTGCGATGTCGCGACGGCAGAGCGTCTCACCGAAGTCGATGCGCAGATCCGCGCGACGCTTGCCGGAACCGGCCTCGCCGATGCCGAGATTGTCCCGGTCTCGACCGTGACTGACGAGGGGATTGCCGAACTTCTGGCACACCTCGACAAGGCCGCGATCGAAACGGGCGTGCGTTCCGCGGACGGCCGCTTCCGCCTCGCGATCGATCGCAGCTTTTCACTGCGCGGCGCCGGTACGGTCGCAACGGGAACGGTGCTATCCGGTCGCGTGAGCGTCGGCGATCGCGTGCTCGTTTCGCCGCCGGGCATCGAAGCTCGTGTGCGCTCGGTTCACGCGCAGAACACGTCGGCGACACTTGGGCTCGCGGGGCAGCGTTGCGCCCTGGCGCTCGTCGGTTCCAAGATCGATCCGGAAAGCGTGGAGCGTGGTGCCGTCGTGCTCGATCCGACGCTGCATCATCCGGTGAGTCGCATCGACGCGACGCTGACGCTGCTGGCGAGCGAGCGCAAGGCGCTGTCGCAATGGCTTCCGGTGAAATTCCATCACGGCTCTGCCGAACGCAACGCGCGCGTGCTCATCTTGCGCTCGGGTGGTGTGGCGCCCGGCCAGACCGACTACGCCCAGATCGTGCTGGATCGGCCCGCCGCGATGGCTGCGGGCGATCGCTTCATCCTGCGCGATTCGGCGGCGACGCGAACCATCGGCGGCGGCGTGATTCTCGATCTGCGTCCGCCCGAGCGCAACCGTACCACGCCCGCCCGTCGCGAAGAGCTGAACATTCTATGTGGTGGCGATCCGAAGCGGATGGTTCGACAGATGCTCGAGGCCGGGCACGGCATCGTGGATATCTCAGCGTTCTATCGCGACCGCGCCGCCGCCGCCGAGCTGGTCGAGGAGACGGTGCGCGACCTCGATCTGGTGACGTTCGCGGATGGCGATCGCGTCGTCGGAATGCTGCAAGCGAGCTGGCAGCGCTACGCGGCGGATGCCGTCGCGGCGCTCGGCCGGTTCCACGCCGAAAAGCCTGATCTCCCGGGATTGGGCCAGGAGCGATTGCGGCTCGCACTGACACCCCGGCTGCCGGCCACGGTCTATGTACAAGCGCTCTACCGGCTGGTCGCGGAAGGGCAGGTCGCGCTCGACCGTTCCTGGGTGCGCCGCCCTGGTCACGAGGTTCGGCTCTCAGACGAAGAGGAGCTGATCTGGTCGAGGATCAAGCCGCTGCTCAATGGTGGCGAGCGGTTCCGGCCGCCGCGCGTGCGCGACATCGCCAAGGCGCAGCGTATCGATGAAGGCTTCCTGCGGCGGCTCTTCAAGCTCGCGGCGCGGCGCGGTGATGTGGACGAGATCGCGCCGGACCACTACTTTCTGGGGCCGACCGTGATCGAGATGGCGGATGTGGCGCGGGATCTCGCCGCGTCCGGCGCTGGTGGAGAATTCACGGTCATTGCTTTTCGCGACCGCCTCGATAATGGTCGCAAGGTTGCAATCCAGATCCTGGAGTTCTTCGATCGCCAAGGATTGACGATGCGTCGCGGCGATATTCGCCGCATCAACCCGCATAAGCGGGACCTGTTTTCGCGAGGCTAGGGCGGGCTCATCCCGATCAAGCCTCGCGTTGGAAGAGAAACGCTCCCGGTGGGGCGGCCGGACTTCAAATCCGGGGAGGGTCGCGAGACGGCTCTCGGTGGGTTCGACTCCTGCCTCTTCCGCCAACAACCTGTGCGGATCTTGCTCAGGCCTCGCACGAAGCCCGCGGCACGGACAGTCACAGTTGCCGCCGTTGCTCTCGCTGGCGACCAATGCCATTATCCTCCGTGACGG
>LNFM01004229.1_pt1 | contig 26827 bp, 25 predicted proteins | sample 596031 | NCBI WGS metagenome assembly LNFM01 (sample SAMN04254537, study PRJNA301005) | activated carbon metagenome | isolation source: dual media filters at the Ann Arbor, Michigan drinking water treatment plant | place: USA: Ann Arbor | reverse complement strand
GTCCCCGAGTCGGTCGTCGAGGACTACGCCGATCGCTACCCATCTCTCCTGCCCGGTGGGGCCCTCGAAGGTGCCTTGCCACCGGGGGAAGACGAGAAGCCGGCCTACGATCCCAACGCGCCCAAGCCCGACATCGACAAGTACGACCCCAAGAAGGTGAAGATCCCGGAGAAAAAGGTGCCGTAGGCTCCCAAGCGACTGTAAGTGGGCAGGCGGCGGAACGTTGCAAGGCGATGAAGCGTTTCATTGTCCTCGCGCTCGCCCTGACTGCATGCGGTAGCAAGCCCACCGCGGATACGACGCCGCCAACGGGCGATGTCTCCAACGGAGGTTCCAGCCCGGACATCACGCCGGATCAGCCGGTGGCGCTTGGCTGCGACAAGGAGATCGCGGCCGTCTGCGGCGACGGAGCCGAAGACGGTTGCCTGGCCGGGAAGACCACTGTTCACGTCTGTGTTGCGGCCGACGCCCAGCCGGGGGGCCCGTGCAGCGAAGAAGTGATGCTCGAGTGCACCGCCGGCCAGTACGACGCCTGCACCCGCAACGCCGCCGCCAACCATGTCTGCGTCTCCGACGTCCCGGCAATGTAACGTCACTCGTCGCGGCGCCGACCACCGGGTAGGATGCGTCCGTGATCCGGCAGCTCCTCGGCGGTAGCCCCGAAGCCATCGCGCTTCTCGACCGCACGACCCGCATGGCGGGCGACATCGACGCGCAGGTCGCGACGATCCTCGCCGACATCCGCACTCGTCGCGACGACGCCGTCGCTCATTACACCCGCCAGTTCGACCGCCGCGAGCCGGTCGACGGCACGTACGAGCTATCGGCGGCCCGCTGGGATGCTCGCGCGGCCGAGGTGGCGCCCGCCGTCCGCGAAGCGCTGCAGCTCGCCGCCGACCGCATCCGCGCGTTCCACGCCGCGAGTCGCGAGCCGGACCTCGACATGGATCTCGGCGGCGTTCGCCTCGAGCTGCGCGTCACGCCCCTCGCTCGCGTCGGCCTCTACGTCCCCGGTGGCACGGCGCGCTACCCATCGAGCGTGCTGATGACGGCGCTCCCCGCGAAGGTCGCGGGCGTCCGCGAGGTCATCATGGTGACGCCGGGCGCGTCTCCCGAGACCCTCCTCGCCGCGCGCCTCGCCGGCGTCGACCGCGTGTTCGAGATCGGCGGCGCGCAGGCCGTCGGGGCGCTCGCCTTCGGCACCGCGACGATCCCGCGTGTCGACAAGATCGTCGGCCCCGGCAACGCCTGGGTCGCCTCGGCGAAGCGACAGGTCTACGGCGAAGTCGACATCGACTCGATCGCCGGCCCCTCGGAGGTCCTGGTCATCGCCGACGACACCGCTCACGCCTCGTGGGTCGCCGCGGATCTCATCGCGCAGGCCGAGCACGATCGCGAAGCACGCGCGGTGGTGGTGACGACCTCGTCAGCGCTGGCCGCCGCCGTCGCCCGCGAGCTCGAGAGGCAGCTCGCCGACCTGCCTCGCCGCGACATCGCGTCCGAGGCGCTCCGCACCCACGGGGCCGCGGTCGTCGTCGCCTCGATCGACGAGGCCATCGCGTACGCGAACGCCTGGGCCCCCGAGCACCTCGAGCTCCACGTCCGCGCGGCGCGCGACGTCGCGGCACGGTGCGTGAACGCAGGCGCGATCTTCGTGGGTCCGCACTCCTCCGAGGCGGCAGGTGACTACCTCGCGGGTGGCAACCACGTGCTGCCCACCGGCGGTGCCGCGCGCTACGCCTCGCCCCTCGGCGTGCATGACTTCCGCAAGCGCACGTCCCTCATCACCTACGACGCCGCCACCGCCGCCGCCCACGCCGGCCCGATCTCCACCCTCGCCGCGTGCGAAGGCCTCGACGGTCACGGCCGCTCTGCGGTCATTCGCCGGGACAAGCCGAATGGGTGATCCCTGGTGTCGCAGGGGTCGGACCCCTTTTGTCCGGCAAGTGTCGCAGGGATCTGTTCCGTGCGGGTGTCGCAGGGGTCGGACCCCTTTTGTCCGGCAAGTGTCGCAGGGATCGGCCCGCGGGCTGTCCGGTATGCGGACATGAGTGACGATCTCGCCGCGCTCGGGCCGTTGGCCGAGCGGATTCCGCCGGTGCTGCGGGCGACGGCCGCGTACCACGTGCCCGTGCCGCCGACGCTCGTCGCGAAGCTCGATGCGAACGAGCTGCCGTACCCGCTGCCGTTGGAGTTGCGGACCAAGCTCGGGGCGGTGCTGGCCGAGGTCGCGCTCGAGCGGTATCCGGATCCGGCGGCCCGTCAGCTGCGCGCGGCGACGGCGAAGTACCTCGGCGTCGACGGCGAGCAGATCACGTTCGGCAACGGCTCCGACGAGCTGATCGCGATGCTGTGCGCGGCCTTCGCGGGGCCGATTCTCTATCCGGTGCCGAGCTTCGTGTACTACCGGATGGCGGCGATGAATCGCGGGCTGCCCGCGGTGGAGGTGCCGCTCGGGCCGCGGTTCGAGCTCGACGAGGCTGCTGTCTCGCAGGCGATCAGGGAGCGGAAGCCGAGCGTGGTGTTCCTCGCGCTGCCGAACAATCCGACGGGCACGCTGTGGCGCATGGAGTTTGCCGTCGAGCTCGCGGCGGCGCATCGCGATACGGTGATCGTCTCCGACGAGGCGTACCTCGCGTACGCGGGGGTGACGAACCTCGATCACGTCGCGGCACACCCGAATCTTGTCGTGATGCGGACGCTGTCGAAGATCGGGCTGGCCGGGTTGCGCGTGGGCTTCACCGTCGCGCATCGGGAGCTCGCGGGCGTGCTCGAACGTGTCCGGCCGCCGTACAATCTGTCCTCGCTCGATCAGGCTGCGGCGACCTTCATGATCGAGCACGCGATGCCATGGTGCGAGGCGCGAGCGGCCGAGGTCGTCGCCGAGCGCACCCACCTCGCGGCGGCGCTCGCCGAGCGCGGCTTCGACGTGCTGCCGTCGGCGGCGAACCTGCTGCTCGTGCGAGTCGCGGATGCCAAGGCGGTCCACGCGAAGCTGTCCGCCGCCGGGATCTCCGTCCGGATGTTCGGACCAGGTCGGCTGTCTGACTACATCCGGATCACCGTCGGCACTCCCGCGGAATCGGCGGCGTTGCTCACGAGCCTCTGAGGACAACCACCCTCACCAGGGGTGGCGACTGGCCAGCCCTCCGAGGGAAATGGTCGTGATTTCAAGTGTATGACGAAGGGCTAACCTGTCCTGGCAATTGCATACGCACGCTTGTTACAAATGCCCATGACCCGCCCGGCCCTGCTCATCGCCCTGTTGTTCGGTGCCGCCTGCACCGTCGGCGAGGTCTCGAACAATGGCGATGATGGCTCCGGCGACGGGAACGGCGACGGGAACGGCGACGGGAACGGGATGGGCGACGGGATGGGCGACGGCATGCCGATGCCCGATGCGCCGACGGCCGATGCCGACCTCGGGCCGGCCAAGGATCGCTGCGAGGACAAGGGCCCGCTCTCGCAGGCCTACAACCACCTCGATGCGCCGGTCGGCACGCGTGCTGGTACGAACTGCCTGGACGCGGGATGTCACGCCGCGGGTGGTGATGGCCCGACGTTCGGATTCGCCGGCACGGCGTACACGAGCGAGCTCGCGACCGCGCCCCGCGTCGGTTCGATCGTTCGGCTGATGGATGTGGCCGGCGAGACGGTCATCGCGTCGGCCGTCACGGATAGCGCGGGCAACTTCCGCTACGTCGGCGCGGTCCCCGCGGGGCCGCACATCGTCGACATCACCGAGTGTGGCCTCGTCCCCGACAAGCGCTTGATGCCGGGCCAGGTCAACGCCGGCCAGATGGGATGCAACCAGGCGGGCTGCCACGCCGTGCCGGGTGCCAACCCGATCTCTCTCGGCCCGTAGTCGCTCTACTTCTTCTTCTTCGACGAGGCGATGAGGCGGGCGTACGCCTCCGCCGCTGACTTGCAGATCTGCTGCAGCACGCCGAGCTGGATGGCCGAGAGCTCAGCCGGCTGTCCGTAGACGACGTTGACCACGCGCTTGCCGATCATGATCGCGCCGGCGGTGACGAATGCGGGCTCGGGACAACCGAGCGTCTTGTAGAGATACGCGCCGACCGTCGACGGTGCGTACGGCCCGCTGACGACGCCGGTGTCCGCCACGGAGGCCCCGGCCAGCGGCGACGGGACATCGAGTGGGATGAGCAGGTGCTCGACGTTCGCGTGCCCGGGGAAGTTGCCGATCGCCTTCCAGCCGAACGCGAGGTTGTCGCGCACGTTGAAGACGATCGACGACTCGAAGGTCGAAGCGGCGTAGCCGAGGAGGATCTCGACGATGCGATTGCGATCGGTGGCCGTCGCGAGCTCGCGCAACGCGGCGTCCGGCGAGATGGGCGTGATGCTCGGTGTGGCGACCGGAACCGGTGCCGCGAGCGGCGAGCTCGTTTCGACCACCGCCTGCGTGATCGGTGTCGTCGAGATGGGGGTGGCTTCGGCGGCCGCGGTGTCATCGGCCTCGAGGGCGTCGATCAGATCCTCGGCCTCGAGCTCGAGCGCCTCGGAGTCATCGAACGCCTTGATCTTGGCGCTGCGCAGTCGCGGGCGCGGTCCCGGCGCGGGGACGGGAGACGCTGGCACCGGCGGCAGGCCCGGCAGCGGCGGTGCGGGGAGCCCCGTGTCGACGGGGCCTTCGTCGCCGCGCGGCATGTCGCCGAACTTCATGAACCGAGCGGGACGGGCCACGCCGTAGTAGCGCTCGATGTAGTAGTAGAGCCGCATCTCTGGCGCCACGCGCGGCAGGACGCGATAGCCGGTGATCTGCGCGAGCGCTTCGAGGGTCGCGAAGTCGTGCGGATCTTCGATCGCCGCGATCAGCTGACGATCCTGTACGACGAGCGGCACGCACTTGTGACGGAACGACTGCGCGGGCTGCAGCAACCGGACAGCGGCGCGCTTCGCGCGTTCCAGCATCGCGCCGGTCGCGATGGGAATACCCAGCTCGAGACCGAGATAGACAGTCAGCGCCTCGAGGTCGATGTACCCGTGCTCGACGAGGACCGTCCCGAACCGGCCGCCATCGCGGGCCTGGAACTTGAGAGCGGAGTCGAGCTGCGCTTCGGTCAGGCGACCGTCGCGCATCAGCATCTCCCCCAGCTTCATCTAAAGCGAAGGTATCACGGGTGTGCTACTGGGAAAGAATGTGGCTCCGTGGGCCCGTCGCTGCTCTGCTCGTTTGCGCAGTCATCGGCTGCGGCGACAAGCAGACGGACGCGCGCGCGAAGCCGCCCACGGGTGAGCCCGTGCGCACGCCCACCGGTTCGGCGACGTCGGTCGCGCCCGTGACCCCCGAGCCGGTCGAGCCACCGCTCTATCCGCCGACCACGCGGTCGCTGGAGCTCTCCCGGACGACCAGTGTTTATTTAAGTGCGACCACCGAGTCGCGCCGCATTGGCTCCATTGCCATCGACACGCGGGTCGGCTGGCAGCGCGCCGAAGCCGGCAAGGGCTGCAAGCAGAAGTGGGTCGAGATCCGGCCGCGCGGCTGGGTTTGCGGCGAGTACCTGAAGGCCAGCACCAAGGCGCCCATGGGCCGCGAGGTCCCGATGCTGGATCGCGGCGAGCTCGTGCCCGGCGTCTACGGCAAGGTCACGGAGAAGACGGCGATCACGTACGTCGTCGAGAAGCCCAAGGTCGACAAGAAGTCCAAGGACAAGAAGAAGAAGGCGAAGTCCGGGCCGATCACCTCGCCGTCACAGGTCGCGGAGCTCAAGCTCGTCGAGGGCAAGCCGCTCGTCGGCTCCGTGACCGTGCGCCAGTACGACGAGATCAGCGTGGCCGGCAAGACCTACTGGCGCATCAGCCAGAAGGCGCAGGAATATCTCCTGAAGAAGTCGATCAGCCAGCACAAGCCGTCGACCTACGGGGGCGCGCGCTTCGGCGACGACACCGGCCGCGCGCTGCCGATCGCCTTCGTGTGGCCGCGCGTCGCGAGCTGGGGCAGCGCCACCGTCATGTGGAAGGCCACGGGCGGAACCGTCCGGCAGATCGCTCAGCGCACGCCCGTCTCGATCCTCGAGACGTCCACCACGAAGGATGGCAAGCCGCAGTCCTATCGCATCGGCCCCGAGGAGTGGATCAGTGCACGGGACGTCCGCGTGTTCGCACAGCTGCCGCCGCCCCCGACGCTGCTGCCGGGCGAACGCTGGATCGACGTCGATCTCGACAACCAGATCCTCGTCGCCTTCGAGGGCGATATGCCGGTCTACGCGACGATGGTCTCCTCCGGAACCAAGGACCATCCGACGAAGACGGGCATCTACCGCATGTGGGTCAAGCAGAGCGAGACCGACATGAATGACCTCAAGGGCGAAGACCCGTACTCGGTCGCGACCGTCCCGTGGACGCAGTTCTTCGAGCCGCAAGCGGGCCTCGCGCTCCACACCGCCTACTGGCACGACGCCTTCGGCAAGCCCAAGTCGCACGGCTGCGTGAACCTGGCGCCGCGGGATGCGCGCTGGCTCTACTTCTGGAGCGACCCGCAGGTGCCCCCCGGCTGGACGATGGCCGCCGGCTTCCCCGAGGCCCCTGGATCCCTGATCCGCGTCCGCAGCAACGCCGACAAGGAGCCCGCGGTGCAGGGGTACGCGAAGAACGTCCTCGAAGCCCGCCAGCAGAACGCGCCGGTCCGGTAGCTTCAGCGCGGCCGGGCCGTGCAGTTCAACACGTACCTCTTCGCCGTGTTCTTCGCGGTGGTGATCGCGATCCATCGCGCACCGCTGCCGTGGGGCGTGAAGAAGTGGGCGCTGCTCGTCGAGAGCTACATCTTCTACGCGGCGTGGGATCCGGCGTTCGTGGTCTTGCTCTGGGCCTCGACGGTCATCGACTGGTACGTCGCGAAGGCGATGGCGCGCGCGGACGATCCGGCGCGGAGACGGCTCCTGCTCGGGGTCTCGCTGGTCTTCAACCTCGGGATGCTCGCCTACTTCAAGTACGCCGGCTTCCTGCAACAGACCCTCGCGAGCGCCCTCGACGTCGTCGGTGTGAGCTGGACCCCGACGCCGCTCTCGATCGCCCTGCCGATCGGCATCTCCTTCTACACGTTCATGACGATCAGCTACACGATCGACGTGTATCTCCGGCGCGCGGCGCCGGCCAGGTCCGCACTCGACTATGCGCTGTACGTGACGTTCTTCCCGCACCTCGTCTCGGGCCCGATCGTCCGCGCCGACGAGCTCGTCCCCCAGTTCGAGACGCCCCGCCAGGCGACGAGCGAGCAGTTCGGCTGGGGCCTCGCCCTCGTGGTGCTCGGCCTGTTCGAGAAGGTCGTGCTCGCCGACGGCTTCTTCGCGCCGGTCGTCGATCGCGTGTACGGCACGCAGCAGGTCGTCACTCTGCTTCCCGTCGGCACCGTCGACGCCTGGCTGGGGACGCTGGCCTTCGCCGGCCAGATCGTCAGCGACTTCGCCGGCTACTCCACGTGCGCGATCGGCGTCAGCCTCTGCCTCGGCTTCTACTTGCCCGAGAACTTCCGCTTCCCCTACGCCGCGATCGGCTTCTCCGACTTCTGGCGGCGCTGGCACATGTCGCTGTCGACCTGGCTCCGCGACTACGTCTACATCCCTCTCGGCGGCAACCGGCGCGGCCCGACGCGCACGCACGTGAACCTCATGGCCACCATGCTGATCGGCGGCCTCTGGCACGGCGCCTCGTGGACGTTCGTGGTGTGGGGCGGCCTGCACGGGCTCTACCTCGTCGGTGAACGCGTCGTGAAGCGCCTGCTGCCAGAGCCTGGCGTCGCGCTGCACGTCCTGGGATGGGGGGTGACGTTCGCGCTCGTCTGTGTCGCGTGGGTGTTCTTTCGCGCGACGAGCTTCCCGCAGGCCTTCGCCATCGTGCGCGCGATGGTCGGTCTCGGCGCCCCGGCCAGTGCCCACGCGAATCTCGCCGTCGCGCTGGTCCCGCTCGTCGGTCTGATCGGCATGCACTTCGTCTTGCGCAACCAGGGGCTCGAACGCGCCGTCGAGCGCACGCCCTGGCCTGTGGTCGCGACGCTCCTCGCCGCCATGACCCTCTCGCTGGCGCTCTTCCCGGGCGTCGATCGCGCCTTCATCTACTTCCAGTTCTGATGACCGTCCCCACTCGCACCGCACCGAAGCAGCCGTGGACCCGCATCTGGGTCACGACGCTCGTGCTCGTGCTCGGATGCGGCGTGGCCCTCGAGCTCTTCGTGCGCGCGCGCGGGTACGAGCCCTCGCTCAAGGACGACGAGTGGTCGTGGGCCTGGCAGCGGAGCCGCGTCTCCGATGGCTCACCGAAGACCGTGGCCATCCTCGGCGGCTCACGCATCCTGCTCGCGTTCGACGCCGACGAGTTCCGCCGGGCGGCGCCTGGCTACGAGCCCGTCATGCTCGCGGTGAATGGCCGACACGCCCTGGCCGCCTTGCGGGACCTCGCGGCGGATCCCGACTTCCGGGGCATCGCGCTCGTCGACATGGCGGAGCGGAGCTTCCTCGCCGAGCACGCCGACTCCCAGCAGCCCGAAGTTGACGCCTATCACCGGCGCTGGCGCGCTCCGGGCGCGATGGCCGAACGCTGGTTGTCGACCAAGGTCCAGACGCACGTCGCGATCGTCTCGGCGGCCGGGGTGCGCGCCCTCGAGGGACTCGTGCGGAATGGCGACTGGCCGAAGCCGCGCTACGTGGTCACCCACGCCGATCGCACCCGCTACGCCGACTTCCGGCTGGCGAGCGTCGAGAAGATGCGGCGCGCCGAGATCGTCGGCCCGGTGGCGAAGACCTCCGACGCCGAGCTCGCGGCCCGGATGGAGGAAGCCCTCCGCGAGGAAGCGTCCGGCGATGCCATCCGGGAGCGCGGGGGGCGAGTCGTGTACTTGCGGATGCCGACGTGTGGTGCCCGCTGGCTCGTCGACGAGGACCAGTACCCGAAGGCGAAGTGGTGGGACGTGTTCTCGACCCGCACCCGCGCCACGGCGCTCCACTTCAAGGACTACCCGACGCTCTCGGACTACGAGTGCCCGGACCTCTCGCACCTCGACTCCAAGGATGCGGCCCGGTTCACCCGGTCACTCGTCGAGGTCCTGGTCGCACGCGGCGTCATCTCGCGCTGATATGCTCGGGGCCGATGAAGACCCGCGCTGCCGTTGCGTTCGAAGTTAACAAGCCGCTCGTCGTCGAAGAGGTGGACCTCGAGGGGCCGAAGGCCGGGGAAGTGCTCGTCGAGATCAAGGCCACCGGCATCTGCCACACCGACGAGTTCACTCGCTCGGGCGCGGATCCCGAGGGGCTGTTCCCGGTGATCTTCGGCCACGAGGGCGCGGGCATCGTCCAGGAGGTCGGTCCCGGCGTGACGTCGCTCAAGCCCGGCGACCACGTCATCCCGCTCTACACGCCGGAGTGCCGCGGCTGCAAATCGTGCCTGTCGCGCAAGACGAACCTCTGCACCGCGATCCGGGCCACGCAGGGCAAGGGCCTCATGCCCGACGGCACGTCGCGCTTCTCGTACAAGGGCAAGCCGATCCACCACTACATGGGGTGCTCGACGTTCGCGAATCACACGGTGCTCCCCGAGATCGCGCTCGCGAAGGTTCGCCCCGACGCCCCGTTCGACAAGATCTGCTACATCGGCTGCGGCGTGACGACCGGCGTCGGCGCCGTCCTCTTCACGGCGAAGGTCGAAGCGGGCGCGACCTGCGTCGTGTTCGGCCTCGGAGGCATCGGCCTGAACGTCGTGCAGGCGTGCCGCATGGTCGGGGCCGACAAGATCGTCGGCGTCGACATCAACCCGGCCCGCGAGGCGATGGCGCGCGAGCTCGGCATGACGCACTTCGTGAACCCGAAGGACGTGAAGGACCTCGTCGCGCACCTCGTCGAGCTCACGGGCGGTGGCGCCGACTACTCCTTCGAGTGCGTCGGCAACACGACCCTCATGCGGCAGGCCCTCGAGTGCTGCCACCGCGGGTGGGGCGTCAGCGTCGTGATCGGTGTCGCCGGGGCGGGCCAGGAGATCTCGACGCGACCGTTCCAGCTCGTCACGGGACGCGTGTGGAAGGGCTCGGCCTTCGGCGGCGCGCGCGGCCGCACCGATGTGCCGCGGCTCGTCGACTGGTACATGGACCGCAAGATCGAGATCGACAAGATGATCACGCACAAGCTCTCGCTCGAGCGGATCAACGAGGGCTTCGATCTCATGCACGAAGGCAAGTCGATCCGCGCTGTCGTCGAGTTCTGATGCCCGACGCCACGGAGATCACGCAGCTCTTGGTCCGCGCCCGCGACGGGGACGCCAAGGCCATGGATCTCCTGTTCCCGGCGGTGTACCGGGACCTCGAGGCGATCGCGAAGGCGCAGGTTCGCTCCGGGGCGTCCCTCGAGCCGCGGGGGCTCGTGCACGAGCTGTTCTTGCGCCTGGCGGGGACCGCCGTTGACCCGGACCGCACCCTCGCCGGGCGCGACGCGGCGTCGATCAACGCGACGGACCGCAAGCACTTCTTCGCGATCGCGGCGCTCGCCATGCGCCAGATCCTCGTCGACCGCGCGCGCAAGAAGCAGTCGGCGAAGCGAGGCGGCAAGCATGCCGAGCGCGTGACGCTGTCGGGCCTCGCGACCGATCAGGGCTCGGTGGATCTGGTCGCCGTCGACGTGGCGCTCCGCAAGCTGGAAGCGCTGAGCGCGCGGCAGGCGCGGATCGTCGAGCTGCGCTGCCTCCTGGGGATGACCGTCGAGGAGACGGCCGAGACGATCGGTGTCTCCGAGCGCACCGTGCACGCCGAGTGGCGGCTGGCCCGGGCCTGGCTGACACGCGAGCTCTCCACGGGAGGTGGCGATGCCGGTTGATCACGCCCGCTTGACCGAGCTGTTCGCCGAGGCGATGGACCTCGGTCCCGACGAGCAACGTGCGTTGATCCAGCGGGTCCAGGCCGAGGACACGGCGCTCGCCGCCGAGCTCGCCGAGATGCTCGACGCGGACCTCGAGATCGTGACCGCCCTGCGGACGGCCGGCCTCAAGCCCGACGACGTCGGCGAAGCGTTCCGGCGCAAGACGGCCATGCCGCCCGAACGCATCGACATCCCGGGGTACACCGTGCGGTTCACTCTCGGCGAGGGCGGCATGGGCGTCGTCTACGCGGCGCGCGATGCGTCCGGGGCCGACGTCGCGATCAAGGTCCTCCATGTCGCGGCGCGCGAAGCCATCCAGCGCTTCGAGGCCGAGGCCACGATCATGAAGCGGCTCGCCCACCCGGGCATCGCGCGCGTCCTCGACTCCGGCGCCGCCGGCGACCAGCTCTACCTCGTGATGGAGCTCATCGACGGTTTGACCCTCGACGTCTTCGTGCGCAAGCAGCAGCCCTCGCTCCGCCGGCGCCTCGAGCTCGTGATCGCCCTCTGCGAGGCGATGCAGCACGCGCATGGAGCTGGCGTGATCCACCGCGACCTGAAGCCGACCAACGTGATGGTGCGCGCGCAGGGCGGCGTCGCGGTCCTCGACTTCGGCGTGGCGCGCATCGGTCGCTCGTCGGGCATGACCCAGCAGGGCGACGTCCTCGGCACGCCGCTCTACATGTCTCCCGAGCAGGCCCTCGGCCGGGCCGGCCAGTCCGACGCCCGCGCCGACGTCTACTCGCTCGGCATCATTCTCTTCGAGCTCATCGCCGGCAAGCCGCCCTACGACATCAAGGGGCTGCCACTCCCCGCCGCCGTTCGCACCATCACCACCCAGCCGCCCAAGCCTCTCGGCTACGACGACACCCTCGATGCCATCGTCGTGCGCGCCCTCGCCAAGACCCCCGACGGTCGCTTCGCCTCGGCCGGCGAGCTGGGCGCCGCGCTCACCGCATACCTCGGCACCAAGTGGCAATAGCCGCCCGTCCCGCCCGAACGCGCCTGCTCTCCGGAGTGCTCGCTGATGCATGCTCGGTCCAGCGGGCAAGGGCGTGAAGGGCAACTGGCAGCTCGAGCTCGACAGCGTCTGCCGCGGCACGGTGAGCAAGCACGTCACCCTCGACACGGGGTGGCCCGCAACGACTGTTTCGTCGGCGAGCTCGGCCGGTCGTTTCGCGCTGGCTCATCGCCGCGCGGGCCGAGCTCCCACGTGGGTGGAGGAGAGCCAACACTCCACCCTCGCCTACAATGACGTCATCAACTAGTACCTTGAGGCGACCGAGCTGATCTCTAGTCGGGGGCTTCACCGTCGCTAACCGAGCGGATTGGAGCTAGCTCTTCTCGACGCCGAACTGGGTGCACGACGCCATCTTCGCGGCGAGGAAGTCGATGAAGAGGGCGAGGCGCGGCGGGAGATTCTGGCGAGCCGGGTAGACGGCGAAGAGCTCGTTGCCGCCGGAGGTCCAGTCGGGAAGGAGCGCGACGAGGGTGCCGGCGGTGAGGTCGTCGGCGACCATGAACGTCGGCACCAGCGCGATGCCGGCGCCGGCGAGGGCGGCCCCGCGGATCGCGCCGACGTTGTTGCTGGCGAAGCGGGCCGGGCGGCCGAAGTCGTACGTGCCCTCGGCGCGCGTGAGCGCCCACGATTGGATGCGTGCCGACGGGGTGAAGAGGACGCGGTCGTGCGCCTCGAGGTCGTCGACGGTGGCGGGCGTGCCGCGCGCGGCGAGGTAGGCCGGCGACGCGCAGAGGACGAAGTCGAGGGCGCAGAGGCGCTTCGCGATCAGCGTGGACTCGGAGAGCGGGCCGATGCGGAGGGCCACGTCGAAGCCGTCCTCGATCAGGTCGACGATACGGTCGGTGGCATCGAGCTCGACGTTGACGTCGGGGTGCTTCGCGAGGAACTCGGCGCAGACCGGGCCGAGGATGCGGGTGGAGAGATCGACGGCGGCGGTGACGCGGACCCGGCCGCGGGGGGTGGCCTGCATGTCGGTGACGAGCTGTTCGGCGGCGACGACGTCGGCCACGATGCGGGCGGCCCGCTCGTAGTAGGCCTGGCCGATGTCGGTCAGGGCGAGCTTGCGGGTGGTGCGCTGCACCAGGCGGACGCCCAGGCGCTCTTCGAGCTGAGCCAGCTTGCGGCTCACGGTGGACTTCGGGAGGCCGAGCTGCTCGGCGGCCCCCGTGAAGCTCTTCGTCTCGACGACTTTCGTGAAGACGACGATGTCGTTCAGGTCCATGCCGACATGCTATCCGTCTGCGGTGTCGCGGCTAGGTGAGCTGACAGCGAAGATCGACGGGTTCTTTGCGCGCGTCGAGGCGCGCCATGGTGATGACATGCAGTGCCAGACGGGCTGCTCGGACTGCTGCCACGTGCGGCTCTCCGTGACGGGCGTCGAGGCCGACGCGATTCGTGCTCTGGCAGCAACGATGCCGGCCGAGGTGCGAGCCGCTTTCGGGACCGGACCGGAGGACCGCTGCGCGGCCCTCGACGGGGCGGGGCGCTGCATGATCTACGACGCGCGGCCGGTGATCTGTCGGAGCCACGGGGCGCCGATTCGCATGCGGCGGGACAGCCTGCCCGTGATCGCCGGCGGGCGAACCGCCGAAGGGCGACGCGGTTCGATCGCCGGCGGGCGAACCGCCGGCAGCGGCGCCGAAGGGCGACGCGGTTCGATCGAGGCCTGCTATCGGAATTTCACGCACACCGAGCCCGCGCCCGACTGCGTCCTGGACCAGACGACGCTGTCGGCACTCACGCTGGCGGTGGACCGGGATGCCGGGTACGACGGCGTGCGGCAGGACCTCGCGGAGTTGCTCACGATGCTCAGAGGGGCGTGATAGGAAGGCGCTCGATGATCACGCTGCAGCAAGTCGAGCAGATCAAGACCGATGTCGCCGGGCCCGTGCTGGCGCTCGATCACCCGCGCTTCAAGCAGGTGTGGGAGTCGATCTTCACGCGCAAGCTGGTCGCGGATTGCATGACGCATGCGTGCACGATGGTCGACAAGACGCCGCACCAGCAGAAGAACGACGCGTGCTGCCAGTACGGTGTCGATGTCGATCTGACGGAGCGCGAGGCGATCCTGGCGCGGGCTGATCAGATCCGGCCGCTCTTGCGCGCCGAGGTCCAGCACCTACCGTGGTTCGATGACGAGATCGAAGAGGATCCGGACTATCCGTCGGGCAAGGTGGTCCGCTCCGCAGTGTTCAACGACCGCTGCCTGTTCCTCGCGCACGATCAGCGGGGCTGCGCGATCCACCGCGCGGCGTTCGAGCAGGGCTGGGACTTCAATGGCGTGAAGCCCGGCATCTGCCGCCTGTTCCCGCTCAGCTACGAGGACGACACGATCGTGATCGCCGACGAGTACCCCGAGTATTCGTGCGCCCACACGGACGGTCCGTCGGTGTACCGCGCAGCGCGGGATGGCCTGCGCGATCTGTTCGGGCTCGAGCTCGTGGCCGCTCTCGATGCCGTCGAGGCGCGCGTGCTGGCGAGCCAGCCCCGCAAGCTCCCCGTCGTGTAGCCGAAAAGCGAACAGCCGCCCGGGGTGGAGCGGCTGTTCCAGGCGCCGTGGGTACGGCGCGTTCGATCGGTGGTGGTTACTTCGTGTACGCGAGCTGCAGCGACCAGGCGGAGTCGGAGACGTTGCGCGGGTCGTCGGGGCCGCCCGCCAGCGACACCCAGATGCAGTCGCCCTGGACCACTTTCATCGTCACGACCTGGTTGTCGCTCAGGAGCTTGTGCTCGGCGACGAAGCCCAGGCCCGAGGTCTTCCACTCCGAGTCGACGCTGAACGGCGTGCCGCGGAGGTCGAGGTTGCCCGACGCGCCCACGTTCGGGTGGCACGCCATCGCCGAGCCCACGATCATCGAGCGGAAGGTGATGCCGCCGATCGATACCTGACCGAGGTTGGTGGCGAACGTGGGGTCCGCGACGTCCACCTGGAGCGTCTGGGGATCGATCCGGAGGTGCGTGAACCGGGTGCGGAGGATCGCAGGCACGCCGGCGGTGCTCATGCTCGCGAGCTCCGAGTAGTTCTCGTTGGAGGTCGTCCTCGCGAGGATCAGGTACTCCTCGTTGTCGCGGCAGCGAGCCTTGTACGGCTTCACCGGATCGTTGCCGACGTACAGCGTGTAGTTGCCGTCCGGGACGATCGCGCCGTTGTCGATGTCGTCGCATGACGACGGGAACTTCGCGACGGGGTCGGTCGGGTCGGTCGGGTCGGTCGGGTCGGCCGGATCGGCCGGGTCGGCAGGATTGTCCGGCTCCGCGGGCTCGTTGCCAGTGTCGTCGGAGGCGACGCCGCCGCAGGCAGCCGTGACGGAGAGAGCGAGGAGGGTGGCGAGCTGCGCGATGTGCTTCATACCCAGACACACGGAGGACCGAGACAAACCCTGCAGAAGATTTATTCGCCAGCAACCACGAGCACTTGCGTGGCATGGTCCCGCGCATGACGGAGACTCTCGACTTCGCGAAGCACGCCGCCAGCGTGTACCTCTTGCCGCTGGGACTGCGCATCGTCCTCGCGCTCGCCCTGTTCTGGATCGGGCGGTTGCTCGCGCGCGGCCTCATGCGCGGCCTCGATCGCGGCCTCGCGAAGAGCGCGCTGGACATCTCGCTGCGCAAGTTTCTCAAGGACGTCATCTACGCGGTGATGCTCGTCGCGATCGTGATCGCGTCGCTCGATCTGGTCGGCGTGAAGACGACGGCCGTGGTGGCGGTGCTCGGCGCGGCTGGTCTGGCGATCGGCCTCGCGCTGCAGAGCTCGCTCTCGAACTTCGCAGCCGGCGTGATGCTGATCGTGCTGCGACCCTACAAGGTCACCGACGTCGTGATGCTCGGTGGCAAGTACCTGGGGCGCGTGGATGCCATCAAGGTCTTCCATACGATCCTGATCACCGACGACAACCGCGAGGTCACGATCCCCAACAATCAGATCATCACCGGCGCGATCGAGAACTACACGGTGCTCGGGCGACGTCGCGTCGACCTGGTGGTCACGGTCAGCACGGCGCCCGCCGTAGTGGCCACGCCCCCCGCGCCGATGAGGCCTCTCGACCTCGCATCACTGAAGACGCTGCTCCAGGAAGTCGTGCTCGCGGATGACCGCGTGCTCGCCGCGCCGCCGCCCGCGATCGCGATCGCCGAGGCTACCGCCGCGTCGGTGAAGCTGGTCGTGCGACCGTGGACGACGCACGAGACTCACTCGGCCGTGGCCGCGTCGACGATCGAGCGGGCTCGCGATGCCCTCACCGCGCAGGGGCACGAGACGTTCACCATCGCGCTGGCGTGACTAGCCGCGCCAGGCCGACCACGCGAGCCAGATCCAGCCCGCGAGGAAGGCGAGCCCACCGATCGGCGTGATCGCTCCGAGCCCCTTCGTCCCCGTCAATGCGAGGGCATAGAGCGACCCGCTGAACACCACGATGCCGGCCAGGAACAGCCAGCCTGCCGTCGATGCGCCGCGCACCACGAGGGCGCCCGCGAGCACCATCGCGACCGCGTGAATCAGGTGATAGCGCGCGCCGGTCTCGAAGATCTCCAGCGCACGCTGGTCGAGCCGGGCCCGCAGCGCATGGGCACCGAAGGCACCGGCAGCGACGGCGAGCGCGCCGTTGAGCGCCCCGAGGGCGACGAGGGGATTGCGCATGGCGCGACCTTAGCCGATCGAGACGGTCGTGGTGCCAGACACCTCGTCGCAGCGGATCGGTACGTCGAGGAACTGCTGGATCGTGTCGATGTTGGTCGTCGCGTGGAGCGACAGCGGACCGGTGCGGAAGCGGCCTCCACCGGCGACGGCCATCGGTAGCAGCAGCTGGTCGGCGAGGTGCTCGCCGACGGGAACCTCGAGGGCGAGGAATGCCGCGAGCTCGTCGCAGGCGCGCTTCGCCACGCGCTCCGCGGGCAGGCCCTTCTCGCCATGCACCGTCACCAGCTCGCGCGCCGCGCCGCGGTTCACCTCGAGCATCAGCACGTTGGCGATCGCGTTGCCGCGCACATCGCGCGCCAGCAGCTCGTCACGCTCCCAGCCGAGCTCGTGCATGACGACGGCGAGCTCGCGCTCGGCCACGTGGGACGGCAGGCGGCACGAGAGCGCCGTGGCGCGGCGATCGGTGACCGGCCGCGCATCGAGGATGTCGATGGGCCGCAACGCGCCAGACCCGATGACCATGGTCACCGAGCCCAGCGAGTCGCTGCGGCCCTCCCCCGGCGCGAAGCCATAGCGGTTCAGGTCGAGGCGCACGTCGGCGCCCATCGCCTGCAGATGCGGCAGGAACACGCGATCGAGGAAGTCGAACGGCGGAGCCATCGGGTTGTGAGTGCCGCCGCTGATGGTCGCGGTGAGCTGCTCGCCCATCGCGATCGCCGGCACGAGGATCGTCTGCAGTACGAGTGAGATGGCACCGGGGCTGCCGATGTCGATGTCGAGCACGCGCGGTGCGCCGGTGCCCGTCGAGCGGCCGGGGCGAAACTCGAGATCGCGGGAGTTCACCTCGCCTCCCACCACCTGGGCATCGCAGAGGCGCGCGGCGGCCAGGACGCACGTCGCGTGCTGACGGCGCAGGCCGGGCTTCGCGCGGTTCGCGCGGATGTTCCGGATATGCAGCGGCTTGCCCGTGATGATCGACAGCGCCAGCGACGTGCGCAGGATCTGCCCCCCGCCTTCGCCGCGGGCGCCGTCCACTTCCACCATGGCTCAGCCCTTCACGCAGACGACTTGACGTAGCTCGTGCACGACCTCGACGAGGTCACTCTGCGCGGCCATCACGGCCTCGATCGGCTTGTACGCCATGGGCGTCTCGTCGATGACGTTGGCGTCCTTGCGGCACTCGATACCCTCGGTCGCTCGCTTGTGATCCTCGACGGTGAAGCGACGCTTCGCCTCGCCGCGCGACATGGTGCGCCCCGCGCCGTGGCTGCACGAGCAGAACGAGTCCTCGTTGCCCTTGCCGCGCACGATGAAGCTGCGCGCGCCCATCGAGCCGGGGATGATGCCCAGGTCGCCGACGCGCGCCCGCACCGCGCCCTTGCGCGTCACAAGGAGCTCCTCGCCGTAGTGCGTCTCGCGTTCGACGTAGTTGTGGTGACAGTTCACCGCCATCTCTCCCAGCGTGAACGCCGGCAGCTTGGAGCGCTTGCTCTGCGCCGCCTCGACGACCGCCTGCATCATGAGCGTGCGGTTCATCATGGCGTACTGCTGCGCCCAGCCCACGGCCTGCACGTAGTCCGTGAAGTGCTTCGAGCCCTCCATGAAGTACGCGAGGTTCTGATCGGGCAGATCGATCCCGCGCCGACGCATGTCGTTCTTGGCGAGCTCGATGAAATACGTCCCGATGCGGTTGCCCACGCCGCGCGAGCCGGAGTGCAGCATGAACCACACGCGATCGCGCTCGTCGAGGCACACCTCGACGAAGTGATTGCCACCGCCGAGGGTGCCGAGCTGGGACACCTCGTTGCCCTTGCCGAGGCGCGGGTGCTTGTCGAGCACCTCCTGGTACTCGGTACGCATCGCGCGCCAGGCGTGATCCTGCGGCTTCGGCGCCGTCTTGAACTCGGCGCGTCCGTGCGGCACGGCCGCCTCGATCTGCGCACGCAGGTTCTTGAGCGAGTCGGGCAGATCGGTCGCCGTCAGCGACGTCTCGACGGCATGCATCCCGCAGCCAATGTCGACGCCGACCGCCGCCGGGATCACCGCGCCGCGCGTGGGCACGACGCTGCCGACGGTGGCGCCGATGCCGAAGTGCACGTCCGGCATCACCGCGACGTGCGGATACACCACCGGTAGCTTGGCCAGGTTTCGCAGCTGCTGACGCGCGGCTTCCTCGACGGGGACGCCCTTCGTCCACGCCTTGATCTGCGCACCCTCGGATTCGATGAGCTCGAAGTTCGACATACGTAGGTTCCGGGCCCCAAGGCATCCGGTTGACCGGCTCGCCACCCACCATGGGCTACGAGCGAGGCACCTACTTAATGCTTCGGCGGGCGTGACACAAGCAGAAACCGTTCGCCCCGGCCGTCACGGAGCGACGCGCACGTCTCCGACCAGCGTGCACGTGGGCGGCACGGTGCAGTCACTGGAGCTCTCCTCCCACGTGGCCTGCATCGGGACGAGGATGGGCTTGTCGACGAGGTCGGACACGATCCAGGCGAAGAACTGCGTGTCGCTCGGTACGGTGTTGGCCAGCCCATCAAGTGACCACTGCAGGCCCTCGATACATGTGGTGGGACCCGAGCGGGGCGTCGGGGAGACCGAGAGCGTGGGGAAGCTCGCGGGAAAGGGGGCGAAGATCTCCGCGAACCTGTTCTGCGTGGGCGGCAACGGGAAATCCGCCGTCCCCGCGAACCCGGCGAACCTCAGGCAGAAGTCCTGACCGCCGGCACGCAACAGGGGCGCGGGACGGGACGAGGTCGTGCTCGGTTCGCAGGTCCTGAATTCGTTCTTCAGCGTGGTCGTCCCGATGAACTTGCATTCGATGCGCAGGTCGTCTTCGTTGCGGAAGCAGTCACCAAAGGTCTCGGGGTCGTTGCACTGGCAGACCTTGGGGCCGACGACGGGCCCCGTCTGGGAACACCCGAGGGATGGTCCGACCCCATCCACACACCCGGTGCCGTCTTGCCCCAGGACACAGAAGTTTCCAGGGCCCGTCGGCGACGAGACCGTGGCCTCAGCCGCGCACGCGGCGTCCTCGGCGCCCTGCGTGGCGAGGTACGTCAGCGGGTCGCATTCGAGCGCCAGATCGACGGCGTCGCAATCGGGATCGCCGGCCGTCACGATGAAGGTCGTTTGCCGGGCCGCGTTCGCCGCCCCGACGCACTGCCTCGCGGGCCAGAGGAGCGCGCCATTCGGTGGCTGCCTCGCCTCGTCGACGTCCCAGTCGGCGGCGGGGTCCGTCTCGAGGATGATGTGACGGCTGAGCGAGAGGTCGAGCGCGTCGACGATCGCGACCGCGACGGGTTTGTCCGGGGGCGCGTCGGGCGCGTCGCTCGTCGCGATCGCGATCATGCCGACCTCCGTCCCGGGGGAGGGGGCGACCTTGAACCACGCACTGCCGTCGGGCTCGACCCGCGCCATCAGAGGCTCGTTGGCGTCGCGGTAGAGCACGCGTCCAGGGACGGGCACATTCGAGCTCGCGGGCGTCAGGTTCAGGCAGTCGGCGCACGGCTCGAGGCCGATGAACAGCTCGACCTGCGTCGCGCGCTCCTCGACGCGCACCTCGATGAACACGCCATCTTCACTACAGCCGGCGACGATGGCCATCGCACCGAGTACAGCCCGCATCGGCACATGATACCGCTGGCGTCAGCTTCCCGTGCGACGAAACGCGCCCGTGACCGGTCCCGGGCGGACCGTTACGACTACCGGTACCCCTGCGCCTGGAGGTTGAAGAGCGTCGCATATCGGCCGCCCTGGGCGACGAGCTCCTCGTGCGTGCCGCGCTCGATGATGCGGCCGCGATCGAGGACGATGATCTGATCGGCCATGCGCACCGTCGAGAAGCGGTGCGAGATGACGATCGCGATCTTGTCGTCGGTGACCTCGCGGAAGCGCTCGAAGATCTTCACCTCGGCCTCGGCGTCCATCGACGCCGTCGGCTCGTCGAGCACGAGGACGTCGGCATCGCGGCGCATGAACGACCGCGCGAGCGCCACCTTCTGCCACTGCCCGAGCGAGAGCTCGCGGCCATTCTTGAACCACTTCCCGAGCTGCGTGTCGTATCGCTCGGGGAGCGTCTCGATCACCGGCTTGGCGAGGCCTCGCTCGGCGGCCTCGTCCCAGCGGTCGCGCTCGGTATACGCGCGGTCGTCGCCGGCGCCGATATTCTCGCCGACGGTGAACTGGTAGCGCACGAAGTCCTGGAAGATGACGCCGATGCGCTGCTGCAGGGCGGCGAGGGACCAGTCGCGCAGATCGCGGCCGTCGAGCGTGATGCGCCCTTCCGTCGGTTCGTACAGGCGCGTGAGCAGCTTGATGAGCGTGGTCTTGCCCGAGCCGTTCTCGCCGACGATCGCGAGCTTGCTCCCGGGAGCCACGTGCAGATCGACGCCATCGAGCGCGAGCTCGTACTCGTTGCCCGGATACGAGAACGACACGCCCTCGAAGCGAATGCCGTCGCCGGGCTTCGTCCCGACGGTGGCGGTGCCGGTGGGCGACATGGTCGGGGTCTCGAGGAACTCGTAGAGGTTCGACAGGTACAGGTTGTCCTCGTACATGCCGCCGACATCACCGAGAGCACTGCTCATCGCCGACTGCGCTTGCTTGAACACGACGACGTACATCGTCATGGCGCCAATGGTGATCCCGCCGTCGATGGCGGCCAGCGCGATCCACAGGTACATGCCGTAGAAGGCAATCGTGCCGAGCGTGCCCAGGATCAGCGCCCACACGGCGCGGCGGATCGTGAGCGCGCGGTCCGCCACGTACAGCTTCACGAAGATCGCCTTGTACCGGTCGAGGAACCGAGGCCCGAGGCCGAACAGCTTCACCTCCTTGGCGTGGTCCTCGCGAGCCAGCACCGTCTCCAGGTACATCTGCTCGCGGGTCTCGGGCGTGCGCCAGCGGGAGAGCCGGAAGGCATCACCAGAGAACTTCAGCTCGGCGACGAACGGCGGGATCGCACCCACGATCAGGACGGCGAGCGCGAGCGGCGAGAAGGCCGCGAGCAGGGCCCCGAGGCCGATCAGCGTGACAATGCTCTGGCCGAGCTCGAAGGTCTGCGCCACGAGCGAGAGTGGCCGTGACGACGCTTCGCGCCGGGCGCGCGTCATCTTGTCGTAGAGCTCGCTGTCCTCGAACTGCGTGAGCTCGAGCGTGAGCGCCTTCTCGAGGATCTCCGTGTTCACGCGGTTGCCGAGCTGCTGGCGGATCAGGCTCTTCACCATGCCGTTCAGCCGCAGCACCACCGCCAGCGCGATCACGAGGCCGAGCTCGAGCGCGACCCACTTGATCGACGTGTCGCGCGCGAGCGTCGTGCGCACGCTCGCGGCGTGCACGATCGAATCGATCAGGTGCTTGCCGACGTACGCGATGCCACCGGGCAAGAGGCCCGCGGCCAGGCTGCCGAGGGCGAGCGAGATCGTGAGTGTCCGGTCCGTCGTCCACACGAGCCGCAGCGCGCGCCGGCTGTACCGGAAGACGCCGAGGTAGTTCCGCCACGGCACGGGCTCGGGCTTGGGGGGCCCCATCGGCTTGCCGCCACCGCCGGTTCCGGTGCCGCCGCCGGCCCCACCACCGCCACCACCGCCACCACCGCCGCCACCACCGCCATACGCGATCGGTGCAGGGGGAGCGGCGACAGCCATGGGCGCCACTCTACTTGCAGTACGATGGTTCGGCCATGGAACGGACCGAGAGCAAGGGCTTCTTCGAGATGCTGTGGGACTGCGACCACTGCGGATCGAAGGGGTTGCTCGCCAAGAGCCAGCGCCACTGCCCGGAATGCGGGGCCAAGCAGAACCCGGACAAGCGGTACTACCCGAAGGAAGGGGAGGAGCAGGCCATTGCCGGTCACGCCTACGAAGGCAGCGATCGCCACTGTCCCTCCTGCGAGGCGCCCATGGGCGCCAAGGCCAAGTCGTGCACCAACTGTGGCTCGCCGCTGGACGGGGCCAAGCAGGTCAAGTCCGTCGCCTCCGCCACCCTCCCTCCGCCGAAGCGGCGCTGGCCCAAGATCCTCATCATCGTCGGGGCGATCGCGCTCTTCATCTTCCTCATCTGGTTCGTCTTCTTCCGCACGAAGGTCGCGACGATGAAGGTCACCGGCCACGAGTGGACCCGCTCGATCGGCATCGACGAGTTCGCCGACCTTCCCAGCGAGGGCTGGCGCGACGCGATGCCCTCCGACGCCCGGCTCCCCCAGTGCGAGCGCAAGGAGCGCTCGACCAAGCAGGTCCCCGACGGCGAGACCTGCAAGGAGGAGAAGGTCGACAAGGCGGACGGCACCTTCGAGAAGGTGAACAAGTGCAGGCCGAAGTACCGGGACGAGCCGGTCTACGACGACTACTGCCGCTACCGCGTGTCGCGCTGGCACCAGGTCGACGAGCGCAAGCTGAGCGGCAACGGCCTCGCTCCGCAGTGGCCGACGCAGGACTTGCCGTCGGTGCAGGCGAACGACTTTTTCGGTGCCAAGCGCCAGGGCAAGCGAACCGAGACGTACACCCTCGTCTTCGACGGCAAGCGTCGCTGCGAGGTCCCCGAGGCGAAGTGGCGCGGCTTCACCGACGGGCAGGCCGTGAAGGTGGAAGTGCGCGCGCGCTCCGGCGAGCTCGTCTGCGATTCGTTCTAGCTGTGCTTGCGCAGCATGCGGTACAGCGTGCTGCGTGCGATGCCGAGCTTCCGAGCGGCGGCGCTGAGGTTGCCGTTCGACTCGGCGAGTGCGCGACGGAGCGCGGTGGCTTCGACTTGTTCGAGCTCGCCCGTCGCGGAGGGCGTGGCGGTGAGCTCGGCTGGCAAGTGGGCGACGTCGAGACCGGTGTCGCCGTCGATGCGAAGCTGCGCGACGGAGAGGATCGTCTTCAGCTCGCGCACGTTGCCGGGCCAGGCGTAGCTCGCGAGCGCGGCCGCAGCGGCGGGCGTGAGCTCGACGGAGTGACCGAGGAGGTGCTCGGCGAGCGCGACGATGTCCGTGCGATCGCGTAGCGGCGGGATCGTGACCGTCGCGCCCTTGAGTCGGTAGTAGAGGTCCTGGCGGAAGTGGCCGGCGGCGACGAGGGCGGGGAGGTCGCGGCACGTCGCGCAGATGATCCGCACGTCGACCTTCTCGAGGCGCGTGTCCCCGACGCGACGTACGGCACCGGACTCGATCACGCGCAGGAGCGACGCCTGCATCGCGCCCGACATCTCGGCGACCTCGTCGAGGAAGAGCGTGCCTCCCGTCGCGGCCTGGAAGACCCCCGGGCGCCCGGCGCGGTCTGCGCCCGTGAACGCACCGGCGGCGTATCCGAACAGCTCGCTCTCGAGGAGCGATGGCGCGACGGCGCCGCAGTTGATCGCGACGAGGGGGCCCTCGCGGCGTGACGCCTCGTGGAGGGCGCGGGCGAAGAGCTCTTTGCCCGCGCCGGTCTCGGCGAGGAGCATCACGGGCACAGCGCTCGGAGCGAGGCGGCGACTCCACGTGATCGCGGCGGTGACGGCGGCGTCTTCGGCGAAGATCGCGGAGAAGGCATCCGCCGGCGCCGCCAGCGCCCGAACAGCCGGGGCGACGCGCCGTGGTTCGAGCACCGCGATCACGGCCAGGACGTGCCCGCCCGGCGCCGTGATCGGCTCCACGCGCAATCGGTACGAGCGGCGCGCGACCTCGACGTGGCGCCCTCCTGGCGACGGAGCGAGCGCCTCGGTCACGAGGTCTGTCCAGGCGAGGCCGAGCACCACCTGCGGATTCGCCGACGAGCGCGATGGGTCGAGGGCGGAGGCCGCCGCATTCATCCGTGCGATCCGGCCGGGGGACTCGATGACCAGGGCCGGTTCGCGAATGCGGTCGAGGGTCGTCCCGAGCACGCGCGTGATCGACACCCCTGCGGTGGCGTACGCCTGGAGCCGCAACAACTCTTCGAGCGCGAGCGCGGTGCGCGTGATGACGCGCCCGACGTGCTCGTCGGCGCTACCGAGGTGAGCGGTGGCATCCAGGACGGCGATGGGGGCCCCGTCGATGCCGCGGATCGGAGCGGCGTAGCAAACGAGGTCGCGATACGGCGCGCCGAAATGGGCGTGGCCGTGACACGCGACGGGTTGATTGGTCGCGGCGGCCGTCCCGATCGCATTCGTCCCGCGGGCGCTCTCGCTCCACGACGCGCCCTCGATCAGCCGCAAGCGACGTGCGTCGGCCTCGAAGCCGCCGCCGCCGTGGGTGGAGATGACGACGCCCTCGGGGTCGGCGAGGAGGAGCAGGAAGTCGCGGGCTGCCACCTGCGCCGTCGCGCGATCGAGGATCGCGTCGCCGAGGGCGACCACGAGCTCGACGTGACTCGCGTGCAAGCGCAATGCATCGCCGCGCAGCAGCCGCTCTTCATCCCCCACCACCGTACGGGCGCCGAGGTCCTTCGCGCGCGACCAGCACGCGAGGAGGTCAGCATTCACCCGCGGGACCGCACCGTCCTGAAAGGACGCCCACGCCGCCTCGCCCACGTCTGGAAGTACCAGCACCTGACCAGCCTATCGGGGTCGCGGCGACGAGCAAGCCCAGACTGCCTCGGCGACACACCCTGTAGCGCAACAACCTGTCTCGTTTCGCTCCAGTTCAACGCAGCGCGGCGTCGGGAGCGCGCGGACTTCCAGCCTGGCCGCTCCAATGCACAGGGCAGGGGGCAGGAGGAGCATCATGCGCTACGCACGTCCGAACACCCCCGGGGCCAAGGTCAACTTCGAGTCCCGCTACGACAACTTCATCGGGGGCGAGTTCGTCCGCCCGGTGAAGGGCCAGTACTTCGAGAACATCTCGCCCGTGACCGGCCGGCCGTTCACCGAGGTGGCTCGCTCCACGGCCGAGGATATCGAGAAGGCGCTCGACGCCGCCCACGGCGCGAAGCAGGCCTGGGGCAACACCGCGCCCGCCGCCCGCGCGATCATCCTCAACAAGATCGCCGACATCATGGAGCAGAACCTCGAGCTCCTCGCGGTCAGCGAGTCCTGGGACAACGGCAAGCCCGTGCGCGAGACCCTCGCCGCGGACCTTCCGCTCGCGATCGATCACTTTCGCTACTTCGCCGGCTGCCTCCGCAGTGACGAAGGCTCGCTCTCGCAGCTCGACGCGAACACCGTCGCCTATCACCTCAAGGAGCCGCTCGGCGTCGTCGCGCAGATCATCCCGTGGAACTTCCCGCTGCTCATGGCCGCGTGGAAGCTCGCGCCCGCGCTCGCCGCCGGCAACTGTGTCGTCCTGAAGCCCGCGGAGCAGACGCCCGCCACGATCCTCTTGTGGGCCAAGCTCGTCGGTCACCTGCTGCCACCCGGCGTCCTCAACATCGTCAACGGCTTTGGCATCGAGGCCGGCAAGCCGCTCGCGCAGAACAAGCGCATCGCGAAGGTCGCGTTCACGGGCGAGACCACGACCGGTCGCCTCATCATGCAGTACGCGTCGGAGAACCTGATTCCCGTCACGCTCGAGCTCGGCGGCAAGTCGCCGAACATCTTCTTCGCTGACGTCCTCGACAAGGATGACGACTTCCGCCAGAAGGCGCTCGAAGGCTTCGCGATGTTCGCGCTCAACCAGGGCGAGGTCTGCACCTGCCCGTCGCGCGCGCTCATCGACAAGAAGATCTACGGCGCCTTCATGGAGCTCGCGACCGAGCGCGTGAAGAAGATCAAGCAGGGCGATCCGCTCGACACCGAGACGATGATCGGCGCCCAGGCGAGCAACGATCAGCTCGAGAAGATCCTCTCGTACGTCGACATCGGCAAGAAGGAGGGCGCCAAGGTCCGCGCCGGCGGTGAGCGGCTCCGTCTCGGCGACGGCCTCGAGGAGGGCTACTACGTCCAGCCGACGATCTTCGAGGGCCACAACAAGATGCGCATCTTCCAGGAGGAGATCTTTGGCCCGGTGGTTTCGGTCGCCAGCTTCGATGGCTACGACGCCGCGATCACGACCGCCAATGACACGCTCTACGGTCTCGGCGCGGGCGTGTGGACGCGCGACACCAACACCGCGTTCCGCGCCGGTCGCGCGATCGAGGCGGGCCGCGTGTGGACGAACTGCTACCACCTGTACCCGGCACACGCCGCGTTCGGTGGCTACAAGCACTCGGGCATCGGCCGCGAGAACCACAAGATGATGCTCGACCACTACCAGCAGACGAAGAACCTGCTTGTCAGCTACGACCCGAAGCCGATGGGCTTCTTCTGATGGTGTCCGCCACCACCGCCGCCCTCGCGAAGATCGCCGACCTCGTCGAGCGCTTCGGCCCCCTGATGTTCCATCAGTCGGGTGGCTGCTGTGATGGCAGCGCCCCCATGTGCTACCAGCGCGGCGAG